>Ga0316204_10001847_pt1 | contig 53105 bp, 40 predicted proteins | sample 6monrhotite_MG_2_FD_205661 | JGI IMG/M metagenome (GOLD analysis project Ga0316204, IMG submission 205661) | Microbial mat bacterial communities from mineral coupon in-situ incubated in ocean water Damariscotta River, Maine, United States -... | ecosystem: Environmental > Aquatic > Marine >... | reverse complement strand
ACCGCCAGTTCCATTCTCGCCGACAGGAATGTCCCCTACCCTGCCCAAGCCACGAGGCAATTGGTTGCGAGCGGTATACCGCCCGGCCCTCTCCCAGTGGTCAAATGCTCGTCGACCCAGAGGGCGGCCGTGAGCAGGATCTACGACAGCGTGTTGATCTTTGGGGTCACCGAGCGGGCCGTGCGCCCGGACTCCAAGGGGCGCCTCGACTTGGTCTACGAGGGGAAGCACCCCCTGATTCAGCGCGGGATCGCGAGCGGACTCGATTGGTATTGCCGGGACATGACGGGCTACGGGCCTGAGCGCGAAGGCGAAGTCCTGATCTACGTCGGGCGGAGGCTGTCCCGCGTTGACGTCGACGCCCCCTACGGGCAGTTCTCGCCGGAGGAGCTGGAGGAGGCCCTCAGCGAGGCTCGTGAGCAACTTGCTCGAGCGGGCTTCGAGCAAGCGCCCGCGTTTCACCACGTCGCTAGCCACTGCGACTGACGCGCTCTAGCGCAGCGTGGCGAGGACCGCCTCGAGGTGACTCTGAGCCGAAGCAGGCTTGGCCCTCGCGGCGCGCACGGCCTCCGGGCTCAGGGCCGCGACCAGGGCCTTGGCTTGGGGCGAGTCCCCGGCGACCTTGAGCAAGACGGCCTTGCGCAAGCCCGCCAGCTCTCGCTCCTCCTCACGCTCGATCCCAGCCAGCGCCTTGGCGAGGTGCTCCGCGAGCTCGGCGCTCGCCTCACCCTGCGCGGCCTGGAGCGACTCCAGGGTCGCCCCGGCCTTAAGGCGGTGTTGCACATAGCGACGCGCCTCACTCCGAGCGAAGTGGTGAAGGCGAACCTGGGCGGCCGAAGCCGCGAGGAAGGTGTAGCCCTTGGCGAGCCGGTCGAGGGCCTCGCCTTCAGCGTCGACGACGATCGAGGTCGCAGCGTCGACGACGAGACCTCGCAACATGTCCACGAACACGTGGACCGGGAGCTCCTGGGTCGGACTCGCCGGGGGGCTCACTTTGGGGAAGGCCTCTAGCTTCTCGAGAGGCGCCGCCTCCAAGGTGAAGGTCGAGCTCTGGAGGACCAAGCGCTGGGAGCGAAAGAAGCCCGTCTTGCGATCGATCGAGTAGCTCCGACCTCCGGGGCGCTCTCCCTTGACCTCTTCTGCGCTCACGACGAGCTTGCGCTTGGGGTCCTCGCGCAGCTCCGAGACCCAGCTCGAGCGGCTCAGGGTCGAGACGCCCAGTCCGACCTGCAGCACCGGCCGCGTCTCCATGGCGTGGGCCCCGATCCCAACCTGGATCTGAGCTCCGACCCTCCGAGCGAAGGCCTCGCGACTCAGGGCCTCGCCACCTTGGCTAAGGGCGATCGCGCTCTGGAATCCGTGCAGACCCTCCAGGAGAGGCTCCAGCTCATAGACGAAGCGCTGGGCCCCCTCCGCGCTCCAGTAGGTCGCGCTCCCAGGCTCGAAGAGAGCGAAGGACTTCACGGCCGGAGAGATCCCCTCGCGCTGCAAGAGCATGCGCCCCTCCTTGGTGTCGAAGGAGATCGTCAGGGCCCCAGAGACCTCCAGCTCCTTACAGGCGTATTTGACGACGACGCGAAAACGGCCTTGCTTGCGAAGCGCGGCGTCCAGCTCGGCCAGGACGGACTCGCCCTTGTTCTCTTCCCCCTCAGGGGCGGCGAGGAGGAGGCCCGCCGTCGCGAAGATCAAGAAGGGGGCCAGCCAGGCAGCCTTAGTCACGAATCACCTCGGGGTCGAGAGGAAGAGCTCTGTGGGATCGCAGCTTCGCATCTCCCGTCCACAGCGGCTTCCCCTAAACAGCGGTCACCAAGACACTTAGCAAAACTCTCCAGAAAGGCTGTTCTGTTTTGGCGTCAGCGGGAGAGAGGCGTTCGGAGAGACATCCCCGAAAGGCCGACCGTGACTTCTTCCGCGCGACTCGATTCCTGCCAAGCCGCCCATGTTCTGTCCCTAGCCCTCCTCCTCGCAGCAGGACAGGGCCTGACCGGCTGCAACACCGGCAGCCGAAGTCCAGGCAGCTCTGCGAGCAGCGCTCCCGGAGTCACGGCCGGCGGACCCACCCCTGGCGCGGGCGGCGCGACGACCCCCGCGGGAGGCGCCGCGACTCCCGCCCCGGGTGGAGCGACTCAGGCCGGGTGGCCAATAGGAATTCCAGTCCCAGGGTTCGGAACCACCGACTCCCACGCCCAGTTCGCGAGCCTGGTCGGAGGAGGCCGCTATCGCGACGCGGGCAACGGGCCCTACACCCACTACGTCGACAGCAGCGCCAGCAACGCCAGCGACGCCAACCCCGGGACGGCAGCCGAGCCCCTCGCGACGATTCCCCTCACCCTGTCTCCTGGGGACGTGGTTGAGGTTCACGGCGGCCCCTACTCGATCCCCGCCGCCAGCTTGACCGGCGTCGGGACCGCGGCCGAGCCGATCTTCGTCCGCGGAGTGGACGACGGGCAGGGCCTGCCACAGTGGACCGACGGCCGCTTGGAGATCAGCGGGAGCTACCTCGTGATCGAGTCCCTCGACTTCAACCGCGGCGCCCTCCGCCTGGCGCCGGCCTCCGACCACGTCGTAGTGCGAGACAACGAGATCCACCACAACCCCGACCGGAGCGGCTTCGTCGGGTCCGGAAGTGACATTCTCCTCTATCGGAATCACATTCATCACTTCCAGGCCGACAACCGCCACGGGATCACCAACGGCCACGGGACCCTCCGGTTCTGGATCGTCGGGAACGAGGTCCACCACAACGCGGAGGACTCGTTCCAGTGCGGGCACACGGCGGGGGCCGGGCCGCCTCCGACCTACTCGGAGTACATCTACATCGGCGGAAACACCTTCTACAGCGACCGCGAGAACGCCGTCGACCTCAAGTGGGTCAAGCACGTCGTGATCTCCCAGAACGTCTGCACGAGCTACGAGTCGGCGCCCGTCGGGACCTACACCTTCGACGACGGCTCACACACCGGCTCCTACAGCAGCGGCTCCGACGGCTCGGCGATCCTGATCGGGAGCGACGGCCTAGCCGAGGACGTCTGGATCGTGTTCAACGAGATCCACGACAACGACGCAGGGGTTCGGATCGAGGAGGTCGCGGGCGCGCGCCTCGTCGGAAACACGATCCGGAACATCGTCCGCGACGGAATCCGCTTCGAGAAGGAGGGCGGCGAAATCCACGTCGTCGGCAACACGATCCACGCCGTCCAGCAGAGCGGGCTCAACCAAGACTGGCGCGAGAACTTCACCCTCTTCGTTCACAACAACCTGATCTCAGACGCAGGGAACAAGAGCGTCAACGTCGAGTCAGGAAGCGTGTCAGGTCGCTCGAGCATGAGCCACAACCTGTTCTGGCAAAAGGGCAGCCCCGCCCAACTCTCCTGGGGATCTGGCCAAGCCCAGCCCTACGCCACGACGGGTGACCTGGCCGCCTTCGTTGGTGGAACCGACAACCTCGTCGCAGACCCACTCCTCAAGGACCCCTCGACAGGAGACCTCGGCGTCCTGGCCGGGAGCCCCGCGCTGACCGGGGGCCTCCACCCCGATTCGCTCCCCGTTTACGCTCTCTTCGAAGCTCAGCACCCCGGCGCTGGCGGGATCCGCTTCAACGCAGACGGCGACCCAGTCCCCGCTTCAGGGAGCTGGCAGATCGGCGCTCTAGGAGCGAGGTAGCGAGTGGCGGACGAGGCTGCGAACGAGGAATTCCTGCGCGTCTACACCCGCCACCAGCACACGGTGTTCAGCTTCCTGCTGGGCGCCGTGGGTAGCTTCTCCGACGCCGAAGACCTCCTCCAAGAGATCTCGGTCGTCCTCTGGCGCAAGTTCGATCGCTACGACCCAGACCGGCCCTTCGTGGCCTGGGCGCTCGGGATCGCCAAGCTCGAGATCGCCAAATACCTCCGCACGAAGCGTCGTCGGACGACGGCGCTCCTCCCGCCCGACGTCCTCGAGGCCCTCGCCAAGACCTGGGCCCGCGACGAGGGAATCCTCCGTGAAGCCCGAGAGCGCCTCGCGAGCTGCGTCGCGAAGTTGGCCCCCAAGGAGCGCCAGCTCCTCTCCTACCGCTATCACGAAGGCCTGAGCCAGAAGGAGATCGCTAACAAGTCCTCCCGCTCGGTTGGCGCCGTCAACACACGCCTCGTGCGAATCCGCCGCCAGCTCCTGGCTTGCACCAAGGTCGGGCCCGGTGACTGAGAGCGATGGCATGAGGTTCTTCACCCTCGCGAGTCGCTACCTGGATCAGGTCGCGAGCGAGGAAGAGGTCGCTGAGCTCGCTGAGATCCTCCGCAAGAGCGCGACGCGGCAGCTTCAAATGGCGGGGCTCCTCGAGCAGCACGCCAACCTGACCCGCTTGGCCGCAGTCTTGATCCCGCGCCCTGAAGAGCGCCCCCCCCTGAAGTTCGAGCCGAGAGCGCGCGACCCTCGCGGGCCGGCCCTAGCTCTAGTCGCAGCCGTCCTCCTGGGACTCCTAGCACTGAGCGTCGGTCTCTCCGAGCGCCCGGATCAGACCGCGGCTGGAGGGTCCCCGAGCGCCTCCGCGAGGGTGCGAGCTTCTTCTTCGCCAGCCGCCACCATCGGCCTCCAGCCGACCCCCACCAAAGCAGCCCCCGCCCCGAGCGCGTCACCCCCGATTGAAGCCACTCCCAAGACAGCTAGCCCGACTCCGGCTCCAGCCCCTCGCCGAACCCCCCTCGCAACCGACCCCACCCCGATCTCGACTCCCCCGGCGCCCACCCCGAGCCCAGCTCCCTCCCTGACGCCCGCTCCAACGCCGGTGGTGCCTGTCCAAACGCCGCCGACGCCGACGGCTCCAGCCCTGTGCCGCGTGCTACGGACCAGCGGGAGAGCGCTCCGGCGCGGCGAGCCGCTGACCCCTGGCGACTCGATCCGCGCTGGTGAGGAGCTGGCGACGGAAGCGGGCGCCTCGCTGACCCTCGAGAGCCTCGAGGGCACCCAGCTCCAGATCGGCGGCGGCGCGCAGCTCTCGCTCACTCGCGAGGCCGGAACTCAGCTAGATCTCCACCAAGGGAAGGTGGCGCTGGTGGTCAAAAAGACCAGCCGCAAGGCCCCTTGGCGAGTCGTGACCCCTCACGCCCACGCGACCGTGGTCGGGACGACCTTCGAGGTCGAAGTGCGGGCCGACCGAACGCGCGTTGAAGTCTTCGAGGGACGCGTCTCGGTTCGCCGCGTCGCTCAGAGGCGTGCCCTCACCCTGCGCAAGGGACGCTACGTTTTGATCAGCCCCGGCAAGCGCGCCCTGCGAGCCCTCAAGCGCAAACGCCCACGCCCGCAGCCCAAGGGCCAGGTCGTCCTCAGGGAGGACTTCCAAGCCATGACTCCTGGCGAGTGGCCCCGCGACTGGAAGCGCCCGCGCAAGGCGGAGGCCGCCCTCCTGGAGGTCGCTCGTGAAGGCCAGAACCTCTACCTCCGCTCGACCGCCCCCGACGGCAAGAAGGCCCAGAAGGGATCGCTTCCGATCTCGAAGCTCACACCTCCCTTCAGCGTCGAGGTCCGCTTTCGCCTCACGGGTCAGCGCTCAGAGCGCGTCGGCTTCAACCTCTGGAACGGAGTCGACGAGCGACGCTATGGAGTGGACTACTCCGCCAGCCGGCGCCGCCTGACCGTGTTCAACACCAGCCACGACGAGGACCTCCTCGACGAAGCCCCCCAGCAGGTCGAGGCGCGCACCTGGCACACCCTGCGCGCGCGCTTCGCAGGCAAGAAGATCTTCGTGGGCCTCGACGACGCGGAGCCGCTCAGCGTCGAACTCTCCGCGACACCGCGGATCGAGGAGCTGTGGCTCGTCTCCCTGGGAAGAGATCCCGCCCACTTCGACGAGGTCGTGATCCGCCGCCCCTAGGCCTCCGTGGCGAACCTGTCTGCGTCCCGCAACCGAGCCCGCTACCCTGCATGAATGAGCTCGGACGCCTCGCCTCCTCCTCAGGCCGCCCCCTCGCCTGCCCCGCCAGGCTGGAACAAGTGGAAGCGCCTCTACCGGATCGAAGCCACCCTGGACGTCGTCGAGGGCAACGTCCAGGAGTTGATCCGGCACTTGCAGGAGCGACCCTCCGAGTCGGTTCAACCAACCTGCTGCGTCATGACCTGCCTGGGCTACGCCGTGGGCGGCTTGTGCCTGCTGTTCACGGCGCCCTACTTCCTGGAGCGCGGCTCTTGGGCCAGGGACATCTTCGACGCGGTCGGATTCAGGAACTGGGGCTTCTTGGCCCTGGCTGGACTGCTGGCGGTCGGCGTTCACTCCTTCAGACCGCGACCCGGCCCCGTCGAAACCGAGCGCCTGGCAGCGATCCAGACCCTCCTCGAGCTCCTGAGCAAGGGCGCCCTCGGCAGAGGGGTCTGGAAGGACGCCCGCTGGGAGCTCGAGCCCAACCTCCATTCCCTCGAGTCGACGAGCCCCAAGGACGTCTGGCAGATCACCTCAGCCAAGAACGAGCGCACCAAGACCTACGAGCAGGAGTGGGTCCGACTGCGAGGACGAGGAGAGGGCGGCCGCACCCTCGACTTGAAGATCGAGAGCGAGCGGGTCGACCGCACGGTCCACCACTCGAGGACCAAGCCCGACGGACGGGTCAAGACGAGCTCGGTCGAGAAGGAGCCGCGCTATCGACAGATCCTGAGGGTCAAGCTCGAGGCTGACGACCTCCAGATCGCCCAGGCGCGCAAGGCTATGAAGAAGGAGGTCCGTAACCGCAAGGCAGATCGAAAGGAGAAGCTCCACGAAGAAGAGGGCGCCCTCCGTCTGTCCTGGGCCCTGCGAGGCGAGAGCCTCGACCCCGCAGTGCGACTCCTCCTCTACCTCGGCCAGGCCGTCTCGGCGGGCGCGCCCTAGGACGCCAGGGGCTCCAGCCGAACCGGAACCCCGTTGAGGGCCGAGTTCCCCGTCAAGGGGTCGAAGGCTTCGTCGTCGGTCAGGGCGTTCACGTTTACGCCCGGGTCCCCGCTCGCGAGCTGGCCTCCGTTGCGCTTGTGCCCCCACCCATGGGGGAGGCTGACCACGCCCGGCGCCATGTCCTCGCTCAGCTCGACCTCGACCTCGAGCTCTCCGACCCGCGACGAGAGGCGAGCACGTCCCTCGCCGACACCTGCGCGAGCGGCGTCGCTCGGGTTCACCAAGAGCGTGCAGCGGTGGTTCCCGCGGCGAAGCTTGGGCAGGTTGTGGAGCCAGGAGTTGTTGCTCTTGAGCTGGCGACGACCGATCAGGAAGAGCTCCTGCGTGGGCGGCTCGGCGGCCAGGAGCTCGACCAGGCGCGGGAGGTCCTCGCGGATCGCGGCCGGGAAGAGGTTCAGCTTGCGGTCGGCGGTGAACACACGCCGCTCGAGGCGCCCCGGCTCGAGGGGTTGGGGCTCGAGCCCGTGAGGGTGTCTCTCGAGGCGGGCCTGGGTCTGCCCCCGGGCTGAGATCCCTGCCCCGCGCGGGCCGAAGCGAATCGTGGGGCCCACGACGCGCTTGGGATCGAAGCCCTCGGCCATGAGTCGCGCGCGGACCTTTCCGGCGAAGCCTTGGGTCTTGGCGACCACCTCGCGAGCCAGGCGAGACACGATCTCGTATTCGCTCGGCTGGTCTGGAGGTGGCGGCGAGAGCGCAGGCGGCGCGTAGCGCCCGGCGTCGGCCACCGCGAAGTGGGTCGAGACCGTGTCGAAGAAGGGCTCGTAGAGCGGACTCCGGGGCGGCAGGACGACGTCCGCGAGCTGCGCGGTCTCGCTCCGGTAGATATCAATGGCGACCCGGAACTCGAGGGCCTCTATGGCCCGGCGCAGACGAGGCTCGTTGGGGACCGAGAGGACGGGGTTCCCCGCGAAGGTCACGAGGCCGAACACCGCCTGCTCAGCCTGCGGGTCTCGCTGCCCGCGCTCGATCTGATCCGCCAGGACGTGGCAGGGATACTCGCCGCCGACCTCGCGGGCGCCCTGGGGCGAGCGGTAGCGGTCGTAGCTCCCGCGCCCATTGGGGAGGGTGAAGATCCAGCTCCCGAGGCCCTCGGGGAACATGCTCCCGCCGATCCGGTCCAGGTTCCCCGTCAGCGCGTTGAGGAGGGTCGCGGCCCAGATCGTGAGCCCGCCGTGGGCGGCGTTGCTCGGACCCAGGCGCGCGTAGACCGCGCTCCGCTCCTCCCCCGCGAGCTCGAGGGCCAGGCGCGTGATCGTCTCGGCGTCGAGGTCGGGCCCGACGCGCCCCGAGACGGCGACGGGGTCGAAGGGCTCAAGAGCCGCCTCGAGCGCGGGGAGCACGCCCGGCCGCGCCCAGCGCTCGAGGAAGGCGGCGTCCTGGAGGCCCTCGCGCAGGATCACGTGGGCCAGCGAGAGGAGCAGGAGCCCGTCGCGATCCGGCCACACGAAGTGGTGCTCGCTCGCGAGCTTGGCCGTCTCGGTCCGGCGCGGGTCGAGGACCACGACCTTGCCGCCGCGCCCTTGGATCTCGCGCAGGCGCGAGGGCATGCCGGGGGCGGTCATGAGCGAGCCGTTGCTCACGACGGGGTTCGCCCCGACCACGAGCAGGAAGCGGACCCGGTCCAGGTCCGGGACCGGCTGGGCCATTTGCATGCCGAAGGTCAGGAAGTTCACCAAGAGGTGCGGATTCACGTCCTGGGAGTTGGCCGTGTAGCGGTTCTTGGTCGGGAGCAGCTGTCGCCAGAGCTCGGAGCCCAAGAGCGCGCCGAAGTGGTGGACCGTCGGGTTCCCAATGTAGGTCGCGAGGCCGTGCTTCCCATGCCGCTTGACGACACCCGCCAGCCCCTCGGCCGCGGCGCGACACGCCTCCTCCCAGCTCACCTCGACCAGGACGCCCCCCTTGCGCACGAGCGGACGCCGGAGGCGATCGGGGTCGTCGTGGAGCTCGCCGATCGCCAGGCCCTTAGGGCAGCAGTAGCCCTGGGAGAAGGGGTCGGCGGGGTCGTTCTTGACCGAGAGGAGCTGGTCGCCCTCGACCTCGAGGGTCAAGCCGCAAGAGGCAGGGCAGAGGTGGCAGGGGCGGTGGTGGAGGCTCGGCACGTGGTCAGTATCGCGGGTCGGGGCGTGGAGTGGGAGCCTGGACCCGCTCTCAGCGGCCCTAGTCCGCTGGGTGGCCAGGGCCCCCTCAAGGCAGTGTGACTCCAGCCGCCCCTGCTAGACTCCCGCAGGGGCTTGACGAGACAGCGGAGGAACTGTGTCCAAAGTGGACCTAATCAAGGAGCGCGTCCGCACCGGCGTCGTTCCGCTAGAACACGTAGCGTTCGCCTCCTGGCTGGGCGACCCATCCGCACAGGTGGTTGCAGGCTCCGCCTCGCTCCCCGGGCCTGACCTTCGCGAGGCCTGGATTCGCTTCGCACTGCACGCTGCTGAAGCCACCCTCGAGCGCCGCTACCTCCAGCTGTCGACGCAGAGGCTGCAGCTCGTGTTCCCAGTCCTCTACCTGCGCCAGGCACTGCAGACTCAGTTGCCGCCTGTTGACCTGGCAAAGGCGGAGGTGGCGGGGGTGATCGACGCGGCTCCGCCCACGCTGATCTCATTCGTGGATCGCTCCGTGGATCCCCCTCGGCAGCGCCCACCTGTTCCCAAGTCCCCCCACGACCTCTTGACGCTCACTTCGCTGGAATTCGCGCTCGCCTCCCTCTGGTCCGAGCCTGTCGGCGAGGGATTACAGGTGCCGCGCCGTAGATTCCTCTACTCCGAGGAGGCCGAACCCCTTCCGCTCACGACTCGCTCGCTGGCGCTGGCGGCTGGCCGCTCGAGCCTCTCCGCGCTACGGGGCCAGGAAGCAATGAACCTGGCTGGAGCGGCGGTAGCCGCGGGCGCAACCCGAGCCGAGGCTAGCGCCGGGCTCGACGAGAGCAGGGTGGAGCGCCGGGCTCGTTGCGCGCTCGAAGGGGTCCATAGCGAACGGCTCTTGCCCTGGCTTCTCGGCGACTCCGATTGGCTTCGCTCGGGTTGCCCCCCAGCCGACATGTCATTGCTGGACCCTAGGAACCGACACAGCTTCCCCCACTACAAGGCGATCGAGTCGGCTGAGCTCGCCCTCTTCGGAGAGCCGCGCAGCCACTAGCCCTCCTCTGGGCTGTGGTGAGTGCAGTCTCGGGCTCCAGCCAGCCAGCCAGCTACTTCCCGTCCTGCGGAACCTCGACCTTGCGCGGGACCGAGAAGGCCGTCGAGTTCAAGATCAGCTTGGCCGAGTCCGAGTCCGCACCCAGCACGCGCAGGACCTCCTCGGCCGCGGTGGCTTGGGCGTTGGCCGAGCGCACGGCCTCGCTAAGGGTGAACGAGCCCAGCAAGTTCCGCGGAGCGCTCACGAGCTCCGTCTCGAGGGTCCGAGCCCAGGCGTCGAGGGCCGGAGCCGCTGCCGCCAAATCGTTCCCCGTCAGGCCCCAATAAGTCCCAGCGATCTGATCGAGGCTGGTCCGCAGCGGCGCCTCGTCCGTGACGCCTAGAGGCTTGGCGTTAGCGATCACCGCCATGATCGGCGAGTAGATATCCAGCCGGTTGACGTGCTGAGCCTCCTTGAAGATCACGATCTCCCGCTGAGCGGGGGTCAGGAGCTCCTCGACCTTGGCCATGGCGTCGCGCTTGAGGACCAGCTCGTCAGAGAGCTTGCGCAGAGCCGGCGTCGCCGCGCCGTAGCGACTCTGGGCCTGGTCCCAGCTCGCCTGATAGGCCGCTCCGATCTGCTCCAGGCGCTGGAGCTGCTCGGCCTGAAAGGGCTCGCCGGCTCGGTTCAGGTGCTCGCCCATGACGTTCACGAGGACCAAGGGGTGCGTGAACTCGCCGTTGCCCGAGGTGTGGGTCGGGACCTTGCCCTGGATCTCCAGCACGACCTCGACCAGCTTCTGGTTGGCCTTGTAGAGCGTCTTTTGGACCTCGGGGCTGATCGACTTGCCCTCCCTAATCGACTGCCAGACCGACTCCAAGTGCGGGAACATTTCGACCGCGCCCTCGCCGGCCCGGGACCAGTCGACCTTGGCCAGGGCCTCGTTCTGATCGGTGTCCGCAGGGTGGACCCGGTAGCCCTTGCTCTCCTCCTCGGGGACCTCGGGAACGACCGGCGTCTTGGGAGCAGCCTCCCGCGCGACGGGCGTCTCAGGAGCGGCCACCGGCTTGCCCCTGAGCTGCTCCTTGAGCGCTGCGACCCGAGCCTCGAGCTTCCGCTCGCGCTCCTTGAGCTCCGCGTTCTCCGCCTCGAGGGCCGCGCGAGCCTCCTCCAGCGGAGCAAGTCGCTTGGCGACCTCTTCCTCGTCAGCCAGGCGAGTGATCCCGCCTGCTGTCGAGGCTCGAGCGCCCTGACCGGCGCGCAGCTCTTCGCTGGCGTGATCGGTCTCGAAGACCACGACCCCCGTGACAACAGCCACGATCACTGCCGCGCCTAGGGCGGCTCCTTGCTTTGGACTCATATCGCTCTCCTTCACTTCCACGCGGAACGAGGTCCCTAAGACCCGCACGCGCGCTCCCCGTGCCCGGACGAGGAATGGCTCCTCGGCCTTGGCTACGCGGAACCAACCAACCCCGGTGTCCAACGCCAGCTCGCGCTTCCCAAGGAAGCGGAGGGTGGCGCCGGCTTCGACTTCGACTTCGCTCCCGCAAGGGAGCAGGACGCGGCTGGCCTCGCGCGCCACGAGGGCCTGGCCTGGCGTCAGGCGCTGGACCTCGGCCCCGGCGATCACGACCCTGGCGGCGGGCGCGCGCCAGGCGATCCAGCTCACGAGGAGCAGGGCCGCCGCCGCGATCAAGCCCAGGGCGACCTTCCAGCCGCCGCCCCTGTGAACCCGGAGGGCAGGGCCCGCCAGAGCCGCCAGCCCCTCGCTGAGCTCCAAGAGGCCGACCAGCTCTTCGCTGCAGGCCGGGCAGCCGGGGAGGTGAGCCTCGACCCGCGCTTGCTCCTCGGCACCGAGACACTCAGTCAGGAAATCCGCCAGGAGCGGCCTCAGCTCGGCGCAGCCCGACTGATCGTCTTCTGGGGACATGTCGCTCATGCCTGACCTCCCATTAGCTGGCGCAGCTGGGCCAGCCCTCGCGCGACTCGGCTCCGCGCCGTGCGCTCTGGCGTCCCGAGGCGCTCGGCGACCTCGCCGAAGGCCAGGCCTTCGAGATAGCGCAGCCGGAGCGCGCTCCGAAAGGGCTCGCTGACCTCCTCCAGCCGAGCGCGGAGCTGGCTGGCCTGCTCGCGACCCGCGGCGACCTCGGCCGCCGAGGGCTGGCTCTCGACGCGCTGAGCGAGCTCGGCCTTGGCCGCGCTCGCGCGCCCTGCCCGCCGAAGCCGGTCTACGGCCCGGCGATAGGTCACGGCGTAGAGCCAGCCCGGGGAATCGATCCCCGCGCGCTGCGCTGCAAGCAATGCCTCCTGCGCCACGTCCTCGGCTCCGTCCTGCCCCGCCAGCGTGCGAGCGGCGTATGCCACCAGCCGCGCGCGGAGCGTGCTTTCGAGCTCCAACTCGGTCTCCTGATCGCGCGACCCCCGGTGAGTCCCGCCTCTGCCCCTAGATCGCTCGAGCGCCGAATCTGACCCCGAGAAATCGCGCGCGAGGGGCAACTCACGCGCGGCCAACAGCTTAGGAGACCGACCCGAGACAGGAGCGAGGGCCCTGCGCGTCCTGGACCCGTGAGCGACGACCGAGTCAGAACCCTGGAGCACCGCTGGCGCGCGAGCGGTGCCCTCGAAGACGAGCGGGCCTGGATCCTGGCCCGGGCGCGGGCGGGTCTCCTGCCGGCGGATCGACTAGAGCTCGCGCAGGCCCTCGGAGCCGAGGCCCTCGGCGGTCCCGAGCATCCGCCCCTCGGATTTCAGGAGTGGCTGGACGCCCTCCCCTTCCGCAGAGGTCGGAGGCGGATCGAGCGCGACTCGCTCCGGGTCGGCCTCGCGATCACCCACGCCCTCGAGCCCTGCGCCCGGGTCCTCGGCGTCGGCGAGGTCTACACCCAAGGTCAGGCCGCAGCCGAGGCCTCTCTCTTCGGCCTCGCCGACGATCGCCGAGCCCTCGAGGCCCTCTTCGAGTGGCGTGCCGAGCGCGACTGGTGGAGCTTCTCGACGCCCGAGGGAGCCATGGCCAAGCTCCTCGAGGAGGTCTTGGTCGATCCCTTCCCGCGAACCATGGGCGAGTTCGAGCCCCTCCTCCGCCGCGCGCTCTACCCCCTGGGGACCCCGGATCCCGTGGTCGAGGCCGTGATCGAAGCGGTGGTCCCCGCCTCTGGCGGTCGCCTGTGGCGGATCCGAGAGGCGATTCGGGACGAACTCCTCCCCTGGGTCCTGGGGTGGGGTGACCCCCTGTGGGATCGGGTCTCGGCTCGGGACGAGGGAGACCTCTCCCCCGAGCCGTAGCCCCGGCCGGGTCCCTGCGTTAGTTTGGAGGCTCGGCGTTCCAACACGCCAAGGGGGACTCATGCGCTTCGCGATCAGCCTTTGCCTTGCCGCTCTCGCGCTTCTGCCCGCGGGCTGCTCGACCATGAACCAGATCGACGCCAACGTCGAGGGCCCCGCGGCCTTCGGTGGCGTCCGCTACACCGTGGCGCGCTGGGAGGCCAAGGGCACCACGCCCGGCGACCAAGCCGCCATGTTCCTAGACCTCCCGGTCTCCTTCGCCCTCGACCTCCTGATCCTCCCCCTGACTGGGCTCAACGAGATCGTGGCCGGCGGGATCGACGTCGAGCCGGTGCGCCCGGCGGTCGAGCGCGAGCGGGGTCCTCGTTAAGCTCTGAGCGAGCCACCTGATCAGATCGAGGATCCGCGAATCCTAGAGGGGCTCCGACTCCTCCTGGCGCGGGACTACTTCGAGGCCCACGAGGCCCTCGAGGACCCCTGGCGCGAGATGGAGCGCGGCGAGGCCTGGGCTGACGTCCTCCAAGGACTGATTCAGCTAGCCGTCGCCCTCGAGCACCTCAAGCGCGACAACTCCCTGGGTGCCTTCAACGTATGGCAGAAGGCCAAGGCCAAGCTCCGCAAGGCTCCCGAGTGGGCTGCCGGGATCGGCGTCGGCCCCTGGGCTGCGGCCATCGAAGAGCACATGACGCGCTCCGGCCTGGCCGAGCGCGTCAAGTTCCAGCTCGAAGGCGGCGTGGCCGCGGGCGAGGAGCACCTCCAGGCCAACGACCTCCCCCCCCTGCCCCCGGCGGAGGAGTGGCCAGTCCCGCCCCTGAGCGACGAGCTAGCCGCGCGCCTCTAGCCGGCGCTCGACCTCGGCTTTGAGCTCCTCCATGAAGCTCCGATCGGTCTCGGCCTCGAAGGGTCGCGCCGCCTCCCAGTCGTAGGACCACACGGCCCCGTGCCGGAACTCCTCGGGCTCGTCGGGGTAGCGCGGGAAGAGGTGACAGTGCAAAGCGGGCTCGAGATTCCCGAGCATGGCGTAGTTGATCCGCGCGGCCCCGGTCAGCGCCAGGAGCGCGTCGCCGACCAAGCCCATATCCGCCAGATATTGTGTCCTCTCGGGACCCTCTAGGTCGTTCAGCGTCGGCACGACCGGGTCCGGCAGCAAGAGCGAGTAGCCCTTCACGACCTGCACGTCTCCGATCACGACCCAGCCCGAAGGGACCCGGCACACGACCTTGGGGTTCTCGCCCGCGCGGGCTTCGGCGACGCGGCGGTGGATCAGGGTCTCGCTCATTTCGAACTCCTCAGGCGATAGAGGACCCAAGTGTAGGTCCGGCCCTCGTAGTGGGTGGTGAAGGCGCCCGCGATCGGAAGCGCCCCGTGGCGGGCGAGCTCCCGAGCCAGGTCCCCCGTCAGGGGTTGGCGCGAGCGGAGGTAGATCGCGAGGTAGGGGAGCGCGCCTCGGCGAGCGGCTTCCTCTTGGGCCAGGCGAATCGACTCGGCCGGGGTCTGGTCGCGCAGCTCCGGGCGGTGCGGATCTCCAATGTCGTAGAGAAAAGCCCGCGCGGCATAGGTCACCGGACGTAGCTCCCCCCGTCCGAGCACGAGGATCTTGGCCTCGGGTCCCGCGTCCTCTCGCAACACGAAGCCGACCTCGGCCTCCACGGCCTTGGGCACGAGCTGGGGCTCGAGGGCCTTGGGGAGGAGCACCGCCACGACCCCGCCCAGCAAGAGGGCCAGCCCTGAGCGCGGCCAGCCATGGCTGCGACCGAGGGCGGCCAAGAGCGCGCCGACCAGGATCGCGATCGGGATCCCGACCGCCGACTGGTGAAGCCGGGAGGTGTAGCCCCACACGCTCGCCTTGAGGAGCACGTGAGCGCCGACGAAGGCCCCCAGCGTCAGGAGCGGGAGGAGAAAGGCGCTCGGCGCCAGGGTCCCGCGCCCGTGCGGCGGAGGACGCGCGGCCAGGCCGCCCCCGATCAAGAGCAGGACCCATAGGAGCGGATGCGCCACGCTGGCCGCCTTGCGCAAGGCGAAGAGCGCACCCCCCACGACACCAGGCGGAGGAGGGTCCGCAGGGAAGGCCCCTCCGCCCCGCGCCTCGCGCGTGATCCAGCGGTCGAGGGAGGCCGTCTCGGCGGTCGGCGCCTCGTCGACCTCCCGCTGCGGCGCCAACAGAGTCGCGACGGGCTTCTTAGGCGAGAGGATCCAGTCGCCATAGTGGAGGCGCATCCCGACCACGAAGGGCGCGACGCCCAGCGCGGCGCCCAGCGCGAGGGGCAGCGCGCCCAGAGCCAGCGCTCGCAGGATCCGCGCCCCCACCCCTGCTGCCGCGTCCCCCGGGGACTTGGATCTGAACGCGAGGGCTAGGGTCAAGCCGAGCCCGAGCCCGGCTCCGCTGGCGAGGGCGTCCGAGCGTGCGCTGTAGCCAAGCCCCAAAGCCACGCCGGCCGCCAACGCCCAGGCTATGGGCGTTCGACCACGCCGGTCACGCTCGAGGGCCAGGGCCGCCGCGGCCAAGGCCAGGGCCAGGCAAGCGTGGGCGACGGGGTAGTTCATGACCTGAGCGCCGAGCCGGACCAGGTAGGGGTGCGCTGCCGCCAGCACGCCCGCGCAGAGGGCCGCCGTCCGCGGCGCGCGCGGGACGAGGGCCATGGCGACTCGCCCGCACGCCGGCGCGACGAGGGCCGAGGCGAGAAGGGCGACCAAGGCTCCTGCGGCCGGGTAGGGCAGGCCGCTGATCTTGACCAAGAGCGCGATCAACGAACCGAAGAGCGGGTGAAAGCGAAGCTCCAGCGCGGCCCGCCAATCTCCGCGTCCGAGCGCCTCTGCGATCTCGAGGTCGACGACCCCGTCGGGGTAGATCGAGAAGGTGTGGAGCGAGACCCAGGCCCGCAACCCGAACGCGAGGGCGTAGAGGAAGAGCCACAGGGCCCAGGTCCTGCCTACCGGGCGGAGAGTCACGAGGGCTGCTCCACGCAGGCGAGGCGAACTAGGCGGTCTCGGCCGCAGCGGCCGGGGCCTCTTCGCCCTCGGCCTCTTCGTCCGGAGCGGGCTCCGCCGGCGCGTCCGACGCGGCCACCTCAGCCGGCTCTTCGTCCCCTGCGGACACGCCGGACGCGACGCCGCCAGCCTGGGCGCCGATCTCCTCCCGGAGCGCGTCGAGCTTGCGTTTGCGGCGAGCCTCGTTGATCCGGCGCTGGGTTCCGCCGGGGACGCCGCTCAGAGCGTCCCAGACCAAGAGCATGTTGAGGAGCCCCCCGATCATGGTGAACAGGAGCCCGGTCTCGCTGCGGGGAACCTGACGGCTGTAGGCGTCGTGGTCGCTACGGAGGATCTCCTTGTAGCCCGGGGTCAACCCGGGGATCTTCTCGGCGTCGAAGGCCAAGGCCGCCAGCGTCGGGAGCCCCGCGCCGATCTGAGCCATGAACGCGAACTGGTGTCCGTCGGGCTTGCGGAGGGAGACGCACTCGCCGCGGCTGCGCACGACCCCGGCCAGGAAGAGGCCGCCGATCAGGACGAAGGCCAGGACGCCCTTCACCTTGTGGCCGGCATAGAAGTGACCGGCGCCCGGGATCAGCCAGGCTAGGCCGCCCGCGATCTCAGGCTTCTTGCCCTGCTCGCGCATGGCCTCGATCGGATCCGGCGCGAGCATGATCGTCTCGGGCGCCTTCTCGCTGGTGTCGCTCATGCGGCCTCCCCCTCAGCAGAGGTCAACTCGGGCGCGCCCTGAGGTGAGAACTCGCTGAGGTCGAGCTTGAAGTTCTCGCCCAGGTAGACCCGGCGAGCGATCTCGGAGTCCAAGATCTCTTGCGGCTGACCTTTCACGACGACAGCGCCCTCGTTCATGAGGTAGACCCGATCGGAGGTCGAGAGGATCTGACGCGCGTCGTGGTCCGTAATGAAGACCGCGATCCCCTTGTCACGGAGTCCGTAGACGACCTTTTGGACCTCCCCCACGTTCTTGGGGTCGACGCCCGCGAAGGGCTCGTCGAAGAGCATCAGCTGAGGCTCGGTGATCAGCGCCCTCGCGATCTCGAGGCGACGCTTCTCGCCGCCCGAAGCGCGCCCGGCCGGGCTCTTGCGGATCTTCTCCAGCCCGTATTCCTCGAGGAGGACGCTGGCCTTGGCCTTGCGCTCCTTGCGGCTCAGGGGGAGGCGCTCGAGCGCCACGGTCAAGTTCTGCTCCACGCTCAGGTCGCCGAACACCGACTCCTTCTGGGGGAGGTAGCCCATGCCCAGGCGAGCCCGCTTGTGGATCGGGAGGTGGGTCACCTCCTCGCCGAGGAAGCTGACCCGCCCGGCGTCGGCCTGGATCAGGCCCATGATCATGCGGAAGCTCGTGGTCTTGCCGGCGCCGTTGGCCCCCAGCAAGCCCACGACCTCACCGGCCCCGACCTCGAGGTCGACGCCCTGAACCACGGCGCGTTTGCCGTAGCTCTTCTTGATCCCAGAGACGACGAGCATTAGCGAATCAACCGAACGTGCTTGGGCTGCGCTGGCCAGAAGATCAGGAACGCGCGCCCGATCATGTAGCCCTCGTCGACGAAGCCCCACGAGCGGCTGTCGAGCGAGTTGGGGCTGTTATCGCCCATGCAGAAGTAGGCCTTGTCAGGGATTGTCACGTCCCCGTCGCTGGGGTCCGTGTCGCTGTAGCCGTTATTCCTCACGTAGTGAATGTCGCGGTCGATTCGGGTTCGCTCGAACACGACCGGGGCCTTGCTCCCTGCGATCAGGACCTCGGCCTGGAGCGTCTCCTCGGGACCGAAGGGGTCCTCCCAAGTCAGGACGGTCTGGCCGTCGACCTGGAGGCGCGCGCGGTCGTCGGCGTAGGCCAGGGTCACCTCGTGCTTGCGGCCTGGGACCAGGGCCCCTGCCGTGACTTGCTCTTGGATCTGGCCGTCGACCTCGATGGCGTAGGTTCCGCTGCCCTTGCCGACGGGGAAGCGCGCCGAGACGATGCGCTTGGTCCGAGCGGCTTGACCGTGCGAGGTCTCGCGGATCGCGAGCCGCACCTCGGCGCCATCTTCGCCCGTGACGTCGGCCCGAACGCGCACGTCCGAGCTCGGGAGGTCGCGGTTGTTCCCGCCGTTTTGGTCGAGCCGGGCGTAGCCGTAGGTCGTCATGATCGGACGCCCGAAGGCTGCCCAAGCTGCGCCCTCGCCACGCGGGCTGCACTTCATCCAGAGACCGTCGGTGTCGGGCGGTCCCTTCTGGCCGAACTGCCAGGCCCCCTTGCCCTCGGCCTCGGGCGTCCACCACGGGCTGTTGAGCTGCTTGGGGTCCCGGGTCTTGGCCGCGTCGTGGAGCGGAATCCAGATCGCGTCTTGAACTCCGTCTGGACGGCGCGCCCGGTGGGCGCGCCCCTCCTTGTCGACGGTGAACAGGTCGCCGTTGACGATCCGGAGCGTCTCGCCGGGGAGTCCCACCAAGCGCTTGATGTAGTTCCGGCTTGGCTCGCCGGGCTTCTTGAACACCACGACTTCGTAGCGCTTGGGCTCACGGAAGGCGTAGAGAAACTTGTTGACTAAGATCTTATGTCCGCCAACGACGTCCTGCGGCCCCACGGTCCGGGTCTGTTGGAGGCCGCAGAGGGGGCACTCGGCCTTGGCGGCAGGAGCCGCTGGGTTCTGCGGGGTCAGCTCCTGCTCGCGCTTGCCGACGGGGAACTCGTGGCCGCACTTGCTGCAGTTGAACTCGAAGTGATCGCCCAAGAGCGTCGGGGCCATGGACCCCGTCGGGATCACGAAGGCCTCCATGACGAAGTGCCGAATGATCAGGGCCAAGATCACCGCGACCACGATCGCTTCGAGCTGCTCGCCGAAGCCACCGCCGACTCGAGGAGCCGCGACGCCGGCTTGCTTGTCTTTGTAGCGCCGCCTGTGCCCGAGGATCCGACCTTGGAGGAGCTTGGGGCTCGCGGCCCCGCCCACTGAATACCAAACCGCGGCCGCGGCCCCGAAGATCGCGAACCCAATCGCGAAGGCGAAGAACTGATCCCCGCTGTTCGAGATTCGCTGCGCCTCGAAGATCTTGGTCACCGCCGCGTAGAGCAGGAGCGAGGAGACGACGGGCCTGACGCCCCAGAGAGCGACCACGCTCGGCGCCGCTTGCGACTTGAACTCGCAGGCGTCGCAGCTCAAGTCACCGCCGGTGATCAGGGGCTTGAGCCAACCTGGCGGCGTCGCCTCTTCCAGAGGAGCCGCGCACACCGGGCAAGGATCGTCTCCCTTGAGCCCGCGCTTGGCGAGCTCGAGGACCTCTGCCGCCTCGCGCTCCTCGCGCGCGGCGAGGAAGGCCTCGAGCGCCTCCTCGCTGGCCCCAGGCCTAGGGAGCTCGACCGCAGTCTCGGAAGGAGCCTCGCTCACTTCTTCTTCTTCTTGTCGTCCCCGCCGCCCAGGATCGAGAGGAAGGCCTTCTGCGGAATCTCGACGTTGCCGACGTGCTTCATGCGCTTCTTACCCTCCTTCTGCTTCTCGAGGAGCTTGCGCTTGCGGGTGATGTCGCCACCGTAGCACTTGGCCGTCACGTCCTTGCGGAGCGCCTTGACCGTCTCGCGAGCCACGACCCGCCCGCCTATGGCGGCCTGGATCGGGACGTCGAACATGTGGCGCGGGATCTCCTTTCGGAGCCGCTGGCAGAGGTCGCGACCGCGAACCTCGGCCACGCTCCGGTGGCAGATCGCCGAGAGGGCGTCGACGGGGGTCCCGTTGACGAGGACGTTGAGGCGAATCAGGTCGGCCGGGAAGTAGCCCAAGACGTCGTAGCTGAGCGTCGCGTAGCCCCGGGTCCCCGACTTGAGCTTGTCGTAGTAGTCGAACACGATCTCGGCCAGGGGCAGGTCGTAGACCAGGATCACGCGCTTCTGGCCGATGTGCTCCTGGCGGACGTAGCTCCCGCGCTTCTCCTCGTTGAAGGTCATGATCAGGCCCAAGAACTCGGGCGGCGTCACGACCGAGGCCCGCACGATGGGCTCACGGATCTCGTCAATGAAGTTGGGGTCGGGGAGGAGGCTCGGCGAGTTGATCACGATCACCTCGCCGTCGTTCTTCTTGACCTCGTATTTCACGCTCGGCGCGGTCTGGATCATCTGAACGTTCGACTCGCGCTCGATTCGCTCTTGGACGACGTCCATGTGGAGCATGCCGAGGAAGCCGCAGCGGAAGCCAAACCCGAGGGCCTCAGACTTCTCGGCCTCGAAGGTGAAGCTGGCGTCGTTGAGGCGCAGCTTCTCCAGGGCCTTGCGGAGGACCGGGAGGTCCGCGTTGAAGCTCGGGTAGATACCCGCGTAGACCATGGGCTGGACTTCTTCGTAGCCCGGCAGCGGCTCGGTCGCGACCTCGCCCGCGTCCTTGGAGTAGGTCACGGTCTCGCCAATGTGAATGTCGTCGAGGGTCTTGATCGCGCCCCAGAAGTAGCCGACCGAGCCCGCCTCGAGCTTCCCGGTCGAGGTCTCCTTGGGCTGGAAGATCCCGACCTCGTTGACGTCGTAGGTCTTCTTCGACGACATCAGCATGATCTTCTTACGCGCCTCGAGGCAGCCGTCGATCACGCGGACGTGGACCACGATCCCGCGGTAGTCGTCGTAGACAGCGTCGATCACGAGCGCCCGCAAGGGCCCGTCGCGATCACCGCTGGGCGGCGGGACCTCAGCCACGATCCGATCCAGGAGCTCTTTGACGCCCTGTCCGGTCTTGCCCGAGACGTGAGGCGCGTCGGTCGCGTCGAGGCCGAGGCTGTTCTCGATCTCCTCGGCTATGTCGTCCGGCATGGAGGTCGGGAGGTCGACCTTGTTCAGGACCGGAATGATCTCGAGGTCGCCCTCGACGGCGAGGTAGCAGTTGGCGACGGTCTGGGCCTCGACGCCTTGGGTCGAGTCCACGAGCAGGACAGCGCCCTCACAGGCGGCCAAGCTCCGAGAGACCTCGTAGTTGAAGTCGACGTGGCCGGGGGTGTCGATCAGGTTCAGCTGATACTCGACGCCGTCCTTGGTCCAAGGGAGCGTGACCCCGACGGCCTTGATGGTGATCCCACGCTCGCGCTCGAGCTCCATTCCGTCGAGGTGCTGATCGCGGGCTTCGCGCTTGGTCACGACGCCGGTGATCTCGAGCATTCGATCCGCCAAGGTCGACTTGCCGTGATCGATGTGCGCAATGATCGAGAAGTTGCGAATGCGGGCCTGGTCCATATGGGGGGTCTGTCCTACAGGAGCTCACGGAGGCGCGGCTTGAGCGCTTTTAGCGCCGCCCCTCGGTGACTGAGCTGATTCTTCTCGGCGGCCGAGATTTCGGCGAGGGTCTTTCCGAGTGAGTCGACGAGAAAGATCGGGTCGTAGCCGAACCCTCCCTCGCCTCGCTCGTCCTCGGTGATCGTCCCCTCGAGCAGGCCCTCAGCCGTGGCCAAGACCTCGCCCGCGGGGTTGCAGAGGGCCACCACGCAACGAAAGCGCGCCTTGCGCTTCGAGGTGGGGACCCCAGCCAGCTCCTCGAGGAGCTTGGTCCGGTTGTCTTGGTAGCTGCACTCGGGCCCGGCGTAGCGGGCGGAGTAGACGCCAGGGCGGCCGTCGAGGGCGTCGACCTCGAGGCCCGTGTCGTCGGCGAGGACCCAGGTCCGAGTGTGCTCGGCGTAGGTCGCGGCCTTTTGGATCGCGTTCCCCTCGAGGGTCGGCTCGTCCTCAGGCGCCTCGGGGGTCCCCTCGGCCAGGGACTGCAGACGCAGCGGCACGTCGAGGAGGATCTCGCGGATCTCCGTCAGCTTGTGCGGATTTTGGGTCCCAAGGACGAGGGTCTTCACGGTTGCTCTAGTCGGGTGCGCGAGGGGGGCGGGCGAGAGCCCCAAAGGCCCGGAATCATAGGGCTTAGGGAGCGGACCTACAACGGTCGCAGGGGGTTGGGCAAGGGAGGGCTGGGGCCAACCCTAGAGCGCTCTCCTGCTCCTACCTGGCCGGGCAGGCACCCTTCGGGGGCCCCTCCCACTCTGGGGTTCGACACGCGCCAGCCCGATCCGACGAGCTGAAGCCCGAACTGCACCTGTGGAGCCTGATAGTCTCGCGAGGTCGAAAGGCGGCGCGTCATGATCTCGGACCCCCAGTTCATCCAGATCGCTCTCTCCGCAGGTGCCACCGAGCAACTGATCGCCGACCTTCGGGCCCGGCAGATGCAATTCGCCGGCGCCGGGCAAATGGTCTCCCTCTTCGACATTGCGCGGCAGGGCGTCCTGACCCAAGAGCAAGTCGTTCAGTTCCTCCAGCTCGCCGGTGCGAGCGCCCAGGCTCCGGCTCCCCAGGCTCCGGCTCCCCAGGCTCCGGCTCCCCAGGCTCCGGCTCCCCAGGCTCCGGCTCCCCAGACTTCTATCGCGCCAGCCCCAACGCCTGCAGCTCCCGCCCCTCAGGCGCGACCCGTGAGCCCCGGCCCGCCGGAGCAAGGGGAGTCCGACCCACCGCCGCGAACGAGCAGGATCCCGAAGAAGCGCAAGGCTCGGCGAGCCCCGCGACGCGAACAGGGAATCCCAGCGCCAGCGCTGGCTGCCATAGGGGGCGGCGGAGTCCTGCTCCTCTTGATCCTCTTCTCCCTCCTCAGCTCAGGCCCGGATCAGACCGAGCGCGGGTCCCCCCCCAGACCCAGGTCGCTGAGCGCGATCGCGACGAGCCGCGCCGCAGCCGCACGCCGCGCCGCAAGGTGGAAGCGGAGACCCCCCAGAGCGAGAGCGAGCCCCCACACAAGCTCCCTTCCCCGTCCTCCGAAGACCTCGACTCTCCGAGCCGCCCGCCTTCGACCCCAGAACGTGACCCCGAGCCGAGTGGGGCCCGCGATCTCGACCCACCACCACCATCCCCCGCGCCCGAGCGGAACCCAGCAGACCTCCCCCCCGCCGACCCCCCAGTTCAGAAGCCCACTCCTGAGCCCAGACGAGACGAGCCACAGGCGCCCGACGAGATCGACCTCGAGACCCTCACGAAGTTCGTGGACCTGAGCGCCCGCGGCCGCGACTACAAGGCGACCCTGAACTTCAAGAACTCGCCCATGATCTACGCCGGGAAGGCCGAGGCGAAGCGAGAGGGCCGGGTCGAGCGCGCCGGCCAGACCTACCTCAAGCACATGGTTCGCTACACGGGCCTGCCCGCCGAGGCCGGCCTGGACTTCGAGGTTCGCTACCTGCGCTTCGGAGCCGAGGGGTGCTACCGCTACGATCCAGCGACCAAGGCAGAGACGCTCTGGATCCCAGCGCCCCTCCGCCCGGGACAAACCTGGAGCACAGGAGAGTTCACGGGCCGAGTCTTGACCTTGGGTGCCGAGGTCAAGGTCGGCGCCCGCACCCTGAGCTGCGTCCAGATTCAGTTCACCCACCCGGCCTCGAGCAAGTTCAGCCGGGAGGCCTGGTTCTTCGATCGGGGCGAGCTGGGGTGGGTGGCTCAGGCCAGGTTCCTCCGCGACGGCCGACGACTGGACCTCGAGTTCGTGGCTGAGCGCGAGCCCGAACCGGAGAAAGAGCCTGTCGCTGACCAGGGACCGCAGAAGCCTCCGCAGTCCGGCAAGCGACCCGCTCAGATTCGCAACACCTATCCGGACACGCCCCTCGGCCGGGGCCTGCAGCTCCTCAACGACGCCCCGACCACCTCCTGGGGTGCGCTTCCCGCGGTCTACTTCGACCTAATCCTGAACTCGCGCGGCCAAATGGTCGGCTGGCGCGACGTGAACCTCAGCCGCTCGGACGACGGGAAATACGGCTGGAAGCTCGACTCGCTGCAGTTCCTTGAGGTCGGAGGAAAGACTCAGGGGACGATCCTCAAGCTCGAGACTCTCCCTTCAGGTCCGCTCTGGTATGGGAAGGAGCTTCGTCGCGTAGGGACCAAAGGAAAGTTCCAGAAGCGACCCTTCCACGAGGTCGTCTACGTAACCACGGACGGCTCCTCTGGCCACGGGCGAGGGCGAAAGGCCGACTACGTCCACACTTGGAACACGCGGACTTGGAAGAACGTCGACAACGCCAAGAACATCGACCGGAAGTTCCCGACGGCCTTCTGGCGGGATCCTCCCGAGTGGATCCCAGGGCTCCTCGCGCAGCTCGCAGAGGACGTGACCTACTCCTTCCAAGTCCTAAGGCTCCTCGAGCATCGCAGCGTGGAGATGACCTATCGACGACTCCCCGGTCGGAAGACCATCAAGCTTCGGGGAGAGCCGCGCGAGGTGATCGAGATCGAGGTCAAGACTGCCAAACTCCCCCTAGACAAGGAGGGCAAGCGGAAGGAGACCACCAAGAAGTCCAAGGTCATTGAGGAGGCGGTCTATATCGACACCGAACTCGGCGAGTTCGTGGCTCGGCGAAAGGGAGGCTTGATCTACGTCCGCGTTGACGAAGAGACGGCCATGAACCAGATCGCGGTCTTCTACGGGGCTCTCCCCAAGATCCCGGCGCGAGGGGCTCCCCCGACCGCGGCTCCCAAGGTGACTGCAAAGGTCAAGAACCTTCGCCTCCGCAATCCACAGGACGCTTACGCGGCGTTCATCGTTGGCTGCGCACAACAAAACCGAGAGATCGTCGAGGCCGCGTGCGACTTCAAGGAGCTCTGCTTCGTCCGCTGGGTACAGCTCGGCGCGAACGGGATCGGCACGGCCGAATCGGTCCGGGCCAACTACGAGCGAGTGTGGGAGGCGGAGAGCGAGGCCATGACCAGGGAGCGTGTCGACCGGCTCCTGGCCTGGGGTGCGAACCTCAACAACAAGACGCTGACGCTCAAGCAGGCTGCGGCCCAAGTCACCGCTAGGCGAGGCAAAGAGAAGGGCACCGCGATCGTGACCCGTGATTTCAAGACCCGGGACGACTGGGACTTCGTCGCCAAGCGCTACGGGAAGGGAAGCAAGGCCCGCTGGCGGATCATAGCCCTGCCGTGGTAGTAAGTCCTTCGTAGACGACAGGGGCTAGCTAGGAAGGAGGCGCGGCGGACCCGCCCTCAGACGCCTCTCCGCGCCCCTCGAAGCAGGTCTCCGTCGGCGGGAGCGAAGCTCCCTCGGCACGTGTCTTCCAGCTCCCCATGGAGCGCGCCGCAGCCTGAGCTTGCCGCTTGCGCGGGGCTGCCCGGACCGGCTCGGCCTTGGTCTGGCCGGCCGCAGGGTGGCCCTCGGGTGGATCGAAGGCGTAGCGCGGGAGCTCGCCGGGGGTCCAGGTCGGAGACCAGCCCTCCGGGAAGTCCCGCCGCCCCTCTGCTGGAGCCGGCTCGCCCATGTAGTCGTGGACCCAGTTCGTGATCTCGAGGAGCTCGTTCTCGAGCTGCTGGCGGAAGACCTCAAGGTCCTCTTTGCTGGCGTCGATCGGCGTGAAGTAGGGCCCCGCGAAGGCCTGCACGATGTGATTGAAGGGGAGCGGAACGAAGGGGCGGTCCCAGCTGGAGAAGCTGATCCGCCGCTTGGCCCAGGTCCGCGAGACGATCATGGGCTTGTGACAGGCGTGAGCGATCACGACCGAGCCCTTCTTGACCTTGTAGATCGGGCCGTTCGAGCCGTCGCAGGTGATCCCGTAGGCCACGCCCGGGACCTCCTCCATGTGCCGAATCATCTCAGGGAGGACCTTGGTCCGACGCGACTTGGAGTTGCTCGACCCCCCGCGAAAGACCACGAACCCGTTCAGGTTCAGCATGGCCGCGATCAAGCTCCCGAAGTCGCTCCGGCTCGCGAGGGTGTGTCCTTCGTAGTGGCGAAAGGCGTAGGCGACGGTGAACACCTCCTGGTGCCAGAGGACGCCGATCATGGCGCCGTAGCGCTCCCGCAAGAGCCAGAGGAGGTCTGTGTCTATGTATTCGACCTTGCTCGTGGCGTGCACGAACCACATGTAGGCGACGTAGATCGGCGGCAGGAACCACGTCGCGAGCTTGACGCCGATCCGCGCGAAGACCTTTCGGATCCGGCGCCGGAGCGAGCGCGGCTTGCGGGGCGCAGCGTCTTCAGCCACCTCGGACGGCGAGGCTGGCGGAGCGGGCTCTGGAGGTATGGGGCTGTCTTCGCTCACGAGCGAGAGACGTTACCCGGCGGCGGTGACCCTGACAGGCCACAGCGGGACAGCGGTCAAGCCGGCGGGTCCTCGGAGGGCGGGCTGGGCTCCGGCTCGCGCGGCTCGGTCCCAGACGGAGTCGGAGGACGGCCCAGGCCGTCGAAGCGCAGCGCGCGGAGGTGCGCCAGCGTCTCCTCCTGGAGACGTCGGTTCACGGCCATTAGGTCCGCGAGGACCGCGCCCAAGAAGAGCTGACCCGCCGCGAACCCAAGCGCCCCGCCGACCCAGAGCAAGAGCGAGCCGGGAAGCTGAACCTCGGGCCAGAGCCGCGGGACCCCGACGTGGGTCGCGAGCGCCAGGAGCGAGAGCGCCAGGCTGATCAACCCCAGGCGGACCAGGACCCGAAACGCGTTGTAGAGGAGGTAGATCCGCACGATCGTGTTTCCAGATCGTGTCACGTAGCGACGAATGCTCTTGAACAGGCGAGAGGGCCGGTTGACCGGGTTCACGCGGATCGGGACCGAGACCACGGCCAGGTTCTTCTGGCCGGCCTGGATCAGGGTCTCGTGGGTGTAGGTGTAGTCCGAGTGGACCGAGAGCTGGAGCGCTGCTCGACGTGAGAAGGCGCGGAACCCGCTCGGGGCGTCGGGGACCGTGGTCCCGGACGCGACGCGGACCACGTAGCTGCCGACGCCGTGGAGCTTCTTCTTGATCCAGGAGAAGTGAGGCAGGTTCGGGACGTCGCGGTCTCCGACCACGACCTCCGCCTCGCCTGCCAGGATCGGCGCCACGAGCTTGGCAATGTCGTCGGCGCAGTATTGATTGTCGGCGTCCGTGTTGACGATCACGTCCGCGCCCCGCTCGAGGCAGGCCAAGAGTCCGCGCTCGAAGCCGCGCGCCAAGCCTTGGTGAGCTACGAGGCGCACGACGTGATCCACCCCGAGCTCGCGCGCGACCTCGACCGTCCGGTCGTCGCTCCCGTCGTCGATCACGAGGGTCTCGAGGACGTCTACGCCGGGGAGCTCCTTGGGGAGAGCGGCATATGTCTCTGGAAGACACTCCTCCTCGTTCCAGCAAGGGATTTGAATGATCACCTTGGTGGAGTGGCTCACTTCACTTGTCCTGAGGGCCAAGGAGCTGGTCGCAGACCTTCGCGGCCTCCCTCGCCACGACCGCGTTCCCAGCCTTGTTCCAGTGGCGATCGACGGGGATCAAGACCTCCTGGCCCCCCTCGTAGGCCGCCTCGAGGGCCGGGAGCAGGTCGTGGACTGGAATTCCGGCGGCTTCGAGGTGGGCCTCGATGCCACGGTTGATTCGAACGGTCCGCAAGATCGCCTCGGCCAGCCCGCCCTGGATCTGGTGCGTCGAGGGCGCGATCAAGACCGCAGCCGGAATCGGCTCGCCCGCGGCGTCCCGGCAGACCTCACGGAGCTCCACGAGCTGCTTGGCGGCCAAGGCCAAGTTCTCGGCTTCGACCATGTAGCGGTATCTGATCGCGTGGCGTCCATAGCGCCAGATCAGGAGGCGGTAGGCCCGGCTCCAGCGCGCGAGGGGATTGGTCAAGGCGAGGTGGTGCTCTAGGTTTCCGCAGGCGTCAGGACGTCGCTGGAGCTCCCCGCCAGGACCGGGCTCGTCGAGCCAGCGCTGGTCGTCCATGACGTCGTTGGAGACGGTGAACTGGATCAAGACCAGGTCCGGCTTCAGGATCGGGACCAGTCGCTTGGCGACGTTGATCTGCTCACGCTGGCCGAGCGAGATCACGCCCGCGTTGTAAATCTCGAAAGCAGGGCCGCGGAGCTTGCTCAGGGCGCCATAGAGCTGCGCAGGGTAGGACTCGTCGTCGGAGACGCCCTGCCCGAAGGTCATGGAGTCGCCGATGCAGAGGACCTTGAGCCGATTCGGAACCTGAGGGATCACGGGGGCCCGGACGCCGTGTTCGTCCGTGCTGACCTTGAAGGTCAGGGTGGTGCCCTGAAGCGGTCGCGCTGCGATCGAGACGTTCTCCTTGTGGCGGAGGTTCTCCTTGGGATCCCAGTCATAGAGCGGGTCTACGGCGCCCGGGACTCGGAGCCCGTCACCTGGACCGCGGAGGCTCTCTTCGATCAAGGCCCGCCCGAGAGAGACCGAGCTCCCGGCCACCAGCGGCTTCTCCCAAGGCGAGACGATCTTGGTCCAGACCAAGCGGACGCTGCACTCGGTCAGGGCGAGACACAGCAGGGTCCCAAAGGAGAGCGCGAAGAGGCGGCGCTTCCAGCGCTTCCGCTTGAGCCGCTTGGTCCCTCGCGCGGCAGCGCCCGCCGAGACGCGGCCTATGTCCGAACCGGAGCCCGTCCGCCCCACGTCCGAGCCCGAACCGGGCGGCGAACCCGCAGCGGGGGCCTCTTGCGCGGGTTCGTTCCCCGAAGTCGGATTCTCTGGCGGGTCTGTCGGTTCCATGGCTCGCGAGGGGCGCTGTGTTGCCCCTACTCTCCACACCCTGAGCCAAGGCACAAGGCGCAGGCTTCTTCCCTAGAGCTTCGTCCGGACGGCGTCGAGGACTTGCTTGGGCTCAGGGCGGCGGGCCGCACCCCAGAGGTTCATGAAGCTTGGGATCGCAATGAAGCGGAATAACTCCTCCTCACCGCGATACACGAACACAGCTGGCTGAATGAAGCCGTCCTTGTAGCTGGGCGCCTTGGGGTGCTTTCGCGAAATCGGGATCCCGTAGCGATCCGCGACGGCGTGGTCCTCGTCTGAGAGGAGGCGCCAATCGTCGGGCAGCTTCATGGACTCCTGAAAACGCGTGTTCCGCGCTGGAGAGTCCGCTGAGATCAAGAGCGGGCGAATCCCGAGGGCCTCATAGTCCGAACGAAGGTCGAGCATGCCTGCCAACTGGCGGCGGCAGAAAGGTCACCAGTAGCCACGGTAAAAGAAGAGCAGCGAGCGCCCCGCCTCGCGAAAGGGCGCGTCGAAGCTGAAAGGCGCCCCGGTGTGGGTCGCGAGGGTGAAGTCTGCGGGCATGGGGAACGAAGCTCCTCGGGGCTCTAGTCCAAGCGGGCTCTAGTCCAAGCGGACCTTGGCGAAGCGCTTGGGAATGTAGCCGCGCCACAGGCGGCTCTTCTCGGCGTGCAGCAGCAAGCCAGGCGTGAGTTCGAGGGTCTTGACTGCGCCCTTGGGAGAGCCCTTGCCACCTCGCTCGCCGTCATCGTCGGTCAGGACGAGGTTCATGCCGAAGGTCAGGCCCTTGGGGGGGCCGCCAGCGGGAATCTGGGCGCCCTTGTCGCTGAGCATCGTCCAGGGGATCGCGACCTCGTAGACCGCGCCGGACTTGTCCTCCTTGCGGTGGACGAAGTAGCGCCCGGCCGGGCGATTCTTGGCCTCTTCCTCCTCCTGCTTCTTCTGCTCCTCTTCGTCCTCGTCCTCCTTCTTCTTCTTGGGGAGAGTCAGGGCGAGGGTCAGGAGTATGTCGTCGGCGTGGGCCGTCTCGCCGCCGTCATTGCGGGAGTCGATGGCGATCAGGAGCGCGTCGCCGATCCAGCGCTCGGCCTCGCTGTCGTAGGGCCGCATGTGCATATCGGAGACGTCGAGGACGAAGTAGAGGTAGGTGTCGTCGTAGCCGAGATAGAGCTTGGCCGAGAGGTCCTCCTGCCCCGTCCAACGTCCAGGGCGGACGCCTGCCTCTTGCTGGACCGGGAGCACGTAGCGCGGCGAGCGGAGGTCGACCGAGGTCCAGCCTTGCCACCAGTCGTTGAGCTCGCCGTCGATCTCGGGCGGACGCGCCATCCGGCGGATCGCCAAGGTCGGCGTCCGCTGATCGGTCTGGCGCTCGCGGACGCGGGTCAGCTGCGCGAAGAGCCGATCGAAGGCCTCGCCCTCGAGCTGCTCACGGACCATGCCCTGACTGAGGAGTTCGATGGCCTCGTCGCTGTAGCCGAGGCGGTCGAGGCGATTCGCCAAGCGCGCCCTGAGCGTCGCGTCCTGAGGCTGCCCGACCAGGGCCCGACCGAGGCTCACGGCCTCGCGCACGAGGGCGTCCTCGTCCTGGCGGGCGAAGGCGAACACGCCCTTCTCGCCCGAGAGGATCAAGTGTCCGCCGCTGACTTGCGCCATGGCGCCGCGGAGCTGGCGGCCCTGGAGGCGAATCGCGGGAGTGCTCGACTTGCCCGTGCCCCAGTCCACGACGTCGAGCTGGAGGCGGAGGGACATCATGCCGTTGTTGGGAATCAAGACCGTGGTCGGGGTCTCGATCACGCGAAACACCCGCGCCCCTCGCGAGAGGTTGAAGCGCCAGCGCTCCTTGCCGACCGCCAGATCCTGGGCCCAGACCTGCGACTGGCCATTGAGGGTCCGAACCGTGTAGACCGTCTCTTCGCCGAGGTAGACCCCGCGGTTGTCGATGTCGGCCGGGAGCGCCCGCCCCTTGCCCTTGGGCTGCACAGGAGGCTGACCGTTGCGCTCGGCGCCGGCGCCCGAGTCACGCCAAGCCTCGACGCCCTTCTTGGTGTCCACGGCCAAGAGGCCGTAGCGCGCGCCAGCCTGAGTCGTCGCGACCAGGGTCGAACCGTCTGCCGCCGCTTGGAGGTTCACGACCCAGTGGTCGCCAGCGCTGACGCGGAAGAGCTCGTTCCCGGTGGCGACGTCCCATGCCGTGACCTGCTTCCCGCCCAAGACGAGGCCCAAGCGCCCGATCCCAGCCCAGACCGGGGCGCTGAAGCGCTCCTGGGGCTTGGCGTTGTTGGGCTTGCCCTGCCAGAGGGGCTTCCCGCTTCCGGCAGCGATCGCTTCCAAGGCAGGCGGAGCGGCAGACACCGCCACGACCTGGTCGGCGTCGGCCAGGATCCCGAGGTTGGCCTTGACCCGCAGCGCATGTCGCCAGAGGACGTCACCCGTGGTCTGGTCGAGGGCCGCGACCTGGTTGTCACCCGTCAGGACGAAGAGGCGCCCGTCGGCGCTCAGGATTCGGTGGACCGGGTCGCCGCCGATCCGCGTCCCCTGCCCGAGGGCGAAGCGCTGGGTCCAGCGAATCGCCTGACCAGGATTGGGGCGCAAGTCGTGGGCCTCGACTCGATCGCCCAAAGGAATGATCAAGCTGTCCTTGGTCAGGACGGGCTTCCGCCCTCGCTGAAACTGGACGTCGTCCAAGCGCAGGAGGACTCGCCCCTCGGGGAGCTCGAAGAGGGTCAGGGTCTTCTCCTGCTTGAGCAAGACGCGACCGTTGAGGCCATCTGGAGCCTCGACCTCGACTAGCTCAGGGCCGATCAGATCCAGGATGGTGGGCGTCCGATAGACCTCGGTCAGGGTCCCCTCCAGCCCGAGTCCGTCCCGCTCAGCGACGAGGGCCTCGGGCCCGAGGCGACCGTAGAGCTGCGACTGGTAGGGCTGCGCCCACACGCTCAAGGGCTGAGGCTCTGCGCCCTCCTCGCCCTTGACCTGGGGCTCGGGGTCGATGCCGACCAGGTCCTCCAGGACCGCCCGAGCCTGGGCGTTGCGTCGTGTCTCGAGGTAGAGCCGAACCAGGCGAGCCCGGGCTTCGGCGTTGCGCGGGTCCTTGGGGTAGTCGCGCACGAAGGCCTCCAGCTCCGTGGCGGCGGGACGCACCAGGCCGCCCTTGCTGTAGAGCTCGGCGAGTCGCCAGCGCGCTTCGCGAGCCTGCTCGCTGGCGGGCCAGCGCCGAATCACCCGCTGGAGCGCGGCCCGGTCGCCGACCGAGATCGCCTCACCCAGAGCGCTCTTGGCCTGAGCCACGAAGGGCGCATAGACCGAAGTCCCGCGCTTGTCGACGAGTTCGATCAGGCGCTGGCGAGCGTAGGCCGAGGCCTCGACCGGGATCGCTTCCCGCTCGACGCCCGTCCGAAGCGAGACACGAGTTCCGACCGGGGCTGCCAAGAGCCGCTGGTAGGCCTTGGCGGCCCTCGCCGCGTCCTTGGCGTCTCCGGTCTGGCTGAGGTGATCGGCGTAGGCCTGGAGGAGGGGGGCCGCCGCGCGGAGCAGATCGCGGTGTCCGCGTCCGAGGTGCTGCTCCGGCTTGAGGGCTAGCTGGCCGAGGAAGGCGACGCCTTGGGCCGCCGCTGAGCGAAAGGCCTTGCTGTCCTTGCGCTCGAGGGCCGCGAACGCCTCGTCGCTCATGAGCTCTAGGCCAGCTCGCTGGACAGGGATCGCGCGGGCTTGCAGCAACCCAGAGCGGAGCGCCTTGCGGAGGTGGACGAGGGCTCGCTTCCGCTCGCGGCGGCGGGCGAAGAGGAGTCCACGCTCGATCGAGCCCGCGGTCTCCTCCAGGGCCGCCAAAGCGCGCTCGCGCTCGGCCAGGGGCACGTAGAGGTTGGCCTGTTCGTATCCGAAGGTCACGAGGCGATCGCCGATCAGGGCGGGCACGCCGACCTCGGCTGCCGGGTCACTAAAGCGCCACTGTCCCAAGAGGGATCCGTCCTTTCGCGACACCCGAAGGATCCCCTCGGCCGTGACGACGATCAACTCCTCACCGAGGAGGAGCGGCTGCGCGACAGGCTCAGCTGGGAGGTCGGGTCCGACGCGAACCAGGAGTCCGGTCTTGCGTTCGAGGACCGTTAGGCGCTCGCCGAGGAGAAGGACCTCGTCACCGCTTGCGACGCAGAAGCGCGCGCCAGCGCGGGGAACGCGCCAGCGAGTCCGGCCACTGGCTGGATCCACGCCTAGGAGGTCGGGGCTGTCGACGGGAGCGGCCACGAGGGGGTCACCTGCCAAGATCGAGGTCGGCCGAAAGCGGCGCTGCCCCTCGACCCAAGTCGACTGGCTGCCCCGAGGTGGGGTCGGGTAGCGCGCGATCCAAGCCAGGTCGGCTGAGCTGGGGTCGACGGCAGCCAGAGCGCCGAGGCCCGTCGCGACCAGGACGTCGCCTCCCGGGGAGACGCTCGGCGCGGGAGGGGGGCTCGCTTGGCCGCGCCACTCGTAGGCGTCGCGGGAGACGAGGTAGAGGTCGAAGGCGACCTCTCCCGTCGCGGCGTCAAGGCGAATCAGCTTGGCGCGCAGGTCATTTTGTCGGATCAGGACGGTCAGGTAGACGCCGCCCTCGAAGTAGAGAGGCGGGCTGATCCACTCGGCGTCGCGGGTGTAGCTCTTGAAGCCCTTGAGGCGAGCGGCGTCCCAAAGTAGGAGCCCGGTCTCGGGGTCAACGGCCACGACGCGCCAGTCGTTTTGGCGGACCACGGTCGCGGGCTCGTTCTTCTTCTCGGCCACGGTCACCTGGGCCGGGCGGTTGCGGTGGAGCGTCGCGTAGACCCGACCCCCGCCGAGGGCGGGCTTGGCCGGGAGCGCGTCGAGGCGTGAGGGCTCACTGGACTGATCAGCGACGGTGTAGAGCCAAGGGGAGAGGCTGAGATCGGAGGCCTTGAGCCCGCGCACGCTCTTGTGATCCGCGACGTAGACCCACTCGCCTCCCGGACCTAGCAAGGGCGCTTGGTAGGCAGGTGGGGTCGTATGCGCGGCCCAGGCGTCGGGCAACTCGGGCAGCTCGAGGGGGACGGGGCGATCCGGCCCGCCGAGGTCGAAGGAGGGGCGCAGCGTGCCTACCCGGGGCGAGGTCGGGAGGCCCGCGATCGCCTTGGAGAGGGGCTTGCCGGCGAAGGCCGGATCCTGGTCTCCACCTAGCTCGCGATAGCTGGCGAGGGCCGCGCCCGCTTCCGCTCCTTCGCCGCGGAGCGTCGCTACGATCGCGCGCCTGAGAGCGGCCTGGCGCGCGACGGGCTTCGCGTCGTTCTCCCGGGCGCGGGCCTCGAGCTGACGGAAGGCGCGGAGCGCGCGGCGCAGTTCACCTCGCTCCAGAGCGCGGGCTGCCAAGAGCGCCAAGCCCTTGTCCGCAACGGACGCGAGAGGATAGCGAGCCAGCATGGCCTCGAGGGCCTCCGGGTCGGCGGACTCCAAGGCGCGCCGGAGGGCCAGCTTGGCGCGGGGGTCTATGGTCTGCCGGTAGCGCTTGCGGGCTTCGGCCGGGAGCTGCGCGACGCGATCCCGCAGGTAGAGCCCGACCCCGCGGTCGATCCCTTCGCCGACTTCGGTCGTGGGCCGATCGAAGGGGTCCTTGGCGCGACGCTTCTCGAGGTTGGCCTCGAGCTCAAGGTAGAGGCGCACGGCCTGCTCGTAGTCGCCGAGGCGCTCCTTGTCGGCGGCCCGCTCGAGCAGCTCGTCGAGGAGCTGGTCACGAGCTGTCACGGGACCCAGTTCGTCCTGAGCGCTCGCGGGTGCGAGGAGGAAGGGGAGAGCAGCCAGCGCCAGCACGAACGTCGGCGCACAGCGCGGGTTCGAGCGAGGAGCGGGCGGCGAGATCTCGAGGCGTGCCATGGGGGCCTCCTGCTCCGAGCCGGCGCGTGCCCGGAGCCCGGGGATTATGGCCGATGCCTGCGGCTCAGGGCGAGGAAAGGTGCTGAACTTCGCAGAGGCACCTACTCGGGCAGCTTCCCGCCCTTCAAGAGCCCTTCCACGATCGCGTCGGCGATCACGGCGCAGCCTTTGGCCGTGTAGTGCGCGTCGTCGTAGAAGTGGTCGAGGTCCTTGGGGACGATCGGCTCGAGGTCAATCAGGAGGTGCCCCCGGGCCCTGGCGTGCTCAGTGGTCGCGGCGTTGTAGAGCTGCATTCCGCGGAGGAGGGTCGCGTTGTCGAGGTTGACCTCGCCGTGGTTCACGACCCCGAGCCAGAACGAGGCGTCCTCCTCAGGCGTGTTGTTTGGCTTGTAGAGGCTGGGTTGGGTCATGAACACGACCGGGACCTTGGCCTCAGCGCAGACCGCGCTGATCATGGCGAGGTAGCGGCGGTAGTGCGGGAGCCCGACGCTGGGGTCGGCGTCCGTCGTGAAGGGGACAGAGGCCCGCCGCGCCTTGTAGCGCGCGGCGCCGCTGAGCCCGAACAGCCCCTTGCGGAGCTGGACGCTGAGGCTGAACAGGCGCGAGTTGTCCTCCATGAAGTCGGAGAAGCGCACCTTCTTGTGCTTGATCAGGTCCTCGTAGTGCGTCGGGTCGAAGCGATCGCTCATGCTGATTCGCATGTCGTTTGTCGCGTGAAGCACCACGATCAGGTCCGGCTCGAGGGCCAAGACCCGGTGCGAGATCAACGAGAAGGAGTCCACGATCGTGTTCCCGGAGATCCCGGTGTTGACCGTGCAGACCTTGGGTGTCCCGCCGAGACGTTTCCGGAGCTTGACCTGGACGATCTCGGGGAAGGTCTCCTCGTCCGGGAGCGCTATGTTCTCCGTCGTCGAGCCCCCCACGAAGAAGATCCGATAGGTCCCCGCGGGTTTGGGGTCGCCGACGGGCTCGAGGTTCTTGGTCCGAAACCCGTGTCCGTCCGTCGCCACGGTGAACGAGCGCCCGTCGATGGGGCTGACCCAAGTGTGGCTGACGTTCTCGGCCCGAACCCGGCGCAGGTAGGGGTGAGCCTCGAACATCGGCGGCTTGGGCTTGGTCAGGACCCGAACCGCGAGCTCCCCGAAGCCCAAGCCCAGGGCCGCGAAGGCGAGGAAGAAGAGCGCCTTCTTGCCTCGACTCAAGGGCCGCCGACGGCGCCGCGCTGCTCCTGGCGTGGGGGTCGCTTCCACCCTGGGCGAGGGCACGCTCGAGGGCGGATCGCTGGCCGGCTCACTCATTCGCTGATCCCTCGCTCCCAGCTGGCCCCTTGCCGGCGGGGGCACATGGTAAGGGTAGCCCTCGCGCCACGGAACGCTCGGCAGGGGAGCTTCAGGGATCGCCCCCCGGCGGCTCCCAGGTCTCCGACCTCGCTCCACCTGGAGTTATGGCGTCTGCCGATTGCAAGACGCTACGTGTCGGACCTCGTGGCTAACTTATACCGAACTCCCCGGAGCTAGAATGGTAGCCAAAACGAAGATCACGTGGGAAGCGCTGCAGGCGCTGATCGAGCACACGGAGGGCGGAGGAGCTTTCCCGCCGGACACCAGCGAGGCGCTGGGCGAAGAGATCGTGCGCTGCGAAGTCCTCCAGAACGGCGCGCTCTACCGGCAGCTTCAGTGCCTCCGGCTCTTCGAGCTCGGCGGAAGCTGGGAAGGTTGGGACCGGGTCGAGACTTGGTTGGAGGTCAAGCTCGGCATGTCCTACAAGACCGCCAACGAGCGACTGCGCGTGGCGCGCAGCTTGGCCCGACTGCCCCGGATCGACGAGGCCTTTCGTGAGGGGCGGATCAGCTACACCAAGGTCCGGGCCCTCCACGACGTCGCGACCCCCGAGAACGAAGAGACCCTGCTGGAGCAGGCCCGCTGGGTGAGCGGGGCGCAGCTCCACCGCCTCCTGGCGCCGCTGCGGGCAGCGGTCAAGCGCGCCAAGAGCAGCCAAGCGACGCGCGAGTCGCAGCGCGCGCTCCACTTCTGGGAGCACCCCAGCGAAGACCTCGGCGAGCTCCGGGCCACCCTCCTCCCTGAAGAGGTCGCCACGGTTCGCAAAGCGCTCGAGGTGGGAGTGGAGCTCGGGATCAAGCAGGCGCGGGAGGACCGCAAGCAAGAGACGAGCACCGATTCGTCGGAGCGCGACGCGGATTCTGCCGCGGCAGACCTGCCCCCACAACGGTTTGGGTTCGCCGACGCCCTGGTCTTCATGGCCGAGAGCTTCTTGGCCAACCCGCCTCGGGCGGGGGTCCCGGCCGGGCGTCGCGAGCTCCTGATCCACACGATCCCCGACCTCAGCGGAGGCGTGCTGGAGACGGGCGCGGCCCTGACTGCCGAGACCGTGCGCCGCCTGGCCTGCGACGGGGCGAGCGTCGTCGTCGAGCGGGGCCCCAAAGGTGAGGTCCTCGACGTCGGGCGACGAACTCGGCGCCTCAGCCGGCGCCTCGAGAAGTCCCTCCTGGTTCGTGACCGCTGCTGTCGCTTCCCTGGCTGCTCCCGGGCCGCCATGCTCGACGCCCACCACATTGAGCACTGGGTCGAAGGCGGAGCCACCAAGCTCGACAACCTGGTTCGCCTCTGCCGAACTCACCACCGCGCGGTCCACGAGGGCGGGTGGACCGTGGGGCGAAACAGCGAAGGCGAGATCGGATTCTGGAACCCCGCCGGCAGAGAGGTCGATCGCTCCGGCCGACTGCCTGAGGTGAGGGCGCGGCAGGCCCACGCGGCGCTCCAGCGCGAGCGCCTCGCCCGAGGCATGGAGGTCGAGCCCGAACAGCTCGCGGCTCTGGGAGGAGGAGAGTCGATCCCCGACTACAGCTACGCGACCTCGGTCCTCTCGGACTGCTGCGGCTTCGAGCCGGACCCTGACCACCGAGACACGCCCGGCCCGGCTGTGCGCTGGTTGCTGGAGAACGACGCCGCCTAGCCCTCCTTGCCTCGCTTTCCTGTGACGGCAAGACTAGCCCGGGAGGAGTCGCCCTGAAGGACGCCGAACGACGCCAACTCGACCGCGACGGAGAGACGCTTGAGGAGCTCGCGAGCCAGCTTCGTGGGCGGCTCCGGGCAGGCGAGCTCTCGCATGAGGTCGTGGAGTTCTGTGCGTATCTCGGACACGGACCAGCCCAGGCAGTGCTGGAGGGCGTCGCACCGGCGGGGGAGTTCGTGCCGTGGGCTCGTTGGGCGAAAGCGCTGCCCTTCGACTACTGGCGCACCGTCCTCCTGTTCCGTTGCGATCAATGGCTGGAAGGGAGTCGTGATCTGGGAAGCGCTGGAGAAGGGCTGCTAGCCATCAGGCATTGGTTGGCTGACAGCAAGGGGCCTCCCCCGGCCGGAGCCTCCCTCGGATTCGGTGGGAAGGCCGAGCAACTCTGGGCTTGGCGCCTGGAAGGCGGGGAGTCTCCCGCGCTGGGACGCTGGCTCCTGGTCGAAGAGGAGCCCCATGGGTGGGACTTCCACCCTGGGCTGCTGGCTGACCGCACCGTCAAGGACCTCTTGCAGCAAGATCTCCGCGCCCCTGCCGCGGCGAGCACGGAAGCTGACTATCTCCGGGATCGACTCACCAACCGCTCGCTGAGCTCAGATCAGCTACGAAGGGCTGCAGAAGCAGGACACGAAGCGGCCTGCCAAGTCTTGTCACTCCGGATGCTGGAGCGAGACGCCTGGCTCAAGTCCCTCGAAGATGCCGATAGAGGCTCGCTGTCGTGGGCTTGTTATCGATTCCTCACTGCAGGCGCCGGTGCCCTCGTGGACAGCGCGCCGTCTTCCTTTCTGGAACCTGCTCAGCGTTTCTTCAACCGGATCGCAAGACCGGGGTGGATCCGAGGGCAGCCAGCCGCGCGGGGCCAACTGCAAGAGGCTCGCGTGCGTCTCATGGCAGCGCACGAAGCCAACGAAGTCGACCTCTCCCGGGAGCTGAGTCCCCTCCTGGCCAACCTGGTGGCTGCGACTCGCGCTATCCACAACAAGGACGCGACCAACCTCGTGCGACACGTCGTTGCGGTGGCCGATTCGATCGATCCCGAAGACGCTGCAGCGGCTGAGCGCCTGGCTCGCAAGGCAGCGATCAGAGCGAGGCTATGCCAAGGACTGGACTAGGGGCTCGCGCGCAGCGACTTCAGCAGCTTCTTGAAGCCCAGATCGTCCTTTAGGGACGAGAACTCCTTGTAGCTCCGCAGCGCAGCAGCTGCGCTCCCCGCTGCACGGTGGGGGGCGAATCTCTTGCTCAGGTCGCGGTCCTCTTCTTCGCCGAGGCGAGCGCGCTCGAGGCGCCTCAGGGCTTCCTGGGGTTCGCCGCTGGCGGCAGCGACCCTGGCTTGGAGGACACGGCGCTCGCCGAAGCAGAGATCGTCGCGCCGGCCGAAGCGGTCGTTGATCCGGAGATTGCCCGCCTGGCGAATCAAGGTCCGGGCGGCGTCGAGCTTCTTGGCGGCCAGGAGGAGGCGAGTGCCCTCGAGGAGGTCGTTGAACTGCTCGACCGTCTCTCCCAAGGGCTCGCCTGGCGGGGGCTGGCTGGCGCCCTCGACCTTGGTCGGGAGCGCAGCCAACTCGGCCTCGCTCGCGATCTCGCGGAGGACGATCAGGAGCAGCGCTTGGCGCCAAGGCTGCTTGGCAGCGGCCTCGTGCTGGGCCGCCTCCCAGGCCTCGCCGAGGCGGCCCTGGCGCGCCAAGACATAGGCCAAGCGGATTCGGGCATGGGGCGAGGCGGGGTCGCGCTCACCCCACCACCGGAGGAAGCGGGCGGCCTCCTCCAGGCGATCCGCGCGATCCGTCGGCAGGAGACACGCTAGGTAGAACTCGCGGCCGGTCTCGTAGTAGGGGTCGAGCCAGGCGGCCTGGCGGAACGCGTCTAGGGCCCCCTCCGGATCGTCCTCCAGGTTCTGGAGGTCCTTGCCTAGGTAGTAGTGTTGGACCGGGCTCCAGGGGAAGGCGCGGTTCGCGAGCTGCGTCAGGCGCATGCGCTGACTCTGCTCTGGAGCCGAGCCCGCCTTCCGCGCGGCTTGGCTGAAGCTGGTCGCGTCCTGGAGCGCGCCGGGCCCGATCCGAAGCGCTTTACGGAAGTGACGTGGATCCGTGGGCGGCTGGGCCAGGGCTAGGTTTCGGCGAGCCGCTTCGATCTCGGCGTCTATGCCGGGCGGCCCCTCCTCGAGATACTTGGCCGCTTGGCCGAACTCGCCGGCCTCGGTCGCGAAGCGCGCCAGATAGGCCAAGACATAGGCCGGGGGCGAGCCCTCGGCGTAGCGCGCCGCGAGGGCGGCCTGGGTCTCTTTGGCCGCGGCGTGGGGATCACTCTGGAGGCAGGAGACCGCCGCCAGGTGCAGGAGCCGATCCCGCGCCGGGGCCGGAACGTCTGCCCCCGCCGCCAGAGCCTGGTGCGCCGCGGCGTTGGCCTGCTCCGGACTGCCCATCAGGAGCGCAGCTCGGGCGCGACCGGCCAGGGCCTCGACCCGCTCGGCGCTCGGCTGGCTTCCCTGTCCAGCGTCCGCAGCGGACACTGCGCTCTCGAAGGCCTCGAGAGCCTCGGCGAAGCGCTGGAGCTGCAGCAAGCAGGAGCCGGCCCGGCGATAGGCTCGCGGCAGTCGGTTGGCCTCGCCCAGCCCTAGGAGCGAGGCCGCGGCGCGGTCGTAGCTCGGGACGTCGTTGGCGTCGCGAGCCCCGCGCCAAAACACCTCAGCCTGGCCCTCCAGCTCGAGGACCGCCTCGCGGGCGGCCTGAAGCTTGGCCTCTCGCTCGCGCCCCTCCGCCAAGCGCTGCTGCTCGGTCCGGAGGTGCAGCACGCCGCCGACGCCAGCCGCCGTCCCCAACAGGACCAAGAGGCCCAGCGCCAAGGCCAGGGGCTTGAGGACCTGCTTGCGGTCGAGGGCCTGGCGAACGCGCTTGGTGACGCCGGGACCTCCACCCTGAACAGGCTCGCCCGCGAGGAAGCGCGCCAAGTCGTCGGCCAGGTCGTCGGCGGTCGGGTAGCGGTCTGCCGGATCCTTGGCCAGGGCGCAGCGAATGATCTTGCGGAGCTGCGCGGGAGGAGCCCCGGCCAGCTCGGGCGGCGGGAGGAAGGGGGGCTTGGGCGCCTCCATGGCGAAGTTGGGCGGCGGCTCGGGGAGGGTCCGCGGGAGCTTGCCGCTCGGGGTCCTGGCCCCGGCCTCGGTCGCTTCGCAGAGGTCCGAGGAGTCCTCGCCGGACGCTCCCGGGTTCGTCTTGGTGTCTTCGAGGACGCCGCTCGACGAGGTCGTGAGCTTGATCCCTGGTCGATCCGGCGCCGAGTAGCGACTCCCGTCCCAGTCCGGCTCTTCCTGGAGGATCCGGGTGTAGAGGTCGAGGACCGTTCGGGAGCGGAAGGGATAGCGACCCGTGGCGCACACGAAGAGGATCACGCCTAGGGCCCAGGTGTCCGCGGTTCCGTCCACCGTGGACGCACCGAGGCGGATCTGTTCGGGCGCCATGAAGAGCGGGGTCCCGAGGCGGTCTTGGGTCCGCGTCAGCTCGGCGCCGTCGGCCTCCTCGTCTTTGGCGAGGCCGAAGTCAGCGACGAGGGGCGTGTCGTCGGGGGCCAGGAGGACGTTGGCGGGCTTGAGGTCGCGGTGGATCACGCCCCGCTCGTGGGCGTGACTGATCGCGCGGGCCACGGCCTCCACGACCTTGAGGCGCCACTCTAGGGGCGCAGAGGGCTCTCGCTTGAGGCGGCGGTGGAGCGACTCGCCGCCCTCGACGAGGTCCATGGTCAGGTAGTAGACCTCGCCGTCGCTGCCGAAGTCGTGGACCTGCACGATCCCGTCGTGGCGCAGCTTCTGGACCGCGGCCGCTTCGCGACGGAAGCGCTCGACCTGCTGCTCCCAGGCGTCCTCGCTCGGGACGAGGACCTTGAGCGCGACCTCCTTGCCGAGCTCCATGTGGCGAGCGCGATACACGACGCCCATGGCGCCTCGCCCGAGCTCGTCGCGGAGGAGGTAGCGGTCGAAGGCGACCATGCCCGGCTCGAACTGTCGCAAGCGACGATCGCCGCGCGGGCGCCAGGTCGCGGTCCCCGAGAAGCGGTCCTCGCTGTCGGCGGCGGCCGCGTTCTCGTGGAGCTTGAGCGCGCTCGGGGCCGCGCTCTGAGGCTCGACCTCGATCTTGTTGCCGCAGCGCGGGCAAGGCCCGTAGTTGCGCTGGCTCCCGCCCATGATCACGGCCCGGGCTTCGCACTTCTCGCAGATGTAGGTGTTGCTGCGGATCGCGTCCTGGATCGTGGGGAGCTCGCTCGCGGGCACGAGGCGCTGCTTGACGAGGAGCTGGAGGAAGGGGACCCGACGCTTCCCCTCCTTGGCGCGCCGACGCTGGAGCTTGAGCGCGTCTACGGCGCGGGCCTTCTCGATAAAGCCCCGCTTGACGAGGAGGCGCGCGACCTCCATGTCTGGATGCCGCGAGCTGCCCTTGCGCTGGCGAACCGAAGCCCGAGCCCGGGTCCGGCTCTTGCCCTGGCTCTTGCCCTTCGAGCGCTCACCGCGGCTCTTGCTCCGGGTCTTGCTCTTGCTCTTGCCCTTCTTGCTCTTGGGCTTACTCCCGCGGCTCTGGGTCTCGTCTGTCTTCGAGCGCTTCTTGGCGGGACGCGTAGCCTCGACCTCCGGATCCCGGAGGGTCTGGTCGGTCTCTTCCTGGCTGCGGCGACGGGGCACTACTTGTCCCCAGGTCCTGGAGGCTTCGGCGGCGCCTCTCCAGGCTTGGGGGCCTTGTGGCCCTGCTCCTCCCACCAGGCCTGCCAGTCCTTGGGATCCAGACCGTAGTCCTCACCCGTCAGGACCTCGAGGACCCGCGCGAAGCGGCGATTCACGAAGGCGTCCCGGTGACCCGCCGGGCGCATTCCACGCACGATCTGCGGGACCAAGCGCCGATCGGCCCGCTCCTCGAAGTAGGCCAAGCCAGCCTCGATGGTGTCGAGGTCTTCGGTCAGCAACGCTCGGCGCGCCAAACCAAGTCCCTCAGGGACCGATAGGCTGGCCAAGGACTTGAGCGCTGCTGCCAGAGGCGAAGTCAGTCGATTCGTGCGCGGGTCCTCGACCGAGGTGAAGGTCACCGGTCGCGGAGAGGCCGTCTCGGCGAACTCCACCAGGCGCTTGGCCACGACCTCCAAGCCTGGGCCCCCGAGGGTGCCGCTGAGGACTCTGCTGAGCCCGGTCGCGGCGGTGCTCTGGACGCCCCGGTGCGGGTCGCGCAGGAGGCCGAGCAGAGCCTGGGTGGCTGCCTTCCCGCCCAAGGTCGCGAGCGCCGTCGCCGCGGCGGCGCGGACTCGGAAGGTCGAGGAGCGAGGGCCTGCCTTCTCTATCGCGCGCAGGACATGAGGCAGGAGGTCACGGTCGGCGGCGCTCCCGAAGAGCGCCAGGCTCCGCAGGGCCCAGTAGACGCGCTCGGGGCCCGGGAGCTTCTCGGAGGAGAGCTGGATCCTGGCGTCCTCGAGGAGCTCCTTGCCCTTGCCCGACTCGATTCCGCGGATCAGCGCCTCGAAGTGGGTCTGGGGGACGGCGATCCGCACGAAGGTCTCGGGTCCGCCCAGGCTCGCGATCACCACACCGCGTCCCGAGACGACACGCAGCGGGAAGCGTCCCAGGGTCGGGGTCGGGAGCGCGAAGCCCTCGCCCTTGGGCTTCCCGCGCAGGAGGAGGTAGTCGAGGTCGCCGCTCTGGACCGGCGGGCGGTGGCGCAGCTCCGGGTGGTGGAGCCCGGTCACGGCCAGGAGGTCACCGTCGCGCTTGGGTCCCTTGAGGGTCGCCTCGACCTGATAGGCGACGCCGTTCTTGGCCACTCGCAGCGCGCGGGCCAGCACGATCAGGTCGGCGTCTCGGACGGCCTCGCGGAAGGTCGGATCGCTCCAGGTCAGGCCGCGGACCTGAGCCTCGGCTGCGCAGGGCAGGAGGAGAGTGAGCAGCGTCGCGAGCGCCAGAGCCCTCATGGAGCGCGCTCGAAGGCGGCCCAGTCGGCCTCGAGGCGGGAGCTGCGGAGTCCCTTGGAGAATGCCTTGCTGGCGGCGGCGTGAGCCCGGAGCGCGGACCAGAGCCGCGTCGCGCGCCCCTCTCGCTCCGAGAGGGCGAAGGCCGCCAGGCGCGTCAGCCGGGCGCAGGTCGGGTCGCTCTTGCCGCTCGCGCCTTGGCCCTGAGCCAAGATCGCGCGCAGCCGCTCGCCGTCTCCTGGAGGCGGCGACTCGCTGGCGACGGCCCGCGCAGCCAGCCCGAGGGGCGTCGGACGAGCGCCCGCGGCGTCGAAGTTGACTCCAGCCAGGGCCTCGGCCAGGGCGCGTCCGCTCCAGCGCTCTAGGCAGCCGGGGTGGAGGCGCTCGAGGGCCCAGCAGGCGCTCAGGAGGCGAATCCGCTCCAGGCGCTCAGCCTCCGGTTCACCGCGTCGGACGAAAGTAGCCACGTCGACTTTGGCGGAGGAGGCCCCCGGCTCCTTCAGAACTCCGAGCCGCACGGCTGGCAGCTCACGTCCGAACACGGCCTCGGCCGTGGCCAGGGTCGCGTCGACCACGTTCCGCGCCTCTGTCCCTTCGCGACTTCCCACGAAGCTCTCGATTCGACAGCGGCGTCCCTCGTGAGTCGTCTGGTCCGGCGAGAACCCGCTCAGGTTCAAGCCGCTCTTGGCTTTCTCGGCCCGCGTCGCCGCCCAAGTCCGCTCGCGCTCCATGTCCACCAAGTCGGGTGGGGTCCGCTGGGCCAGGACCTCGAACCGACCCTTGGCGCCTAGGTCCGCGGTCACCCGGAGGCGAACCCGGAGCAGGAGCCGGCGGGCGTCGGCGCGCTCGGCGCCGAGCAAGCGCTCGCTCTCGCGGGTCATGAAGCGTTGCCAGAGCTCGCTCTGAGCCAACTCGCGAGACGCCTTGGCGTAGATCCGACGCGCCTCGCTAGCCGACTTCCCCTCCGCCTCGTCTGCCAAGCGCTCGAACTCGGCCTTGATCGGATCGACCTTGGCGCGCGAGGGCGAGGGCTGGGGCGGATCGACCCGCGGAGGCGGATCCTGAGGGACCCGACTTGCGTGGGGAGCGGGGGTCTTGGCAGGGGGTGGACGCAGCCCAAGCTCGGCGGCTTCGCGGCTATCCACGAAGACCAACACTGCGGCCACGGCCGCCAGGATCACGTCCCAGAGAACGAGCTCCAGTAGCCCCCATTTGCGAGCGGCAGCCATAAGCCCTGATTGTCAGGGGTTAGGCCTTGTCCCACAACCCTCCGGCTGGGGCTGATCGCGCTTTGGGCTCTACTTCTTGCTCTTGCCCTTCTTCGGCGTGTCCTGGGCGACTCGGTTGCGGCCGTCCTCCTTGGCCGCATAGAGCGCGCGGTCTGCGCAAGAGACGACGTCCTGGACGCGCTCTTGGGCGACGCCCTCGTCACCGAGGAGGTTCGTCGCGACGCCCGCGCTGATGGTGACCTGGAGGGTCACGGCCTTGCCGTCGTTGTCCTTGGTGTCGACGGAGGTCTCCTCGACGGCGATCCGAACCTCCTCGCACACCGCCGCGGCCTCCTCGATGCTCGAGCCAGGGAAGAACACCGTGATCTCCTCCCCGCCGGTCCGACACACCAGGCCGCGGTTCTGGACCGCATCGGAGATCGTCTTGGCGATCACCTGCAGCACGTCGTCGCCCGCGCTGTGCCCATAGGTGTCGTTGACCTTCTTGAACAGATCGATGTCGAGGATCGCGACCGAGTAGCGGCGACCGAGGTCGGTCTGGCCGGTCCGGTTGACGATCGTCTCGGCGTAGGCCTTGTTGAAGATCTGGGTCAGGGCGTCGTGCTGGGTGGTGTGGCTCATCGTCACGACCCACTCCCGGCCCACGACCCAGAGCACCAGCCAGGGCAGCGCGATCGCGAAGGCCCGCTCGACCCCGTGCGGGAGCGGCTTGATCGGGAGGCCTAGGGCGTCAGGCGTCAGCGTGGTGTGAGCGATGGCGGCCGGGAGACTCACCAGGAGCAGCCCCGCGATGGCGCCTCCGAGGCCCGCCGCCGAGCGCCATTGGTGGATCGCGACGGCCACGGCTAGGAGATACACGAGGGGCACCAGCCAGCTCGGGAGGTCTTGAGGCCCGACCTCCTGGCTCCAAGCGACCGCGCCGAGTGTCACCTGAAGACCAAAAAGAGCCCACACGCCGAGGCGCACGCTCCGACGCGCCTGGAGGCGGCCGAGGGGGGTCACCAAGAGCACGGCCAGCGCGAACCACAGGTAGCCGAGGCCGAACAGGACCTTGGCTCCTTCGCGGAGCCGCGGCGGGAGCTCGGGGTGCTGCTTGGCGAGGGTGTCGGGGAGGCCCACGAAGTGGCGGGCCTTGGTCACGGCTGGCGAGGGTCGCTCGAGCTCCCCCGCGTGCTCGACGGTGATCAGGGCGACTCCGCCGCTCCCGGCCTGCTTGTTGCGTTCCAAGACGTTGGCGAAGTAGAGCGGCTGCAGCAGCGCCCAGGGCAAGAGCAGGAGCACGAAGCCGTAGAGCCTCGGCTGACGGACCTGGGGGTAGCTCCGGACGGTCAGGATCGCCGCGGCCACGAGGGCCAAGATCCCCGCGCAGCCCCAGAGGAGGTTGGGCTTGCTCGCCCAGGCCCGGAGGAGGTCCGCCTGGCTCCAGCTCAGAGCCAGGAGCAAGCCGCCGAACGCGAGGACCGAGAAGAGCGGCGCTAGGTTCTTCTTCACGGCTGTCTCGTGGGAGTGGGCATGGGGACGTCGTCGCGAAAGGACGCAGGCAAGGGGAAGGCCCCGGTCAGCCCCTCGTGGGGGTCGTAGAACACGAGCGAGGTCGAGGTGGCGGGCTTGCCGCGCTCAGCGCGGACCTGGAAGGTCTGGTCCATGTAGAAGAAGAGCGCCGAGGTCGTGACCTCCGCGGGCTCAGCCCGAAAGGCCCACCCGTGCGGAACGGGCGGCTCGACCACAGCGTAGCGATAGAGGCCGACCTCCCCGCTCGCGAGCTCCTCGGTGATACAGCGTCCGTCGCCAAGCTCTCGCAAGCTGGTCGCGAAGTCCTTGACGCCGTCCTCGTCTCGATCCGAGCGAAAAAAGCGGATCTGCGCCTTGCCGAGGAACTCCAAGGTCCGGTGCGGCTTGGTGTAGATCCGAACCTCGATCTTCTTGTCGACGAGGCCCTGGGCGGCGAAGAGGGCGCCTAGGGCCACACAGATCCCGACCCCTAGGACCGTGAAGGCCTGGATCCGCTTGCGTTGCATTGAGCCAGCCACGAAACCACTCTATCGGCTAGCGCGCGCACTAGCCCTATCCCGCGCTTGAACTAGCGACGCGGGAGTCGAGGAGGGAAGCGTCCGCTCGGCGAGGGATAGGCCGCCGCCATGGGCTCGAGCTTCTCCAGCACCTCTGCCGGCGTGTGCGGGCGACGGTCGGCCCGGGGGTGCATGAGCCAGGAGACCAGCGAAGACACGGCCGGTGGAATGTCCTTGCGGATCGTGTGGACCGGCGGCGCGGGCTGGAGCGAGGCGATGGAGCGCAGGATCTCGTAGGCGGTCTCGCCGGTGAAGGGGAGCTGCGCCGTCAGCGCCTCGTAGAGGGTCACGCCGAGGGCGTAGAGGTCCGAGCCAATGTGCTGGATCTCGCCCGTGATCACCTCGGGGGCAATGAACTCAGCCGTCCCGAGGAACTCGTCCGGATTCGTGAGGCTCTCGGCGGTCTCGCTCTTGGCGAGGCCGAAGTCGATCAAGATGTAGCGGTTGTCGCTGGCCGCGATGATGTTCGCCGACTTGACGTCGCGGTGGACGAGGTTGCGCCCGTGGATCGCGTCCAAGGCGCTGGTCATTTCGTAGGCCAGGCGCACGGCCTCGGAGACCTCGAGGGGCGCGCCCTTGTAGATCTGATCCCAGAGCGTGTTCCCGAGGACCAGCTCCATTCCGAGGTAGTAGGCGTCGGCGTGGTGGCCCGAGTCTATGAAGCCGACCACGTGAGGGTTGTCTATGTCAGCGAGGGCCGCGACCTCGCGGAAGTAGCGCGCCAGCCCCTCGCGGTCGTGGTTGAGGCTCGGGTCGAGGACCTTGAGCGCCAGGGTGTAGCCGTCGCTCCGGCGAGTCGCCTTGTAGACCACGCCGTAGGCGCCGCTGCCGGTCTTTCCGTGCAGGATGTACTTGTCGAAGGTGCAGGGGAATCGAGGCGGAGTCCCCGGCTTGAACTCGTCGTAGTCCTGCTCGGGGGGCGCGTCGGCCTTGCGCTTGAGGTGATAACCGACCTTCGCGCTCACGAGCGCGCTCGAGCAAGGCTTGACCAGGTAGTCGTTGGCGCCGGCCTCGAGGGCCCGGAGGATGTCCTCCTCGGCGTCGAGGACCGAGACCAAGATCACCGGGAGCTGAAGCTTGGTGTAGCGCTGGCGAATCGCCTTGCAGAGGGAGATCCCGTCCAGGAGAGGCATTTGGACGTCAGAGACGATGAGGTCGAACTTGCCCGTCAGGGCCGGCTCGAGCGCGAGCTCTCCGTTCTCGAAGGCCTGGACCTCATGTCCCCTGAGCTTGAGCAGGGTCTGCATGAACCGGCGGACATGGGTGTTGTCTTCGACGACCGCGACGTTTGCCATGTCGGGAGCTTGCCGGATCGCGCTCCCCAGCGCCACCGGGACTGCTCCCGAATGTTGCAGAGAGTCGCCCTCCGGTTAGTCCCAGCAGGTCACGACCAGCGCCTCGACCCGGCCTCCGCGCGTCGACCCCGCTAAGAGGAGCTGGGGCTGGCCGCGCTCGACGTGGAGGACCTGCTCGGCGCGGGCTTGACGTGACTCGGGCTTGTGGATCAGGCCCTCGGCGCGAGCCACGGGGTCGAGGCTCTTGGCGCGGGCCTGGTCGTGGCTGAAGCGAACCTTCAGCTCGACTCGACCCGAACCGTAGCGCCGCGGGCGGAGGGAGAGCCGCGAACCGCGTGGCACGAAGCGGATCTCGGGGCTCGGTCGGTCGTCACCGAGGAAGCCCCACAGGACGCCCTCGTTCTCGATCAGCGAGAGCTCGGTCCAGGCCCCGCTGCGGGTCTCGAGGACGTAGGGGCTCAGGATCCGCCGCTCGCGGAGCTTGGGCAAGGCTGCGGCTAGGGCCTTGGGCTGGCGCAGGGCGTCGGCTTCGTCAGGCGTCAAGGCCAACCACTCGGCGCGGACTCGCAGGGGCCGATTCCGCCAGCCCTCCACGCCGCGAATCAGGCTCTGGAGCTCGCGGATCGCACCCGAGCTCTGGACGACGTGGAGCTGATCCCAAGCCAACAGGAGCCGCGTCGTTCGTCCCCAGCGTACTTTCCCAAAGGCCGTCCGCTGGGCGTCGAGGTGCGGGGGGAGGAGCGGAGTCCAGCCCTCCGACCCTGGCGCTGAGACCAAGCCCGGAGTCTGGCTCTGAGTCTGACTAGAGGCCGACCAGCTGTAGGAGTCGATCCCCTCGCCCACGAAGAGGGGCATTCGTCCCGCGTTGAGGTTGAACTCGTTGTGCACCGAGACCGAAGACTGACGCGCGTATTCGCCCTTGAGCCCTTGGAGGACCGTTGAGACCTTGGCGCCGGAGTCAATGTTTCCGAAGAACACGCTCTGCTGCGCCGCCAGCTCCTCGGCCGCGCCTCCTCCACGCTGGAGGACGGCGACCCTCAGGCTCTGGAGCGCGTGCCCTTCTGCGGCGCCCGGGACCTGCCCCCCAGGCTCTTGCGCCCAATCGGCCCGGGCTAGGGCGACTACGCGGCGCCCGGCTTCCACCGCAGGGCCCGCGGCCACGGCCTGCCAGCGCCCGCGCCGGAGCTGGGCCTGGGTTCTGAGACCGGTCAGGCGCAGGCGAGGGAGGTCGACGGCGGCCTCGATCTCTTCGCTCTTCTCCCCGCGCTTGGGGAGGTGATAGCTGGCGGCGAGGGTTCGCTGGCGCCCACTCGGAGCTTCCCGCTGAAGGGCGAACTCCAGGTGCGTCATGGCGGCGCCGCCGCCCGAGAGCCAGCAGGTTGCGTGGAGCGCCACGCCGTCTTCGACCGTCTCCTGCTGAGTCGCCGGGAGCCCTCCCTCCAAGGCGATCCTCACCACGGGTCGCCGCTTGGTCGTCTCCTGAACCGAGCGCCGCTTGCCGGGCGTCAGGCGGAGCCTCCGCCGCATGAGGGTCTCAGCCTCGCCGCTCGCGAGGTCGGCTCGCAGGCTCGCGAAGAACTTCGGGCCCAGCGGCTTGGGCTCGCCCACGTCCAAAGCAGCCAGTCGATCGTCCGGGACGGACACCAGGTGAATGTCCAAGGCTATGGGCTGAGTCTTCTCCGCCTCGAGGCGTTGGAGGAAGCCGCGAACCAAGTCCAGGCTCGGCCGCTCGGCGCGGATCGCCAGGACGTGGCCCACCAAGAGGACGCTGCCCTCGCGCTCCGAGGTCGCGGCCGCGCGCGCGTCCAGGAGCTCCTGCAGGAGCCCCCTCAGGGTCCAGCCCGCGTCCTTGAGACCCGCCTGGATGAAGGGCTCGAAGTCGTAGGCCAGGAGCTCGCGCGGGTCGTCGGCGCTGGCCCGCTTTGGGCCGAGGTCAATGGCGCCGAGGGCGTTGGCGAGGACCGGCGGCGCCTCCTCTCGGGGCGCGGGGGCGGACTCGCAAGCGACGAGCATCGTGGCGAGAGCGAGCGAAATCGGGACGGCAGGGCGCATCGAGCCTCCTCGGTGTTTCACGTAGGAGGGCCTCGGCAAGAAGGGTTTCGCGCGCTTCTGAATTCCTCTTCGAGTCAGTCGCCCAAGCGCCCGCTCTCGTCACCGGGAGGGCTCTCGCCAAACCACTGCAGCCAGCGCTCCAGAGGCGCGAGGGCCGTAGCCTCGAGGTGGTAGCGCCGCTCTCGCCCCTGGCGCTCGAGGCGCAAGAGCCCTGCGGCGAGGAGGACCTTGAGGTGCCGGGTCGTCGAGGGCCAGGAGCAGCTGAAGCGCTTGGCTATGTCCCCCGCGGTCAGGCTCCCGCCGCGAAAGCGGAGCACGAGCAGGATCCGACGACGCGAGGGGTGATCTAGCGCCCGCAGCACCTGATCGAGGGCCTCCAACTCAGCGGCGGGAGCCCTAGAGGCTGACGAGGGCGACATGGGGGAAGTTCATGCCGGGCTTCCCGTGACGTTCCTCGCAGAGGGCGCCCATGGGCTCCCAGATCGCCATGACCTCGGGCGTGTCGTGGGCGACGCCTGGAGCCTTGGCGTCCTTCCAAGTGAAGATCTCGTAGTAGACCGGCTCCCCTGGCTCGTCCTGGCCGCGATAGACGGTGGCCGAATCGGCGGTGGCCAGCCCAATGGAGAGCAAGGTCGGGTGGTGCTTCTTGAGCAGCGCTTCGAACTCGGCCTCGGCGCCGGACTTGACTCGGTAGGTCGCAATGACGGTGTTCATGGGACTCCTGCGGGGTGAGAGCCACTTATTTAGCACACTCGTTAATTAGCGCAAGCGCTAATTAACTTCTGCGCTCTGCAGCCCTCGGTGACAGACCGAGCCTCTCTAGGGGCGCATTCGAAACGGAAGACGCCCCTTCGCCTCCGAAGTGGCCGGCACGCTCGATGCTTCCTCGAAGGGTGATGCGTCTCAGAGCCCGCCCTGCAACACGATCGACCTGTCCCCTCTGCCGAGCCGAAGTCCTTCGGCAAGGAGGCCTAGCTTGCTCGACCTGCCAGGCAGTCGCCCATAGATCCTGCGTGCAGGAGTTCGGCGGCTGTCACGAGACCACGCTGGAAGACTCGGGCGAATTCGACTGGGACCAGGCAGAGGCCGAGACGGTCGCCGAGGAGCGCAGACAGGCTGCACTAGCCCAGCAGAGAGAACTGTGGCGCCAGCAAGGCTCGACCGCGCCAGAGCGCGCCAGGCCCTTCTCCGAGTCCACCGAAAGCTGGGCGCTAGTGATCGCCGGCTGCCTCATGCTCTTCGGGGGCCTTCTGGTCTGGGCTCAGTCGAGTTTCAAGCAAGGCATGACCTTCGCCACCATGGGTCTCCTCGGCTCGTTCGTGCTCTGGCACGCCCTGATCGGACTCCTCAGCGGGGTCATAGAGACCATGTCTGAGGACTCGAGCGAACAGATCGTGTTCCGCGAGAACCCGATCAGGTTCCTGATCAACCTCGTTGCTTGGAGCGGAACCGGCGTGTTTCTCTGCGGGTTGGCGTGGAGCCAACTCACCTAGCGCGGAGCCACGCTCCTAGCGAATGCTGGGACTCAGGCGGGCCTTGAGCTGGGCGACCTGAGGCAAGTTCGGGTCGAGGTGCCCAGCGCGCTCGAGGGCCTCGCGGGCCTTGCCGAAGTTCTGGGTCTCGATCATGAGGTGCGCGAAGCGCGCCCAGAACATGGCGGCGTTGGGTGGGCGCTGGCGGCGCTCCTCGATCTCGGCCAGCTCGCGGAGGACGTCGGGGTCGTTCTCGCGGAGCTGGTAGGCCCGCTGGTAGTCCTGGACGGCCTGATCGAAGAGACCTGCGCGGTAGCACATGCCGCCAACGGCGCTCCAGAGCACGAAGGCCTGATCGCGCTCGCCTCGCTGCTCGTGGATCCCCGCCAGACCGCGACGGGAGCCCTGGTCGAAGGGATCATGCTCCAGGGCTTGGCTGTAGCCCGTGACCGCCTCGTCCACCTTCTGGTCCGCCAAGGCGGCCTCGGCGAGGTCCCGGAGGCAAGCCACGGCGCGCTCACGCTGCGAGAGCGCGAGGTGGGTGTTCGCGAGGCGCTGACGATAGGCGAGCTCGCGCGGGGCTAGCTCGACCACGCGCCGCAGCGGCTGAAGGATCTCGGGCGGGGGGCGCTCACCCGCGCTCGGCTCGAGGCTGTCGGCCATGCCGAGGTAGCGCGAGATCGCGAGGTCCTGCTGGTCGTTCTCGATGTAGGCCTTGGCCAACCACTCCCAAGCCTCCGTCGCCGAGGGCTCGAGCTCGATGATCGACTCGTAGACCCGGATCAAGAAGGGCCAGTTGATCGAGTTCCCGATCACGCCGGATCGGTAGAGAATGTCCGCCAGGCGCCGGTATTCGCGGACCGCGTCGTCCGTCGAGCCCATGTTCGCCAGGCTCTGGGCCAGCAAGAGCCTGGCCTGGAGGTGCTCGGCGTCGATATCCAGGATCCGGTAGTAGATCTTGACGGCCTGCTCTAGCTTGCCCTGGTCGACGAGGACCGTCGCCATGTCGTCGAGACACACCATGGCCTCGAGGCTGTTCTCCAGCTGGAGGTGGAGCTGGCTTTGTCGCTCGAGGATCTCTGTGTCCTCCGGTGCCTGCTCGAGATAGAGGCCGAGGACCTCGACCGACTCTTCCGGGGTCTGAGTCGCCTCGGAGAGGTCGACCAGGCCGCGGAGGTGAGTGACGGCGGCCTCCTGTTGGCCAGCCTCGATGAGGAGTCGCCCCAAGCGCAGGCCGAGCTCTAGGTTCTCGGGGTCGAGGGCGAAGGCCTCCTCGAGGGCACCCACAGCCAGGTCTTGGCGCTGAGACTCGCTGCAGCGCTCGGCCACGGCCAGCCAGAGCGTCAGGGCCTCTTCGCTGCGGCCTAGGAGCGAGGTCACCCGAGCGGTCCGGCGCTGGAGGTCGAGCTGGTCGAGGCCGCGCTCAGCCGCCAGCTGATAGACCGAGAGCGCCTTGGCGTGGTCCTTATCCTGCT
>Ga0316204_10001846_pt1 | contig 53134 bp, 44 predicted proteins | sample 6monrhotite_MG_2_FD_205661 | JGI IMG/M metagenome (GOLD analysis project Ga0316204, IMG submission 205661) | Microbial mat bacterial communities from mineral coupon in-situ incubated in ocean water Damariscotta River, Maine, United States -... | ecosystem: Environmental > Aquatic > Marine >... | reverse complement strand
GAGGTGGCCAGTTGGACCAGGGTGATGACGACCAAGGCCCCAAAGGGAAGGGTGGTCAGGACAGCGAAACTGAAGACAGCGGCCCTGGGAAAGGCGGCAAGTCGGACGCTGATGAGAAGGGTTCTCATGGGGATAAAGAGGACGACGACAAGCCGGACAAAGATCATGACGATAACCGAGGTGGCCAGTTGGACCAGGGTGATGACGACCAAGGCCCCAAAGGGAAGGGTGGTCAGGACAGCGAAACTGAAGACAGCGGCCCTGGGAAAGGCGGCAAGTCGGACGCTGATGAGAAGGGTTCTCACGGGGGAAAAGAGGACGACGACAAGCCAGATAAAGATCATGACGACAACCGAGGTGGCCAGTCTGACCAAGGTGATGACGACCAAGGCTCTAAAGGTCGGGGTGGTGAAGACAGCGACTCGGAAGACAGCAACCCTGGAAAAGGCGGCAAGTCAGACGGCGACGAGAGAGGTTCTCACGGAGACAAAGAGGAAGACGACAAGCCCGATAAAGATCATGACGACGACCGAGGCGGCCAGTCTGACCCAGAGGGCGAATCAGCCTCCGATGAAGACGACCCAGACGCTGAGCTTTTTATGGCTGGGAACGACGGCGTTGAAGGGGCCGATGGCTGGGACCAAGCGGTGGATGATCAACCTCAGCCGAACTCAGGTCAGCCGGGCGAAGATTGGATGTCTGACTCAGGCGATGAAGGCGACGGCGGCCAAGGAGCAAAAGAGTATGAGGAAATGGGGCAAGGGGAAGACAACATTGGCCCTGACCAAGATGACGGGGATCAGTTATCCTTTGAATCAAACGATCAATTTGATTTCTAGCCAGCACAGGTGATTGCTTATGGCAGCTTTTCGGGGTTAACGTTCCCTCATCGCTTGGGATGCACTGGTGAAAATCGGTTTGAGCAGGTATTCTAAAATCGATTTTTCACCGGTTTTTATTTCAGCGATCAAGGTCATCCCTGGCAGCAGCGGGTTGGTACCGGGTATCGCTCCAATCTGGTTCTGGTTGGGCTTGACCCAGCCTTTATAATAGGGCTCATGGTTCCCATCTGAAAAGGTGGTCCCTGAAATGGTGTTCAACGTTCCGCTGAGGCCGCCGTACCTAGCGAAGTCGTAGGCCATGAACTTCAGTGTCACTGATTCACCGACCGCAATATGGCCAATGTCTTTCGGTGAAATATGGATTTCCGCTGTTAGTGGCGCATCGTGTGGGATGATTTCCAGCAATGTTTCTCCTGCTGCCACGACTTCCCCTGCTGTATTTGCCTTGAGGTGATGGACAATCCCTTTGACTGGCGCATTGACCCTGACGATTTCAAAAAAATCGATGCCCGCCCGGATGATTGGTACTTTCAGGGTCAAAAGCAACTGCCCCTTTTCGACAACACTACCTTCTTGGACTTCCAGCCGCTCCATGATGCCGCCCTTGAGGTGTTGTATTTTTTGTATGTTTCCTTGGGGGACAACTTGGCCAGGGGCCGAAGCAACTTCAGCGATTTTGGTGACGGTCGCCCAATATAAAAAGGCAGCTAAGACGGCCACAGAAAACAACACTGTCAACCGAATGATCGCTGGACTGCCGGTTTCTTCTAGTAAAACTGATTTAGGCAAATGTTTTGAATCTCTACTCATGGTCTTTCACATTGAAATATTTTGATAATACTCATCGAGCACTGTTTCAGCGTCCCCAAAAAGCCGGACTCGCCCTTTTTCCATCCATAGTACTTTATCCGCTAACTCAAAGTAACTGTCTCGCTCTGTGACTAAAATAACGGTGCTTTCTTCTTTTTGTTTCAACAGTTGTTGATAAAAACTCTGCTCATTGGACAGGCCAACTCCGTTTTCTGGCTTATCGATCAGCATCAAAGGCGGGTTTTTTAGAAACACCTGGGCGATGCCTACCTTTTGCACAAAGGCGTCGGTGAATTGGCCCATGTTTGCCCGTTTGATCCGGGTTTCGAAGCCCTCTTCAAAACTCATGATTTCTTCGTATAGTTGCGCCGCTTTAGCCGCTACAATCAGTTCATTCAAGGATGCTGTGGGTTTTGCCAGTTGGAGGTTTTGGGCAATGGTTCCATGAAACAACTTGTTTTTTTGAGGGGCGTAACCAATCGACCGGCGCAGGCTGATCGGATCCATTTGCCGCACATTCATTCCGTCGATCAACACTTGGCCAGCCTGTGGGCTGTACAGTCCCAAAATTAGCTTCAACACTGTTGACTTCCCAGAGCCGTCATGACCAATGATCACCAAGGTCTCTTTCGGTTGAATTTTGAATTTCACCCCTAGCAACGCAGGGTGTGCATCGGGGCTATAGCGCAAGGAAACCTGAGAAAACATCACCCGGCCAATGATCCGGTGGTTGTAGCTCAACAAGGACTCGAGCTTGTTTTCGAGCCGAAAGTTCATCAGTTTATTCAGCTGGACCACACTACGTTTGACTCGGCCTGTTTGAGCGAGGACAGAAAAACCGGACTTGATGGGCCCTAAAATCCGCCAAACCAGGAGCATACAGGCCATCAGTGCGCCTAAGCTCATCTCTTCGTTGATCACCTGGGTCACCCCGACAACCATGGTGAACAGCACAGACATCGAAACCAGCCCATGAGATACCGCATTGATCATGGCATTGCTGTTTTGTAATTGCAGTGAATCCCAAACCGCCTGGGCGTTTAGCTCCCGAAATCTAGTTTGCCAAAGCTTGTCCGCATTGGTGTATTTGATCGCCCGGACACTGGAGAGGGCCTCGACCACAAATTCTTGGCGTTTTGACCCGGACTGAGCAAAGTTGTGGTTCAATGCCCGCATTTGAGGCCACACCAAGAGACCAAATACCATGAAAAGCACCAATCCAGCGATGGGTACATAGGCGATTGAACCCCCTAGAAACACCATCACCCCAAGCAATAAAAGAGTAAAGGGCAACTCCAAAATGGCAATGACCCCAGGACCAGCAACAAATTCACGTACCGACTCAAAGTCTTTGATCCTAGAAACCTGCGAGCCAATCGAAGCGGTCTCGGTGAATGCTGGGGGCAGGTACAAAATCCGGCGCAGCACCTCGTTCCCCACGATATGCGATAGCCGTAGGCTAACAAACCCCTGGATTTTTGAACGTAACATCCGAAACCCAAAGTCCCCTACCAAAAAGATGCCCACACCGACCAAAAATTCCACCAAGGTTGACTGACTGTCAGCGGCGAGGACTTGGTCGTAGATCGTCATCACAAAAAGTGGGGTGGCGAGAGTAAAAATACTGAGGCCAAGGGTGATGAACAACACCAACAACAAGGTTTTCCGAAACCGAGCCAGGATTTTGCTGAACCAATTTTGCTGCGGTTTCAATAAAGCAACGGTCTCCGAACTCATCATATCGAAGAACACAGCGTCCCCGGACTTACCGCTGAGCCGCCGCTCTTCAAACTGCTGGCTACCACCGTCAAACACCAGGGCCTTTGAGCCCAGCCGTTTTACCAAAACCAAAGCAGGGCCTCGGTTCGGGATAAACAAACAGGGGTAGAGCCTTGGGTCAATTTTTGAAAACTTGGTGGACAGTACTTTGGATTCAAACTTGAGGTTCGCCATGATGTTCAGCATGTCGGACTGATCCAGGCTGCTGGTGAAGTGGGGTAATGCCTCAATCAAGTCGGCGTGGCTGCCTCTCCAACCCAAAGCGTCCAACAAGGGGAGCAGGCAACGGGCCATGTCATTGGTGGAACCAAACCGTTCAAGGTAGCTTAATTGCTCGCTCATTTCTCCTCAAGGTTGATCCCGTTAAAGGTAGCATTGTCCAGCTTGTTGATGTGATTTGCCCACCATTCAAGCATCGCAATTTTTAACTTACCGGAAATTTTGAGCCTGCCATTGTCGATATGCTCTTGGTAATTGTTCAGTAGAGCCAAAAACTTTTTGTGCTGCCGTTTCTGGATGTTTAAATTTGGCAGCTCCAATTTAGCAATCAGCCGTTCTTCCCGCTTGAAGTGCCCGAGAACCGCTTTTTCTAGTTCTTGAAACAGTTGATGGATCCGTCCTGTCCGTTCTTGAAGCTCTTCTGGGCTGCCCGTCGATCCGGTTTCCATTTGTTGGTGAAACTGGAGCACCAGCTCTGTGATTTGGTGGTGGTCATCGTCGATCACTCCCTGGTTGGTCGGCAAAATTAATTCTGCGATTTCCTCCCAGCTTTTGGCGTCAGAAATCACCCGGCTGACCCAGTTCTCAGCGCAAAAGGTTTCGGCGTCGATGCCGTTGATGTGCTGGACCCACCAGTCAAGGATGACCTTCTTGAGCTCTTCGGACGACGGCTTTTTCCCCTGCACAAGGTCCTGCTCGACGTCGTTGATCATTTGCAAGAACAGTTGATGTTGGGTCTTTTGTTCCTCTAAATTTTGTAGTTGGTAACGGACGATCAACGCCTCTTCATGTTCAAAATGGCTCACTGCTGTGTCTCGCATGGCTTGCAGGAGGGCGAGCCCTTCGGACAAGTCAGGGTCTTTGTGGTCCAGCCAATGGGAAAACTCTAGGGTGCGGTTGGTCATTTGATGGTGCTCGTCGTCCACCGTGCTCAAGCCCATTTGACGGATGATCTCGGTCAACTGGTGGTAGTCCGTGGCCTCGCTGATCGCCTGACTCCCCCAATGTCCTTGGGAAAAGGTGTTCATATCGATCACATTGATGTGATGCACCCACCAGTCTAAGATCCAATATTTAAGCTCTAAAGAAATCGTCAGTCTACCTGCCTCAAAGTCATGGCGGAACCCATCTAAGAGGGATAAAAACCGTTCATGTTCCGCTTCTTGTTTTTCAATCCCTGGGATTTTGTATTTTTGGATCAGCTCTTCTTCCCGAACGAAGTGGACCTCCGCAAATTTATAGATCCGATCAAACAGTTCGGTTTGTTCCTCCACGTATTCAATGTCATAATTAGAGGTCTCAATCCGGTGGATCAATTGGTTCAGTTCTAGGACGTAGAGGGTCATTTGTTTGTGGTCGTCGTCGATCCGGTCGATCCCGGTTTTTTCGATCACCGCCTCAACGTCCGCCCAAGTCCGAGCGGTCTGCAAGACCCAACGGTTCCATTGATCCGGTCGGTTACCTCTGGTTTTTTGTTGTTCAGCCATGGTCAAAAGGAGAAGGTGAGTTTTTCTTTTTCCGCCAAAGTGGCGTTTTTGAGTTCAAAAACCCGGTCCCCTAGGTTGGTTAATGCCGGTTGGTTTGAAACAATCACTAAGGTGCAGTGCCCTTTGAGCTGGGCTAAAACCTCACAAACCATCCGTTCGCTGTCTTGGTCCATCGCTGCATTGGCCCGGTCAAAAATCAGAACCCTTGGCCTGGAAATCAACGCCCTAGCGAAACATAGCCGCTGGATGAGCCCGGTGGGCAGGGTGTTGTTTGCTTGGCTTTTCACCATGGTTTCGTAGCCCATCGGTAGATTGGCCACCTGTTCATCAAGCCCCAAGAGTGCAGAGGTGTCCATCGCAATCGCCGTGCGGCTGGGCTCGAACATGGTTAGGTTTTCTAACAAGGTCCCTGAAAACAACACCCCCGATTGGGGCACATATTCGACCACCCCGGTCATCTCGGCCAAGTCCCATTCTTGGAGCTCAAAATCATCGATCAACACTCTTCCGCTGCGAGGTCGCAGTGCTCCGATCAATAACATCATCAAGGCGGTGGTGTGGTTAGCGTTGTCCCCCAAAATGGCGATAGCCTCCCCTGGTTGAATCGTGAGGTTTTGGTCGGTCAACAGGTCCGGTAGCTCCTCCCGGAGTCGGTAGCTGACGTTTTCCATTTCAATATAGCCCTCAATATCGGCGGGGAAAGGGGGAGCGTTCTCTAAGGTGTCTTGTTCCAAGATCGCAATTTTTGACAGCTGCTCTCGGGCCAGTTTGGCTTCGGAGAGCCGTAACCAAAAACCGGCGGCAGACTGGATTGGAGCCAAGGCCCGCCCCGCCAACATCGCCGACGCAGTCAAGGCGCCGATGGTTAGGTTCCCGTTGATCACTTCTTTGGCCCCTAACCCAATCACACCAAACAGGCTGATTTGGGAAAAAAAAGTGCCAATGTTCGCAGGTAGGCTACTCCAAAAATTCACTCGGTCCCCAGAGAAAGCGGCCCCCGCCTGGAGCCGTTCGTAGCGACGTAACATCTGTTCTTCTAAGGTCAACGATTTAACCAAGTGAACCCCTGCCAGCAATTCAAAGAGGTAGTTGAACCGCCGGTCCTCCAAATCCAATTGATTCGCCCGTGCCCGGACATAACCAAATTTCAAGACAGAAGCCAAAAACAAAAAGGATAAAATCACCGCCACCGGAAACCACACCAGTTCACCAGCCAAAAACCAAATGGCCCCTAGAAACAAACAGGCAAAAGGCAGGTCTAAAGTCGCTTGGAAAATTTGGCCTGCATAAAACTGACGTAAGGTTCCAATGGCTCCCAACCGGTCTAGATAGACCCCTGGCTCTTCTTGCTCATATTCAGCGAGCTGGGAGTCTAAAATATGGTTGAAGGCGCTCACAGAAACCAAGTGCTCAAATTTGGCAGCGGTCCAATTACTGACCCATGCCCGGCTGTACCGCAACAGGGCTTCTAAAAAAAAAGCAACGAAGCAGCCCACCGCCAACCAGAGCAAAGTTCCCCCCGCTCTGTAGGGGATGATGCGGTCATAAACCTGCATCAACGTCAGGGGTAACGCCAAACTGAATAGATGGATGCCTGCCGTGGCAATAAACAGATAGAAGGTGGAACGCCAAAATTGGGGTAATCCTTTGACTCCTTTAAGCCAACCGCCGCCACCTTTGAAATTATAGATCATCTCTCGTTTTTTCACGGTGCCTCGATCAAGGGGTTAAAGGCAGCGAAGTCTTTGCCTGCAGCGGACCAAATGTAAATTTCTTGTTCTAAAATCGCCAAACTCGACAAAGCAACAGACATCTTTAGATCAGCAATTTTTCGGTAGATCCCGTACAAGGGCAGGTTCGCCTGGGTGCTTAGCCTTGCCAAGGCTCGCATTTCACGCCCCTGGGCCAGCATGAGTTGGAGCTGGTCATTTTTGAGAGTCTGTGCCTGAAACAACCCTCCCAGGATGCTGAGGTCCTGGCTAACCTGTAAGCTTGCCTCGCTCTCTACCCTGGCTTTAACCCCTTCTAAAATCAACAATTCTTCTCTGGTAATCTGCTCTTTTTGAGGTTTTCCACCCCCAAAGCGGTAGGTTACGTCTAGGGCCACACCTAAGTTGCTGCCTGTGGAGCCCGAACTGTCGGTTCGACCGGCATAACCTTGTAATTGCACGTCAGGGGCTTTTAATATCTCTTGTTGCTCCAGTTGGTTTTGCGCAAGCTGCTGTTTGATATCAATGGCGTTCAAGAAGAGGGCCTGTTTGGCGTACCCCGCTTGCAGCTCTTCTGGAGCCGGAAGCTCTGGGAGTTGAAATTGACAATCAACTTCTTCTGGGCTCAAGGGCCCCGTATAGGCCTGTAGCTTTGAAAAACTGTTCCCCAACTCTCGGCCCGTTTGTTCTTGTTGCTGCCTTAAAATAATGTCTTCTATTTTGTATCCACGCTGGTCAAAAGCCCCAGCCTTAGAGCGAGCACGGCGTTTGATCGACATCGCCTTTGAAGCCCATTTATAGTCTTCATTTTGGCCATCAATCTTGGCCCGAAGGCGGCAAACCTCCAGCCATGTTCCGGCGGTCTTGATCTGACGATTGGTTAACTCGGTGAAATTACCCCGCTCCTCAATCTGTAGAACAAGCTCTCGGCCCGCTTGGTTGAGCGGAACTTTGGTGGCTGCGGGGCCGTGTAATGGGTAATTTACACTGAACAAAGTCTTGTTAAACTGTTCATTGGCAGCTGTGGCTGAGTTCAAAGCGCTGGCCTGCCGCTGGTACCCTGTTGCAGACCAGGACAGCCCGCTCTCATAGTATCGAGTGTATTTGACCTGGAGCCGTTGGGTTTGGGCTGCGACCACCGAGAGGTCCTGGGTATCGGCAAGCTCATCTCTGCCGGTCGAAAGCCGCCCCGTCAGTTCACTTCGTTCCCCTGAAGAGCGAATTTCCTCTTTTTTGAGGCCTCGTAAGGCAGTTTGTTCGCCTTGAATGGCAATGAAATCAGCCTCAAACGCAGCCTTTTTTAAAATGTCCTCTAACGTGAGGGCCTGCAGATTGCCGATGAAACAAGGCAAGATAAAGAAGGCCGAGGCTGTCAGGGATAGGAGTCTTCTCAATTTATTAAGCCTATAAAAATTTAGTTAAGGTGAAAACCTAACTGTTTTTCCTACTATAAAGGGCTTCTGTCAAAGAAACAATCAACCAATGGCTGAGTTTCTTCAGCTACGTATAGGGTGGATGCTTAGCCGTTCCATCTCTCTGTTCTTTGGATTACTAGTAGATTGTTTGCCCTATTGGTAAAACTTAAGTTTTTGAACTTAGAATCAAGGTGATCATCTTGGCACCTGCTCAACGCCCGCAACCTAAGCCATGTATATCGGCATGAATCAAGGTTCCCCCAGGTTTCTTTACGATGATTGTAATCGAAGTAGTAAAAAAAAACAAAAGACTTGCACCTAATTTATAGATACTGATATGCTCCTCAACTCTACAATTTAATCACTACAAATTTTAAAAAAAGGAACAAATGGATAGTATAACATTAGGAGGGTTTGAAATGGTGTCTGCGCTGTCAGAAGCTGTCATCAATACGTTATTTGCAGATCTCAAGACTGAAGAGACGATTAAAAAAGTTTGGAGTTTTAGATTTGACATTGATGAACGCGACACAATTCAGGAAAATAGTGGGGTGTTTAATGAAAACTTTCCTACTGATACAAACCCCGGTTATGAAGAGGTTAAGGGGAAATTTGATGAAGCTTTTGCACAGCCCCGTGCCCAAAATATACGTATGCAAGGTTTTATCGCTGAAATTGGCGATCCCTCAATCACCATTTTAGAAAATTCTTACTCAGAGCTGCTTTTTAATATCCCTTTTAAAATCGGCAAAATGACAAGAACTTTCTATTTTGATAATCCGCCTGAAAATACGATTTTAGATGGAATTACTTATGTTTTTAAAGTTCAAATTGGAAAAATTTCCTCAACCTATCCCTCCTTGAAGAATTATACCGAGGCTGCCAAAAAAAACCTTACTTTTTACATGGGGAAAATATTAAAACAATATCTACAATCTAAGATAGATCAAATATTCGATGGCTATGAAGGAAGGGATAAAGAGGCCTTAGAGAAGGATATAAATGAACGTATGGATAAAATAGATTTTAGTGACGTAGAGGGCGTAAATACAATTTTTGCAGAGGTACTGAAGGTACCTGAATTTGCCCCTATCAAAGAGCAACTTGAAAAAATCACTCTATTACAACCAGAAGATTTTTTAATTGAAAGTCTATTTTTAAACTTTGAAACCGCCGATTTTATTGCCGACTCAGCATATACCATTCAGCCTGACCCAAAGATGGATATTGGTGCTTGGTCAAAATTACAAGAACTAATCCAGCTTTATTTTAAAGACGACCTGAACTCAAATCCTTATGTCCTTGGCTATGGGGTAACTGTACCCGAGTTGGTAAAGCTTGAACCCGCAATTCTACAACCCACAAGTCTTAATTTTTCAGCATCCTTTGTAGCTGCAAAAGATAAGGATGGAAAGGAAAAGAAAAACCCACAAGGGGAGCCCGTCGGTGATCCTAAAGAGTCATCTGTAAATTATTTAATGATGACAACGGGGAAGGCCCCACGGATCAAAGGCATAGATAGTTTATTGGATAGCTCAATAGATAGCTCTAGTGCCTTAGGCATTGAATTTAATTTGTTTTATGACAAATACCTGGAGAAAATTTCTGAATATATAGGGGAAAAACTCAGCGAAAATAATTCGAATTTGGCGAGGAGTGAATCTGACCCACAAGGGGTAGGCTTTAATTTTAGTCAATCAGATGGATCAATTAAGGTCACCGGGGGATTGGAGATAGATCGAGACTACTTGACAATCTCTTTCGGCAGTCAACAAATTGATGCTCTGATGTTCCGAATTAACACCTCTATAACAAGTGGAGGGAGATTTTATGCATATAAATATAAAAAAAATATAACCTTAACGCCTATGATTGAAATGGAATTTAGGGATGACAAAATAATCCTCAACTTTCAACTTAGGATGGATATTGAATATGACAGTTACGATAACCCAGGGAAAAAAAACTGCAAATCAACGAATTTTGGGATCGAGGGTACTACACCACAAGGTCTAATCATAACGCTCAGTTGTGGTACAAAAGGTTCATTTGATTGTACAATTGAAGAGGTGGCAAATAAAGAGGTATGTTATGTTGGGAATAATAAGGCAGAGGGAATCGTTAATAAAAGTATAGATAATAAATCGTTTTTTGATGTGTTAAGTTCAAAGAAATTCTTAGACAATTTGAGGAGAGGCATTGAAAAAGACTTTAATACCCTGCCTAACGTTGTGCTGCCCCTGGGGAATGTGTTTTTATATAAAAAAATTGTACCTAAAGAAGTGATGATTCAAATTGGGGATAAACAAACAAAAATTGTCGATACAGTTAATTTCAGTTCGACCTATGCTCCCGAATTTTAACCTATAAAAATCAAAGAAAGGCGAAGTGATGCTTAATCAAACGTTGAAAATGAATTATCAAAGTGAGTTAATGAATAATTATGTCACCCAGAAGCCAATAGATACAGAAAAGGATTTGAAGGCATTAGTCGCTTGTGATGGACGACCCCTTATATTTTCTATTGGTAATGATGATCGGTTTAACTTGATTTATCAAACCAGTAATGAGTCTGCTCCTTGGAAGTCGGTTTTTTTAGCCAAAGAGAAAATCACCTCCTTTGCTGTTGGCCAAGACCCTCAAACAGGGGAACTGAGACTTGCCTATGCGACATCCGAAGAGGGAAAGGCGAAACTTTTTTATTCAAAATTGAGAGACAATCAACAAGGCAGCATGCAGTGTGCTGCAAGTTTTGAGTGGGCTGAACAGTCTATTGAACAGGATACCGTTGAAATTAATAAAATTGAGTTGAATGCCGAATATATGATGTACTCTACCAAAAGCCTTTCAGGTGAAGCCTTTTATTTCACCGCTAGATTTGGAGATAAAAGCACAAAGTATGAATTACCAGAACTAGGGACCATGATTCTGGATTTTAAAGTAGGGTTTTATCATGAAAAAATGGGAGCCTTCCTATTGTATCAAGTTGGTAAAAGCCAATCTCTAATTTTCAGGGCCTTCGCTAGTGAAAATGACCAAACGATTAATTTGCCTACTAGATTTTCAATTGTAGAGGGGATGATTTTTAATTCTATTGCCTTGATATCTGGTAAAAACACACACGACTCGTTAGTTGCTTGTGGATCCCATGTTTTTCTTTATAAGAGTAATAAAATAAAACAAGAATTGATCGCACCGAGAGGTAGTGAATTTTTAGGAATTCAGATAGCAGGATCAATCAACTCTGCCAGCATCTGGGTGGTGGAAAAAACCCCTGACCAGCAAAGAAGACTGCTGTTTTTAACCAATGAGTTCTTTGATGAAGACACACAAAAAATTATTTCAAAGTGGACTTCTGACATTCCCTTTGCACGGGGTATTCGAAATTTCGCCTGTGTAAAAGGGGCAGTGAGTAGCAATGATTTAATGCTGATCAATGACAGCAATGAGCTGATTCATACGTATCAAGATTCTCAAAGCTCTCTTTGGAGAGAGGGAACAATTAATCTGGAAGATTCAGGGCAATGTATAGAATTTGCCTGTTACACCACTCGCTTAATTTTACAAGATGAGGCTGATCAATCCCCAATGATTGAAAAAGCATCTTATGTTAGCTCCTCTTCAAAAATCGCAGCGATCATCAATGGTGTATCCTTTGATCTAACCAAGGAAAATCCGGTTTTGGTGAAAACCGACATGATGGGTACGTTAACCATAATAACCCCTGTTGACGAAATTAACACTCCTCTCCTTTATGTTGGTTTTGATGCGGAAACACCACGTTATATCCTTAATCCAGCTCATGAAGTAGAAGAGCGGCTATCAGGTATTGTAGATGCTAAGTCTTTTGAAGAGGCTGTTACTGATGATGGTAAAAAGTTGTGGGTTGGTGATGATAAACCTGGAAAAAATGATTTGAATCAGGCTGCTAAAATCATCCAAGAACTTATTGCTACGAAACGAGGAATGCTAGAGGACGAGTTGGCACAATTACCAGGAGCAGACGTAGATCAATTCACCGGCTCAGTGGATGGAATCTGGGGTGCTAATTTCGATGATGATAAAGTACAATTCTTGAATGAAGAAGAGGTTGCTGATTTACTGAAACTCAATCGTCAACAGTCAGCCAGCAATGGTTTTAACCCCATCAAATTAGTAGGACAAGGCTTTGGTGCTTTATTTAAAGGCCTGAAGTCTCTTTTTGGTAAGCTAAGGTCATTTATTGTTAAAACGATTAATAAAGTTACCGAATTTATACTAGATTTTGGGGGCAAGATATTTCGCTTTGTAATTGATACTTTAGAAAAAATTTTTCCTTTTTTGACTGTGATTTTCGATACTCTTAAATTGGTATTTCAAACTGTTTTGCATTGGATCGGTAGACTGCTTGGCTGGGACGATATTTGGGACACCCATAAAAAAATAGCGAGCATGACTAAGAATTCCACAGAAAGTATGGCAAAAAATGTCGCGCTATCCGTAGAAGGCTGGAAGGATAGCATACATAGTCAGATTTTAAATCTAGAAGAAGAGTTGAAAAACATAGCCGATGATCAATTACCTAAAGATACCGAAAAAAAGGATTCCGTCGGTGATTCTATTTTGAGTATGTTTATTTCACCTTTGAGTAGCTGGCCTATGTATCAAATCATGCATAGTGGAATGCTTAAAAAAATTGCAGATTTGACCCTTGGTAGCACGCCAGCATTTGAAGATTTTATTAATAAACAAGCAGAAATATATAAATACGTAGGCGAGTTTATTGAAGAACAGAGGGGAGCTATTATCCGGTTTATTAAAAATCCACGCTTTTCGGTGAAAGGCTTACTTGCTCTTTTTGAGCCTCTACTAACGAGAGTATTGAAAACAGTAGACAGCTTAATCCAAGAACTATTTGACCTTCTTAGCTCTGCTATACAAGAGATCACCAGTTTGATTAATAGCGAAGTTGAAATTCCATTTCTGACTCCAATCTATAAGTTTGTTACGAATCTATTGGGTGAAAAAGAAGAGTTCACCTTTTTAAATGGATTTTCATTATTAATTTCGATCCCATTTACACTTTCTTACAAAATTGCAACTGGGAAAAAGCCCTTCGCAGATGTTACGAGTGACAATTTTGGATCTGTTGAAATGTATGATCAGTTTTGGCAGATGGGCACACTGAATAGCAGTTCAAATGAAAATCAATTAAAAACAAGTAACAATCAAAATAATGCAGTATATGAAGAGTGTGTTGATGCTTATCAATTGTATGGTGGAATATTAGCAGGCGTTTTTGGCATGGTGGGCATCGGGTTTCAGGCTGGCGAGGGGAAAGCAGCAGGAACAGTTGTAAAAGTTTTGTCTGCGGTAACTGCAGGGTTCACGCTCCCTGTATGCCGAGGGGATTTAAGTAAAGTTAAGAATAGTGTATCCTACTCCTTCGAGTGGGTTCAATATTTAGTCGGCTTGACTATGTCCTTCGCCCTAAAACCAAACGATGAAAAAGGTAAAAAGGTGTTTAGTAAAGGTGTTGCTATCGTAAGGATTGTCTTGTCAGTAGTATGCTTAGGCACTAACATCACTTCTAATGTACTAGCTGAGAAGACGGGGGTGCTAAATTGGATAGGAACGATGATGAATCGCGCTTCCTCTGTAGGTGTTAGTGCGGGAAACTTTCCTAAAGCGAACCCTGAAGTCCTAATTCCCAGCGCAGCCATAGGTTTCATTGGTTGCGGGCTTTTATTGAGTTCAGCAATCGTAGAGGCTGACACTGACCCCAGTTTTGGAACCTTCGGATAGTCTACTTTCCTTGTTTTGGTTTTTAAAGCGGTCTAACAAAAAAGAGTGGGTAGGGTGCTTTAACGATGGGGCTCACTATATTCAACCCAACGGTTGCTCAGGTTTTTTCTGCCTTTGACCCAGGCCCAAAAGGGCACCCAAAGCGGTCAGCCAAGACAGGGGTAGCAAAAGCCAACGGCCAAATTGATAAAAAGGTGAGGGTGGCAATTGTCCGATGAGGGCGATTTCTCCACCCTTGATTTTTGGGTGCCAAGCCCCGGTTGTCTGTCTGGCTGATGGCTTCGAAACCAACCCGCTGAGTGCGCCGTTGGCGACCTTGAGCACCGGCTTGTCGGTCTGCAACGCTTTGGCCCGGCCTAGGCTCTCTAAGACCTGCTTGGCGACTAAGGGAAACACAAATTCCGAAGACAGGAACACATACCCCATCACGTCTGCCTCCCGTTCGGCGTACCATCGGTCCAGGCAGGGCTCAAAACCTAACCCCGGGGCTAAGGTGAATTGGCCTACCTGGAACAAGGCTAGCTCTCCTGGCTGGTAGGCAGGGCGTGGGTTAATCCCCAACGGCAGGCCTGCCGCCCAGAATGGGGTCGTCTCTATCCAGGGGGATAAGGTTTGTTGCCTATAGACTTCAAACTGGAACTCCGACCCTTTGACCAAGTAGGCCCAATTGTATGTATGGGATCGGTCCCCGGCTGGCTCTTGGTGGTTCCCGCCAAGCAACAGGGCTTGGTGGGGCTTCAGGGCTTTGGCTAAGTTTTCTAGGTCTGGGCCTGACTCGGCCTCTCCAGGCAAGGCCTGTTCAGGCCAAATCACCAAATCAACGTCCAGTTGGGCCGCCGAAGCGGTTCGGCCTATCATGTCTCTCACTGCTTTTCGACGGGTTGGGGCGTCACCTAGACTACCGGACCATGGGAGGTAGGCGGCTCTGAGTACCGGGCCTTCTGCAAGTTGGTGGTTGAATTGTCCCATTGCCACCAGTCCCGCTAGTAAAAGGCCAATAAAGACGCCGCCTTTGATCGCTCTGGCTTGGGGTTTGGATGTCATCCAGGCGAAGGCCAGGGCCACAAACAAAAGCACCAGCTCCACCCCCTTGGTGCCCATCAGCCGGTAGCTTCCCCCCAAAAGGTCCATCACCAAAGCTCTAGTGGCGATGCTCGGCAGCGGTAGGCTGGCCATGGGGGAAAAGTCGCTGAGCCACAAAAAGGTCAGGTAGGCAGGGGGGAAACAAACCCAAAAGAAGTCGCTTGGTGCCCATCGTTTTTGCCGGGACCCCAGGACAGACACCAGGGATAACAACAGCGCTAAGGGAAGGTAGGTGATCAGCAGGTTGGCTTCGAACAACAAGGCGGCGAGCCACAAAGGCCGGTCCTCGACCTGCTGGAACACAGGGAACAGCCAGCCCATTTGGGTTTGGCCGACTCCTAAACAAAAAAAGAGGACTTTTTTGGACCCCACCGAGGTCCGAAAGGCGGACAAAAAAAACCAAGGCCACAAAAGCCCCAGCCAACCCCAAGACAGGGGCAGGCCAACCAACCCAAAACTCAGCCCAGCAATCAGGGCCATGGTCATGGCTTTTTAGGTGCAGTGATTCGGAGTTTGGTGAGGGATCGGTCGGTGGAGTCTTCGACTGAAAATTGAATTTTTTCCAAAGCAAAGGCTTCGCCGTTATCTGGGATTTTGCCCAAGCTGTGGCAGACAAACCCGCCGATGGTTTCTATCCCTTCTTTTTCGAAGTCCGTCTGGTACAGCTCGTTAAACTCGTCGAGGTCGTAGTTAGCGTCCATCAAGATCAAGCCGTTTTCGATTTCTTCCCAACTAGGCTCCGCATGTTGCCCCGCTTCGTCCGGGATGTCGCCGACCAGTTCCTCGATGATGTCGGTGACCGTTACCAAGCCGTCAACCCCGCCGTATTCATCAATCACCAACGCCATATGCATGTTCTTTTGCTTGAACTCGGTGAGCAGTTGGTGGATCGGTTTCGAAAAGGAGACAAACAACGGAGGGCGCATCACATCTTTAACCGCCATTTCCGGGTTGTCTTTGATATGTTTAAACAAATCATTGGCAAACAAAATACCTAAGATGTGGTCTTTGGTTTGGTCTTGAACAGGGATACGAGAGTAACCCGATTTAAGCACCATGGCGACAGCCTCGGCGACCGTCTGGTCTTTCCTGAGGGTACACATCTGGGTGCGTGGGGTGACGATGGCGGCAGCGTTGGTGTGGAAATATTCTCCGAGGTTTTTTAAGAGGTCGATTTCCTCTTGCGTCGAAGGAGGTTCGCTGTCTTCTTCAGCGGCGTCCGATTGAAAGGGCATCAAGGAACGTTTAAAAAGTGAAAAAATCGAAAGATTGGCAGGCTCGTCCAACGGACCCTCTGTGTAAGTTGTAAAAAGTCAAAAAATCCATATTTTTGAAGTCAGTGCGTATTGTACCGCCGCAAGGGGTGGTTCATCAAGTGAAATCATGTAGTCATGGTGACAAAACCATTCCAATGAGCTTGCTGCATAGACGAGGAAATGTTATTCTCGTCATGAAACTTAGATGGTGAACAATGGACCCGATTCAAACCGCAGCGCAGTGGATCAGTGGAGCCAAAGGGCTGGTGATATTATCAGGTGCCGGGATGGGGGTAGACTCAGGTTTGCCCGATTTTCGAGGGGATCAGGGCTTTTGGCAGGCCTACCCTCATTATGAAAAACTGGGGATAAGGTTCCAAGACGCCGCAAACCCGAACCATTTTGAGCAAGACCCTTTGTTTGGTTGGGGGTTTTATGCCCACAGGCTGAACCTATACCGTAAGACTGAGCCTTATCGGGGCTTTTTTCAGCTGCAATCCTGGGCGAAAAAATTTAATTATGATGCCTTCGCTGTGACCAGTAATGTGGACGGTCAGTTCCAAAAAGCTGGTTTTTCGAAGAACCAGGTCTTGGAAGTCCATGGCTCGATCCACCGGCTGCAATGCACCCAGCCCTGCTCGACAGAACTTTGGGACAACGAACATCACATCAAGGTGAGTGAGCTGGACATGAGGGCGGAAAAAGCCCCTGAGTGTGTTCGTTGTGGTTTGGTTGCAAGGCCAAATATATTGATGTTTGGGGACCCCTCTTGGGTCGAAGACCACACCCGGAGCCAGGAAGAACGGTTTTCTCAGTTTGTCGAATCTCGGGGTGCACAAAATTTATTGGCCATTGAAATCGGTGCTGGGATGGCGGTGCCGACCATCCGGTTGATGACCGAGCGACTGGCTCGCCAAGGGGTACGAAGTATCCGAATCAACCCGATAGACGCAGCGATCAAGCACCCAAATTTATCCATACAACTCACCGGCAAACAGGCCCTTGAGCAAATCAACCGACTCCTTCTTGAAGCATGATTGAACCGATTCAGATCCAGCTGCTCACCTTTGCTAACCAATTGGGGAAGCTGTTGAAGGTGATCCATCACTCTGACCCTTCAGCAGAGGCGATGAAAAAGCCTTTGTACAAAAAATACCAGCAAGCCCTGGATGAATTTTTTGAGATGAACCAAGACATGGTCCCTTGGGGGGAAATGCAGCGGCTGGTTGCAGGGTTACGGACCATGAAGGAATTTACGCTAGACCGAGAAATCGGTTCGGTGGTGTTGCGTAAACTAAGCAAAGACCTACAGGAAAAATATACAGAGCCCCATGAGTTGACTGAGTTTAGCAAGCCCACCTCCGTCCCGACCCGCAAAGCGCAACGCCCAAAGGCGGCCCCGATCAGGAGCACGACCCCTGGACCGACCCCCGAACTGTTGATCCAAATGGCCCAGTTGGACAAAAGGCAACAACAAGCGGCAAACTCATTGAAGGGGATGATCGATGCGATCAACCGGCTTGACCCACTTTTTTTAGAAAAAAAGATCCTTTCTTCGGTTCCGAGAGGTGCTGCAATCAAAAAGAAACATTAGAGAAAACAACCATGAAAATACTGATGGTCGCCTCTGAGGCCGTACCTTACATTAAGACCGGTGGACTCGGAGATGTTGCAGGCACCTTGGTGTTAGAGCTACACAAAAAAGGGCACGACGTGGTGTTGGTGTTGCCTAAACACAAAGCCATTGACTTGGACGAAGTGGAATCAGAAGTTAAGTTTTCGCCCTTTTTTGTCCATATGGGCAACGCAACTCTGTTTGCTCAGGTGGTGAAAACTGAGCTTGAGGGGATGCCGGTATATTTCATTGAATATGGCGAATACTTTGGCCGGTCTCCGATTTATGATGATGGCAAAGAAGGCTACCCTGATAACGCGGAACGGTTTGGGTTTTTCTCCAAGGCGGCCCTGGACCTGTGTGTGAGTTTGGACTTCGCCCCGGATGTGGTCCACGCCGCTGATTGGCAAACCAGCATGATCCCCTATTACCTGAAAACTTGGGGATACGAAGGGGGCTTTTTTAACAAAACCGCCAGCGTCTTGACCATCCACAACCTCGGGTATCAAGGGATCACTCCTGACTTGAGCTGCGCACCCTTTGTGGGGCTCAATTGGATGCAACTACGTCCTGATGAATTTGAATCCTTCGGGGGGATTAACTTCTTGAAAGGTGGGTTCTTCTACGCCGACCAGATCACTACCGTCAGCCCAACCTACGCAAAGGAAATCCTGTCTGAACCGGGAGGTTGCGGGTTGTCTTCCTATTTACTGCGCCGTCAAGAAGACCTCACCGGGATTCTGAACGGTATCGATACCGAGGAATGGAACCCTTCCAAAGACAAGTTGACCCCGGCGACCTATTCAGCTGAGAAGATGTTAGGGAAGGCGAAGTGTAAAGAAGCGTTGCAAAAAGAATTTGGCTTAGATATCGACCCTTCAAAACCGGTGTTTGGGGTGGTCAGCCGGTTGGCGGACCAAAAGGGGTTTGACTTGTTGCACCTGATCATCCACCAAGCGTTGAGCTGGGACATTCAGTTTGTGTTGCTCGGCAGCGGAAACAAAGAGTTAGAAGACTTTTTTCGCTGGTTGCCCAGTGCCTACCCTGGCAAGTGTGGCAGCTTCATCGGGTTCCAGCCGAAACTAGCCCACTTGATAGAGGCAGGGGCCGACTTCTTTGTGATGCCAAGCAAATATGAGCCTTGCGGGCTGAATCAAATGTACTCTATGGCCTATGGAACACTGCCGATTGTTCGCTCTACCGGCGGCTTAGCCGATACGGTTGAAAACTACGACCCAAAAACCGGTGCCGGTACTGGTTTTGTGTTTGAGGACATCACTTCTGGGGCGTTGCGTGATACCCTAGGCTGGGCATTGGACACTTGGTACAATCACCCTGAGGACATCGCCAAAATGAAAAAGGCAGCGATGTCCAAAGACTTCAGTTGGGGCAGTGCAGTGGGCCAGTACGAAGAGGCTTATCAAAAAGCTATGAACCGAAGGTTGGGCTGGTAGAGGCAATTTCGGCTTGATGCATCCTGACGTTGACAATCAGGCCGATCCCTATCATATGGCTGATCATCGCTGAACCTCCATAACTCATGAAGGGCAGCGGCATGCCGACCACGGGCAACAAGCCAATCACCATGCCGATGTTGATCATGATTTGGCTGGTTAAGATCGAGGTGACCCCTAGGACCAAGACGGTCCCTGAGCGGTCTTTGGTGCGCCCAATATCCTTGAGGCACCACAGCACCAGAAAAACATACAAAAACACCAACGCCGATGCGCCAACTAGCCCCCATTCCTCAGCGAAGACTGAGAAGATAAAGTCAGTGTGACGGGCGGGCAAAAAGTTAAGGTGCGCTTGGGTGCCTTGCAAATAGCCCTTGCCCCAAACTCCCCCAGAGCCAACAGCGATCTTTGATTGGATGATGTGATACCCTTTGCCCAAGGGGTCCAGTTCCGGGTTGAGCAAGGTTAAAATACGGCCTCGTTGGTAGGGTTTTAAGACATAAAACCACGCAAAGGGAGCCAAAACAACCGCCAAACTGGAAATCAAACCAATGAGTTTTGGTCGGAGCCCCACCAAGAAAATCACCGGAGCAAACACAAACAACAACACTCCAGCGGTGCCTAAGTCGGGCTGTTTGAGGATCAATACAAAAGGGATGATGGTCAGGACAACAGGCCACAGCACGTCCTTGATCCCCAAGTCCCCGATACGCCGGGAGTCTCTGAAGAAGTAGGCAAGGTACAAAACCAAACTGAACTTCACGAACTCCGAAGGCTGTAAGAAGAGAGGGCCAACTTTCAGCCACCGCTCCACCCGGCTACCGGGACCACCGGTCCCGTAGAGTAAGGTCAGGATCAGCAAAACAATCACCAAACCGTGCAACGCTAGGGAAAACTTGCCGATGATTCGGTAGTCCACAATGGTGGTTGCCGCCATCACCAACAGGCCGATAAAAAACCAAGCGACCTGTCGTTTGAAATAGGTGGTTTCTACCCCATAACTCACCGAAGCGGAATACACAGAGGCGAAGCCGACCACGCTGATCAAGGCAACCAAGGTGATCAATACCCAGTCAATATAGGGCCAAAGGCGGCGATCAAACATCCAGTTTAGCTCGTTCTAAAATGGTGTTGATGACGCCGGAGGTCGAGCCGCCGGGTATTTCGGGTATGGTGAACACGTCGCCACCCCAGGACTCAACCAAGTCTTTACCCACAATGTCATCTAAGGCGTAGTCTCCGCCTTTGATCAACCGGTTTGGCTTGAGCTGACCGATGATTTGGTAAGGGGTGTCTTCTTCAAACCAAGTCACAAAATCAATGAAATAAAACCCCGCTAGGATTTCCATCCGCTCGTCTAAGGAAACCACAGGTCTCCGTGGTCCCTTGAGCCGAACCACTGAATCATCGGAGTTGACAGCGACAACCAGCAAATCACCGGCGGCTTTTGCTTCCCTGAGATACCGGGTGTGCCCTTTGTGGACCAAATCAAAGCAGCCGTTGGTGAAGACCACCTGCTGGCCGGATTGTTTTGCCTGGGCCAGCACCGGCGCAAGGTCGGCGGCTGACTTGATTTTGTTTTCTGTGATGTGGTCCACGAGTCGCTTGGGGGTAGGTTACATGGAAAGTAACGAAGGGTTGACCTCAAAATGAGACTGAGGCTTCAAACAAGCAGGGCAGCTCCTCGGCGCTTCAGTGCCTTCATGGATGTACCCGCAATTTCGGCATCGCCAAATCACGGCATCACCTCGGCTGAACGCTTCCCCGGCTTCTAAAGTCGCTAGCAAAGCTCGATAACGCTCGGCGTGTCGTTTTTCGGCGATGCTGATCATGTCAAAGGCTTTGGCCACCGACTCAAACCCTTCTTCACGGGCGACTTTGGCGAATTCAGGGTAGATTTCTTGCCACTCTTCCTCTTCCCCTTCTGCCGAAGCCTTGAGGTTATCCATGGTTTTGCCTAAGGTCCCCGCTGGGTAAGTTGCGGTGATTTCCAGAGGGCCACCTTTGAGGAAGCTGAAGAAACGCTTGGCATGCTCCCGCTCTTGGTCGGCGGTTTCTCTGAATATGGCAGCCATCTGCAACAACCCTTCTTTTTCTGCTTGGTCAGCAAAAAAGGTGTACCGGTTTCTTGCTTGAGATTCCCCAGCAAATGCCTTGAGCAAGTTCTGTTCAGTTTGTGATCCTGATAAGTCCATGGTGCCTCCGTTAGCAGTTTTCTGGTCATCATAGGCTTCAGCGGTCTTATGGTCAATCCAGTGTCTTTGACGAAAAAAAGAAACTTTTTTCAGGTAGCAAGATTTGTTGACAATGAAATATACTTTGAATGTGAGTAGGTATCTAGAGCGTCTTTGATTGTATTTTAACGGCCTTTAATAGATAACTTGCATTGCAACTAACTGAAACTAAAAAATTTAATTTGCATCCAGCCGATAATTATACTATTCCTCAACTACCAGGAGAAAGATGAAAAGTTTTCGGAAAGAATTGTCCTACACCACGGATGACCGGATGGAGTTGATCAACATCACCCCCGATATCCACGACTGCCTACAGGCGTCTGGGATCAGGGAGGGGATATGTTTGGTGAACGCCATGTGTGTCACCGCCAGTGTGTTCATCAATGCCGATGAACTCGGGCTACACCAAGACTACCGAACCTGGTTAGAACGTTTGGCCCCCTACGACCCCGAGGGATACCAACATAACGACGGTGAAAAAATCAACGGCGACGCCCACTTGAAACGGCAGATCATGGGCCGAGAGGTTATGGTCGCTGTGACCCAAGGTGAGTTTGATTTTGGCCGCTGGGAACAAATTTTCTACGGCGAATTCGACGGCCAACGTCAAAAACATGTGCTGGTGAAAATCATCGGGGAATAACCCGGGCAGCTTTGAGGGCTGTCTTTTGAGTACGGAAAAATAGATATGAAAACTTCTATCTTATTGAGTTTTTGCCTCTTTTGGTTCGGATTGACCGCTTTTGCGGCTGACGCACTGGTGACTACCGAAATGGCTGTTGGCCCTTCTGTGGTTCCAGCTGAGGCTCCCAAATCCCCAGTTGTCGTTGCTGCACCAGCTCCAGAAGAGCCCGCAGCGGCTGATGGAAAAGCAAAGGTTGAGGCCGAGAAACCCGCAGCCCCAACGGTCCAAGATTCGGTTAAAAAACTAAAGGCCTCTATGAAAGTAACTACGGTGGCAGTCGAGAAACTGGATAAAGCAGCGGCGGCTATCAAAACATTACAGTCTGACAAGGCTTTTCAGATAAAAAAGGCTCAAGTCGCAAATAAAAAACAAGATACAGAGATGATTGACGGCATGATTCTAGATGCCAAGGAAGATCTGGTTGATCAAGTGCTTGAGCTAAAAAAACAGCGAAAGCAAAGCCTTGATGATCTTCAGGAATTAAGCAAGGTACAAGCAGAGGCAGAAAAAAATAGCCTTTGGAACCGATTTTCTGCGGGGGTAGGCTTTTTACGGCCATTCAATATCCCAGAAGGTAAACAAATAGTTAGCGGTTTTGTACAAGAGCAGGTCAGCGACACCCAGGACAAAATAACATTCAAGAAGGTGGGCGTCACGACGCCCCCTTTAGCGGTGGCAGACATTGAGCTTGGGTATAGGCTATCTTTGGTTTTAGCTACCAACCCCATAACAGTCATCAATAAGGGGGCCAATATTACAGAGCTTGGAATTGGGATTGGTTGGGCCATTGATAAAGAACGGGACTATATCTTGAGCTTTGGTGATTACGTTCAGACTGAAGCTGAGCTGGTGGACACAGGAAAGAATTCAGGCGCACTTGTTGATCAAGGAGCGCCCGTAATGATTACTGGGGCTGTTCATTCTTACTTCTTGACGGTCAGCTCGACTTTTTAACCAACCACCCCAACCAAGCTATGCTCCCGCCTTTCCGTGATGTGAGCGGTGGTCCAGTCGCCTAGTTCCAAGTTGGGGGCGGCGACGGAGACACGGACGCCGCTGTCGGTGCGGCCCTGCATCACCCCTCTTTCGGTGGGGTGGGCGGAGTCGATGAGGATTTTATAATCCCCGCCGATGTAGGTGTCTAAGATTTCTAAGCGGATTTGTTTTTGGGCCTTCAGCACCAAGTCCAAACGGGCCTCCTTGACTTCCCTGGGCACGCCGTCGGTTTCCTTTTCTGCCTTGGTGCCCGGCCGGGGGCTGTACTTAAAGCTGTAGAGCTGGAAGAACCGGACTTTTTTGATCACGTCCAGGGTTTCTAAAAACTCAGCGTCGGTCTCCCCAGGGTAGCCCACGATCACATCCGAAGACAGCTCAATCCCAGGGATTTTCTCCCGCAATTCAGCAATTTTTTCGAGGTACTCCGCCTGGGTGTGGTCTCGACGCATGAGCTTTAAAATCCGGTCGCTGCCTGCCTGGAAGGGTAAGTGCAATTGGTTGCAAATCACTGGATGGGAGGCCATTAAATCGGTGAGCGGGCTGTTCCAATCGTTGGGGTAGGGGCTGGTGAAGCGCAGACGCTTTAAGCCGTCCAGTCCGGCCACCGCTTGCATCAACTCTAAAAACCCTTTGTCTTTCGCTCGGTAACTGTTGACGTTTTGACCCAACAGCAAAAGCTCCACCGCTCCCTTGGCGATCAGGTCTTGGGCTTCTTCGACAATGTTCTCCAACTCCCGACTGACCAAGGTGCCCCGGGTCTGGGGGACGATGCAAAAGCTGCAATGGTTGTCGCAGCCTTTGGTGATGGCGATCATCCCTTGGCCTGCGATGACTTCCCCGGTGGTCAACTCTTCTTCAGGGATGAAGTTTTGGATCTTTTTATCCCGTGGCTGCCACTGGATATAAACCCCACGTTTGCCTTTGCCGACCTCGTCCAACATTTTTTCTAACTGAAAAATCTGGTCTGGGCCAAACACAAAATCCACCGCCTTTTGCCGCCGTAAAATGGTTTTGCCTTCCTGCTGGGCGACACAGCCGCCCACCGCAATCACCATCTCTGGACGTGTGGCCTTCACCTTCGCCAACCGGCCCACCATGGAGTAAACCTTGTTTTCGGGGTTTTCCCGGACGGAGCAGGTGTTCAAAATCACCAAGTCGGCGGTTTCCATTTCAGCGGAGGTTTCGTAGCCCAGTTGGTCAAGCAAGCGGCGCATCTTGTGGCTGTCGTGCTCGTTCATCTGGCAGCCGAAGGTTTGGATAAAGGCTTTTTTCATGGTTTGGGCAGGAATTTAGCAGGGCCAAGCTTGGTTTGCATCTCGGAGATCGTTTCCTTGAGGCTGTCTTCTAGCCCCAAAATCCCTTGGGCAATAAACCGGACAAATTTGTTTTCGATGCTGGAAGTCTCGGTCAAGATCAACTGGGCTTTGTTTTCCCCCGCTGAGGAAACGGCGTAGGTCCAAGAGCCTTGGTAGGGCAAACCTGGGTCGTCCAGGGTCCGCACCAGCTTTTCACCCACCACTCGTTCGGTGGTTTTCAGCCGAATCTTCGTCCCGTCGTAGTCCTCTTCCCAGACGTCTGGGTCTGTGGAAACCAAGGTAGACGAAATCATAGAGCTTTTCCAAGTGGGCTGCTTTTCGAGCTGGTCCACCAAGTCCCATAAGGTCTCAGGGGCGCAGTTAAACATAGCGGTGACCGAGGTGACTCGGGTCTCAGGCAACTGCCCACCACGTACCCAACCAAACCCGAAGGCTGCGCTGGCGGCGGCTAAGGCACCGAGGGTAAACTTTATCCATCTCATCATCAGTTCAAAGGCTCGATTGGGTTGAACCAGAGACCGGCAACCCGAGGGCCTCCCTGGCTTTGTCTGTGGCGATACGGCCCCGGGGGGTCCGTTGCAAGAAGCCCATTTGTAACAAATAGGGCTCCACGACGTCTTCGATGGTGTCTGATTCCTCGCCGACCGAGGCGGCAATGGTGTTGATCCCCACCGGTCCACCGCCGTGGCCGTGGATCAAGTGTTCCAAAATCCTGCGGTCCAAGGCGTCCATCCCGTAGGGGTCCACCCCGAGCCGGTCTAGGGTCTCGTTGACAATGGATTCGGTGATGACACCGCCGGACTTGATCACCGCAAAATCCCTGGCCCGGCGCAACAGCCGGTTGGCGATCCGTGGTGTGCCTCGGCTACGCTGGCCAATGGCCATGGCCGCTTGGTCCACGATCTCTACATCAAAAATCCCGGCGGACCGACTGACGATGGTTTGTAGTTCTTCGGTTTTGTAAAATTCAAAATGCAAGGGTATCCCGAACCGTTCCCGTAATGGGGTGGACAGTAGCCCAGTCCGGGTGGTCGCCCCAATCAGGGTAAAGGGTGGCAGGTCCAGGCGCAGGGTCCGGGCGCTGGGGCCTTGGCCGATCATGATGTCGAGCTTGAAGTCTTCCATCGCCGAGTACAACACTTCCTCCACCACCCGACTCATCCGGTGGATTTCATCAATAAAGAGCACTTGCCTCGGTTCTAAGCTGGTCAAAATCGCCGCCAAATCCCCTTGTTTCTCGATCACCGGGCCGGAGGTACACTTGAGCGAAACCCCCATTTCGTTGGCAATCAAGTTCGCCATGGTGGTTTTGCCCAAACCCGGCGGTCCGTGCAGCAACACATGGTCCAGGCAATGGCCCCGCTGCTTGGAAGACTCAATGAACACCTTGAGGTTGTCCTTCATCTCGTCCTGCCCGATATATTCATCAAAATACCGAGGCCGAAGCGAGACTTCCTTGATGTCTTCTTCGAGCGGGCTTGGGGTGGTGATTTTATCCAGGTCTTCCATGGGCTTTGGTCAGAGGTTTTTTGGCAATTATGGAGGGACCCCAAGGGTCCGTCAATGGATTTGGGGAGGGGGATTGGGCTGGGAGAAACCGAGGTCTTGCCTGTAGCCATGATGAAACCAAAAGGCTGAAACCAATATCCCCCCACAGCCCAATCCCCCTTGCTTTATAGGCCCCTGCCGGGGTATCTAATCTAGAGCGGTTGTGTGGCGTTGAGGCGTTGGCACAACACAGGTATCAGTGATGTGAGGATTGGTTTCTTATCTCTTGAATTTTAACGACCCAAACAGCGACAACAAAGCCTATGAACGACAAGCAACACCTAGAACAACGGCTTTGGGACATCGCCAACACCCTGCGTGGCAAGATGGGGGCCGACGACTTCCGGGACTATATCTTGGGGTTCATCTTCTACAAATACCTCAGCGAAAAGATACACAGCTACGCCGATGAACTCCTGAAACCAGACGGCCAGAAATACTTAGACCTCAAAGAAGACACAGACCAAGGCCGGGAATTTCTCCAGGCGATCCACGACGAAGCGATTGCAAACCTCGGGTACTTCCTGAAACCCTCAGAGCTGTTCAGCAGCCTAGCGAAACGGGGCCAGGGCGAAGGCAGTTCGAGGTTTATCTTAGACGACCTCAGCAAAGTGCTGAACAACATCTCCCAAAGCACCATGGGCCAAGAGTCCGAAGAGGAGTTTGATCACCTCTTTGAAGACCTCGACCTAACCAGCAGCAAGCTGGGCAAGACGGAAGAAGCGAAAAACGGATTGGTGGTGGATATATTGTCCCACTTAGAAAAAATTGACTTCCGGCTTGGCGAGGCAGACACCGACGTCCTCGGGGATGCCTATGAATACTTGATCGGCAAGTTCGCCAGCGGCGCAGGCAAAAAGGCCGGGGAGTTTTACACCCCCCAAGAGGTCTCCAAAGTCCTGGCGGGTATCGTCACCACCGGCAAGGAAAAACTCAGGTCGGTGTACGACCCAACCTGTGGGTCCGGCTCCCTGTTGCTGCGGGTGGCCAAGGAAGTCGAGGAAGTGGGGAAGTTCTACGGCCAGGAATCCAACCCGACGACCTACAACCTCTGCCGCATGAACATGATCATGCACGATGTCCACTACCGCAAATTTAACATCAAAAACGAAGACACCCTAGAACACCCCCAACACATCGACCTCCGGTTTGAGGCCATCGTGGCCAACCCGCCCTTTTCGGCCCATTGGAGCGCAAGCGCCTTGTTTGACAGCGATGACCGTTTTTCCAGCTACGGCAAACTGGCCCCGTCGTCCAAGGCGGACTTCGCTTTTGTCCAACACATGGTCCACCAGCTCGAAGAAGGCGGCAGGCTCGCCGTGGTGCTGCCCCACGGCGTATTGTTTCGAGGTGCCGCTGAGGGGCACATCCGCCAGTATTTGATTGAAGAACTCAACTGCCTGGATGCAGTGATTGGCCTGCCTGCAAACATCTTTTATGGGACGTCGATCCCCACGTGCATCCTGGTCTGTCAAAAGGGACGGACCAACAGCGGCGACATCCTGTTTGTGGATGCCAGCCAGCACTTTGAAAAGGTAGCCACCCAAAACCAGCTCAGGACCGAAGACATCCACCGGATTGTCTCCACCTACCGAACCCGGCAGGAAACCGACAAGTTCAGCCACGTGGCGACTTTGGAAGAGGTGAAAGAAAACGACTACAACCTCAACATCCCTCGGTACGTGGACACCTTCGAGGAAGAAGAACCGGTGGACCTAGCGGCGGTCGCTCAAGAGTTGGTCACTTTGGAACAGGACATGGAAACAACCAACCAAGTGATTGCCGATTTCTGCGATGAACTGGGCATAGCCCCACCCTTCCCGGTGAAAAGCTGATGACGGCGAAGTTGGTGGAAAAACTGGTGCCTGAGTTGCGGTTTCCTGGGTTTAGTGGGGAGTGGGAACCTAGTCACTTAAAGGCTGGAGTCTCATTGGTATCAGGGCAACATCTAGCTCCGAACGAGTATTCATTGGAAAAAAACGGTGTTCCGTATTTTACTGGCCCATCTGATTATACAAATAATGAGACAAAGCTAACGAAATGGACCAAGCACGTTAAAAATGTTGGAATTTCCGGTGACGTACTGATAACCGTCAAGGGTAGCGGTGTTGGGACTCTTCTATTGTTGAAGTTACCTTCGGTTGCTCTTGGAAGGCAGCTGATGGCTATTAGGTCAAACGGATTTTCCGCAAGGTTAGTGTTTCAAATCTTATCCACAAAAAAACAGCTATTTATGGCTCTAGCGTCAGGGAATATGATCCCCGGCTTATCTAGGCCGGATATTCTCAGCCTAAAGGTTTGTTTTCCCAAACCTGAAGAACAAGAAAAAATCGCTGGGTTTTTGTCGGCGGTGGATGAGCGGATTGGGCAGTTGACCCGCAAAAAGGAACTGCTGGAACAATACAAAAAAGCGGTGATGCAGCAAATTTTCTCCCGCCAACTCCGCTTCAAATCCCCCCAAGGCACCCCCTTCCCCGATTGGGAAGAAAAACAGTTGGGCGACCTCCTTAGTTTTAAAAACGGCCTAAATGGTGAAAAAAATCGATTTGGTAAGGGTACGAAATTTATAAGTGTTCTTGATATCATCAACAATCGTTATATTAGTTATGACCGCATTATCGGTAGGTTCAACGCTACAAAGAAAGAAGAGGAACTGTATTCTGTTTCTTATGGCGATATTCTTTTTCAGAGAAGTTCCGAGACCAGAGAAGAAGTTGGCCAGTCCAATGTGTACCTTGATAAAACGACGAATTCCGTTTTTGGTGGGTTCGTTATCAGGGGGAAAATGATGAGCTTTTATAACCCCGAGTTTTTAAATTACTTATTAAAATCCAGTGCCATAAGAAAAGAAATTACGACCCGTAGCGGAGGAAGTACTAGGTATAATATTGGCCAAGGGAGCCTTAGTGTTATCGGACTAAAATTACCAGGGTCCGAAGAGCAACAAAAAATCGCCTCCTTTTTAACCAGCATCGACCAGAAAATCGAGGCCGTCCAAACCCAACTGGCCCAAACCCTAGCCTTCAAAAAAGGCTTGCTTCAACAAATGTTTGTATGACGGGCTTCCCTTACTACCTAACCTTTGGTTGCTCAATTCTTTTTATGTTTGGGGGGAGTCTATATTTTGGGGAACAAGAAAAAAACTTCGCAATGGGGCTATCGATTATTGCCGGTACTTTTGGGATGGTATTTGCCCATCTTGAAAAGTTTGAAAACTTTAAAGGTGCCGGGTTTGAAGCAAAACTTCGACCACAGGAGCCGCCGATACAACAAAGCCCTGATCTGGCTGAACTAGCTGCCGAAGAAGAAGCATATTATGCGAGTAATGAAGAGTTTAATCGACTCTTGGATGAAGAACATAACTTGAATGGGCTGAGCTACAGCCGAGCATTATTTAATCAAGATCAAACTAAATATAAGGTTCAGTTAGGCGATTATGAATCTGATCAAGAATTAATGCAGCAAGAGCAAGAGTTAGACTTTTAGATAACCGCCCAACCGGCACCCAACCTTGCCAATCGTTCCACCGGTTTGGTATAGAAACAATAGAGATTTTTTGACCCTTTAAAAGACACCTTCGCCATGACACAGCCCGATATTCGTTGGATTCAGCGGTTTCAAAATTACCAAAAAGCCTTGGACCAACTCACCAAGTTTATTGCCCAGGGGGATTTGAATGAGCTGGAGGAGCAGGGATTGATTCAGTCTTTTGAATACAACCATGAGTTGGCTTGGAAGACCTTGAAGGACTTTCTTGAAGATAAAGGTGCGGCAAAGCTGTATGGCTCCAAAGACGTGAGCCGGGAGGCCTTCACCCAAGGTTTGTTGGGGGATACCGAAAGGGCGGGGAGCCTTTGGTTGGATATGATTGAGAAACGTAACCTGACTTCCCACACCTACAACCAAGAAACGGCGAAGGCGATTGTCAGCGCCATTGTGGACGAATATTTTGATGCCTTTGTTGCGCTGCGAACCCGGCTGCAAGGGTTAGCGGAACAAGAGACAGCCACCTGAGGGGAGACGATGGAATTTGGGTTGAGTGAGGCCGTTATCCAGCAGATTCGGGCGGTGTTTGTTGCCCATCAGGCGGTGGACGAGGTCGTTTTGTATGGCTCCCGAGCGAAGGGGAGCCAGCAGGTTGGCTCTGATATTGATTTATGTTTGAAGGGGGAGAAGGTTGATTTTGCTCTGTTGTCGAAGGTGGCGAATGAGCTGGATGAACTGCCGATCCCTTACACAGTGGATTTGTCGATTTTCTCCACCCTTGATAACACTGATTTAATAGACCATATCCTACGTGTAGGACAAACTTTTTATAAAAAAACAGCATGACCACCCAGCCGGAAGCCCAATTAGAACAAAAGCTCATCAAACAACTGGAAGGACTGGACTACACCCCTGTCCTTATCCCCGACGAACCGGCTTTGTTGGGGAACTTGAAAAAACAGCTTGAGGAGTTCAATCAGGTTCGTTTCACCGACCGGGAGTTCAGCGAAGTCCTGAATCATTTGGCCAAAGGCAATGTGCTGGACAAGGCCAGGGTGCTGCGGGACAGGTACCAACTGACAAGGGAAGACGGGACCAGCGTTTACGTGCGGTTTTTTGACGCCGAAACCTGGGGGAACAACCGGTTTCAGGTGACCAGCCAAGTCACGGTGCAGGGGACCTACACCAACCGGTATGATGTGACCCTGCTGGTCAACGGCCTGCCCTTGGTGCAGATCGAGCTCAAGCGGCGGGGGCTGGAGCTTAAGGAAGCGTTCAATCAGATCAACCGCTACCAGCGGCACAGCTACGGGGCGAGCGTTGGGCTGTTCCAGTATGTGCAAATCTTTGTGATTTCCAACGGCGTGAACACCAAATACTACGCCAACAACCGCAAGCAGTCTTTTAAACAGACCTTCTTTTGGGCGGATGTTTTAAACCGCAACACCAAGGAACTTGCCCCCTTCACCGAGGCCTTCTTGCGCCCGGAACATGTGGGCAAGATGATCGGGCATTATGTGGTGATCAATGAGACTTTAAAAATCTTGATGATCCTGCGGCCTTATCAGTACTACGCCGCCGAGGCGATCATCCACCAAGTGAAGACGACCAGGACAAACGGGTACATCTGGCACGCCACCGGCTCCGGCAAGACCTTGACCAGCTTCAAGGCCGCCCAGATCATCATGGGATTGCCGGAGGTGCACAAGGTTGTGTTTGTGGTGGACCGCAAAGACCTGGATTACCAGACCATGCAGGAGTTCAACGCCTTCAAAAAGGGCAGCGTGGATGTCACCTCTAAAACATCCACCCTGGTGAAACAGTTCGCCGACGACACCCCTTTGATCCTGACCACCATCCAAAAGCTGAACCGGGCGATTGCCCCAGGTAAGTTTGAGTCGGCCATGGGGCACCTGAGGGACAAGCGGGTTGTGTTTATCTTTGATGAATGCCACCGCAGCCAGTTTGGGGGAACCCACAAACGGATCACCCAGTTTTTTGAAGAAAGCCAGCTTTTTGGGTTCACCGGAACCCCGATTTTTGCGGACAACGCCTCGAAAAACGACCTCGGCAAACGGACCACCAAGGATTTGTTCGGGGATTCCCTGCATAAGTACATCATCACCGATGCCATACGGGACGAGAACGTCCTGAGGTTCACTGTGGAGTACTTGGGGCGGTACAAAAAGAAAGGGGAGGGCGACAGCTTTGTGGATATTGAAGTCGAGGACATCGACACCAAGGAGTTGATGGACTCCCCGGCTCGGCTTTCTAAGATAGTGGACTACATCGTGGCGCACCACGACCAAAAGACCCACAACAAGGCCTATTCCGCCATTTTTGCGGTGAGCAGCATTGAATCCTTGATCCAGTATTATGAGCTGTTCCGGGCTCAGGAAGCGGTCTTGAAGGGGGACCTACGAATCGGGACCATCTTTTCCTACGGGACCAACGAGGACGACTTGGAGGCCAACGGGCTGTTGGAGAAGGACGACAAACCGGAACCCAAGCCGGGCACCCAAGCCGAAGAAACCAGCCAAAGCAAACACAGCCGAGAAAAGCTGGATGAATTTATCGGCCATTACAACGCCCAGTATGGGAAAACCTATTCCACCAAAGACAGCAAGGCCTATGAGGGGTATTTCAAGGACATCGCCAGACGGCTGAAAGAGAGAGAAAAGGAAGGTTACCCGGACAAGGATCGGTTGGATATTTTGTTGGTGGTGAATATGTTTCTGACCGGTTTCGACGCTAAAAAGGTCAACACCCTGTATGTGGATAAAAACCTCAAGCACCATGGCCTGATCCAGGCCTATTCCAGGACCAACCGAGTCCTCAATGAGCAAAAGTCCCACGGGAATATCCTGTGTTTTCGGAACCTGAAAAAGGCGACAGACGAAGCGATCACCCTCTTTTCGAACATCGAGGCGAAGCAAGAGATCATCTTGCCGCCTTATGAAAAGATCGTGAAGGAATTCAACGCAGCTTTTTTCCAGCTAGGTGCCTTGGTCCCTTCCCCAAACGATGTGGACAGTCTGGCCGACGAGGGCGAGGAGTTGAAGTTCATCCAAGCGTTTCGGGACCTGATGCGGCTGAAAAACCGTCTGACCACCTACACCGAGTTTAGCTGGGACGACCTGCGGATGAAGCCTCAGGACTTTGAAGACTACAAAAGCAAGTACCTCGACCTCTTCGAAAAATCCAAAGGTGATCACCAAAAAGAAAAAGAGTCGATCTTGCAGGACGTGGATTTTGAGTTAGAATTGATCCACAAAGACGAAATCAACGTGGCTTATATCTTAAAACTGCTGGCGAAGCTGCAACAAAGCGATGTGGGAGAATGGGCACAACAAAAGGAAAGCATCCTGGGGATGCTCTCCGGGGATGTGGAGCTGAGGAGCAAGCGGGAGCTGATCGAGAAGTTCATCGAAAGCCATTTACCAAAAATCAAGGATGCAGACCGGATCACCGACGAATTCGAGAAATTCTGGCAGGAAGAAAAAGTCCTGGCTTTGGGCAGGATTTGCGAGGAAGAATCCCTGGACCGCAAACAGTTCCAAGCGTTGGTCGATTCCTATATTTACAACGAACAAGACCCGCTGAGAGAAGATATCTTCAAATGCCTCGGCGACCGGCCCAGCGTCTTGCAGGCCAGGGCCATCGGGGAACGGATTTTATCCAAAATGAAGGAATTTGTAGCGGTCTTTATCAAAGGCATGGTCGCTTAAACCCCACGAATCAGGCCCCTGTATTTTTTATCTTTTTAATGCCTGATTTCCGCATCAATCCGATCTTGTAAAAAGGCCTTGATCAGGGAGCAGGCCGATCTATTTCGAGGTCCTTAGTGGTCGGTTGTAAGTCTGGGAACAGGGCGGGCTTGGGCTCGGTCCAGTCCAGGAAATCAACCGAATCATGGGTGGCCCAAAAGGTTTGCTCTTCCGGCTCTGACTGAAAACTAGGGAGTGATTTTTTCATAATTGTATTTTATCGTGATATACATTTGAAGGCAATATTAAAAGCCGCCGCTGTTCCCTCCCCTTGCAAACCTGTACCAAAAAGCGTACACTAAACCTTCTTTTACAGGGAGAACCAAAGATGACCACTTTATCTATCACCGAAGCCAGGAAAAACCTGTTTAACCTTGTGGACCAAGTCGCCTTGAGCCATGAGCCCGCTTTGTTGACCGGGAAACGGGCCAATGCGGTGTTGGTTTCTGAGGAAGATTGGCAGGCGATCCAGGAGACTTTGCATTTGGTTTCTATCCCTGGGATGAAGCAGAGCCTGCAAGAGGGGATGGCGACACCGACAGACCAGTGTGACGAGACCTTGGATTGGTGAGCTGGCGGCTGGTGTACACCAAACAGGCTCAGAAAGACGCAAAAAAGCTGGCTGCTTCGGGGTTGAAGCCAAAGGCGCAACGGTTGTTGGAGCTGATCCAGCAGGACCCTTTTGTCAGGCCCCCGAACTTCGAAAAACTGGTGGGCGATTTATCTGGGGCCTATTCTAGGCGGATCAATATCCAACACCGATTGGTCTACCAAGTCCTTGAAGAAGAACAGACCATCAAGGTGTTGAGGCTCTGGACTCACTACCAGTGAGCTGGAAAAACCAATCACCAACACCCCCCCTATTTCTTCCCCAACCCTGCCAAGGCATTCCTCCGCAACCCTTCCAACCCCGCCCGTTTCAAGGGGCTGGTGATTTTTAGTTGGTCGAACTGGGCTTGGTCTAGGCTAAGCACCCACTCGGGGCTGAGGTCTGCCCATCGTTGGTCGAACTCGAAGGGGTTTGGGGTGGGGGCGTAGTCTGCGGTTTGGTTGTAGGGGCAGCAGTCTTGGCAGCGGTCGCAGCCGAAGAGGTGGCCTTGGGTGGCCTTCTCTTGGGTGGCGGTTAGCTCCCCCTTGACTTCAATGGTCAGGTAGCTGATGCACCGGTTGGCGTTGACTTGCCTGCCCGGCATGATCGCCGAATTGGGGCAGGTGTCCAGGCAGAGGTCGCAGGTGCCGCAGCCTGGGTGGTCCATCGGGCCGGTGGTGGTTAGTGGTAGGTTGCAAATCACCGAACTGAGGAAGAGGTAAGAGCCCCAGGTGGGGTGGGTCAGCAGGCTGTTTTTGCCGATGAACCCCAAGCCGCCCAGGTGAGCGAGGATTTTCTCTGGCACCGGGGCGGAGTCCACAAAGCCTCTGCCGTCGAACCCTTCGAACTGCTCCGCAAGTCGGGCCAAGCCCTGCTTGAGCCGTTTCCTGATCCAGTGGTGGTAGTCGGTGCCCCAGGCGTAGCGGCTGAGCGGGCGTTCGGGTTGGGCCAAAAAGTCGGGGGCTGGGTTTTTGTAGGGCATCCCCAACACGATGGCCGAGGTTGCGCCAGGGTGGATGCTCAAGGGTTCTTCCCGAATCCCCAAATTGCCGGTCATCCACTCCATGGACCCATGGTACCCCCGGTCTAACCAAGGCTGTACCCACGGCCCCAAATGGGCGTCGTCCTGGCCCACAAAACCGACCAACGGGAAGCCTAACTGATTGAAGATATCTCTTATTTTCTGTTCCATTTTGCCCAAAAACCGCTTACCAGACTGAGACGAATCTGCCTAGAATCCCCTAAAACAAGCAACTTGGGAAAGTAAAATGCAGGATTTTTTGGTTTTTGACCTCGAAACACAACGTTCGGCTGATGAAGTCGGCGGCTGGGACAAAATCCCAGAGATGAAAATGTCGGTCGGCGTGGTTTACGACAGCCGGGACAAAAAGTTTCATTGTTACCATGAAGAAGCGGTGGAATCGCTGATTGAGCACCTCTGCTGTGGCTCTTTGGTGATTGGGTACAACCACATACGGTTTGATTACCCGGTCCTTTCCGGCTACCGCCCCTTTGACCAACGTGCCGGGTTGATCGAACGGTTCGAAGCGAACCCAAACCTGGACCTCTTGGTGGACCTACGGGGCAGGATTGGCAAACGAATCAAATTAGACGCCGTAGCGAGGCCAACGTTAGAAGTTGGTAAATCAGCTGACGGGCTACAAGCCTTGATATGGTATAAGGAATACCTGGACGGAGACACAGAGAAGTTGGGGATGATCACCGACTACTGCAAGCAGGACGTAGCGGTGACCCGTGACGTCTACTTATATGGCCTATCGAACTCCCAAATTAAGTACCTAGACAAGGAAAAGGGCATCATTGCCGTCCCTGTCAATTGGGAACAGCCCGAAGAGGATCCCAAACCACCGGACGAGTCCGAACAGCTTTCCTTCTTTTGAACCCCGGGGTTTCACCAACCCCCTGGGCCGATATTTATAATGAGCACCTTTAACAGATTACGGAGTTGATACTTGGAAGCATCCAAACCCAAAAAGAAGAAGCTATTTACCCCTCTTGAGAAAAAAGCCATCTTGGGCCTGAGCCTGATTTTCTTTTTCAGGATGTTTGGCCTGTTTTTGATCCTGCCGGTTTTCAGCCTGCTTGCCTCGGAAGAACTCGCCTTTTCAACCCCGATGTTGGTCGGTTTGGCGATGGGTGGTTATGGTTTGACCAGTGCCATCCTACAAATCCCTTTTGGGGCTTGGAGCGATAAGATTGGCCGCAAGCCTGTGATTACTTTTGCGTTGATCCTGTTCATCGTGGGTTCGGTCATGGCCGCTTTATCCACCGATATTTATTGGATGATTTTTGCCCGGCTGCTGCAAGGTGCTGGGGCGATGAGTGCGCCGATTTTTGCGCTGATCGCCGATTTAACCCGCCCTGAAGTCCGGGCTCGTGCTAACGCTGGCCTTGGCGCTTCTGTGGGCATGTCCTTCGGGATCGCCATGGTGTTTGCTCCGCTGCTCGCTAGCTGGGTTGGGCTTTCTGGGATTTTCTGGGTGATCGCCGGTATGGCGACCGTGGGTTTAGCGTTGCTTTGGTTTGTGGTACCAAACCCTGAAGTGGCTCCGGTTCCTTCAACCGCTCCGTTCAGCCAGATGATCAAGACTGTATTGGCCAAGCCACAGTTGATGACCATCAACATCGGCGCTTTCACCATCTCCATGGGCCTTTCGGCGACTTTCTTCATGTTGCCCTTTTTGCTCCGAGACAATGGTTGGGACAAAGGGGACTGGTGGAAAATCTATGTGACCATGCTGCTCGCTGGCGGTGTGACCATGATGAGCACCACCATGTTTGCGGAAATAAAAAACAAGTTTAAGCAGGTGATGTTGGTTGGGGTCGTGATGATGGCGGCGAGCTTTGTGATTTTAGGTTTCGCTTGGCAAGACCAAGACTTCATCTTGTTCATGGTGGCGATTTACCTCTTTTTCATGGGCTTCAACATCTTCGAACCGATCTTCCCTTCGTTGGTCACAAGACTGACCACCGGGGAAACCAAAGGTACGGCTAGTGGGGTGTATAACTTCAGCCAGTTCGCCGGGCAGTTCGCCGGGGCGACCTTAGCCGGGATGTTCTTCCATGACCCAAGGGTGATTTTACCTGCGATTTTGGGTGTGGGCTCTTTGGTGTTTTTGTACCGCTGTCTGTCTTTCGCCAACCCGGAAAAACGGGTCAAGAAACAGCCGGTTGAAGAACCAGAAGCTTCAGCTCCTGCGACTGTTTAAGAACCAGTCCAAGGCCAGACGGGTTACTTCTCCTGTCTGGCCTTTTTTTTGTACTGAATTGATTGGAGAGCGGTTCTGTAAATGTCATCTGATGGACTCAGCTGGAACCGGGTCAGGTACTCCCTCTACGCCCCGGTGTATAACCTCATCCGCCCTATCTTTGCCCAAGGCCGCCGGAATTCGGCCGCCCGCTTGGCCACCCAGCCAGGGGAAAAAGTCTTGCTGCTAGGTTGTGGGACCGGCTTGGATTTGGAGTTTTTGCCCAAGGACTGCGAAATCACCGCTGTGGACCTAACCCCGGCGATGGTAGAGCGCACCGCCGATACAGCGAAGGCCTTAGGGTTGAACTGCCGTGCCGAGGTGATGAACGCCCAAGCGTTGGACTTGGAAGACCAATCCTTTGATGTGGTGATCGCCCATTTGATCTTAGCGGTGGTCCCGGACCCCTTTTTAGCCGCCCAGGAAATGGCCCGAGTGCTGAAACCCACCGGGAGGGCTGTGATCTTTGATAAGTTTTTGGGGGATGACCTGGAGCCAACCGCCTTGCGAAAGCTGATCAACGCCGTGACCTCCGCCACCTTCTCAGACATCAACCGCAAATTAGGCGAGATTTTGGACGCAGGCGGGCTTCAAATAACCCACCAAGAAGACTCGATCATGAGAGGAGCCTTCAAAATCACCTTGGTGAAAAAGCTACAAAGCTGAGGCTTCGGTTTACTCAGTCCGCTTTCTTCCGTTGCAACACCACCATCACCAATATCCCAGACAAAACCCCTGGCAGCACGATCAGTGGAGGCAGGGTGTCTAAGATCACCCAGTTGATCACCAAAACCAAGCTTGGGATCAAGTAGGAATAAGCCAAGGTGTGGGTTGCCCCGAGTTTTGGGGTGCCGTAGGACCAGGCGAAGGAGGTAAACACCGTCATCACCGCCAGATACACCACCCAAAGGTAAGCCACTGTGGGGACCGCTTGTAAATCAACCCCCTGGACGAAGATCAGGGCGTAGATACCGAGCAGCACACTGCCACAAGCGATGGTCCAAAAGGCGACGTTGAACGGGGATTCCACCACATGGAACTTTTTGAGCAAGGTCGAGTAAAACGCCGTCAGGATACAGCCCCCAGCGAACAACAAATCCCCAGGGTTAAACTCAAACCCCAACAACGCCTCAAAGCTGCCTTGGAACAACACCCATAGGGTCGAAGCGAGGCCCAGGCCCAGCAAGACAAAGTGCATTGGCTTGAGACGCTGCCCCAACACCAAAAACCCAATCACCGCCGCCAGCCCAGGGACCAGGGTATAAATCACCGAGGTGTTTAAGGCGGTGGTGTATTTTAAGGCGGTGAACATCATGATAAAAAAGCCGCCAAAAAAGCCGCCAAAACAGCCGCCTAACACCGAAAACTGAACCAGCCTTTTGACGTTCGGCACCTTGACCTTGTTGGTGAACAACAACAGCGGCAACATCAGCAAGGCACAAAGCACGAACCGAAACAACACGATCAACACCGGGTCGAGCAAAGGCGCAATCTTTTGCCCAATCGGGAAGGTCGTCGATATGGTGATGTTGGCAGCCAAGACGACCAGATGAGCTTTGGGGTGATGAAACATAGGGGGAGCTGTGGGGTTGTTTGCCTTGAAGCTAGCGGCCAAGCGGCTGACTTCAAGGATTGCCGGGGGCGATGGGCCGCCCGGCGTTTTGTATTTTGGGCTGAAGCGGGCTGCATTGTCTAGATACATTCTAGATAGAGCCAAATTCCTTTGACGATGCCGGTCCAGGAGTGGGTTTTGGTCTTGGTAGACTTCTACCGTAGTTTGTCCTTTGAGCCATCACTGGGATTGTTCAAAGTTTTAACACTCAAAATATGCCATTTAAATTGCCCCCTGTTTTTGGGCAATCCTGAACTTCTTGCCCATTTGATATACGGTAGCGTATGAAAGGGGTAAAACCATGACAATTTAAACATAAAACAAATCTTTTTTATAAATGACAGTTTCGAAAAAAAAGGGAAATAAACAAGGTCAGTTTGGAGGAGTAGACAACAAGAAAGGTCTAAAATATGAGATTGACTGGACGATCTATTGTTTTTTGAAAATCCTTAGAGAGGAAGCATCTTCCATTCTGCTTGAGCCGCCGGGAGAGGCCAAAGGCATCGAATTTTTACTGTTTTTCCCCGATGGAAGTAAAGAACATCATCAAGTTAAAAAACGAGATGGCGTATGGTATTTATCAGACTTAAAAAATAAAGGTGTTCTGGATGCGTCCGCAAAGGCTGCTGATAAAAATGACAGATTTGTATTCGTGTCTTATACACAACGATCCCAGCTAGTATTATTAGAGAATCGGGCACATGATGTCGCACCATTTACTCTCTTTCAAGAAACTCAATTAGGTGATAACCTTTATAAGGAAATCGACAACCTTCGAAATGCATCAAACTGGAAGTGCTCCAGAAAAAAAGCTTATAACAGGTTACGCAAAATTGATTTTAGAACAGAGCCCAAAGAACGATTAAAGGAAAGTAATTTGCTAGCCATTGAACTACTGTTTAGTGGTGATCCTCAAACTGTTCATAATGACTTAACTGATCTGATTTTCGAACAAGACGGAGTCACCGTTGATGCCCATGATCTTTGGACCTATCTCGAAAAAAGGAAACATAAAAAACAAATACTCAGAGATGACCCAAGCCTTCGTAAACTCCTAGATCAACAGAATGACCTCGTCCTTGGATTCACTTCGGCGACAAGAAACTTTGATCCAATTGAACGCTCTGAAGTCCAAGAGTTGATCCATGAATTCGATGGTAAAGAATGCAAAACAATCGTTTTTGCTGGTCCCGGCGGTATGGGAAAAACAGAGGTGCTTCGGCAGGTTGTTGAGGAAATCAAAGACGACATTCCGGTTTTGATTTTCAGGGCGGATCATTTGGAATATACCCCTTCCTCAAGTCAATTAGGCGAGCAATTGGGTTTGCCTAGCTCCCCGGAGATCGCCCTGAAGCGTTATGCCGGGGAACGGCCCACCGTACTGATTATTGATCAACTGGACAATATCTCTTCCTCTACAGGTCGGGATTCCAGGCTATGGGTGCCCATCAAACAAATCATTGACCGTGCTACCGGAATAGCCGGGATGCAAATTTTGTTATGTGGCAGGAAAACTGAGTTTGATGAAGACCCACAATTGAAGCAAATCACTAAAACGGCGAAAATCATTGAGCTTGGTGGGCTCTCCAGCGATCAAATTAAATCGGCCTTAGGTGACCTACAGATTCCGCAGGTTCGAATTGATAACTTGCCTGAAGCATTGATGAACGTGTTGAGCAGCCCTTTCAACTTAAACTTGCTGGCAGGGTTGTGGCAGGAGAGCGAGGCTTTCCGTGAGGCATGGCCCTCAGATGAATCAGAGCTGCTGAAACAATTTTGGAAATCCAAACAAGAAAACATCGGAACTCGGAAGGACGAACCGACAGGTTGGTTTGTGCCATACGTAGATAAAATTTGTCAGGCGATGGCAAAGGGCCACAAGCTCGTATTGCCGAAGATTCACTATTTGGTTCTCAATAAAAATGAACACCTAATGGCTTTAGTTTCTGAATCCATTTTAATTGAGACAGCGCAAGGGTATGCATTTGCTCACCAGAGCTTTTTTGATTCGGCTCAAGTCCAAGTGATGTTAGGCAGTGATTTAAGTTTTTTGAAACAAGCGGGGCCAAAAAACGATCAAAGGCTTTTCCATGTTGCTCAAATCCGTAATTACCTTCGTATCCTGCGGGCAAGCGAACAACCAAAGTATTTCTGTGAGTTAAAAGAGCTTCTCGAAAGCGACCAGCTCCGAGGGCTTCTTCGTAGAGCGATTTATACGCTGTTGTTATTTCTACCTGATCCTACTTGGGATGAGTTTTTAATCATGCAGCCAACGCTGCTAAATTCAGAGAACCCCGAATACGGCCATACGCTCAAATTATTGGACCAAGCCCCATGGGCAAATCTTTTGGATGCCCATCAACAGATCGAACAATGGCTCAACGGAGATGAACACCAAATAAACCTTGGCCTCCGTCCGTTATCGGCCCCTTGGAAATTATCTCCTCAACGGGTAGCTGAATTACTCCAGCCTAAAGTGGAAAATAGTCAGGAATGGCGAAATCGTTTGAGGTGGGTATTTTGGGGTAAAGAAGTCTCAGTAGATGACAGCCTGTTTCAGCTATTGCTCCGTTGCGTTGAACTGGAAGAGTTGAGCGAGAAAGGGCACTTTCAGCTGCTGCAAAATATTGGGATTTATTTAAGTTTTATAGAAAAACAAGATGCAGCCAAGGCCTGTGAACTGCTTGGTACAGTGCTGAGATACTTTTCTGTCAGGATGATAAACAATCAGACTTGGTCCGGCTCTGATAAGTTTGATCAAACATTTGATCATATGACTTTAAAAATGGATGAGTGGGCCGAACAATCCCCCAAGGCGTTTTTAGAGTTCCTATTTAAACCCGTGCTGAATTTAACGTCATCACAAAAGAGCGACTACAGTAAACAGGGGGAGCTTTATCATGATAGCTTTTGGCAAATGAGCTATTCTGGTCTCGGACATGACCGGAGCCATAAATTGTTATTGGGCTTGGAATCAGCGTTGAGCCAGCTTCTACAAATATCGGACCCAGACTTTGATATGTGGCGAGATCAGCTCATTGAATCCGGTTCTTTTTCTCTTCGTTTGGTTTTGTTGAGGTCTTACTCAGTAGCTCCTGACTCTCGTTCTGATGAAGCAATGGAATTTTTGATACAGAATTTTGAAATGCTTGAACTGAGTGCCCAAGCTGATGCCGGATTTGCAGAAATATTGAAACGAATGGCATTGTCTTGTAGTCTCGGAAAAATTCAATCTATTGAGCAACTCCTATTTTATCTAAAAGATACTTGGTATGGCCCTAGCGACTACTATTTTAAAAATAGTGTAAGTTTGTTCAAACAATGGCAGAACTCAGATTCAAGGCGGCGATACCTTCGCTGTTTACTGTTGGATGCTATCCCCTGGGTCCGGTTGTCAAGGGCCGCCCAGGTTCATCTAAAAATGCTAAAACGGCAGGGCTATGGAGACGAACAGCAGAGTAATCGCCGAAAGTGGTTCGGTTCAAATCAGCGATCTTTAAAAGCCGAAGATATCGAAAAACTTCCTGATCGTCACTTATTGGGTTTGGTGCAAAAACACGGGCTACGGGTAGACCCCGGTGAATGGGGCGACACACGAGCTGAAATTTTGTCCTCAGCCTTTAGAGACATCGTCAAAAAAGAACCAACGAGGTACACAAAACTAGCGTTACAAATCCCCGAGGACTTGTCACCACCCTATTTAACCAGCGTGATTGAGGGTCTTTGCAATCTTACAGAGCCATTTGATGAGGAACTGGTTTGGGAAGTTTGTCGCCAAGCAATTAAATGTAATGCTCCGCATAGTGTGCCTAGAATTTGTCGATTGCTGTCCAAGTTTTCTAAAAATGAACCCCCCAATGACCTAGTCGAGTGGTTGCGATCAGAGATTAGCACTTCGCCACTGCCAAGGGCGGAGCTTCAGGCAGAATTGAATCAATACGATGAAATTGAAAATACCCTGAAATATCGAATTAGGATGTTTGTAACACTGGGTATAAAAAAGCTAAAGAGATCGAACCAGGAAGAAGTCGGGTTTGATTTTAGCTATCCTGACAGCAACTCGAATTCCGGTAAAGAACCTCAAAAAGATCCCTTAGGTGAAGCGATACTACAGAATATTTCCGAAAATAGAGAACAATGGGAAGCTTTTGCAAAAATATCAAGTTGCCAGGATGAGGTTTTCAAGGTGTTTCGCACCCATCTAGATAACTGTATGTTCGACCCTAGGCCCAGTGTACGGTCGAAAATTGCTCGGGTTTTGCTTTATGTGATGCACTTGGATCGAGCATGGAGTGTTAAAACATTACTCCGCTTGTCGACGGGAAGTCATTACTTCCTAGCTTCATTTGGCATGAGAGACTTTATTTGTAATTCCACTGAGGAACAACTACGCCGAATGAGCCCCTTGATTGATAAAATGCTTCGGTCATCTATAAAAGAAGTTCAAAAGCACGGGGTTCTATGTCTAGGGTTCTTGTCCATGTCCGAAGGGAAGATTGACGAGCGAATTCATAAACTCATCGATCCTAAAACCGCGGATATTGGGCATCGACTCGGGTTGGCAATGGTCGTTTCAGATCATATGAAATTTCCTGAAAATCTCTGGTTAGGAGAGGCGTTATTGCCAAAACTGTTTGATGACCCGGAACTTGAAGTCAGAAATAGCTGTAGAAGTTGGCGGTATGCTATCACCGGGAAAAATTATTGGTCTTTTCAGCCAATCATAAACTCTTATATGGGATCTACGGCCTTTGATGATCAAGAAAGGCAGTGGGATGATTTGTTAGAGGATTGTTTAAAAGCGGACTACAGAAATCCTCAATGGCTGCTTGACCTTGCCAACCGGACTTTAGACGTAACCACAGATGAGCACAGCGGTGCGCCGAGTCGATGTGTCCAATTGGCAATGAAGCTATATAACTTGCCCAACCAACCAGAATTACAGCCAGACTGCCTTGATCTATTGGATCGAGTGGCTTTGGAATTTCCATTTCAAGAAGTTCAGGATGAAATTGGGAAAATTGAATTGGAAAGTTAAGTCCAGCTATGCCCGGCATCTTTGTGTTCTCACCTCGCACTCAATAGGCCGGATGGGGGAAGCCTTTGGTCAAGCTGTCTCTGCTTCTAGCGGGGTGACCTCTTTTCTCGCTTGCTCGCCGAGTTCTCGTTCTGCCTGAGCTGTCTGGTACATGACCTGTAGCCGGAGGAAATAGCCGGAGGACAGGCCGAAGTATAGGCACAAGCGGAGGTCCACAGCCGGGGAAATCGAGCGTTTGCCTGCGCAAATCTCGCCCAAGGTAGTCGCACGGATGCCGGTTGCCTTTGCGACTTTGTATTTTGTCAGCCCGGACCCCTCGATAAAGTCTTCAAAGAGCAGCAATCCTGGGTGATCTAATTCAATAAGGTCCATTTTTTATCTCAGTGATAATCTGTTAATTGAACTTCCGATGCTCCGTCCTGCCAGCAAAAAATAATTCGCCATTGCTGGTTGACCCGGATGCTGTAAAAGCCGACCAAATCCCCTACTAACGCCTCAAAGTGATTGCTGTGAGGAACCTGGAGGTCTGAAAGTTTTTCCGCAACGTGGAGGTATGCTAGTCTTCTCAGAGCTTTTTTTTGTAGTTCTTTGGGTATTCTTTTTACAAACTCACGGTTGAAAATCTTCGCTGTTTGTTTGTCTCCAAAATTGATGATCATTTTTTCCTCTCTTAGATGTGCTTATAATACCGCTAACTGGTACTATCGTCAATTGGTATGATAAACCATCACATGATGAGGCCCTTTATCCTGCACAGCTCTCAGGCTGTGTTTCAGGATATTGGCCTCATTATATTTTCTAGCTAGGACTCTTCTTGGTCCTTGTACTCGTTCAGCTTGTTCCGCAGGGTGCGGATGCTGATGCCTAGGATCTCGGCGGTTTTGGTTTTGTTTTGGCCGGTGTGGTCCAGGGTCTTGAAAATCACCTGTCGTTCCACTTCGCTTAAGCGGGTTCCGATGGGGATCACTAACTGGTTTTCTCCGCCTGCCGCCGCTGTCTGCGAGGTGGACTCGGCTGCCTTTGTGCCATCTTTAGGTCGGGCATGTTGGGGCTGGGTGATGGCTTTTGGGGTCATCAAAAGGTTCGAAACCTGGATCTCGGTGCCGGTGCAAAGCAGCAACGCCCGTTCCATCACGTTTTCCAACTCCCGGATGTTCCCTCGCCAGTTGTAGTTTTCCAGCAGCTTATACACTTCGTCGCTGACCGTAGGGGCGTCGATCTGGTTGATTTCGGAATGTTTCTCAATGAAGTAGTTCGCTAGCAACCGGATGTCGCTTTTGCGTTCCCGCAACGGTGGCAGGTGCAGCGGGATGACGTTGAGCCGGTAGTAGAGGTCTTCACGGAAGTCCCCTTGGTTGACCGATTCCATCAAATCCCGGTTGGTGGTCGCCACCACCCGCACATCGACGGGGATCGATTCTGTCCCGCCGACTCGGTCGACCACGTATTCTTGTAACACCCGCAGCAACTTCGCTTGCAGGCTCAGGGGCATCTCGCTGATCTCATCGAGCAAAATGGTGCCCCCTTGGGCTTGTTCGAACTTACCTCGGTGGTCGGTGGTCGCACCGGTGAAACTGCCCTTGCGGTGGCCGAATAATTCGGATTCCAGCAGGTTTTCCGGCAATGCCGCACAGTTGACCGCCACAAAGGGGCCGTCTTTACGGTCCGAGTTGTTGTGGATGAATCGAGAGAGTAATTCTTTACCGGTCCCGGATTCCGCTTGGATCAAGACGGTGGCTCTGGAAGTCGAAATGCTCCGGGCGACAGCCATCAGGTTTCGCATTCCCTCATCTTGGCTGATGATTTCTTTGAAACTCGCCTTGGTGCGTTCGGTTTTTTTGCCTTTTTTGGCCGTTGCCTTGGGTCGGTCTGGGATTTCGGCCATCGGTGAACGGTTCGCCGAGGACAAGGCCCGTTCGATCAAGAAAATAAAGGTGTCAAAGTCAAAGGGCTTTTGGACGTAATCAAAGGCGCCGTGTTTCATCGCCGCCAAGGCGGTGTCGATGGTGCCGTAGGCGGTGATCAGTACCACCGGGACTTTGGGGTTGATTTCCTTGATGTCTTTGAGCAACTCAATCCCACTGCGCTTGGGCATGGTCATGTCGCTGATGACCAGGGAATATTCGTTTTTCTTGAACTTGTTCAAGGCATCAATGGCGTTGTGGGACAGTTCGACAGGGAAGCCACATTTCTTCAAGGCGGCACTCATGGCGATTCGCATTTCGACTTCGTCGTCGACCACTAAAATAGGGTGTTTCAGGTCCATTGGGAATCCCATGAATGGTTAAAAAAAGTTTTTTGAGGTCAAGGCACCTAAGGGGCCGAGTAATTTAGCAAGAGGGCTTTGTTTCGACTTAGGGGCCGTCCAGCTCACCGAGTACAGGCGGTGGGTGGTGGCTCTTAGCTGGATCAACTGGTCGCTGGTGCCGATCTGGTCCACCAGCCCAAGCTCCAAAGCCGCCTCCCCTTGCCACCACTCGCCGGTGGCGACTTTTTCCAAGTCGAGGTTCGGGCGAAAACGGCTAACCCAGGATTTGAACTGGTGGTGGATGGTGTCCACTTCGGATTGTACTTTGGCCCGGCCTTGGTCGGTGTTTTCCCCAAACAGGGTTAAGGTTCGCTTGTACTCTCCAGCGGTGATTTGTTCGAAATCGACCTTATTGTCGTCTAACAGACGTTTAAAGTTCGGCATACTGGCGACAACCCCAATCGAGCCGACCACTGCAAAGGGGGTGGCCCAGATTTCATCGGCGACCACCGCCATTAAATATCCGCCGGAAGCGGCAACTTTATCCACAGCTACCTGGAGGTGAATCCCATGTGTCTTGAGCCGCTCTAAGTGGCTTGCGGCGAGGCCGTAACCCGCCACCGATCCGCCAGGGCTCTCAAGGCGCAGCAACACGGCGTCCCCTGGTTGGGCAATTTGCAAGAGGGCGTTGATTTCTTCACCGAGCTTTTTTGCCCCTGAGGCCTGCATATCGCCTTGGAAGTCCAGCACAAAACCGTGAGGCCGTTCTTCTTTTGATTGTTTTTTATGGGCTTTCTGCCTTTCTTTACGGGCCTTTTTACCCAGAAATTGGGTCACCCCAGGGGAAGACAGCAGGTCTGCCGTAAGGTCCAAAGGTGATAAGGAAACCTGCCCATGACGGACCTGAGGGGTTCGTATCCCTTTGATCAACAACAGCAAGACCACCAAGATCAACAACAATAAGGTCGCTGTTTGGGAGACAAAAAGACCGTAAGGTAACAGGTAGCTTTCTAACATATGGGCTCAGTAGGGTTGGTTCTATCTGTTTTGTAACCGATTGGTGTCCCTTTGGAAAGAAGAAATCCGGTAATATTTGCCGGTATGCCTGATTTGGAACAACACTTGAATCTATGGAACTTTCAGGTTGCTTGTGTTACATTAGCGGTGCAGTAACCCACAAGTTTTGTGTTCAATGAAGTCGATCAGGGGAACCGATGGGGAAGTTCAAAAAGATGTTATTGGTGATTTTAGGGCTCGCTTTGAGTCTGCAAACCGGGTGGGCTAAGCCCCGGGGTTTCACCGCTTCAGAACAAAAACATCTGGTCAGCCTGTTTGAAGGGGAATACCCAAAGGCTCAGTTGCAAACCCTATTCAGCAATAAAAAGCTGCACCGCCGCTCTGTGCTGGTGAAACGGAACATCCACACCAAAGAAACCCCCCGAGACTACGCCGGGTTCACCAACTCTTATTCGATGCATCTCGCCAAAAAGTTTGGCAAAAAGTGGAACACTACCCTAAATAAAGCGGCCAAACGGTTTGATGTGGACCGTGAGGCGGTGGTGGCTATTTTGTTGGTGGAGACCGGGTTTGGCAATGTGATGGGTAAGCACCCTGTGATAGGGGTGTTTTCCTCGATCCTAACCGAAAGGTACAACCACCGAGGGCGGTACCCGGTAGCGTCAACAGAGTCAGCAGAAGAGGTCTACTATTTAAACCGGTTAGAAAAAAAGGCTAAGTGGGCCAAGGTGGAGCTGTCCGCTTTGTTGGCGATGTCCCAGAAAAACAACCAAAGCCCCTATCGTTATAAGGGCTCCTATGCTGGGGCGTTTGGGTTGCCTCAATTTTTGCCGTCTAGCTACCTCAAGTGGGGGTATGACTCGGACAAAAACGGCAGTGTGAACCTCTTTTGGTTCCCAGATGCGATTTACTCCACGGCGAATTACCTAAAAAAACACGGCTGGAAGCGAGGGCTGCACAACAAAGAAAATCACGCCGCTGTTTTCGCCTATAATCACTCCACCCCCTACGTGAACACGATACTCAAGATCGCTAAAACGCTGAAACACAAAAAGAGCGCTAGGATCAAAGGGACTGAGGTCGCTTCACGGGCTGTGCCCCCTACTATTGTGGCCGATTGAGCGAAGAAAATTACTGACAAGTTTCGGGCGTGCTGATATCTTTTGATTGTCCTCACAACCGGGTTAGGCTCCGAAAACCATAGAAGCATGCCCTCAAAAATAGATCCAACGACACTCGGTCACCCCGAGACTGAAGATGTCAGACACATTGAACGGCCACGGCTGTATAAGGTGTTATTGCACAACGACGACTATTCACCGATGGACTTCGTTGTAGATATATTGATAGACGTTTTTCAAAAAGACGAGGTGTCGGCCATGGAAATTATGTTCAATGTACACAACCTAGGCAAAGGCCTGTGTGGGGTGTACACTTATGAAATAGCCGAGACTAAAGTCGCCAAGGTTCACGAATTAGCCGGACAGCAGGAATACCCGCTGAAAGCCAGTATGGAAGAGGAGTAAATCCAATGCTTAGCCGAGAACTTGAACTTTCCCTCATATCTGCGGTTCGAGACGCAAAAAAACGTCGTCACGAATACGTCACCCTAGAACATGTCTTTTTTGCGTTGCTCCACGACTCCATCACTGCGGTGATCATTGAAGAGTGCGGTGGCGATGTGGAAGAACTCAAGCGACTGGTGGACCAGTACTTGGAAACCCAAGTGCTCAGCCTGCCTGACGAAGTGGAGCAAGAGCCCTTGCAAACCTTGGCGTTCCAACGGTTGATGCATCGGGTGATGAAACATGTACAAAGCTCTGGCAAAAAAGAAGCGGACGGCGGCGATGTCTTGGCCGCTTTCTTTAAGGAAGTGGACTCCCATGCGGTGTATTTTCTCCGTGGGCAGGGGATCGAACGTCTAGATATCCTGAGGACCATCAGCGAAGGCGAAGGCAGCAAACGTGGCCCCTTGGGCGGCGGTTCTGACGGCCCAGATGAAGGCCTTTCTGGCGGCAAAGTCGGCGGCTCGACCAAAAAAAGCAGCCTAGAAGCCTACACACAAAACCTGAGTCTGTTGGCGAAGGAAGGCAAAATCGACCCGGTGGTGGGTCGGGAACATGAATTAGAACGTGCGCTACAAGTCTTGTGTCGTCGCCGTAAAAACAACCCTATCTTGGTTGGAGAACCAGGGGTTGGTAAAACAGCGATAGCCGAAGGCTTGGCCTTGATGATTGAAGAAGGCTTGGCCCCTGAAACCTTGGAGGGCGGAGAAATCTTTTCTTTGGATATGGGTTCTCTGCTGGCAGGCACCAAGTTCAGAGGGGACTTTGAACAACGGTTGAAGGCGGTCATCAAAGAAGTCACCGAACGGGACAAAGCGATTTTGTTCATCGATGAAATCCACACCATTGTGGGCGCTGGGGCGACCAGCGGGTCATCCATGGACGCCAGTAATATCTTGAAACCTGCGCTGATTTCCGGGAACCTCAAGTGCGTCGGTGCGACCACCTACAACGAGTTCCGCAACTTTTTTGACAAAGACCGGGCGCTCAGTCGCCGGTTCCAAAAAATCGATGTGCCAGAACCAACGGTAGACGAAAGCTACAAAATCCTTTTAGGGCTGCGGACCCGGTACGAAAAGTTCTTCGGGTTGCGTTATTCCAACAGTGCCTTGAAAGCGGCGGCGGAGCTTTCCGCTGAATATATCCATGACCGGTTTTTGCCTGATAAAGCGATTGATGTGATTGATGAAGCGGGGGCTTCCGTGATGTTGCTGCCGCCGAAGAAACGGGCGAAACGGGCGATCAATGTGATGGATATTGAGAGGATTGTCTCAAAAATCGCACGGGTGCCGATTCGGGCGAAAGGTCGTGATGAAATCGGCGCATTGTCTGACTTAGAAAAGAACTTGCGGGCCAAAGTATTTGGCCAAGATGAAGCGATTGACCACGTGGTCACCGCCATTAAACGAAATAAAGCGGGCCTAGGCCAGCCAGACAAGCCAATTGGTAGCTTCCTGTTCGCCGGTCCTACCGGTGTGGGGAAAACTGAAGTGTCCAAACAGCTCGCCCAGAATCTTGGGATTCATTTTGAGCGGTTTGATATGAGTGAGTACATGGAAAAACACTCCGTCAGCCGTTTGATCGGGGCCCCTCCGGGGTATGTGGGCTACGAACAAGGGGGCATGTTGACCGAAGCGGTCCGCAAACACCCCCATTGTGTGTTGCTCTTGGACGAGATTGAAAAGGCCCATCCTGATATTTATAATATCTTGTTGCAGGTGATGGACCGAGCGGCGTTGACCGACAACAACGGGATTGTTGCCAACTTCAAATCCACCATCTTGATCTTGACCAGCAACGTCGGTTCCAGCGATGGCGGAGCCGGGGCGATTGGCTTCGGGGCGGATAAGTCGTCGAAAGAATCAGAGGCGATTGACAAGCATTTCCCCCCTGAGTTCCGTAACCGTCTTGACGGCATCGTGAATTTCAACAGCCTGAATGAAAAGGTGATGGAAAACGTGGTGGACAAGTTTATCCATGAGTTAGAATTACAACTCAAAGAGAAAAAAGTGTCTATCCAGCTGAACGGCCCAGCCAGGGCATGGCTGGCGAAGGCCGGTTTTGACCCGGATATGGGAGCCCGACCTTTGGGCCGTGTGATCCAGCAAAGCATCAAAGACCAGCTTTCCGACGAGATTTTGTTTGGTAAGCTGATCAAAGGTGGTCTGGTGAAGATCTCAGTCAAAGACGACAAACTGGCGTTTAAATACACCGCAAAGTGATTCACTGAAGCCTCGGTCCAGCCGGGGCTTCAGACGCACCAAGGGGGAACCGTGAAGCCAAGAACCGTGTTGTTTGTGTTGCTCTGGCTGCTTGCCAGCTGCACCCCGCTGGCCCCAACCACTCGGGACTTAGCCCCCAAAGACCCTTCCTTTTTTCAAGCACAAGTCCAGGTTGAGCCCAAAAACGACCACATCAAGGTCTATCTCAGCCCGATGATGACCGCCGGGCAGGGCACTGTATCCAACCTGATCCGCTGTTACCGAGACCAACAAACAAAATCCCATTTCTGCCAGATTTTTGCCAAGGTTGAAACTTTGGTCCCCTTGGGGGAACGGCTCTTCAGCTACGAGCTGGACGGTAAGGAAGAACAGGTAGCGGCCAAAGTCCAAAAGACCTTGATGAACTGCGGCACTTACTGCGACCGCCTCAACTGCAAGCGGGCCTGTTACAACATCAACTTGGTCTCCGGCCCCATCACCCCCAAACTGCTTGATCACCTGATCAAAGAAGCGCAACTTCCCCCAGAATCTAGGACCCCCTTTCGTTTCAGCCTCAAAGGCAAAGGCTACACCCCCAAAGGGGAACTGCTGCCCGCCGCTTTGCAAGGCGTTTTGCTGCGGATGTTGGAGGATGTGGGGGAATGAGGTGTTGTAGTTATTTTATGGCGGGATGTTTTGACCTTTATGGTGGAATATTTTTCCTGAAGTTTAAAATATACACAGGGCACCTAGGGTTTGTTCTTCATTTTTCTCATCATAAAACTAATTTTATAGCTGCATACAATCATTAATTTTTATATCTTTTATCTTTGGTGCAATTTTATACTCTGCTGTTATTTAATATCTAATTTTAAATAATTTCTATTTTTATTTGTGTTTATTATGATAATAGAAGCTAAATATCCATAGGTAATTTTTTTATATATAGAAAATGGCCTAGATATTGAGATACTGCAACTTTTGTTTACTCCTGTAACCTCAAGTCCGGCCCTCATGTCAATCAACACCGAAATTCAGAATTTCCTGACCCATTGCTTGGTGGAACGGCGGTTGTCTCCCCATACCCTCAGGGCCTATCAAAGCGATCTAGAGGCCTTAGACCGATACCGACAGGCCCACTGTAGCGAGATTGATCTGGTTGATTTGTCCCAAATACAGTTCCGGGAATACCTCGGCGAACTGACCCTTAACCGAGGCCTCAAAGCCACCACTATCAAACGTAAATTGGCTACCTTAAAGGTATTTTATGGTTGGTTAGAACAACTAGACCGGATCAAACTCACCCCCTTTCACCGGTTTAATTTTAAGATAAAAACCCCAAAACGTCTGCCAAGGTCTCTATCCAGCTTTGAAACCGGGGACTTACTCAACGTCGCTGCCTCAGCAGCGGGCCTGAACCTATCGAGAGGTTACCAAGGCCAATCGATCCACAGCCACCCACAAGGTACAGTCTTAAACCAACTCACCTGCTTGGTGGCCCTGGAGCTGCTGTACAGCACCGGGATGAGGATCAGTGAACTCACCAACATCAGGCTCAACGATATTGACCTGCTCGAAAGACGGATCAATATCATTGGCAAAGGGGACAGGGAACGGCGGGTTTTTATCACCGACCCCGGCGTGTTGTCCCTGCTCCAACAATTCATGGACTTACGGACCCAAAAACACCTGGACCACCCGTTTCTATTCACCAACTCCAGAGGCAACCGAGCCAACCCCCAGTTCTTGCGGCTACAAATCGCCAAGCTGAAACCTGCGCTGAAGACTTCCAAGCACATCACCCCCCACATGCTACGCCACACCTGCGCCACCCACCTGATCGAGGCCGGAACCGACATCAGGTTTGTGCAGCGCCTCCTAGGCCACCAATCCATCTCCACCACCCAACTCTACACCCACGTCCACGACGAAGCCCTCCTCCAAGCCATCAACCGAGCCAACCCTAGGGCATTGTGGGTAGGGGGTTTGGTTGATAACTAAGAATTATGATCACTAATGAGGTAGGGTTATTCGGTTGTCCTCCAAAAAACTCGAAGGTCTATTATAATTATGAGACAGAGACCGCCCGACTCATTGAGCAGATCTG
>Ga0316204_10001845_pt1 | contig 53185 bp, 51 predicted proteins | sample 6monrhotite_MG_2_FD_205661 | JGI IMG/M metagenome (GOLD analysis project Ga0316204, IMG submission 205661) | Microbial mat bacterial communities from mineral coupon in-situ incubated in ocean water Damariscotta River, Maine, United States -... | ecosystem: Environmental > Aquatic > Marine >... | reverse complement strand
GTCACCGTCCCGGCGTCAAGGGCGGCTACTTCCCGGTTCCCCCCGTTGACAGCGCCCACGATCTGCGCGCCGAAATGGTCACCGTGATGAAGGAAATGGGCCTCAGCATGGACAAGCACCACCACGAGGTGGCGCCGTCCCAGCATGAGCTCGGCATGACCTTCTCGACCTTGACCCGCGCCGCCGACGACATCCAAATCAACAAGTACTGCACCCACATGACCGCGCACACCTACGGCAAAACGGCGACCTTCATGCCGAAACCGGTGGCTGGCGACAACGGTTCGGGTATGCACACCCACATGTCGATCTGGAAAGACGGCAAACCGACGTTTGCGGGCAACGGCTACGCTGATCTGTCCGAAGAAGCGCTCTACTACATCGGCGGCATCATCAAGCACGCCAAGGCGCTGAACGCCTTCACCAACCCGTCGACCAACTCCTACAAGCGTCTGATCCCGGGTTTTGAAGCACCGGTTCTGTTGGCCTACTCGGCGCGCAACCGTTCCGCGTCTTGCCGCATCCCGTATGTCGCTTCGCCGAAGGGCAAGCGCGTCGAAGTCCGTTTCCCGGACCCGACCGCTAACCCGTACCTGGCCTTCACCGCGATGATGATGGCTGGTCTGGACGGCATCCAGAACAAGATCCACCCCGGCGACGCCATGGACAAGAACCTCTACGACCTGCCGCCGGCAGAGTTGGCCGAAGTTCCGACCGTTTGCGGCAGCTTGCGCGAAGCACTCGACTCTCTCGACGCGGATCGCGAGTTCCTCAAAAAAGGTGGCGTGATGGACGACGACATGATCGACGGCTATCTCGCGCTAAAATGGGAAGATGTGTACAACTTCGAACACACCCCGCACCCGGTCGAATTCGAAATGTACTATTCCTGCTAAAGGACATTCGACCGAAAATCGCACTGCGATTGATCAAGAAAGGCCCCGCCAAATGGCGGGGCCTTTTGTCGTTTGGATATAACGCCCCTCCCTCATCAACCCACACGCATTATGGAACGTTTATTGCAATCAACAGGAGAGTACGCCGCAAAATCAATTGCGGCGGGATGGGGGGATATGCACAGATGGACGACACGGACCGGAAGTTACTCGACGTCATACAACACCATGGTCGTGGTGGGTATGAACTCTTCGGTAAAACCGTCGGGCTCTCCAAAACAGCCATTCATGATCGCCTCAAGAAACTCACCGCACGCGGTGTGATTAAGGGATGGTCCGCGCGTTTAGACCCCGCCCAAATTGGCTATCCCTTTGCTTTTTTGATACGCGCTGAAGTTGATTTGCCTACAAATCGTGAGGCGTTCGCTAATGTCGTTTCAGCGTTACCCGGTGTTCAAGAGTGCCACCTAACCAGCGGTCGCTGGAACTGCTGTTTAAAATTGCGCGCCCCGTCGGCCGAATGGGCTGAACGCCAGATCGCCGATGACATCGCCACCATCAAGGGCGTGGTCAGCATCCAGGTGGATACGGTCACTTGCACCAAAAAAGAAACGCTCTATCTCCCCGGCGGCCCCCAGACCATATAAACCCAGCGCGGCTCCTGCACTGCGGCAAATGTTGCCCGGTGGTAGGCAATACCTGACCAACAAAACCGCCACCGATGTTCATGTGTCTTTCCAATCCACCCGCAACTGTCAACTTTTCACCCATAGCGGCACCACACCGAACAACGTTCGCCTTTCAAATGGCACAGCTGTTGCGACGCTCAACATGCTGAAATGTCATAGATTAAGCCATGAAGGATAGAGCCCATGCCGACGGATGCGGATCAAGTTTCCTCATATTCGAACCTCGCTACGCACAACACCTATCAGCGTCAAGTCGATCAGCTCAAGACAGCGCAAGACCGCGCCCACGCCGATGCAGATGCCAAGTTCAAGGGGTGGCGAGAAACGAATGAGGATGGCGACGCCTCCTTGGTTGCCCCCTTTGGAACGCGACTGTCTGAATTTATCGCGCTCTTGGAAGAGCAGCTGAGCAAATCAGATGACCCGAACGATGGAAACCGCCTACGCGATGGCCAAGACGGATACACCCGTGCCGGAAACAGCAATGTGATCATCAGCGACCGAGGATATCTCTCAATCCTTGGCGAAGATAAAAGCGATGCCATCAACACCTACAACAATGCCACCGTTGCGGGTCGTGATGGCGACGACGACATCTCAAGTTATAACCATGGCGTTGTGTGGGGGGGGGATGGTGACGACGACATCAGCGCCTATAACAATACCCACGCCAGTGGCGGCAGAGGCGATGACCGCATTAAAGCTTACGATAATGCTCGTATTTTAGGTGGTCGTGGCGACGACCTCATCAGCGCCTATGACAATGCTCAAATCGCATCCGGTGCGGGAAATGACCGGGTAGAGATTTATGACAATGGCGTGGTTGACGCCGGTGCCGGGCACGACGCCGTCACCGCTTACAGCAACGCCACCATTACCTTGGGCAGCGGCAACGACTACGCCTACGCAGGGGGAACCAACAGCCGCATCAACGGCGGGCTTGGCGATGACATGATCACAGGCGGCAACAACGCACAGCTCTTCGGTGGCGAAGGTGACGACCACATTGGTTCACGCAACAACGCCCTCATTGATGCCGGTAGTGGCGATGATCGCATTTTCACCGGCAACAATTCGGTCGTCATTGGCGGTGCTGGCGACGATTACGCCCGTATTGGCGATAACACATCGGTGTTGTTCAACAAGGGGGATGGCTGGGACGTCATCGCAGCAATGCCGAAATCTTCAATCGGCTCAGGAACGATCAGCAACAGCCGCATGTTGCTCGGCCCCGACATCGCGGTCGCTGACTTGGACATCGTGCGCAGAGGTCCACATCTGGTTATCGGCGTGCAGGGCACAAACGACGCCATTGTGATTCGCAACGTGGACACCACTAAAATTCCGTCCTTAGTGTTTAGCGACGGCACCACATTAAGCGACACCGACATTGCAGCCATGACCCGCGTTGATGACAGTCCGCTCGAAGAGCGCTTAAAAACCGCTGGAAATAAGAAAATGCTGGGCTCAAGTGGCGACGATCATTTATCGAACTTAGCTGATGCCGAAGTTTGGGCCGGCGCGGGCACCGACGCCATCTCCGTAGCCAGCGACAGCACGGTCCATTTTGGGCGTGGTGACGGCAACGACGTTCTGCGAGGCGCACTGTCGTGGCACGGCGCTGACATTGCAAAACAAGTTGTACCGGGCCAGACCAACGGCCCCTACACAACCATGAAAGCCGATCACACCAATGCGCATGGTACACTGGATACCTCGCGCGTTTTGTTCAACGATGACATTTCACCCGATGATGTGACGGTCACATTTGAAGGCAACAACCTGATCATCTCCATAAACGGCACGGCTGACACGCTCACCATTCCAGACATGGGTCGGATCGCGGATCCTAGTCATATCCGGCCGAAGCAAACGGCGCCAAACCTTGAATTTGCCGATGGCACCCGTTGGTCATCCGCTGACGTTTTGGCCAAAGCCGATGCAGCCGGCATGCCTGAATAAAAGGCTTATTGATGAAATGTTTATGTGAAAGTGTGGCTTGAACGTCCCCTCAACGTTGACGTGATAGCGCACCCCAGCACGACCTCATCACGTAGGTTGCCCCCATAACCAAAAGTTCTTTACTATCGTGACACGCATCGCCATATCGCAAGAAGTTGTTTTGCGCTGCATACACGTTACTCAATCACAAATCACAGCGTTATCTCGCACCGTATTTTGGGGGCATCATTTTGAAAACAATGACGGTTTTATTGAGACGCGTTGTTGCCACTGCCTTTTGGCTAAGCCTACAGCTATCTATCATAACAGCACCCAAAATGGCGGCGGCAGAAGAAATGTTCACCATCGGGCTTGATGCCGATATGTCGTCGGCATCCGCGGAGTCCGGCGAAGCCATTCGCCGCGGCATGGTTGTCGCCCTTGAAGAGATCAACGCAGCCGGCGGCGTGCTCGGCAAGCCTTTGCAACTGAAAGTCCGCGACCATCGCGGCAACCCCGCGCGCGGCATCGACAACATTGACGCCTTTAGCGCCGAAGACGACATCATCGCGGTCATGGGCGGACTGCACACGCCGGTGACGATGGCCGAGCTGCCGTCTGTTCACCGCAACAACCTGATTTATCTTGTTCCGTGGGCTGCGGGCACAAAAATTATCGACAATGGATACGTCCCCAACAACGTCTTTCGCGTATCCGTGCGTGACGAGTACGCCGGGCGTTTTCTCGCCCAAGAAGCCCAAGGACGCGGCTTCAAAACCGTCGGGCTTCTTTTGGAACAGACCGGCTGGGGACGCTCCAACGAAACCGCATTCCAAAAAGTCGCCCGAGAAATCAATCTTAAAATTTCCGGCGTTCAGTGGTTCAGTTGGGGCGTGAAGGATCTTCGGATGCAAATCGAAGCCCTGCGCAGCAGCGGTGCCGAAGTCATTTTGTTGGTCGCCAACGCCCGCGAAGGCGCCGTCGCGGCAAGCGCTGTGGCTTCCATGACGGAACAGCAGCGCCTACCGATCATTTCGCACTGGGGCATCACCGGCGGAAAGTTCGCCGAGATGCTCGGCGGCGACATCGAAAGCATCGACCTGACATTTTTGCAGACCTATTCCTTCTTGCGCCCGACCCGGCCTGAGCGGGCGAACGCATTCCTCACCCGGTACTACACGTTGTTTCCGCAAGACCGCCCCAAACCGCAAGATATTCTATCGCCCGTTGGCACCGCGCATGCATACGATTTGACGCACATGCTGGCGCGCGCCGTGGCCCAGGCCGGATCGGTCGAACCGAACGAACTGCGCCACGCGTTGGAAAATTTAGGACGCTATGAAGGATTGCTGAAGGTCTACGACCCGCCGTTCACCAGCAGCCATCATGACGCCTTAAGCCAAACTGATTTCACCCTAGCGCGCTTTTTACGGGGTGGCGTGATTGTGCCCGTGAACAGGTGAGGCGACCGTGAACACAATCCATTCCAGCACTCTCCTCAGCTCAAAAACGGCGCGGCGGCTGTTGTACAAGCTGTTGCCGTTGGCGCTCGTCATCTTGCTTGGCATTGGGGCGATCATCGAAAAAGTGACCCGCGCTCAACTCGAAAGCGACGCCAATGTGAACCTGGAACGGCTTGCGTCTCAAAGCGGTCAAGCGCTGCGCGGTCGTCTCGACATCATCCAACACGCGGCAGCGACCATTGCGGCCAACGAAATTCTCGTCAATGCCTTGATCGATATATCCTCGCGCACCCACCTCACGGCCTTTTTTGCATCGCTGCGCATGCCGGTAACGGGCGACACGTACATCACGCTCACCGATTACAAAGGCCGCGCCCTGGCCAGCACGACCGTAACCCGCAACAATTTCACAAATCAGCCCTGGCTTGATCGGGTGATGAACGGCGAAAGCGTGCTGGAGGTCAGCCGCACAAAAATGCTGCTGGTGGTCCCGGTGCTGTACAACGGCTTAGCCGAGGGCATGATGGTGGTTGAGTTCCCCCAAGCGACCCTTTTCGAAGTGTTCCGCTTGGAGCGCTCAAGCGAGGCTCACGCCATGCTGTACAACGGGCGCGTGATCACCTCAACCTCGCCAGAGTTCGTCATTGGCGGCGAAGTGGTCTTCGCCAACAACACCGTCCGTCACAAAGACTGGATTGTCGCCCGCGTCCCCGTCGCCGGTTTAGAAGGGTTTGAGTTGCTGGTCGGGCAACCCAAAGCAGAAACCTTCGCCTCGATGAGCAATATCCATTTTGCGCTGTTGATCAGCGGCATTCTTTTGGCGCTGATGACCACCCTGGCGATCATCATCACGCTGCGCACATTTTCCCATCCCCTTTCCGCACTGACCAAGGCCGTCGGTCAAATTCACGACACCGACGACTTAAAAAGCGTCAACGCCATTAAGGGGCCTGAAGAATTTCAAGAACTGGCCGAAGCGTTCAACACCATGCGCTCGCGGCTTAATGAATCAAACGAAGCCCAAAGCGTTGCCGAGGCTGCCAACAGCGCCAAATCCGAGTTTCTGTCTTCCATGAGCCATGAGTTGCGTACCCCGCTCAACGCCATTCTCGGCTTTAGCCAGCTTCTCGAAATGGAGCACACCCCCCCGTTGACCGAACGCCAAAAGGCTATGGTGCACCAAATTTCAAAGGGTGGCGGACATCTTTTGGGGCTCATCGACGACATCTTGGATCTGGCCAAAATCGAGGCCGGAAAAATGTCGATTTCCATCGAAAGGGTTGTGCCCTATCAAATCATCGCCGACGCCTTGGCGTTGATCGGGAACATGGCACAAAAGCGCAATATTCATGTGCTCAAAGACAGCTCGATCGATTGCGCATCGTGCGAAATGCGCTGTGCAATCATGGTCGATCAAAGCCGCTTCAGTCAGGTTCTACTGAACTTGCTCAGCAACGCCGTGAAATACAACCGCGACGACGGCGAAGTGACGCTGGCGTGCTCTCGCCGGGAAAACGGAAATATGCGATTTACCGTGTCCGACACCGGCATGGGTATCCCCCCGACCTTGCAAGACGAATTGTTTACACCTTTCAACCGCCTTGGGGCGGAAAACGGCGAAATCGAAGGCACCGGCATTGGTCTCACCATTTCCAAGACGCTGACCGAAATGATGGGCGGCACCATCGGTTTCGTCAGTAGTGAAGGTCAAGGCACTGACTTTTGGGTTGAGTTCCCCATTGTCGACGAGCAACGGTCTCTCGCCACTCACGATGAAGGTTCACAAAAGAAGCGGACCCCGCCGAACTTCCCAACCCTACCGCGTCGTACCGTGCTTTATATCGAAGACAACCCGTCCAACCTACAATTGATGGAGATGATTTTCGAGCAGCTCGATAACGTCCGCATGATTACCGCACACACGGCGGAACTGGGCTTGGAAATGGCGGAACGCAAAAGCCCCGACCTGATTTTGATGGACATCAACCTGCCGGGCATCAACGGCGTCGAGGCTTTGAAGCGCCTTCAATCCTCTGCCAGCTTGCACAAAACCCCGGTCATTGCGGTGTCGGCCAACGCCATGCAAACGGACATCGACCACGCCCTGCACGTGGGTTTCAAAGCCTACATTACCAAACCGTTTCAGATCGATGATATCCTCACCACCATCGGTTCCGCGCTGGAACAACCCGCCCAATCCTCATAGTAGCTCAATGGCTTTTCAGGACTATTTTTTGAGCTTTTCGATGATCGGCCCCATCGCGCGAAAGCGCAAAAATGCGCCACCCAAGATGAACAACATCCCCGCTAGCGCCCAGTAGATCGGGTGAATTTTCAGCTCGATATGGGATAAAAAATAGCCCCGTGCGGGTTCCAAGATGGTGCCCAGAACCAAATACACGGCGGTAAACAGAACCGCGATAATGCCCACGCGCATCATCATAGCATGCAGGTAATAACTGGTCGGTTGCTTGACCCGCATGTCGTGCTCGACGCGTTCCCAGAAATCGTCACTGCCGGTGCTCAAGGCCATAGATCCGCTCCTTTTGCCGTATCAGGTTCGATTATCTTGGGGCGCAACACGTAAACAATTTACAAACTCCGATTCGCACATTGATATCAAACAATTTTTTCATCGTAACATTAAGGTCATGGAAAGGATTCGCATGGCAAAATTGAGGCTCAGTCAAGAATGACTGCAGGACCATAGGAGACCGTTATGAGGTACTACCTGAAAGTCCACGAGGATACGGGCAACGAAATCGCCCACCTTGCGGATAACTTGGTCCTTCGTTTGGGTGTAGAAGATGCCCTGCGCGTCTGCCGCGAAAATTCGTGGGACGGCGTGATACAAGAGATCCAGGGCCGCCTGAACGAAGGCGTGCAGCACTGAGCCACATATGAAGGCTCCGAACGTCAGAACGACGAAAAACGCGCACCGTGTCCTATTGTGCGGGGTCCTAAGGTGTGCGGGCCGTTAGGTTTCGATCTTTAAATAGCTGACGATGTAATCCGCCACCGCCTCGACGTCGTTAAGGTCGAGTTGTGGCACCCCCAGCCCATCAACCGTTTCATCGGTCGCCAACGCCACCACGCTGTCGTCCGTTTGGCACAGCAGTTTTTTGCCGCGCGACGGACGGTTGACTTCGATCTTGGGGAACCTGTGGGCCTTGAAGCCTTCGATCAGCAAGATATCCACCGGGGCCATCTTACGGATCAACGCGTCGATTTCAAACTCGGGCGCATCGCGCAATTCGTGCAACAGCGCCCAGCGCTTGTGCGACGTCAGCAGGACCTCCTGCGCGCCCGCTTCGCGGTGTCGATAGCTGTCCTTGCCGGGCTGATCCATGTCGAAATCGTGGTGGGTATGCTTCATGGTCGAAACCGTAAAACCCCTGCCCGCGAGAACAGGAATCAAATCGGAAAACAGCGTGGTCTTGCCGCTGCCGCTCCACCCGACGATGCCGATGATGTGCCTGGGGCCAAGCTTTTGGCCTTGCTGTGTGTTGGACATTCGAATTAACCGGCCTGATCTTGGTCGAGAGCGTCGAGAATTTCGCCGAACAGCTCGTAAGACTTCAACGCTTCGTCTTGCGACACCACCCGTTGAGCAAACTTCATATGCACGATGATGTATTCCCCCACCTTGGGCGGCGCGTCGGCCATCAACGTCAGGTCGGCCCAGCGTTCTTCGCCCAAGGCGGTGCAACGCGCCCGCGTGCCGTCGATGTCTTCGATTTTCATGGGTACGGTCAAACACATAACCGTCATTCCCTTTTCATTTGTTCCGTTCAGAGAACTATGTATGCTCCCTTTCATGGTGACAAGTGAAGAGACAATTCTGATCCTTGGGCTTGGCAATATTTTGCTGACGGACGAAGGCGTGGGCGTTCATGTGGTTGAGCACCTGCGCGCAACCCCACAAAACAACCCCGCCAACCTGAAGCTTTTGGATGGCGGCACCATGGGGCTGACGTTGCTTGTCGACATGGAAGACGCCGATGCCATGATCGTGGTCGACGCCGCGCTGCTCGACCAAGCGCCCGGCGCGGTGCAGGTCTTCGAAGGCGCAGATATGGATCATTTCCTGCGTCACCGCGGACGCAGCCCCCACGACATCGGACTCGACGACATCTTGGACGGCTTGCGCTTGCGCGAAGCGGTTCCGCAACGACGCGCGCTGGTGGGAATCCAGCCCGCCGTGCTCACTGTGGGCGAGCATTTAACCCCCGACATCAAGGCCGCCGTGCCCAAAGCCGCACACATCATTCGCGAGCTTGTCGAATCGTGGAAAACCGCCAGTTAGCACCCGCACAATACCTCTTCCGTGCATCCTACCTTCCTGATAACCCGATAAAATTAGTATATTTCTATAATCTAATTTAGACCTTACTTAATAAATTACGTTATATTTTTGTGAATAAATTGCCAGCCAATTTTCTTTGGACTACACTCTACGATTAGGGGAATAAAGAGTTTCGATTTAGGGGGGGCATCGCCCATGGATTGCAACACTCAAAACGGCAAAACACCGCCTTCAAGTGGCGCGTCGTCAGACGGCGCCATGGACGGTGTTATGTCCTTTGTCGCGACGGGGAACGCCTCTCCACTGCTTCATGAAATCAAGCATGCCCTCACTCAACTGATCAATGACGGCAGCGAAAACATCATCGATTTGGGCGCGATACCGTTCGCGCCGGGCGACGACCGCATTCTCAACGACATCCTCGGCACAGGTGAAGTGCATGCTGTTTTGTCGTTGCAGGGCGAAAGCCACGTGCGCGAGACTGGGGTCCCCGGTGTGTGGCGCGTCGATCACCTGGATGAAAATGGCGAGCAGCAATCGCGCTTCATCGAAATCACGTTCATGCCCAACATTCTCAAAACACAGCGTGAAGACGCCGAACGGGGGCTTGAGACCCTGGCGGAACGCCTAGGCACGCTTGACGACAATCGGTAATCCAAGAGGGGTATTCTGTAATGGCCAATAAACCAATGTTACCGGAACTGATGAAAACGCATGGCGTCAGCCGCCGCGCTTTTATGAAGTACTGCGCGTCGCTTGCCTCCGTTATGGCGCTGTCGCCCGCTATGGTGCCGCGCATCGCCGAGGCCTTGGAAAACGCCAAGCGACCGTCGGTGATCTGGCTGTCGTTTCAAGAATGCACCGGGTGCACAGAATCGATCACCCGTTCGCACGCACCGACCATTGAAGACCTGATCTTCAACGCGGTCTCGCTGGATTATCACCACACCCTGCAAGCGGCATCCGGCCATGCGGCCGAAGCAGCCCGCGAACAGGCGATGAAAGAAAATTACGGCGAGTACGTTTTGGTGGTCGATGGCTCCATCCCGCTCGACAATCCTGGATATTCGTGCATTGCGGGTATTTCCAATTTGGATATGCTCAAGGAAACTGCGGCAGGTGCGGCGGCCATCGTATCGGTCGGCACCTGTGCGGCGTTCGGCGGTATCGCCCACGCCAATCCCAACCCCACCGGGGCTGTGGCGGTGTCTGAAATCATCAAGGACAAACCGATCATCAACGTGCCCGGTTGCCCGCCGATTCCGGTGGTGATGACCGGCGTGCTGGCGCACTTTTTGACCTTCGGCATTCCCGAGTTGGATGAATTGGGTCGCCCCAAGGCGTTTTACGGCGAAAGCATCCACGATCGCTGTTATCGCCGTCCGTTCTACGACAAGGGCAAGTTCGCCGAAAGCTTCGACGACGAAGGCGCGCGCGGCGGCTGGTGCTTGTACAAGCTGGGCTGCAAAGGCCCCACCACCAAGAGCGCTTGCGCCACCGTGAAGTGGAACAACGGCGTCAGCTTCCCCATCGAAGCGGGCCATCCGTGCCTCGGCTGCACGGAACCGGACTTCTGGGACAACGGCGGGTTCTACAAACCGCTGTCGGTTCCAGCCGGTGATTACCGCAAGATGGGGCTCGCCGCCGTCGCCGGTGGCGCTGCCGTCGGTGTGGCCAGCGCGTTGCTGTCCAAGGCCGGCAAAGCCAAGGCCGCGAAAGCGCATGAAACCGTGGACGCCCACGATCTGGAGAAATGATCATGAACAATCCAGCATTTGACCTTTTGATGTGGGCGCGCGGCCCCGGTTTCGACATCGCGCTGATCATCTTCGTCGCGGGCATCGTTCTGCGCATCACCGAAATCATCATCTTGGGCCGCAAAAAAGACATGGCCCCGGCCAAAGGCAGCCCGGTCGCCCAAGGCATCAAGACCATCTTCTCGCGCTCATTCCCGCGCCCGGGCTTGGTGAAGTTTGCGCCGATCACCTACATCGGCGGATACATCTTCCACTTGGGCTTTTTCGTCGCGTTTTTATTCTTCGCCCCACACATCGCGATCTTTGAAGACGCGTTCGGCATTTCGTGGCCAAATGCGGGCCGGGTGATCATCGAAAGCGCCACCGCGTTGGCGGTGCTGGCGTTGATCGCGCTGATCTATTCACGCATGACCGACCCGGTGCGCAAGGCGCTGACGACGTTCGACGACTATCTGGTTTTGATCCTCAGCGCGTTGCCGCTGATCACGGGTTATGTGGCGGTGAACAAGCTGTTCGGCGATCCGCAAATGATGCTGGCGATCCATATCCTTTGTGTCGAGGCGCTGATGATCGCCTTCCCGTTCACCAAATTGATGCATGCCGTGAGCTTCGTGTTCGCACGCTACTACAACGGCTCAATCCAAGGCCGGAAAGGAGCTGAATCATGAGCGCCACCCTAGAACGCGGCCTCAATGCGCTGCGCGAACAAATCGACGCCCCGGTGGCCAGCTTCTTCACCAGCTGTGTGAGCTGCGGTCTATGTGCGGAAGCGTGCATCTTTTACCGCGCCACCGAAGACCCGCAGTACACCCCGATCAAAAAGCTCGACCTGGTGCGCCGGGTGTGGTCGCGGGAATTCACCCTGCTGGGACGCATCGGCGGCATGTTGGGCTTGACCAAGCCGGTCACCGACGCCGACCTCAAAGCGTGGGAGCCGCTGGTCTATGACAGCTGCACCATGTGCGGGCGCTGCACCCTGGTGTGTCCGGTGGGTAACGATCTGACCATGATGATCCGCAAGATGCGCGAAGGCATGTCTGCTGCGGGCCATGCACCGGTCGAATTGATCGGTGCGGCGGAACGCCACAACGATCTGGGCAGCCCGATGGGCGAGCTTCACCCGGCACTGCACGCCCAAGTCAAAAACGCCATCGCCGAAACCGGCATCGAAATCGAATTCGACAAGCCCGGCGTGGATTACATGGTCATCTTGTCGGCCCAAGAAATCGCCGAGTTCCCAGACGTTTTGGGGGCGATGTCGAAAATCTTCAAAAAGGCCCAGATCACCTGGACCATTTCCAACGACGCCTTTGAAGCCACCAACGTCGGCATTCAATTGGGCAACCGCGACGTCGCCCGCACCTTGGTGCAGCGGGTCGTGGACGCGGCGGAAAAGCTCGGCGTCAAAGGCGTGATCAGCCCCGAATGCGGTCACGCTTATCAGGCGCTGCGCTGGGAAGGCCCCAACTTGATCGGCCGTCCCTACAACTTCGAGGTCATTCACATCATCGAACTGTTGGACAAGCTGCGCGCCGAGGGCAAGCTCAAGACCAAGGGCAAGAACAGCCAGAAGCTGACCTTCCACGATCCGTGTCAGATCAACCGTCGCGGCGGTATCAATGACGAACCGCGCCGTTTGATGAACATGGTCACCGAAAACTTCGTCGAAACCGATGACGCTGGCACCATGAACTGGTGCTGCGGCGGTGGCGGCGGCGTCGGCGCGAACGAGCGTGCCGAGGGCCTGCGCAACGCAGCTTTCAAGCTGAAGAAAAACCAGCTCGACAAAGTCCAACCCGACGCCATTGTCACCATGTGTGCGTACTGCCACCACACGCTCGACAATGTGTTGGAAGAATTCAACATGGATCAAGAAGTGTTGGGCCTGACCGAACTGGTCGCCGAATATCTCGATGACGACGCTTAAGCGTAAGGGGAACTAACAAATGAGCAAAAGACTGGTCGTAGACCCGATCACCCGCATCGAAGGCCACTTACGTATTGAAGCCCAGATGCAGGATGGTCAAATCGCTGAGGCGTTCTCGTCGGGCACCATGGTGCGCGGCATCGAAATCATCTTGCGCGGACGCGATCCGCGTGACGCCTGGGCGTTCGCCCAGCGCATCTGCGGGGTGTGCACGCTGGTGCACGGCATCGCGTCGGTGCGCGCCGTGGAAAACGCGCTGGATTACAAAATCCCGGCCAACGCGCAGCTGATCCGCAACCTGATGATCGCGGCGCAATACGTGCACGATCACGTGATGCACTTTTATCACCTGCACGCGCTCGATTGGGTGGATGTGGTCTCGGCGCTCAGCGCCGATCCCAAGGCGACGTCGGATCTGGCGTCATCCATCAGCAACTATCCTAGGTCGTCGCCGGGCTATTTTTCGGACGTGAAGAAAAAGCTCAAGACCTTCGTCGATCAAGGCCAGCTGGGCATCTTCGCCAACGGCTATTGGGGCCATCCGGGCTACAAACTGCCGCCCGAAGCCAACTTGATGGCGGTGGCGCACTATCTCGACGCGCTGGAATGGCAGCGTGACGTGGTCCAGCTGCACACCATCTTTGGCGGCAAAAACCCGCACCCGAACTTCTTGGTCGGTGGCGTGGCGTGCTCGCTTGATCCCAACTCCGACAGCGCCATCAACATGGAACAGCTGTCTAAAATCTCCGACGTAATCTCGCGTATGGAAGACTTCGTCAATCTCGCCTATGTGCCCGACACGCTGGCGATCGCCGGGTTTTACAAAGATTGGGGCGCGATCGGCGAAGGCGTCGGCAACTTCCTCACCTACGGTGATTATCCCACCGGCGACACCGACGATCCCAGCACCTTCTTGGTGCCGCGGGGCGTCATCTTGGACCGCGACCTGTCGACTATTCACGACGTCGACTTGGACGCGGAAAACGAAATTCAGGAATTCGTCGATCACTCTTGGTACGACTACCAAGGTGGTGCCGGCACCGGTTTGCACCCCTACAAGGGCGAGACCGAGCTCAACTACACCGGCCCCAAACCGCCGTATGACCAGCTCGACGTCAACAAGGGTTATTCATGGCTCAAATCGCCGCGCTGGAAAGGCAAGGCGATGGAAGTCGGTCCGCTGTCGCGGATGCTGATGCTGTACGCCAGCGGCAACAACCACGCCCAAGAACTGGTCGATATGACGCTCAAGACCTTGGACGTTCCGGTCGGCGCATTGTTCTCGACCCTGGGCCGCACCGCCGCGCGTACACTGGAAACCAAGATCTATCTCGACTTCATGCGCGGTTGGTACAACCAGTTGGTGGCCAACATCAAAGCAGGCGATCTGAACACCCACAACGATGCGATGTGGGACCCCAAAACCTGGCCGAAGAAAGCCCAAGGTGCGGGTTATATGGAAGCCCCGCGCGGCGCACTGGGTCACTGGATCGTCATCGAAGACCAAAAGATCGCCAACTATCAAGCCGTGGTTCCGACCACCTGGAACGCCGGTCCGCGCGACGCGGGCGGTCAAGCCGGTCCTTACGAAGCAGCGCTGAAAGGCCACACCTTGGCGATCCCGGATCAGCCTCTGGAAATACTCCGCACCATCCACAGCTTCGATCCGTGCATCGCCTGCGCAGTGCACCTGACCGGCGAAGACGGCGAAGAAATGCTACAAATCAACGTCGAATAAGGCGTTATTCGCAAACTCAAAAGGGCGGCTCAAACGAGCCGCCCTTTTGTCTGTTCCTTCACCCATAACAAACAATCAAAAACCCCAGAGCTTATGTCTACGACTAGCCAAAAACTGAAGATTCTAGTTTGTTGACGACATCATCATTTCACTGGTGATCAAAGGTGCGTTTTCCCTTCTCATGCTGTACAATATTAGGTGACACTAATGCAGCCATGTAAACACCGTTCACTTAATTCCTTGAGCCCCCGAACTGGAAAGTGCTGTTGGAGGGCATCCTCTCTTTTGAGCTTTCATCGCGGATAGATGAGGAGAATGATCGTGATTAACATCCTAAGAAAAGATACGGGAGAGACCCTTTCTCAATTGACCGCCGAGAGCCTCGTCAAAGCTGACCTGCGCGATCTCGTGCTGCGCAATGCGGATTTCTCGGGCGCAGACCTCAGAGGCGCTTTGTTCGTTGGCGCCGATCTTCGTGGCGCTGATTTTACAGATGCGAATTTACAGGGCGCAATCATGTATAACTGCCAAATGTCGAAGGCCTCATTTGTCAATGCCGATATGACAAAAACGCGCTTGGGTCACGAAATCAGATCTCAAGCTGCGGCAATGGATGAATGTGATCTATCGGGAGCTCAACTCGTGGAAGCCGATTTGCGAAACGTCGACTTACATGGCTCAAGGCTTCCTGGCCTTAATATGAGCAAAGCCAATGCATCCCACGCCTGCTTCAATGAAGCGGTTATGCCTGATGCAAATTTCCAAGATGCAAACATGATCAGTTCCAATTTACGTCGCACCGACATGAAACGTGCCAATCTGTGCAACTGCCATCTTAATGCGGCGATACTGTGCGAAGCCGATCTGACGGATGCCACAATAACCAGCACCGCAAACGGTAATCATGCCAGCCTGGATCTGGCAAATTTGCGAGAAGCAAAACTCGTAGGCGCGCAAATGCGGGACATTTTCATGATCGATGCCGATCTACGTCATGCTGATTTAGAAAATGCAGATTTATCTGGAGCCATTATGTGTGGCGCGATTCTTCGTGGCGCGAATGTCCGTGGGGCCAATTTCGAAAATGTGGAACTGGCTTCGGTAACGATGTGTTTTGCCAACTTTTCAGAGGCCAAGAATGCGGATATTCCGTCTGGGAAATTAGACCTTCGATAAGTAAATCTCGATTTGGTAAAGTTAGGGCCGCTTTGGGTCAGAAGCAGTCATACCCTCAAACTTCCCATTGCGTCCGCTTTGAGCCGCGAATGCGGACATTGATCTGCCCTTTTTGCTATACTGAACGCGTTCGCAACGGGGGAGCTGCGCACGTCCATGAAAGCGTTCTGGGATCATCTTTGGCGACCGCCCGAGGCCTACCGCCTGACCACCTTGATGTTTCTCAAGGGCCTTGGTCTCGTCTACGCAGTGGCGTTCGCATCGCTGGCGGTGCAGATCGAGGGCTTGGTCGGAAGCCTTGGCATCTTGCCCCTGGTCGAACAGCAAGCCAATTTGAAAGCCGCCCTGGGGGCTGAGCGGTTCATCGCCTTTCCCAGTTTGTTTTGGCTGTGTGCGTCCGACACCGCGCTGATCGGCGCGGCGTGGATGGGGTGCGTGGCGGGGCTGTTGCTGACCTTGGGCGTGTGGCCCCGGTTGATGCTGATCTCGGCGTATGTGCTGTATCTCAGCCTCTATCACGCCGGGTCCGAGTTCATGAATTTCCAATGGGACACGCTGCTGTTGGAAGCGGGCTTCTTGTCGATTTTTCTGATCGGTGGCGGCGCCAACATCGTGGTATGGCTGATGCGCCTATTGCTGTTTAAGCTGCGCTTTTTGTCCGGCATTTCCAAGCTGATCAGCGGCGACCCGGCGTGGTCGGGGCTGGGTGCGCTGACCACCTATTTCGAGGTCCAACCCCTGCCCCATCCCGGCGCGTGGTATTTTCACCACCTGCCCGAAGACCTGCTCAGGGCCGGTGCGGCGGGTGTGCTGGTCATTGAAATTTTGGTGCCGTTCCTGTTTCTCGCCCCCCGGCGTTACCGCATGACCGGGGCGGTGTTGACCATCGCGTTGCAGGTTTTGATCATCGCCAGCTCGAACCACAACTTCATCAACATCTTGACCATTTTGCTGTGCCTGTTTCTGTTCGACGATCAAGCGCTGCGCAGGGCTCTTCCCACTTTCATCCAGACCCCGCCGGTCCGCGCCATGGGGCGCGGCTGGCGGTTTGCGTTCACCGGGTTCGCCGCCGTGATCGTCACCACCAGCGCCCTGCAAGTCGGGGCCATGATGCTGGACACCACCTTGCCCCGCGGGCTGCATAAATGGGAACGGCTCGTGACGGGATTCGCCTTGTCGAACCGCTATCATGTCTTTCCCATTATGAAAGCGGAACGCGTCGAAGTGATCGTCGAATGGTCCTATGACGCCCGCACCTGGACCCCACTGGGGTTCAAATACAAACCCGGCGATCCCCGGCGCGCGCCGAAATTCATCGCCCCCTATCACCCGCGGCTGGACTGGCATATGTGGTTCGTGCCGATGGGCCCGCCGCAATTCGTGATCCCCTACCGACGCTTTTTGGCGCGTTTGCAGCAAGGCTCAAAGCCCGTGCTGGACCTGTTGCCCAAAGGATCGTTCCCCAACGGCCCGCCCAAATACTTGCGCGCGCACTTGATGCGCTACGCCTTCACCGATCCCGACACCCGGACGCGCACCGGGCGGTGGTGGACCCTTGAGTGGCGCGGGCCGTTTTGAGCTACGGCGTAAGCTCACAGGGTCGCCCAGGCCGCCTTAAAAACCTGCTCACCATCAAGCCAGCGTTGCTTGGCGTCGCTATCACTGAGGGCTATGGACAAAGCCGGGGCAAGGTTCAGCATCGCCGCCTCTCGCCCGGTAGCTGAGATGCCTTGCTGCACCATTTCGAGGGTTAGATACCCGGCACGTTCCTGAGGACCGTAGGTGCGGATCGTTGGCTGTTGGCGATTTTGCCTGCGCGCCCGTTCGCAATCGGAAACGTCGTAAGAATTGATGCTGCGACACACCAAGGGCCGCGCCGTATACACCGAACACGCCCCCTCACGCAGCAAAGGGCAAACCTTCAAAACCCATGACGCCTGCGTGTCCGAGATCGGGCTAGGAGGAACGGTCAGCAGACTTGCGATCTGCTCAGGCGCAAATTGCGCGGTGATGAAGTCGGCAACACGAAATAGCTCAATCGCGGTGACGGTGATCTCGGGCTGATGGCAGCAGTGCGCGCAACCGGCCCGACAGGCGAGCGGTTGTTTCAACGGTTGCTCGATAAGCGCCCGTCTCAACAGATCATCGAAAGCCGCGACGGCTTCTTCACCAAGCGCACCGAGTTCATCAATCATATCCATACCGAGCAGTCTAATCTCAAAACAACCAAAAGGGCCACGCGTTGATGGACCCCGGGGTGATATTTTATTATCATTGCGCCTCATCAACAGGAGAGCGCACCGATGGACCAGCATTCCCTTTAAGCCTGACAAGGCTTTCTCACGCTTTTGTTTGTTTCAAGCATAGGGAATGTTCCATGCCGTCTACTTCACATGCGTCTTTGCGCGCGCCCAATCCCGACACCGCTTATCCCCTACCCCATGCCAAACGTGTGGTGTTTCTCAAACCGCACATCACCCGACCCAACATCAGCGTTGGCGATTTCACCTATTACGACAGCCCCACCGATCCCGAGCGCTTTCAAGACGACAACGTTCTGTATCACTACCCAGGCCAAGGCGACCGGTTGATCATCGGCAAGTACTGCGCGCTGGCCAGCGGCGTCACCTTCATCATGAACGGTGCGAACCACCGCATGGATGGCGTCAGCACCTTTCCCTTTCCGATTTTCGGTGAAGCTTGGGGCGCGCATATGGACCTGCTGAGCGATCTGCCGTCACGTGGCGACACCCACGTCGGCAGCGATGTGTGGTTAGGGCTAGATGCCCTAGTGATGCCCGGCGTCACCATCGGCGACGGCGCGATCATCGCGTCGCGCGCTGTGATCACCACCGACGTGCCACCCTATGCGGTGGTTGCAGGCAACCCCGCCCGCGTGGTGCAAGAACGCTTCAATGCTGAGGACGTGCAGCGCCTTTTGAAAGCAGCTTGGTGGGACTGGCCGGTGGAAACGATTGCCCCCCACGTGCGCGCCCTGATGAGCGGTAATGTTGATACAATCGCCAATATTTCCAAAGGATTATAACGTCCCTCACCACAAACCAAGCGCAAGTTGACGGCGACACCACGTTCCACCTTGAAATCCCCCTATGCGAGACCAAAGTATTAATTACACAATCGCAGGGAGGCGCAAAGACGATGCCAACCATGCCGGCTTCGTTTTATTCATCGATTTGGCGTTATGCAATCATTGCTGGCGTCGGCTGGACTGCGCTGGTTCTAGGCTCTGCTTTTTGGAACATCGTCAATCTCAAGGACCAAGCGATCTATCTCGCCACATCCGAGGCGCGCGCGAATTGGAACAAAGACCAAGCGTTCCGCCGTTGGGCCACCCGGCACGGCGGCATTTATGTCGAAGCGGATGAAAGCACACCGCCCAACCCCTATCTCGACCATTTACCTGAGCGTGATGTCGTGACCACCGGCGGCAAAAAACTCACGCTGATGAATCCAGCCTACATGATGCGTCAAGTGTTTGAAGACTTTGACGAATCATACGGAATCAAGGGCAAGATAACAGCGCAAACTCTGCTCAACCCGAACAACAAGCCCGACGCCTGGGAACTCAAATCCCTGAAGCTGTTCGAAACTGGAACTCAAAACATCACCGAGCAGTCGATGATCAACGGCGAGCCCTACATCCGCATGATGCAGCCCATGATCATGGAACAAGGGTGCGTCAAATGTCATGGTCACTTGGGCTTTAAAGTTGGCGACATCCGCGGCGGGGTGAGTATTTCCGTGCCGCTTATCCCTTACCAGGATGCCGCGTTTAAAAGCCGCAACGCCTTGATCACCACACACGGCGGTGTCTGGCTCATCGGCATGGGCATGATCGGCTTTTGGGTCCGGCGTGGACGCCAACGCCAAGACGAACGCATGTCCTATCAAAAAAAGCTCGAAGAACGTGAGGCGAAATACCGCCAACTGGTCGAAAACGCGCCGGAAATCGTTTACTCGTTTTCAGACAAAGTCGGCGGCTTGTACTGCTCACCCCGCATCGAGGACATTCTGGGCTACACACCGCAATATATGTACGAACACCCGATGCTCTGGCACGACAGCATCCACCCCGAAGACAGACCCAATGTCGACAAAGCCATCGCCAACGCCAAACACGGCCACAGCTTCGACATCGAATACCGCATTCAGAATTCTGAGGGAAACTGGCATTGGTTCCAAGACCGCAACATCGTGTTGTACGGTAACAACGGTGAAACGATCATCGATGGCCTGGCGACCGATATCACCGCCCGCAAAAAGGCCGAACTGGCGCTCATCAACAGCGAAAAAAAATTCCATTCCATCCATCAATCCTCGACCCTCACCGCCATCGTCTCGGTTGATGAGAAAGGCATGGTTTCAATGTGGAACCCCGGCGCTGAAAAGGCCTTTGGGTATTCGGAATGCGAAATCATCGGTCAGCCGCTGACCATGCTCATGCCCAAGCGTTTCCGGGTGGCGCACACCTCAGGATTGCGCCACGCCCGAGAAAGCGGCCAACACAGCTTCATCGGCAAAACCGTTGAGTTGAGCGGTCTGCACAAAGACGGCCATGAGTTTCCGCTTGAGCTATCCCTCGGCGCGTGGACTTCGGGCGATAAAACGTATTTTTCCGGTATCATCAACGACATCACCAAGCGCAAAGCATACGAAGAAAGTTTGCGCAAAGCCAAAGAAGACGCAGAGTACGCCAACTTCGCCAAAACCCAATTTCTCGCCAACATGAGCCACGAGTTGCGCACTCCGCTCAACGGCATCATCGGCTTTGCCGAAATCATGGCGGCGCAGATGATCGGCCCGCTTTCACAGACCTACCAAGAGTATTGCCAAGACATTCGCAACTCAGGCCAGCACCTGCTTTCGCTGATCACGGAAATCCTCGACACCGCCAAGCTGGAGACCGGCAACATCAAGCTCATCGAATGCGAGATCAATCTGCGCACCTTGGCGGAACCGTGCATGAGGCTGATTCAACGAAAAGCCGATGAGGCCCAAGTCAAGGTCGAGGTGAATTTCCCCAACGACCTGCCGATGCTGTATGTCGATGCAACCCGCCTCAAGCAGATCTTGCTCAATCTTGTGTCGAACGCGGTTAAATTCAACAGGCCCGGGGGCCACGTTGTGTTGGATGCCCGTGTGACGGATAACAACGCCCTAGAAATCACGGTCGACGACAACGGGCTCGGCATCGCCGATAAAGACCTCGCGATGATCCTCGAGCCCTTCAAACAGGTCGAAGACATCATGACCAGATCCCATGAGGGCAGCGGCCTTGGCCTGCCCTTATCCAAGAACCTCATCGAGCTTCATGGCGGCAGGCTCAAAATCAACAGCGAACTGGGCGTCGGCACCACCGTCACGCTGCACTTTCCGGGAAACCGCGTGCGCGACATAAAGCGCGCAACGGGATGATGTTCTGGGCGTAATCGCTACACCAGCTGGCTTTCGGCCTCTGCCAAGTCTGCGGTGGTGTTTATGTTGAAGAACGGATCGAGCGGCTGGGCATCGAACGCAACCGTCGTAACCTCGTAGCGCGACGTCCACGCGCGCACCTTGCGGATGTCTTCAAGCTCGATCGCTTTGCGCAATTCAAAGCGCAGGTCCACCGGCCACAAACCGAACACCGGGTGCGTGTTCTCATCGGACGACACCGTGCCGATCTGGGCACTCTCGCGGGTGATCGCGGCGAGCACACGACGAACCCAATTGGCCGGTATGAACGGCGCGTCGGTGGCGAACGTCGCCACCCAGCGCGCTTGGGGCACGTGCTTGGCAACGAAATCCATCGCCGCCAAAACGCCCGCCAGCGGCCCAGCGAAACCGTCGATGCTGTCTTTGATCACCGGAAGTCCCAGGTCGGGAAAGCGGTCCGTGTCGCCGTTGACGTTGAGGATCAACGCGCCAACCTGCGGGGCCGCGTTCAAGGCCACACGTTCCAACAAGGTCTTGCCCTTCAAGGTTTGTAGGCACTTGTCATCGCCGCCGAAACGGCTAGAGCGCCCGCCCGCCAACAATACCCCCGCAATTTCGCGAGAGCCGGAGGGCGTAAGGGCCTTGGTATTAATGGTGCTGTTCATTTTGGGGAGGTCTGCCTTTTTTAAAACTCAAGTCATCTCAACAAGGTGTCACATCAATATGACCAAATCGAGACATCTGCATAACGGGCGCAAAATGCGCAATTCGCTCGCTCGTATATGGGGATTCGCGCCCGTGGCGACAACAAAATCTGGCTTATTTTACACGCAGTTGATTGCACCTTGAAGGCGCTCGGTTCATACTCCGCAAAGATGCTTATCAAGGGATTTTAGGGAGGAGTTCACCTATGTTCAAAAAAATCGCCATCGGACTGGGCGTGGTCATTGTCGCCATCGCGGGGGGTATGTATTACCTGTCGCAAAACGCAGGCAAGATCGTCGAGTCGGTGATCGAAGAACAAGGCACACGCGCCACCCAAGTCGCGGTCGCGCTTGACGCCGTGGACATCAGCCTCACTGACCTAAAAGCAGGTTTGCGCGGACTGACGGTCGCCAACCCCGAAGGCTTCAAAACCGACCGCGCCATCAGCCTCGGCGAAATCAGCATTAAGATCGCCAAAGATTGGTCGCCGGATGTGATCGTGATTGACGAAGTCATGGTCAACGCCCCCGAAATCACTTACGAGATCGGCGCGGGCGGTTCCAACATCGCGGCCATTCAGCAAAACGTCGAAAACTTCATGAAGGTCATGAGCGGCCCTGAAAAAGCCGGATCATCCGCCCCCGCTGAGCAGGCCGAGGGCGACAAGGAAGGCCCGAAGGTCGTCATCAACAACTTCTACATCAAGAACGGCAAGGTCAACGTTTCGGCCAGCCTGTTGCAGGGCAAGTCGCTGACCACGCCGCTGCCCGATATCCATCTCAAAGACATCGGCAAAGACGACGGCGGCGCAAGCCCGGCCGAAGTGGTCAATCAATTGATCGCCGCGATCACCGACAAAGCCGGTGGCGCAGCCAGCTCTTTGGATCTCACACAACTGGGACTCGCCGACATTTCCGGCAAGGCATCTGAAATCGGCGCAGCCGCCAAGGACGCCGCCGAAGGGGCCATCAAAAAAGCCACCGACGGAGCGCTCAAGGATGTGGGTGACAAGCTCGGCGGCGCGGGCGCGGGTGTCGGCGATGCGGTCGGCGAAAAACTCGGCGGCGCGGTGAAAGGCTTGTTCGGCAACTAAAGCTGCTATACTCCCCTTATGGGCGGACGGTTCACGTTTGGATCGTCCGCCTGTTTTTTTTAAGAGAAGCGACCACGACCATGCTGTCATACCAACACGCCTACCACGCCGGATGCCCGGCAGACGTTCACAAGCACGCTGCCTTGGCGCGGCTGTTGGTGCGCCTGACGGCTCAGGACGATCCCCTCACCTTGATCGAAACCCACGCCGGACGCGGTCTGTACGACCTGAGATCAGCAGAAGCGAAAAAGACCGGCGAAGCCCAACAGGGCATCGTGCGTTTGCTGGGCGAAGGCAAGCTGGTCAAGAGCCATCCCTTGGCCAAAATCATCGCCCAAACCCGGCGTAAGCACGGCCCGTCGGCTTATCCCGGCTCGCCGTTGATCGCGCACGCGCTGCTGCGTCCGCAAGACCGCATTCATTTGATGGAAATGCACCCCCAAGAGCACGCCGCCCTGGTGGATTTATTGGGCGATGAGGACAATATTTTCATCCAACACCGTGATGGTTTTGAAGCGACCTACGCGATGGCCCCGCCGACGCCGAAACGCGGCCTAGTGCTGATCGATCCCAGCTTCGAGGTAAAAACCGAATACAGCCTGACAGCTGAGTTCATCATCGATCTCAACGCCAAGTGGACGGATGGCATCATCTTGCTGTGGTACCCGTTGCTCAAGGCCGGGTACTACAAAGACATGGTCGAAGCCTTGGAAGACGCCATGCTGCCCGGCCTTCACCGTCGAGAAATCCACTTCGCCAAGCCCGAAAACGTGCGCGGCATGTTCGGCAGCGGGCTGATCGCGGTCAACCTGCCCAGCGCGTTTATACCCGCCATCGACGCCTTCACCTGGCCCTATCCGATCTAGGAGCATGTGAACCGGTTCACACACGAAAAAAGGCCCGGCAATACCGGGCCTTTTTCCTGTTGTCAGTGCCTCACCCTTGAGGCTGGGAAATTAACGTCCCAAGCGCTTAGCGATACCGTCGCCATATGCGGGGTCCGCTTGGCGGAAATATCCCAACTGACGCTCGACGATGTCGTCCGGCACGCCAGCCATAGCACCCGCGATGGTGTCCATCAGACGGTCCTGCTCGTCCCCCGCCATAATGCGGAACAAATTGCCTGCCTGGGTGAAGTCGTCGTTACCGTCACAGTGATCGTAACGATCGGCGACATCGCCTATGGCCAATGGTGGCTCCTTGTACGCCGCGTCTTCAACCGGGCCAGCAAAGCTGTTGGGTTGGTAGTTCACCGCGCCACCATTGTTGCCGTCAAAACGCATGGCTCCATCGCGCTGATAGGTGTGCACCGGGCACCGCGCCGCGTTCACCGGCAAGTGCTGATGGTTGGCCCCGACCCGGTAGCGCTGAGCATCACCGTAAGACAGGATGCGCATCTGCAACATCTTGTCCGGGCTGTGGCCGATACCCGGCACCACGTTGGCCGGGGTGAAGGCCGCCTGCTCAACCTCGGCGAAGTAGTTCTGCGGGTTGCGGTTCAGCTCCATGGTGCCGACTTCGATCAGCGGAAACGCGCTGTGCGGCCACACCTTGGTCAGGTCGAACGGGTTGTAGTCGGTCCGCTCGGCCTCGGCCTCGGTCATGATCTGCACCTTCAGCGTCCACTTTGGATAATCACCCCGATCGATGGCTGCCACCAAATCACGCTGATGGCTTTCTCGATCCTCGCCGACAATCTTTGCCACTTCTGCGTTGCTGTTGGTGGCTTGGCCCTGCTGGGTCTTAAAGTGGAATTTGACATAGTGGCGTTCTCCTTCCCCATTGATCAGGCTGTAGGTGTGCGAACCATAACCGTTCATGTGGCGATAGGTCTGGGGTTGGCCGCGATCCGACATCAAGATGGTGATCTGGTGCAACGCTTCAGGTGCATGAGACCAGAAATCCCACTGCATGGTGCCATCACGCAAATTGGTGCGCGGGTCGCGTTTTTGACTGTGGATGAAGTCCATGAACTTGTACGGATCACGGACAAAGAACACCGGCGTATTGTTGCCGACCACATCCCAGTTGCCTTCTTCGGTATAGAATTTCACCGCAAAGCCGCGCACATCGCGTTCGGCATCCGCCGCGCCCTTTTCACCGGCCACGGTGGAAAAGCGGATGAAGCATTCGGTTTCTTTACCGACCTCAAAGACCTTCGCCTTGGTGTACTTGGTGATGTCGCCGGTGATGGTCAGTTTACCGTATGCACCGGAGCCTTTGGCATGCACGATGCGCTCGGGAATGCGTTCACGGTTGAAATGCGCGTGCTTTTCGAACAATTGCCAGTCTTGGGCCAACAGCGGGCCGCGCGGTCCGGCGGTCAGACTGTTTTGGTTGTCACCAACGGGTGCGCCGTTCGCGGTGGTCATGATGGGACACTTGCTCATAATCCGGTACTCCGATCTATCTGGTTGCTTGCTTCGTCGAACAAACAAATAGCACCCCAGATTGATCGAATATAACGAATATAAACTATATCAGTTATCGATACAGACGATTACAAGATGATCAGCCCTGTTCTAAGAAGTTACTCGGCCGGCTGCACCTGCAAACGTTTTGAGCGCGCGTACCACAACGTGGCGACAAACGTGACCACCAAGAACGGTGCCATGCCGTAGTTCACCGCGTCCCAACCCGACAGATTGAACAGCCCACCCGATGCGAACGAGCCCGTGGCCGCGGATGCGAACACGATGAATTCGTTGAGCCCCTGGGTCTTGGCTTTTTCCGACGGCTGGTAGGCTTCGGTGAGCAGCGTGGTGCCGCCGACGAACAAAAAGTTCCACGCCACCCCCAGCAAGATCAACGCGGCGCCGAAATTGAGCATCTCGATCCCCGACGTGGCGAACACCGCGCTGACGATAAACAACGCCATGCCACTGAACAAGATCGTCAAGACGCCAAAGCGGTGGATCAACGTACCGGTGAAAAACGACGGCACGAACATTGCCAGAACGTGCCACTGAATGACCGATCCGGTGTCGTGCATCTCGAACCCGCACGCGGTCATGGCCAACGGCGTTGCGGTCATCACCAAAACCATCAAGCCATAGCTGGTGGCCGCATTGAGCACCGCCGCGATGAACGCGGGTTGGCGCATGATCACACGCAAGGGCCGCGCGCCTTCGTGGTTGCCGTCTTCCGCCGGGCGTGGAATGCGCACCAGCGATAGGGGGATTAACGCCACCACGCTGATCATTGACGCCATCAAGAAACTGCCCGCAAACGGCACAGGGGCGAGAAAATCGCGGCTGTAAACTGCCAAGGTCGGACCGAACAATGCCGAAATCACGCCGCCCAGCAACACGTACGACACCGCCCGGCTGACGTAATCGATGGGCGCGCTTTCCACTGCGGCAAAGCGGTAATACTGGGTGCAGGCCTGATAAATGCCCATGATCAAGGCCGCGAAACAAAACATCACGAAGCTGCTTTGCGTGATGGCATAAGCGCCCAACGCCCCGGCGCTGATCCCTGCGGTGGCGCCGATCAAAAAACCGAAACGTCGCCCGATGCGCTTCATCAACATCGACATCGGGATCGTGCTCGTCGCCGTGCCGATGGTCAGCACCGCAATCGGCAACGTCGCCAGCAGCTTGTTTTCGGCCAACATCTGGCCCACCAATCCGGCAAACATGATGAAGGTCACGCCCGAAACCAAATAAAGCCCCTGCGCCGTGGCCAGCATGAAAATGTTGAAGCGGTAATTTTTCACGGGCATGGCTTAGGCGTCTTTCAACTGGGGAGGATGATCAGCGGGCGGCTTTGCCGTGGTGGTCAGGTATACGCCGAGCAAAATCGGCGCGATGCCGATCAAGTGATAGGTCTGAAGGCTTTCGCCCAGGAAAATGATCGAAAAAATAGATGCGAACAGCGGGATCAGGTGGATAAACAAGCCCGCTTTGTTGGCCCCCACTTGGGGCACGGCGGCGTTCCAACACACGAACGCGGCGATGGACGCAAACAGCGCCACATACGCGATCACCAACAAACTGGAGGTGTTCACCGTAAATCCGCCGACGGTGTTGTATTCCCACAGATAAAACGGCAACAGCACGACAATGGCGATCCAGTTGGTGGTGCCCAGAACCACCATCGCCGGAAGTTTCTGCCCCTCGCCTTTGGGCAAGCGCTTCAACAGCACCGAATAAATCGACCATGCCAGAACCGCAGCCAAGACCCACAAATCGCCCGGCGTAAAGCTCAAGTTGATCAGCACATTCCAATCGCCGCGCGAAACAATCGCCACGACACCCAACACCGAAATCGCAATGCCCAAGCCTTGGCGCGGACACAATCGCTCATCGCCCATCAAAACGGAAATCATCGGAATGACCATCGGCATGCTCGCCAACACCACGGCGGCGTTGATGGCGGTGGTGGTGCCCAACGCAATGTAAGTGAAGCTGTGAAACATCACCATGCCGGTCACGGCCAGCACCAACAGCAAGGCAAAATGTTTGCGAATCAGCGCGCGGTGCAGCCACATGCCACGGGCTACGAACGGCAGCAAAATGACCCCCGCCGCCAGCCAGCGCCAAAACGTCAAGTTCAACGGCGGAATGTCGCTATGCGCCCAACGCCCAACCACAAAATTACCGCCCCAAAATAGGGCGGAAAGCGTCAGCAGCAATGCGGGCGGCAACTTCGAAATCATCCGGGGAAGTCCAGGTTAGCGTGACGGTCAGGTTGTGCGGGTGGTTTGCCACCACACACCGTATGCGTGAATGAGGCTCCAATTGATAGCCCATCTAGCCCCCAAACACGACGGCGTTTTTGTCACGGTGACAATAACACCTCATACGTATGATCATCCATATGAAACGAAACCGATAAATCATCATTGACAAAGATACTGTGTTCATGCTTTGTTCTCATTAAGATATCCGAGTTTCATGATGGAGAAAACTTATGAACGCCACAGATCAATTCGAACGCATCCTCGGCGAAACCGCCGCCGTCGTGGCCCTGTTTGCAGCAGGCTACGTGTTGCTGATGATTGCTTAACCTTAAAGTGTCTAAATACATGCATGTTATCTCATAGTTAGATCACCAGGAGACGCCATGCCAGGAGGATATGCACACATCACGCTCGTCAATTCCATGCGTGAACTTGTGGACACACGTGCCGAAATTCCCGTCAACGTTAAGATCGCGTTGGGTGATTATCTCGGCTTTTGCGAACTGGGCGGCGTCTCGCCCGACTATCCTTATCTGGATATCCTCGACAGCAACGCGGCCTCATGGGCGGACTACATGCATTACGTCGACACCGGATCCATGATCCAAGTCGGTGTGCAGCGTGTCAGCGCCATGTCCGGCGCACAACAAAGCAAATGTCTGGCTTGGTTGATGGGTTACAGCGCCCACGTCATCGCCGATGTCACGATCCACCCCATTGTGGAACTCAAGGTCGGGCCATACGACGACAACAAAATGGACCATCGGATCTGCGAGATGCATCAAGACGCCTATATCTTTCAGCGCCTCAATCTCAGCAAGATCGGCCTGTCCGAACACCTCGACAAGGAAAACGGCGGCATTATGTCGTGCCACCATCCCGACGATGAGGACCGCATCGACGCCAGCATTCATGAATTGTGGCACGCCATGCTGCAACAGGTGCATCCGGGTGCTTACGCGCAGAACGCTCCCAACATCGACAGTTGGCACGCGAAATTCGGATCACGCGTCGATTTGATCGAAGAGGGCTCTGCCCTGCCCGCTTTTGCACGCCACGTCGCGGTGAATGCCGGGCTCACCTATCCCGAACCGCAAGAAATCGACAGCGCAGCGTTTATCGAAGCCCTCGAAACACCCGAAGGCCCCTTGCATTACGATGCTATATTTGACCGCGCGCGGGACAATGTCGCCAAGGTGTGGTCCTGGATTGGTCAAGATGTCGCCGCACGCACGCTCGACCACGTCAGCGCCATCGGCGATTGGAACTTGGACACCGGTCGCGATGAAGCCGGTGCTTTGGTGTTTTGGAATGAACCAACCGGTGGGAGTGACGAGCGATGAAACGCCAACTGATGACTTTTGTCGCCATCTGCGCCATCGCTCTCAGCGCGACCTCGTGCCTCAACGCAGGCACACTGGACAACGAAAAAATGCTCGGCCTTGCAGGTGCCTTAACCAAGGTCAGCGCGACGGTTCACACCACGGTGCGTTACAAAAACCCGCCACCCGAGTTGATGGATCGCGAGCTCTTAACGCTTGCCACGTCCCACACCCCCAAACTGTTGGACAGGTTTGACGGTTTTGTGTTGAAAGCCCGCCAAAGCGGCGGCCATTCGTCTGTCTTGCTGTGTGACGCCAAGGGCGAAACCGCCTTGGTGGAAGACGCGGGCTGCACCTCGAAAGCGGACATCCACCTGTGGGAAACGCATCCAGGACACCCTTGCGCATATATTTTGAACCTAGAGGAGACATGCCCAACGCCATGAACTCTCGGGCCATGAAATCTCGCGCTTCGGACTACAGCGTTTCAGGCAGGATCAATGCGCCGTTTTTATCCGGCACCAGTTGCGCCACATGGGAAAACTCCCACGGATGGCCATCGGGGTCCGCGACATAGCCGGTATACCCGCCCCACGGCATTTCTACGGGCTTATTTAAAACCGTGGCCCCCGCCTCCAACGCTTTGGCGAACAGGGCATCGACTTCATCTCGATTGTGCGCATTGATGGCCAATGTGATCCCGCCGGGCTTAGCGCCTTGCAGTCCCGTGTCATGGTCTAGTGCCTCTTGCAGATATAGGCCCAAAACTTGGCTGCCGGCTTGAAAAAACGTCACCTCATCCATGCTGATCGGCGATGCGACCCATCCCATGGCTTCGTAATACGCGCGCGACACGGTCATATCCTTAACGCCCAGGGTGATCAGATGAACATGGTTTTGCATATCTCGCTGCTCCTCGAGTTATATTTTGGGAACCTCACGCTTGGCGCCGTCGTCATCAAGGGCGACGAACACGAAGTCGCCTTCGGTGACCTTGAGGTCTGTGACCGTGGTCCCGGTGCGTCGATGCACCCAGGCTTGCACGTGGATGGTCAGCGAGGTGCGCCCGACCTTGGTGACATCGGCGTAACAACACAGCACATCGCCCGACAGCACCGGCAGATGAAATTCCATCGCGGTGATCGCGACGGTGGCGACGCGGCCTTGGGCGTGGTCGTTGGCGGTGATGCCGCCGGCCAGATCCATTTGCGACAATATCCAGCCGCCGAACACGTTGCCGCCCGCGTTGAGATTGGCCGGCATCGCCACCTGGCGGATCGCCAACACGCCTTTCGGTTGGTCAGCTGGACTCGATTCGTTCATTTCATCCTCAATGCTATTGGATCGGCACGCCACATTTTGTGCTTTTACACGCGCCAGACTACCGTATGATGCCATTAAAGCGTTAGCGGATAAATTAAGATACGCTGTCGCCACACGCGGAGCCAGTGCCTTCGCCCCCAATATTTAGAGATACGATCCTCCATGAGCGACCTGTTCGAAGCCGACGACACCCCAAAGAAAGCCCCCAAGCCCGCTGCCGTCAAGTCTGTGGCGGCTAAACCCGCGGCGAACAAAGCTGCGGCGCGGCCTGTCCCCGCTGGCGGCGACGCCTATACGGCGGCGGATATCGAGGTCTTGGAAGGCCTGGAACCGGTGCGCAAACGCCCCGGCATGTACATCGGCGGCACCGACGAGCGCGCCTATCACCATCTAGCGGCGGAAATCCTCGACAACTCCATGGATGAAGCGGTGGCCGGCCACGCCAGCGTCATCGACGTCACGTTGGAGCCGGGCAACCGTCTGGTGGTGCGCGACAACGGTCGCGGCATCCCGGTCGACCCGCACCCAAAATTCAAAGACAAATCGGCGTTGGAAGTGATCTTCACCACTTTGCACGCGGGCGGTAAATTCGGCGGCGGCGCGTATGAGACCTCAGGCGGTTTGCACGGCGTCGGCTCGTCGGTGGTCAACGCGCTGTCATCGGAACTGATCGTCGAAGTCGCCAAAGACAAGCAACTATACCAGCAGACCTATTCGCGCGGTTTGCCGACCTCCGTTCTGGAAAACATGGGCCCGGTCAACAATCGGCGCGGCACCACCGTATCGTTCGTGCCCGACACCGACATTTTTGGCACCCGGGTGCATTTTCGCCCGCACACGCTGTTTCGCATGGTGCGATCCAAAGCGTACCTGTACCGGGGCGTAAAAATCCGCTGGAACTGCGAAGCGGCGCTGTTGCACGACAAAGAAGACAAAGATGTGCCTGAAAAGGCCGAATTGCACTTTCCCGGCGGCTTGGCGGACTATATCGCCAGCTTGCTCAAAGATCGGCGCACCGTCACGCCATTGGCGTTCGAAGGCTTAGCCAACTTCCCCGAAGGCCCTGGCCGGGTCGAATGGGCGGTGGCGTGGCCGATGGACGAAGACGGGTTCTTAAACTCCTATTGCAACACCGTGCCCACGCCACAAGGCGGAACGCATGAATCAGGCCTCAAATCGGCTCTGACCAAGGGCATCAAGGCCTACGCGGAACTGGTCGGCGACAAACGCGCGGCGAAAATTATGGCCGACGACATGATCGGTGGTGCCTGCGTGATGCTGTCGGCGTTTATTTCCGATCCGCAGTTCCAGGGCCAGACCAAGGACAAGCTGTCCACCGCAGAGGCCGCCAGACTGGTGGAAAACGCCGTCCGTGATCGCTTCGACCATTGGCTGTCATCCGATCCCAAAGTGGCCCAGGTGCTGCTCGACAACGCGGTGGAACGCGCCAACATCCGCACGCGGCGCCGCCTCGACCAAGAAACCAAGCGCAAGTCGCTGACCAAAAAACTGCGCCTGCCCGGCAAACTGTCCGATTGTAGCCAGACCACCGCGCTGGGCACCGAACTGTTCATCGTCGAAGGCGACAGCGCGGGCGGATCCGCTAAGCAAGCCCGCAACCGCAAGACCCAGGCGATTTTGCCGCTGCGCGGTAAGATCCTCAACGTCGCATCGGCCACCCTCGACAAGCTCAAGGCCAACCAGGAACTGTCCGATCTGGTCGAGGCGCTGGGCTGCGGCACGCGCAAGGCCTACGACGACGAAGCACTGCGTTATGAGAAGATCATCATCATGACCGATGCCGACGTGGACGGCGCACACATCGCCGCTTTGCTGATGACGTTCTTCTTTAGAGAAACGCCGAAACTCATTGAAAACGGTCACCTTTATATCGCCATGCCGCCCCTGTATCGCATTGTGCAGGGGGCCAAGGCGATCTACGCGCGCGACGATGCGCACAAAGACGAATTGATGGAAACCGAGTTCACAGGCCGCGGAAAAATCGAAATCAGCCGCTTTAAAGGCCTCGGCGAAATGCCGCCCGCGCAGCTCAAAGAAACCACCATGAAGCCCGACAATCGCATCTTGCTGCGGGTCACCGTGCCCAAGGGCCATGGCGCGGAAGATTGGGATGACATCCACGACACCGAAGAATTGGTCGAAAGCCTGATGGGCAAAAAGCCGGAACTGCGCTACGCCTACATCCAAGAGCACGCCCAATTCGTCGAGGACATCGACGTCTAATCATAAAGGATCGCTAAAAAGGACCAGGGCCGTGATTTTTCGCTTTTTGCTCAACAACAGCGAACCGTTCGCCCTGGACCTGGACGCCCAGCCGTTGCGCGTTTCGGTGCGCGCCCAGGTTATTTTGGGCTTTGTGACGCTGGGTTTGGGCAAAGGCGGGTTGTTTATTTCCACCTTTCTCGCCGCCATGGCGTGGTCGGAAGACGGCTGGCTGGCTTATGCCGTCATCTGCACTGTCGCGACGCTCATGGTGATGACGTTCGGCTACATCATCACGTTTGGGCGCATCGAAGGCCTGATCGACCTCGCCCCCGTCACAGGCATGGGCACGGTGCAGCTGACCAAGCGGTTGCCCTTTTACAGCCGCAGGGTCACGGAACCGTTGGCCAATTACCAAGGCATCGCCCTCATAACGCAACAAGACCGTGACCTGCGCCTCACCCATATCTTGATGCTGGCCCACGCCAACACGGAGCTCGACCTGCCCTTGTGGCGACGACGTTGGCCTGAACCGCCCACCGCACAATGGGCCGCCTATTCACAAGCGTTAGGTGTCTCGCGTATGGATCACCTTATCCAAGAGTAGTATTTACAGAACCGTCTTCTTCAGGCCCAATGATCAGACTCTCATCAGAAAGACTTGGAGACACGCAATGGTTGCCCAGAATGGGAACAGCCAGCCCATCGCCCCCCCGCCCCCCGTACCGGCGCCGGAGGTATCTCTGTCTTTGCAAGACTTGCCCCGTTTGCATGTGCGCTTTCCCCTCAAACGTTTCATCGCCATGATCGGGTTTATCGGCGCGCTGATCATTGCGATGATCGTCTACAGCGCCGAAACGGGGCTGCGCATGTCCCAGCGCTATATGCCGCTGATCGACGCCGCCATGGAAATCAAATTCGAAGGCACGACAGCCTATCTTTGGTATGAAGAGTTCATCGCCAACGACCCCGACGCAACGATGGAACTGGTGCTCAAACACATGGATCAAGCAGATTGGTACGCCCGCGCCATGTTGGAGGGCGGCACCAATGATGAGGGCACCTTCATCCCATTAGACGACCTTGAGCTACGCGCAAATATTCAACAGGTCCGCGTTCTTTTGGCGCAGTTTCGCACCAAATTGGAAAAAGGCCATCACAACCGAAGCGCCAACCTGATATTTGAAACATTCATCGAAATGGCCGACGTCACCGAAACGCGGCTGCAAAACCTCGTCAAAATTGCGGAAAAACGTTTCATCATCGTGCAGGCCATCCTGACATTAACGGCCTTAACGGCCATGACGTTCTTAGGCGTTTTGTTCGTGCGTTTCGCCGATAGCCAAAACAAAGCCGTGGTCGATCTGAGACGTGAGATTTTTCGCCGCATTCGCGTGGAAAGCACCCTGCGCAAACAGGCCACCACGGACACCTTGACCGGTCTTTTGAACCGCCGACGCATGACCGATATCTTGCAAGATGAACTGAGCCGCGCCAAACGCCTGCACACCCCCTTTTCGGTGGTCATGTTCGACATTGACCATTTTAAACAGGTCAACGACACCTTCGGTCACGAAGTCGGCGACAATGTGCTCAAAGAAATCGCCACCACCGTCAAATCGCGCTTGCGCGAACTGGACGCCTTTGCCCGCTGGGGCGGAGAAGAGTTCGTGATTTTGCTGCGCGGCACCGAAATAGACGGCGCATTGGAAATATCGACCATTTGCTGCGACATACTCGCCCAACACACAATCGAACACGTCGGCCAAGTCACCGCCAGTTTCGGTGTCGCCGCGTACCGCAAAGATGAAACCCTGCGTGAGTTGATTCACCGTGCCGATGACGCGCTCTACACGGCCAAAAACAATGGCCGGAACCGTGTGGTGATGGCAAAAGCCGACTAACGGCGCGCTTTGACTTTGGCGATGGTCAGCGGCAACAGTTCAACCGCCAAAACGCCGCTGAGGATCAAGGCCCCACCACTGAATTCCAGCGCACCGAGGTGTTCACCCAACACCACCGCACCGGCCAACGCGGCAAACACCGTTTCGGCGCTGAGAATGATCGACGCGTCCGCTGCCGGGGTATGGCGCTGGCCCACCACCTGCAAGGTGAAGCCGACGCCCACCGACAAGATACCCGAAAACGCCAACATCGGCGCGGCGGCGCTCAAGCCTTCAAAGCTCAGCGTCTCCGTCATTCCACCCCAGGTCGTGCCGAGAATTCCGCAGACCAAAAATTGCACGAACGAAATCACGAACGGCGCGCCGGTCCTGGCGGTCATCGCGCCAATCAGCAAGATGTGCGTGGCCCAAAACAGCGCCCCGGCGATCACCCATGCATCACCTTCGCGTACATCGTCCAAAGCACCACCCGCCATTAGATACGCCCCACCGACACACGCCAACGCCGCGGGCCAGATGGCCGGATGGGGCAATTGGCGCAACACCAAAAACGCCAAAATCGGGGTTAGCGGCACGTACAGCGCGGTCAAAAAACCCGCATTGGCGACCGTGGTGGCGGCGATGCCGAACTGCTGCAACAACGCCGCCGTAAACAAAACGGTTCCCGTCAACACCAACCACGGCAACGTGCCACGGCCCAATTGCCAGCCTTCGCGCCCGCGTTTGATGCGCATTTCGTGTACCGCAAACGGCAACACCACCAACGCGCCCATGAAAAAGCGCAGCCCGGTGAACAACACCGGACCGATGTGTTCCATCGCCATTTGCTGGACGGAAAACGTTACCCCCCAAATCAGCGCGGCGACCAGCAACAGAAGGTTGGCATGTAAACGGCGCATTGGGGAGGTTCCATAATCGTAAAGAGTGGCTGTGTAGCTCCCCTCGAAACAAAGTTCAAGGCTTGTACAGCAAAGCCTGAAACGCTTATGAATGAATTGTTGCAGCACAGCGCTGAGAGTCTTAGTCTTTACAAAGTTTTTTCAGGTTTGCCACCCCATGGACCTCCCTATGTCAGACAACACTACGCCTCTGCTTCAGGTTGAGGACATTCACAAACGCTTTGGCGGGCAAGAAGTGCTTAAAGGCGTGTCCGTCAGCGCCAAGCGCGGCGACGTGATTTCTATTTTGGGCTCCAGCGGTTCGGGCAAAAGCACCTTTTTGCGCTGCATCAATTATCTTGAGCACCCCGATCAAGGCCGCGTCATCATCGAAGGCGAAGAAATCCACACCAAGACCACCAAAAACAACGAATTGGTCCCTGCGGATCAAAAACAGCTCGCCCGGCTGCGCGCACGCATCGGTTTTGTGTTTCAGTCCTTTAACCTGTGGCCGCACCTTGACGTTTTGCAAAACGTCATCGAAGCGCCGATGCAGGTCTCAAAGCTCAGCAAAAAGGCCGCCACCGAGCGCGCCGAAGTGATCTTGGAACGTGTCGGCTTGATCGATCGCAAGAACCACTACCCCGCACACCTGTCCGGCGGCCAGCAGCAACGCGCCGCCATCGCCCGCACCCTGGCGATGGAACCCGACGTGATCTTGTTCGACGAGCCCACATCCGCATTGGACCCGGAATTGGTCAGCGAAGTGCTGGCGGTGATCGGATCGCTGGCCGAAGAAGGCCGCACCATGCTGATCGTCACCCACGAAATGGGCTTTGCCCGTGAAGTGTCCACCTGGACCCAATTTCTTCACCAAGGCATGATCGAAGAACAAGGCACACCCGACAAGATATTCAACAACGCGGATTCCGAACGCATCCGCCAGTTCATGGCTAGCCACCTTCATTAATCAACTTTAAGAGTGGCGCCGTTTTTGACAAAGCAAAGGGAGTATCAAAGCATGAAATTGACCCACCACCTGAAAGGCATGGCCATCGCGGCCATCACCGTATTGGCCGTCAGCGCGGGCACCGCCAATGCTGCGGAAAAACTGCGCATCGGCACCGAAGGCGCGTATCCTCCGTTCAACATGGTCGACAGCAATGGCGAGCTACAGGGCTTCGACGTCGACATCGCCAAGGCGTTGTGCACGAGCATGGGCGCGGACTGCACCTTTGTGAAACAGGACTGGGACGGCATCATTCCGGCGCTCAACAAGCGCAAGTTCGACGCCATCGTCGCATCCATGTCGATCACCGACGAGCGCAAAAAAGCGGTCGATTTTTCTGAGCACTACTACACCAACAAACTTCAGTTCGTCGGCAAGACGGGCATGGCGCTGGACGTTTCCATGGCGGGCCTCAAAGGCAAGACCGTCGGCGCACAGCGCGCCACCATCAGCGGCGACTGGCTGGAAAAGAACCGCGCCGGGGCGAACATCAAGCTCTATGACACCCAGGAAAATGCTTATCTCGACCTCGCCTCCGGTCGTCTGGACGGCATCCTCGCCGACGCGTTGGTGAACTACGAATGGCTCAAGTCCGACGCGGGCAAAGGCTTTGAGTTCAAAGGCGATCCGGTGTTCGACGGCGACCTGATCGGCATCGCCGTGCGCAAGGGCCAAGACGAGCTGCGCACCAAGCTGAACAAAGCCATCAAGGACATCGTCGCGAACGGCACCTACGCCAAAATCAACGCGAAGTACTTCCCCTTCTCCATCTATTGATGCGAAGCTAAGCCGGCAGGGCTGCCACGTGCGCCCTGCCGGTTTTTTCTTATATGACTTAAGGCCCCCCCATGATCGATCTACACGGCTTTGGCGCACTCCTGCTTGCTGGCACGTTCGTGACCTTGCAGCTGGCGCTGGCCGCCTTGGTGTTAGGCCTGATCTTGGGGCTTTTGGGCGCAACGGCGAAGCTGTCCGAACTGGCCCCCGTGCGGCTTTTGGGCAACGGCTATTCGACCTTGGTGCGCGGCTTGCCGGAATTTTTGGTGGTGCTGACGTTTTATTTCGGTGCTACCGACGCACTCATGGGCATCGCCTCATGGTTTGGCTACGACGAATACATCGAAGTCAGCGCTTTTGCCGCAGGCACCACGGCGCTGGGCTTTATTTTCGGCGCTTATGCGTCGGAACTGTTTCGTGGCGCGATCATCGCCATCCCACCCGGTCAAGCCGAAGCGGCACGCGCGTTGGGCATGAACCGACACCAGACCTTTTCGCGCATCACCCTGCCCCAAGTGTGGCGCATCGCGCTGCCAGGATTGGGCAACCTGTTCATGATTTTGATGAAGGACACCGCGCTGGTGTCGGTGGTCGGCCTTGAAGAACTGATGCGCGTCACCGCGTTCGCGGTCGGGCGTTCGAAAGAGCCCTTCACCTTTTATCTGACGGCGGCGGTGATTTACCTGATCCTGACGTCCATAGCGTCCTATGGGCTTAAGCGGATGGAAAAACGCGCCAGCCTCGGCGTCAGGGAGCTGACGTCATGAGTTGGGAAACTTTTGTCGCTATGTTGCCCCTGCTGGCCAAAGGCGCGCTGCTCACCGTGGAGCTATTGTTGCTGTCCGCGATTGCCGGTCTGCTTCTCGCCGTGCCTGTGGCGCTGGCGCGGGTGTCGCGCAAATGGTGGATCAGTATCGGCCCGCGCACCTACATCTTCTTTTTTCGCGGCACGCCGCTTTTGGTGCAATTGTTCTTGGTTTATTACGGCCTGGGCCAGTTTGAAGCGGTGCGCGAAAGTTTCGCCTGGCCGGTGCTGCGCGAAGCGTATTGGTGCGCGGTAATCACCTTCTCACTGCACACGGCGGCCTACATCTCGGAAATTCTGCGCGGCGCGATCCAAGCCGTTCCGGGGGGCGAAATCGAAGCTGCGCGCGCCGTCGGCATGCGCCCGCACCAAGTGTATGCGCACATCATTTTGCCGCGTGCGTTCCGCATGGCGCTTCCGGCGTATGGCAACGAGATCATCTTGATGCTCAAGGCCAGCGCCCTGGCCAGCACCATCACGCTGCTGGACCTCACCGGCATGGCGAAAACGATTTCAGCGAAGAACTACATGCCGGTGGAAACGTTCATCACCGCCGGTGCGTTCTACCTGATCATCACCTATGCCCTGACGCACTTAATCCGCTTTTTGGAAAAGCATCTGCATCCGGACCGCAAGGAACCGGTGGTCATCGTCGGTTAGATGTCGATTGAGCGGCCTAGCCCTGCATCGCCCCCTCGCCGAATACACGTTCCAATTCAGCAACCAACTGTCCGATATCAAACGGCTTGGTGAGGTAAGCGTCGAAGCCGGCTGTGAGCCCCTCTTCGACAAGATGCGGCATGGCGTGCGCACTGACGGCAATGATGGACGCCTTGCTATCCGTTTCCTTGCGAACGGTTTTGAGCATTTCGGTGCCGCTCATCCCCGGTAAAGCAATGTCGAGCATGATGAAATCCGGGTGCACGGCTTTGACGATGTCCATGCCATGCTCAGCACTTTTAGCGGTGATGAGGCGCAGATTGGGGAACTGCTCGAAAATACTTTCCATGAGCAACAAGTTCGTCTCGTTATCTTCGACATACAAAACCGTGCCAACGTGTTGCACATCTTCCAACTTTTGCTGTTTTGTGACGGTCGGTTCCACGCGTTCAGTTCCCCCACCGTCGGCGATGGGAAATTTGACGCAGAACGTCGAGCCCTCGCCAACCACCGATTGGACACCGATCTCACCACCCATCAGTTCCACCAATTCTTTGCTAATGGTCAGACCGATGCCAGCGCCTTCGATGTCGCTGTTTTCATAACCCAAGCGCGTAAACGGCTGGAACAAATCCTTAAGACCTTCGGGCGAGATGCCGGTCCCCGTGTCGCTCACCTTGATGGTCAAAGAAACATCATCAACGTCGCACGACAACGTAAACTCGCCACCTTCGACGTTATATTTTACGGCATTGGACAACAGGTTCAGCAAAACCTGTTTCAAACGCATGGTGTCGACCAAAATGTTCGGCCAGTGATGCTCCAGCGCCGGAATATGGAAGGTTAGGTCCCTCCTTTCCGCCAAAGCCTGCGCCATTGGGATCGTTTCATAAAACACGTCTTCAGGCTTGGTGCTTTGGATATCGAGTTCAAGGTGCCCGGACTCGATCTTCGCCAATTCAAGAATTTCATTGATCAAATGCAAAAGATGGCTGCCGCCGGCCTTGATGTGCTCGACACTTTCTTTTTGCCCGTCCAACAACGGATGTCCCGGATCGTGTTCCAGCAGCTGCGCAAAACCAAGAATGGCGTTCAAGGGCGTGCGCAATTCGTGGCTCATGGACGACAGGAATTGCGATTTCGCTTGATTGGCGCGTTCGGCTTCAAGCTTGGCGCGGTTCAGTATTTTTTCTGCAATTTTACGCTCGGTGATGTCTTCGTACATACCGAGAATGCCGATGACTTCGCCATCAAGGTTGCGCAGCGGGCTTTTAGACGTACGCAGCCAAATTTCGTTTCCACCCGGCGTCGTTCGCGGCTCTTCATAGCCCAGCTTGGGTTTTTTGCTTTTGATGACACGCAAATCGTCCGCGCGGTAAAGGTCCGCCTGGTCGCGCCAGCTCATATCAAAATCCGACTTACCAATCATCTGGCGGGGATTTTTATATCCCGCATCCATGGCGTACAAACGGTTACAGCCCAAAAAATCGAGATTTTTATCTTTCCAAAACACCCGCACGGGAATGCTGTCCAGCACCACATTGAGCATGCGATTGGCATCCATCAGGCGCTGTTCGCTTTCTTCAAGCTCGGCCTTGGCCCGCTCCGTGGCTTCGATCTGACGTTGAAGTTCTTGGGTGCGTTCCGCGACTTGGCGTTCCAAGTCTTCGTTGGCGCGACGCAAGGCCTCTTCGGAATTTTTGCGCTCCGTGATGTCGCTAAACACCACCAACAAGCGCGGCTTACCGTCAAAAATGACTTCATCGCACGCTGTTGAGAAGGTCCGCACCTCACCGCTGCGGGTGCGCAATTGCGTTTCAAAATCGCGCAGCGTTCCACTTGCCTGAAATGCACTGATGTAGCGTTTGCGGTCTTCAGGGCTCTGCCAAACACCAAGTTCGTGCGCCGTTTTGCCAATCACTTCTGCACGTTCATAGCCCATGGTTTTCAACCACACGTCATTCACGGCGTAATGATGACCGGTTTCCACTGTGGAAATGACGATCATGGCCGGACTGGCGTCGAAAATCTTGGCAAAACGGTCCTCGCACGCGGCGAGGTCCTGTTTTAAGGCGTTAATGACGGGCGCATTTTCATCCATGATGTCGTGAGTATACCCAGTTCGTGAAGATAACCCTCAAGGTAATGATATTTCAGGACGATTCAAAACATTAATCGTATTATTCACGATAATAATCAAATCAATAAGCTTGTGTTCACCGTGTGCTACCATCCCAGCCCGCAGCGCGCATAACATTCAAAGCTCTAGATTGTCATGCGAGGCCCCGACCGATGCAATCCGATATTCTCATTTTGTTTTCCACGGCGCAATCCGACGCCGAAATTTCCAAGGCCAAATGCTGTTTGATGGAAACGGACAAGTCCGTTCTGGTGCACTGTAAAGAGGGCTCGAAGCGGTTGCTGTTGGTAACCTACTCGCCGTCAACCGTATCCCCCACCGTTTTGCTGAAAGCCGTGCATGACGCCGGTTTCGAAGCCACCATGGCGGGAGGCTAGATTAAGACATCAGTTCAACATATCTCTTGACGCGTCATAACTAATTTATTAGTTTTATTTTTATGAACGCAATCCTCAATGAAACCATTGCTGCAGATATTCTCGGCGCGCTGGGCAACGAAACCCGGCTCAAAGTGTTCCGCTTGTTGGTGCGCGCGGGGCACGGCGGCTTAAACATCGGCCGAATTCAAGACCAACTGGGCACCGCGCCATCGACTTTGGCTCATCACATCCAAACCCTTGTGCATGGCGGTTTGGTGACGCAAAACAAAAAGGGCCGCGAAGTGATTTGTTCGGCCAACTTCGACACCATGAACGCCGTCGTCGCCTACTTAACGGACGAATGCTGCAAGGGTTTTTGTTAAGGGCCCATCTTGCCCAAGGCCACGCACGGGTACAGATAAAGCGCGCTTGGGCCTTTTTATTAAGCTATAATAACTATTTATCTAGGGATTTGGAAAAATGTCCACGCAATCGCCCCCCCTGTCACCGACCGCCATGCTGAAACGCAAAGTCGACCCCGCCTGGGCCGCGCTGGCGCTGGCCATTATCGCCTTGGGTGTCATCTTGCCGCACCAGGCCGGTTCAAGCGTGGTGTTTATTTTCAACCAGGTCATCCACATCCTGCCCTATCTGGCGCTGGCCGTTGGGGCCGCCGCTTATGCCGGTGCGAGCGGTGCCGACAACCTCATCGCCAAAGCGTTTTCGGGCCACATCGCACTGATGATCCCGTTCGCTGCCTTGATGGGGGCGCTGTCGCCGTTTTGTTCGTGTGGCGTGATTCCCTTGATCGCGGCGTTGCTGTCCATGGGCGTCCCATTGGCGCCGGTGATGGCGTTCTGGCTGGCCTCACCGATCATGGACCCGTCCATGTTTCTTTTGACATCGGGCGAAATCAGCATGGACTTCGCCATCGCCAAAACCATCGCGGCGATTGCGCTGGGCTTGTTTGGCGGCGTTGCGGTGTTGGCGCTGTCTGGCGCACCATTTATGCAAGCGCCGTTGCGCTTAGGCGCGGGCAACGGCTGTTGCGCTGGCGCTAAGGTGCGCAATCCCAAGCCGGTTCTGTGGGCGTTTTGGCACGAAGGTGAACGCATCGCCAAATTCGCCAAAGAAGGCCTCAAAAACTTCCTGTTTTTATTGAAGTGGCTATCGTTGGCCTATCTGGCTGAAAGCCTGATGGTCGCCTATGCCCCCGCCAACGCCATCGCCGAGATCGCGGGTGGTGGCGACTTTGTTTCCATCTTCACCGCAGCGCTGATCGGCGTGCCGACCTATTTGAACGGCTATGCCGCCATCCCGCTGATCGGCGGCTTGTTCGAACAAGGCATGGCCCAAGGGGCCGGCATGGCGTTTTTGGTGGCGGGCGGCGTAACGTCGATCCCCGCCGCCATCGCCGTGTTCGCGTTGGTGCGTTTGCCTGTGTTTGCGCTGTATCTGGCGCTGGCGCTCAGTGGGTCGGTAGCCATTGGCCTGATCTATCAGTCGTGGACCTTGATGTAACGCGCCCCCCCGGAGTATGCCCACCATGCCCAAAATCACCATCAACGTATTAGACGCACACAGCGACCAAAGCACACAAGCCATAGGCTTGCTGGTCCCCCAAGCGATCACCACCGGGCACCAAACGTTTGCAGGTCTGAAGATCGCGGGCGTTGGGCCGTCCCAGTGCATCACGGAAAAAACCAGCGGCCAGAAGGCCGTTTTCCTGACGGACCTTCCAACGAACCTTGTCTTAAACTACACATTCGAAGGAACCGGTCGACAAGATCGACCCGACGATTATGCCCATTTTAAAAACCGATACACCCGCGCGTCGCCGCAATTGCGCGATGAGATTGACGACCTGATAGACGACGATAACTTGCGCACCGCACAGCGTATCGTCAGGCACACCGCCTCTCTTTTCGATTACGGCCACCCGGACGAAAAGTTCAACGACGGCCATGACGACGTGCCGGTGATCGCATGCGGCACCGCCAAAGGCAGCTGCGTCGATATCAACACCTACCTCATCAGCGCCTTAGGTGTCGCGAGCATTCCCACCGTCTACTTTGCCGGTTATTTTTTCCCCCAAGAACGCGATGGGCTAACCAATGACATGCATTGTTGGGTCGCAACGTGGATCAATGGGGCGTGGCTGGAATGGGACATCGCTCATCATATGAAAATGGGCTTGAGTGCTGATGATATCCGCCCCGCCTACAATCCCAAGCCCGGCAGACGTCTCGCCATGACCTATGGGCGTGGGTTAACCTTCGACATCAACACAACAGAGGTGATCCTGAGCCATTTATCCGAACCACGGTGGGTGTTCGCCAACGGTGACACGCAAACGGCGCGGATTGAAGCACGTCTAATCGGGTAAAAACGGGCTTGTTCAACCACCACGGCAGCTGCTGTAGCGTGAACTACGGCCACCGTCTTTTTTGAACACCACATACATGTTGTCCGATGTGGGCAGCGTGTAGGTCAGGCCGTAATGGGCGGTGAAGCCCGCTTTTTGGCCCATCCGGCGCAAAGTTTTGGGGGTGAAATAGTTGAGGTGATCGGGATAGCGAAACCCGCACCATTTCGATCCCATCACCATGCGGTTCCACGAACCATAGTTCGGCACCTTGACGATCGCCACCCCGCCCGGCGCCAGCACCCGGTGGGTTTCTTTGAGCACCGCCAACGGGTGCATTTCGTGCTCAAGATACGAACGCAGCGTCGCGGCGGTGAAAAAGCCGTCGCCAAAGGATTTCAGCCCGTCCAAGGTCGGCGCGTTGACGCACGCGCCGTCGCTGACGCTAAAGCGCATATCGGCGGCTTTGGACAATTCAGTGGAAATTTCGATCCCGTAAGGCGTAAACGCAGGCGACATCTCGTTCATCTGCGCGCCGTCGCCACAGCCCAAATCGACCACGTTTCCGGGCTGAGCCCAGATCTCAACCAGCAACGGCATCTGCTTGCGCGGCAACAGGTGCATGCGCATGCGGGTCATCTTGCTGGCTTTGTAGGTCACCGGGCGCAGCTCGGCGCGGCGCTGTTCTTCGATCTTGGTGGTGGTTTCCCAGCTCAGCTCTGCAAACAGCTTGGCGTAATCGGGGCCCTTGTCGATGTAAACGAAGCCGCAGTCGGCACATTCGCGGATGGTCCACACATCAAAGCTGTATTCGATTTCCGGTTGGTCGTCGTTGTTGCGTCCGCACAGCGGGCAATCGCGGTGCAAGACCTGTACGGTGCCGAGGTTTTTCGACTGAACTTCAAAGGTTTTAACGTCCGTCAAAGTCCCGCTGCCTCATCAAAACCGAACATGAGGTTGAGGTTCTGCACGCACGACCCCGACGCCCCTTTGCCCAGATTGTCGAGCTGCGCCATCACCACGGCTTGCCCGGCATCATCATTGCCGAACACGAACAGACGCAGATCGTTGGTACCGTTGGCGCCCTCAGCCTGCAATTGCGACAGCGCGGCGCTGTCGGCCAAATCCGCGACCTGAACAAACCTGCGCCCGGCATAATGCGCCGCCAATACCCCGTGCACATCTTCGAGGGACGGCGTTGACGGCAAGTTCCACAGCTGGAGTGGGATCTGCACAAGCATGCCCTGAGCGAAGCGCCCGACACTGGGCACGAACAAGGGCCGCTTGCGCAACCCACCATGGGCCTGGATTTCCGGCACGTGCTTGTGCTCAAGCCCCAAGCCGTAAACGAAATACGGTGCTTCGGTATAACCGTCCGCGGATGTGTCTTCGAAATTCGCGATCAGTTGCTTGCCGCCACCGCTGTAGCCGGAAATGGCGTTGATGCTCACGCCATGATCTGCGGGCAACAGTCCCGCATTGACCAGAGGGTGCAGGATCGAGATCGACGCCACCGCATAACAGCCTGGATTGCTGATCCGCTTTGACGCCGCGATGACAGCGCTTTGATCACCGTTCAATTCAGGAAAACCATAGGTCCAGCCGTCGGCAACCCGATACGCGGTGCTGGCGTCGATGACTTTGACATCTGAATTTTCGATCATCGCCACGGCCTCGCGCGCGGCGTCATCGGGCAGGCACAAGATCGCCAAGTCCACACTGTTGAGCATCTCGCGGCGCGCGTCGGCGTCCTTTCGGTTTTGTTCCGAAAGGCTGACGATTTCAATGTCGCTCCGGTTTTCAAGCCGGGCGCGGATTTGCAGGCCGGTGGTGCCCACTTCCCCGTCGATAAAGATGCGCGCGCTCATCGCTTATATCCCATGTGTTATGGCTTCAACGCCCCATGCGCCAAAGACTAACCCTGCTTAACGGACCCAAGCCATTTTCGCAATGCCTACATCTTGCAGAGCACTCTTTGAGAGTGCTGGCTCGTTATGTTACATTTATGAGACGAACTTATGTAGCCCAATGACAACAAACAATTTTTGATACAAGATTTCATCATACTAATATGTATTTGACAGCGGTCATGTCTTGACCACAGGTCAATAAGCTAGATTGGCAAACTTTTGATCGGCAACACTGAATGAAAATTAAATAGGGAACGGCGCGCATGCACGACCACACGGAGCCATCGAAAAGACAATCCAGTGCGCTGCGTCCGAACTGTGATGTCCAGGGGTGTTTTGTGCATATCGGCTTCATAGCCGCCGTCACCTTCGCCGTCGCCTTGCTGATGTTGTCTCCCCTGATGCTCACACCGGCATCCGCCAACGAGATGCTCCTGGGTGGGCGCGCTTTCACGCCGCCGGGCCAGACCATCCCCATGGGCGACATCTGGGCCCAGCAAGGCGTCACCCACAACACCCCCCAACCGGTCGACCTGGCTGTGGCGTTGGATCAGCAGCTCTATCCTTCATTGGGTCCGATGATTGTCAGCTTTGCCAAAAAACGCGGCGTCACGATCGCACTGCAAAATGGAACGTGTGGTATTTCCGCAGGTCTGCTTTCCGAAAAATCCTTGGATATGGGCGGGTTTTGCTGCCCACCGGGCGCGACCGACCGGCTACCGGGGCTGAAATATCACACCATCGGCATCGGTGCATTGGCCTTGATCACGCATCCCTCCAACCCGACCGAAAACATCACCGTGCATGATGCACGAGCATTGTTCGGCAATGACATCCGCGATTGGAGCGAGTTGCCGATGAGCGGATTTAAAACCGGCGAGCACCAACAGGTGCGCGCGCTGGCCCGCCTGCATTGTAAAATTCGCCCCGGCCACTGGCGCCTGATTTTAGACTCAGAGCAAGACTTCGGCTGGGGCATCACCGAAGTCTCCGCCATCAAAGACATGGTCCAGCAGGTCTCCTTCACACCGGGGGCGGTTGGCTATGAAACCCTGTGGCACATCGATCGTTTGGCCCAGGAAGACAAAAGCATGGTCAAGACCTTGCGCGTCAACGGCACGTCACCTCACGACAGCGTCGCGTTGGCGCGTGGCCAATACCCATTGTATCGAGTTTTCAACATCACCACATGGACAGATAAGCCTGCGCACAGTGCATTGGGGGACGAATTGGCGGCGTATCTGGTCGATCAAGCCAAACATATAAAACCCGATTTCGCCATCGTTCCAGCGTCAGAGTTGCGCCGTTATGGATGGGCATTCGAAGGCACCGAACTGTTGGGTGAACCGAAGTAAGTTTTGAAAGGTGAAACGTGATCCGTCGTCTGCTGCGCACCACCCTGACATTCCGCATTCTGCTGGCTGCTTTTATTATGGCCGTGGCGGTGTGGTATGCGATGGACACCGTGCAGACCCAAGCGCTGACCAAGATTTATGAAGCGGCTTTCACCGACCGCCTCAACGATCAAGCCCAGCGCGACCGCATGCGCTTCAACGATGCCGTCCGCCAACAATTTCAAACCGCGCACCTGATTGCCGGACTGGCGAAAACCCAAAACACCATAGCGGCGCTGAACGCCAGTTCCGATAACTGGGACGATCCCGACGCGAAAATCGAGTTTCCGCGCGGAAACACCTCAGCATGGCTGCCCGATCGCGCCCTGATGCGCAATCAGCATATCCCCGATTATCTGATGTTGCTGGACCCCCAAGGCCGCGCACGTAAGCTGTTCAGCCCCTTTCGAACGCCGATACCAGACACCTACACCGCGCCCACTCGGTTGCTGATCGAAAAAAGCCTGCGTCAAACGTTGATGACTGAGCACAAAGAAAGTCCGTATTTGGTGTCCACAGCCCCGGTTCACGATGCGACCAACACCATGGTCGGCTATGTGATGGCGATCACCAAAATCGATTCCCATTTTTTGACCTCCAGTCAGAAGACCTTCTTAGGGACCGACAACATCGTCGTTTTGGCCGCAGGCACGCCGGAACGGGTGATCGCCAGTTCGAACGAATCGCTGATCCCGCTTGGCGTTATTGTGACAAAACTGTCGGAACTTTTTATGGTCACCGGCAATACGTTCTTCGATTACGGCTCTTCGGAAATCAGCACCAACTTTCTCAGCCTCATTCCCCGGTCGAAATTTCAAGAACTGATGCAACCCGTGTTGCAGCAAGATCGTGAACAACGCACGCTTTTGGCCGTGCTTTTGATTGGCTTGCTGCTGCTGACGCTGACCTACCTTATGCGCCGGGTTGGCCACCTGACGGCCAATGTTGCGCTGTTTTCGGAACGTCTTTACGGCAGTTCGGTGCCGGCTGAATTGTACAAAGGCGATGAACTGCTCAACATGGAAATGCAGTTCGACCACCTCACGCAAGAAATTCTCACCTCTCGCACCGCCTTGGAAGAAGAGAGCCGGCAAAAGATAGAGGCCATGCACCAACGCGCTCAAGCGGAATCCGAAGTTGAACGCCTCAACGTCTTGCTCAACGTCACCGATGCGCTGGGCGTGGGTGTTCTGCAAATTCAAGACGAGACACCGATCGCCAAAACGGCGGTGATGAAAAACTTCCTTGACGATTGTGGCGGCCCAGAACTGTTCGTGCTGGCCAAACCCGGTAATGACCTCATCGTCTCGGACGTTTTCGACAATGAACGCACCTTTGAAATCATCCGCGCCCCCAGCATCGGCGACGATATCATGCTGGTCGCCGACGTCACCCAGCGCCGCCAGCAAGAATACGAAATCCGCGCCCTCGCCCTGTATCCGCAGCAAAACCCAAGCCCGGTGATGCGCATCGCGCGCACCGGCAAGCTGCTCAACGCCAACCCCGCCAGCCGCGAATTGCTGCACGATTGGAATGTCAAAGTCGGTGGTGTTGTGCCCATCCATATTCGCACCGTGGTGCAGCGCACGTTGGAAGACGGCGAGAACTTGAACCAAGATGTGGTGATTGGCGAAAACATCTACACCATCTCTTTCAGTCCATCGCCGGACGGTGAATATGTCAACGGTTACGGCATGGACATCACCAGCCTCAAAGTCGCTGATATGGCTCTAAAAAATGCCAACGAGGCGCTTGAACAGCGCGTCGAAGAGCGCACCCGAGAGGTACAAAGCTCTGAGCGTAATCTTAAAGCCGCGCAACGCATCGCGCACCTGGGCAGTTGGAGCAACAACCTCAAGACCGGGCTCACGGAATGGTCCAACGAGAGCTTTCGCATCCTCGGCCTGGAGCCTGGTTCCGTTATCCCGACGATGGAAATCTTTTTTGATCTCATACACCCCGACGATTTGCCCGAAGTGGAAAAAACCCTTCGTGAAGCCACTGAGGATTTACACGATTATTCCATGGAATACCGGATCATGCATCCCAACGGCGACATCCGTACCATCGAAGAAATCGGGCAAGTGGTGTCTGACGACGGTGGCAAAGTGCTGCGCCTCACCGGGGCGATACATGACATCACAGAACGCAAAAAAGTCGAAACTGAACTGCGCATCGCCAAGGAACACGCCGAACTCGCCAGCCGCGCAAAAAGCGCGTTCCTCGCCAACATGTCCCATGAATTGCGCACACCGCTGAACGCCATCATTGGCTTTTCGGATTTGATGAGCAATCAAATTTTAGGACCAATCGGCAACGACCAGTATCGATCCTACCTGAAAGACATTCACGACAGCGGCCATCATCTCTTGGGCGTCATCAACGATGTGCTCGACGTATCCAAGATCGAAGCCGGAAAGTTCTCCATCGTGCTCCAAGACGTGGTGCTTGGCGAGCTTTTGGAAAAAGCCTACCGCTTCACTGCCGGGCAAGCCCAAACGGCGGGTGTGCGCTTGCAGATGAACTTTGATGAGAACCTGCCGCTGATCAAAGCTGATCCGCGCAAGAGTTTACAAACGCTGCTTAATATTATGTCCAACGCGGTAAAGTTCACCCCTGAAGACGGTACCATTTCGGTCACAACGGCCCTTGAGCTTGAACACGTTCGCGTCACCGTCACGGACACCGGCATCGGTATGAGCCCGCGCGAAGTGGCGCGCGCGCTTAAACCGTTTGAACAAATCGACACGCGCTTGGAACGCCGTTACGAAGGCACCGGGCTGGGCCTCTATCTGGCGAAATCCTTTGCCGAATACGGTGGCGGATTCCTCAACATCAAATCCACCAAAGGCAAAGGCACGGCCATCTCCATCACCTTCCCGTTGGCCGACCTCCGCATTGCCCAAGCGTCACGGGTTTCGTCACACGACATCCCTAAAGACGCGGACCAAGACAGCTGACGCGCCTTTTTTGATTTCAAAATGAGTGTGGCGTTGCCTGGGCCATTGGACAATACTGCTTCACCCGTCACATCTTTCCTGAGATCACATTCGGAGCAGCCATGAACACCGCACAAACGACATCCCCCGAAACGGATACGCCACGCCCGCGTTGGCGCATCCCCGTCGCCATCGTGGCGTTGCTGTTCGGCGCGGCGACGATCAAATCGGGCGGCAGCGTGCTGTTTATCGACGGGCCGGACCGCGCGGCGGCAGGCGATTACGTCCCGTTTGTGCTGTGGTTTAACTTTTTTGCCGGTTTTTTCTACATCGCCGCCGCCATCGGCACCTTCATGTGGAAAAGTTGCGTTTCCAAACTGGCCATCGCCATTGCCGCCCTAACGGTCTTGGTGTTTGCCGCCTTGGGCGTGCATATTCTCATGGGTGGCGCGTTCGAAATGCGCACCGTGTACGCCATGACGTTGCGCAGTTTCGTGTGGGTGACGTTTGCATTTTTGCTGCTGCGCGCGATGCGTCCCAGTCCGTCCGCGTAAGCTTCACCTACAGGAGTTCCCCCAATGGCCGACAGCCCAAAACTCAAATTGATCAGCTTCGTCTTGTGTCCGTTCGTACAACGCGCGGTGATCGTGCTGCGCCACAAGGGCGTCGATTTCGACATCGAGTACATCGACATCGCCAACAAACCCCAGTGGTACCTGGACAAAGTGCCGACCGGCAAAGTTCCGGCGTTGTTCGTTGGCGACGATGTGTTGTTTGAATCCGCGATCATCAACGAATATCTCGACGAGACCACGCCGCCGCCGCTGTTGGCCACCGATCCGTGGGCGCGCGCCCAACAACGCGCCTGGATCAATTATTCCGACCAGCTGCTGATGGGCCAATACGCAATGATGACGGCGCAAAACGAAACCGAGTTCAAAGAGCGCAAGGAAAAACTCATCGCCACCGCCCTACCTTTGGCTGAGCAAGTCAAAGGCCCCTACTTCAGCGGCGACGACTTCAGCTTGGTCGATGCCGCCGTGGCACCCTTTATGATGCGCTTGGCGCTCGTGCCCAGCGTGCAAAATGAGCTGCTGAGCCGCGTCGCCGCCGATGGTGCTTTCGCGGACTGGATGGCGCGCCTGTTGGCCCTCGAAACTGTCAAAGACTCGGTCAAACCCGAATTCCCTGAATTGTGGAAAGCACACTTTAGCGAGCGCGGTGCGACCCTGTCTCTGACGACATAGAACCACAGGGGGCGGTGGGGTAAACATATTTACAATACGGTCCGTCTCGTTTATATTTTGCGTATGGACCCGAAACATTCCTCCGCCCCCCTGCGCGGCGCACCGCGTTCGAAAAAGAGCCACCTGGCCATTTTGACGGCGGCGTTGCATTTGGCTGAAACCGGCGGACCACAAGCGCTGACCATTGAAGCCGTGGCCCGCCAAGCCGGGGTCGGCAAACAGACCATTTATCGCTGGTGGCCGACCCGCATCGATTTGCTGATCGAGGTCTATGACGCCTACGCCCCGCCGCTTCAAGATCTCGACAGCCAGCGCCCGCTCAAAGCCGTTCTGCAAACTCTGTTTCAGACCTATCGCGACGGCCCCGCCGGGGAGCTGCTGGCGGCCTTGATTGCGCTGAGCCGCGCGGACGCCAATGCCCACGACACCTTCAAAACCCGGTTCGTCCGCCCCCGCCAAGACGCGCTGGGCAACTATTTGGTGTTAACAGGTGAAACGCAGCGCGACGCCGCCCCCGCCGCCGCCGATTTGGTGGTGGCGATGATCTGGCATGCTTTGCTCAGCGCCCCAGAACGCTTGAACGCAGACTACGCAGATCGCATTTGCGCTTTGGTGCAACACACCATCACCCTGCCCGCCGCTTCAGCCCCCCAAGACGACGCCATACAGGACTACACCATCCAGGAAGGCTACTGGAGCGGCCTCGCTGGGGCGTTGATCACCTTGCACATGAACTATTACAGCGCCGTGTGGGATTTTGGACGCAATTTCGAAACCCTGGTGACGCGCGATTTTGGATTGTTGTTGGACAAATACGATCCCGCGCGCGACCAGCTAATCCGCGCCGAAAACCGTCACGGCGACATTGTCGGCACGTTGGTTGTCGAAGCCTCAGGCTATGAGCAAGACGTCGCGCGCATCCGCTTTTTTGTGCTGGCGAGCTGCGCCCAGGGTCAAGGACTCGGTCGAGCCATGCTGGTGCAAGCCTTAGATACCTGCCGACAGAGAGCCCAAACCAAGCTGTTCCTGACCACCTTCAAGGGACTGGACGCGGCACGCACCCTCTATGAACGGGCTGGGTTCACCCTCACCCAAGAATTCACCGACGACGATTGGGGTGAAGGCAGCCAAGAGGTCCGCTACGACCTCGACCTCGGCCAATCCGCATAACAAAAAAGGCCGCTTCGTAATGAAGCGGCCTTTTGTTGTTTGGTGCGGAAAGCTTAACGTTTGGCAGACTGGAAAGAATGATTATATTAAACTAAATCAATATATTGAAGCATTCATGTGACGGGTATGTGACAACATCAAAAAGGCAAGTGATCCTTTCTTTTATTGAGGTGATAGGTCAGAGCCAACCCAATACAATGCCCCAACACATCCTCGGGCAGGTTTACATCCTGAGAAAATATTAAACCCCTTTTGCCTTCGAAATTAAGTAACCCCGGAAATAATTCACGATAGGTCGATACCAACGATGTCTGGCAATGAACATACATCGCGTACTGATCCGGCTTGGATTTAACCTGATCAATACGGATGGTTGACCCACTCTTACTTTCGGTAGTCAGATAACTCGGCTGTCCCCATTTAAGCGTTTCTTCCAATTTCCCAACGCCTTCAATTTCCGCTGCTGTATCGAATATTAGTTGACGCAAAGTCATTAACTTTGCTCTCAACTTGTCAGGATAAGCATTAAAAACACTCGCAATTTTCGGATTTTGTAAAGGCTCCACAACAGTGACCCCTTATGCCGCTATTAGGTATAGGGCAGTTAAACAGTATCGCATATGCGCCAATGGTAACAAAAAAAGGGCTGCTCGAAAGCAGCCCTTTTCGTATTTTGTTTTCGCAGTTTCCGACTTAGCGTTTGGAGAACTGGAAGCTGCGGCGGGCTTTTGCGCGGCCGTACTTTTTACGTTCAACAACGCGGCTGTCGCGGGTCAGGAAGCCACCGGCTTTGAGCGAACCGCGCAGGGCGGGCTCATAGTAGGTCAACGCCTTGGAAATGCCGTGACGCACCGCGCCGGCTTGACCGGACAGACCGCCACCGGTGACCGTGCAGACCACATCGTATTGGCCTTCGCGTTCGACCGTGGAAAACGGCTGGTTGATCAGC
>Ga0316204_10001844_pt1 | contig 53189 bp, 49 predicted proteins | sample 6monrhotite_MG_2_FD_205661 | JGI IMG/M metagenome (GOLD analysis project Ga0316204, IMG submission 205661) | Microbial mat bacterial communities from mineral coupon in-situ incubated in ocean water Damariscotta River, Maine, United States -... | ecosystem: Environmental > Aquatic > Marine >... | reverse complement strand
AACATAGTGATAACCAAGTCATATTTACTACCCATACCCCCATGCTTACGAGCCTGATTGATGATAAAAAGATTAGATACGTCAAAAATAGAGCTGTTGTTAATGAGGTTAGTGACGATGACAAAAGAGAAATAGCTAAGAGCTTGGGTGTTTTACCTGATAATAATGTGGAAGTATTTATAGGGGTAGAGGGCTCTAACGACATTAATTTCCTTAAGAATATCTCAAAAGTAATTAAATCATTTAAAGCGGATTCGATTGATTTAGAAGAGTTAGAGAGAGAGGGGAGAATTGTGTTTATTCCCTTTGGCGGCTCAAATTTTAAACTGTGGGTAAATCGACTTAATCAGCTGAATAGACCAGAAATACACTTATGTGATAGTGATAAAACCTGTGAAACAGATGTTCCTGTTTATCAAGAAATCATAGATGCGATTAATCAGAACGACAATGGTACGGCGATTGTCACGTCCAAACGCCAAATGGAGAATTACATTCACCATGAAGCTATATTAGATTCATATAGAGCCACACATTCGAGCTTAGAACTATCAGCTTATAATGAATTCGATGACATTCCTCTTCTTCTTGCTAGGGAACTGCACTCAATTAATGGCAAAACACCTTGGGACGAACTACCCCTTAAAAGACAAGGTAAGAAAGAAAGTCGCGTAAAACAGATATTGAATGATCAATCTGTTTTGTTTATGAATGAAGAGCGCCTAAATGAAGTTGACCCAAACAATGAAATAATTGGTTGGCTTGAAGTAATTACAGCACGTTTAAAAGCATCATAAGGACAATAAGATCATGGGCAAAGAATTAAATCGTCTAAGCAAACGAAAAAAGCTTTTAAGTCAGCTAGATGATATTTTTGAAAATGATAAAACTTCATTGGTGCTTCACTATTCCTGTGAAAGCTTTTATGACAAAACCGATGGTAAAACACCAAGAATAACTTCCATTGCAGTCAGGAACCTAGACTCTGGGCAAACAGATTCTTTTTCAATTCATCAAATTGCAGAAGAAAACCATGTTGAATTTGAAAATATTACAGATAAGTATGATTCATTAGAGCGTGAGATGCTTGATAGGTATTTCCAATTCCTAAACACACATCAGCACTATATTTGGATTCACTGGAACATGAGAGATGTTAATTACGGTTTTCAAGCCATAGAGCACCGATACCGTGCTCTAGGTGGTACGCCTATCTCGCTAAACGAAGACAGAAAGTTTGATCTATCCAGAGCATTAGTTAGTTTATATGGGGTTGGCTATATAGGACATCCACGATTGCCAAAATTACTAGAAATAAACAACATTACCTGTAAGGATTTTCTTACAGGTGAAGAAGAAGCGCAGGCATTTGATGACAAAGATTTTGTTGAACTGCATCGCTCAACTCTGAGGAAAGTGGATAACCTAGCCAATATCATTGAGAGAACATACAACCAAAAACTCAAAACCAATTCAACTTGGTTAGAGCAACATGGTTTCTCCTTGGCAGTATTACTCGAAATCATTAAAGGGCATCCAGTTGTTATACTTTTGACACTTTTAGTTCTTGTTATGGCCTTTATTGAAAAAAGCTACAACGTTTTTAATCTATTTAAATAAGTAAGTAAACTCTAATGAAACTCCAATTTGACCAAAATCTACAGCATCAAAAATCAGCCTGGCAAGCAGTCGTTAGCTTGTTTGAAGGGCAGGAGAGTTGTTCAGTTCCTTTTTCTATGCCGCAATTGAATGTGCCAGTAAAACAGGGCTTTGAGCAGCAGTCGGGTTTAGCTTTTGCTGATGATCTTGATTTGGGTACGGCTAACCGCTTGGTATTGAGTGAAGAGGAGTTGTTAGATAACTTAAAGCAGGTTCAGTTAAAGCACGGTTTAAAGCCTGCTACAGTCATTGATAAAGGTGATCTGAATTATACGGTTGAGATGGAGACGGGAACGGGTAAAACCTATGTGTATTTGCGCTCTATCTATGAACTGAATCAAGCTTATGGCATGACTAAGTTTATTATCGTTGTACCTTCTATTGCGATTAAAGAGGGGGTGAAGAAGTCAATTGAAATTACAAAAAATCACCTTTCTGATATTTATAAAGGTGTAAATGTTGATGCGTTTGTTTATGACTCTGGTAATTTAGAGCAGGTTCGTAGCTTTGCAGAATCAAGCCATATTCAGATTATGGTGATTAACATTGATGCGTTCCGTAGAAGTTTTATAGACCCTTCGAGAGAAACTAGTGCCAATATTATTCACCGTGCAAATGACCGTTTAGAAGGCATGAAGCCGATTGATTTGATCGCCAAAACGAATCCCGTGGTTATTATCGATGAACCGCAATCAGTCGATACAACGGAAAGATCAGCCGAAGCGATTAAGTCATTAAACCCTTTGTTTACCTTACGTTACTCTGCAACCCATAGAGATAAACACCTACCCATTTATAAGCTGGATGCCGTGGATGCTTATAACCAAAAGCTGGTTAAGCAGATAGCTGTACTGCCAGTGCTGCCTGAAGATGACCATAACAACGCTTACATTAAACTGGTGAATGTTCGTAATAAGAATGGAGTCTGTGAAGCGCACGTTGAGTATGAGAAAGACACAGGTAAAGGCGGCATAAAACGCGAGAAGAAGTGGCTAAAGCAAGGTGCTGACCTGTTTGAACTAGCGAAACGCGATATTTACGAAGGTTACATTATCAAGGATATCTCTGTCGTTGAGGGCGATGAATTTATTGATTTCACCTCTAAAGAGGAGTTTGTTGATTTAGGCAAGAGTATTGGGGGCGTTGACGAGTTGGCTTTAAAACGTCTACAAATTGCCAAAACCATTGAAAAGCATTTTGAGCGAGAGATGGTGCTGAATGCCCAGGCTATTAAAGTATTGAGTCTTTTCTTTTTGGATAAGGTGGCAAACTACCGTGTTTATGATGAGGAAGGCAAGCAGGGGCTGGGTGTCTATGGGCAAATGTTTGAAGAAGAGTTTGAGCGTTTAGCAAAGTCGAGAAAGTTCCAGTCATTGTTCAAGGAAGTGGACTTAGATATGGAAGTCTCTAAAGTGCATGGTGGTTATTTTGCTGCTGACCGCCTTTCAGATAAAGGCAGGAAGAAAGCGGAAGTTAATTCAGAAGCAAAGCGAGAAGAGTTGACTTATAACTTGATCATGAAAGACAAAGAACGCCTGCTGGATTTGAAAACACCATTGCGCTTTATCTTCTCTCACTCTGCCTTACGTGAAGGGTGGGATAACCCTAATGTATTCCAGATTTGTACGCTTAATGAAAGTGCTTCTACCATTAAGAAACGTCAAGAGATTGGTCGTGGTTTGCGCTTAGCGGTTGATCAGTCAGGTAATCGTGTAACAGATACAGGATTTTCAATTAACACATTAACCGTAATTGCCAATGAGTCTTACAGTGACTTTACGGCTGCCTTACAGAAAGAGATAGAAGATGAGGACGGCATTAAGTTTGGTGTCGTAGAGGATCATGCATTTGCTAACTTAGTGATTCAACAAAATGGTGATGAGACCGTGTTTTTAGGGGTTGCTGATTCAGAAAAGCTTTGGGAGTATCTCAAGGCTGAAAAGCTAATCGATAAAAATGGTAAGGTGCAGGATGCTCTTAAAGTTGCGCTGAAGGACGGCTCTCTAGCCCTTCCTGAAGACTTTATGCCGCACAAGGTAGATATTGAACGTATCTTGAAAAAAGTGTCTGGTGGCCTTGAGGTGAAGGATGCCAGTAAAGTGTTCTCAGCTAAGCCTAATAAAGAAGTGATTATGGGCGATGACTTTAAAGCGCTATGGGAACAGATCAAATATAAAACGGTTTATCAGGTAGATTTTAATTTAGCCAAATTGATCTTTGATTGCATTACTGAAATTAAAACAAACATGGTCATTGCTAAGCCAAAGTTTAAAACAGGTTTAGCTGAAGTCACAATGGACAGAGGCGGTGTGGGTGTTACGAATGTGCAAGAGAGCACACAAACCTACGATGCAAACTATCAATCCTTGCCCGATATATTGACGTACCTGCAAAACAAAACACAGTTAACACGTAAAACGATTGCCCAAATATTAACGGAAAGCGGTCGTTTAAAAGACTTTGCAAAGAACCCTCAAAAATTTACAGAGCAGGTGATGGGTATTCTTCAGCGCCAGAAAATGCATGCGTTAGTCGATGGCATCAAGTATGAAAAGATTGGTGATCAGGCTTTCTACGCGCAAGAGCTATTCTTTGAAAAAGAGTTAACGGGTTATCTTCACCAAAACATGATGGAAGTGGATAAGAGTATCTATAGCCACATAGTCTACGATTCAAATACAGAATCAGCCTTTGCACAAGGGCTTGAACAGAATGAAGAAGTGAAGCTGTATTCCAAGTTACCAAGCTGGTTTAAGATTGATACCCCATTAGGGACGTATAACCCTGACTGGGCGGTATTAATTGAAAAAGAAGGGACTGAAAGACTCTATTTTGTAGTAGAAACAAAAAGCAGCATGAGTGCTTTTGATTTACGTTCTACTGAAGAAGGAAAGATTAAGTGCGGTACAGCACACTTTGAAGCACTTGATAATGATGTTCAGTTTATTAAAGCGGTGACTATTGGTGACTTAACAGAGCGATGTCTTTAAACAATAAATGTAGTTTTAAGGTATGGCGTTATTTAGTTAATAGCTTGCGATAATGATTGAATTGAACCTCTACGAAGGAGTGTTGTATGACAGAAGCTAATAGCCTTTTTAGGTTTAGAGATGATTGGCGGACACCAAATCGTGCGCGTCATATATTTGTGGACTACAAACCACAGTTTACTCTTGAATCACTTTTTGATTATTTAGATTGGTGTCTTGATAAGGATGAAGATGCTAGACTTAAATTAAAACAAGTTCTGTATGGTTTTGGCAGTGACCGTAAGGTTGAAGGTCAATCTCAAACAGCAATAGGTACACACATACTAGATTTGTTTTATCGACTAGCTCTTTTAGAAAACTTTAAGGATATTGTTTCCCAAAACTATATGGTTCCGACGTTGTGGTATGTCAGAACTTACCAAGAATTTCAGACAGGACTGTTTCAGCGGAGTATTCAGTCCTTGGAATATGAACAAGCTATTATTGATCAAATAAACCATATTACTGTCCCTGATGTGAATAGTTTAGATAAGTATAAAGATAAGGATGGTCGGTATGACCTTGCGTCATTAAATCATGATTGTTTATACAACGCTATCACCTTGGCAGTCTGTGCTCGAAATATGCAGCTTTTGTCTGAACAATATAGGCCTAAATGGGAAGAGATTTATGATGAAGAAGTTGATAAAGTTGTTATAAGTATTAAGTATGAAAGGTCTATCTCTATTGAGGAGAAAACAATTGTTGCTCTTGGTAAAGCTGAGACTCTTTACGGTATGTGTATGGGGTTTAGAGCTTCGGGATATCATGATTCCTTAAATAGGTACATTAATCGTGGAAATGAAAAAAAATAGAACTTGATAATTATTTTAAAGAAATGTATTTAAACTATATTGCTAATGATGCGCCATTGATGGGGTGGAAAAATGTTGAGTATATGCTAAATTCAGTTGCTCCTAAGATGTTGTTGCTTCATATAAAACAATACAAGGATAGTAAGATTCTATCGGTTGATAGCATGAAGCTAGATCTTGAAAAGCGCCTAAATAGTCGAAAGGTAAAAGATTATAAATATGAGTATTATGTTCACGCCTCACACCAAGGGCGTCAAGAATTTAAGGGGTTGGCTAGAATTGAAGAGGTCAAAAAAAGAGCCGATGAGCAGGATAAGAAAAGAAGTGAGATGCGAAAACCAGGTTTTGACCCTGTAAACTAAACACTGTTCTTACGTTCATCCAAATAATTTGCCCAATCTTGCATCATTTCGATTCGTTGGGGTAAGTATTCAGCGTGATTATAAGCAGCTCTAATTTTGTCACCTTCTGTGTGGGCTAATTGGCGCTCAATCCAGTCAGGGTGATACCCCATCTCATTGAGTCGTGTGCTCGCCATGTGTCGAAAACCATGAATGGTCATATGCTCGCTAGTGTAGCCCATTCTTCGCAAACTCATGCGCATAGTACCGTCACTTATAGGACGGTCACAGCTTAACCCAGGGAACAGGAATTTATCTGAAAGGTTGTATTGTTTAAGTTGAAGTAACAAGCAAAGTATTTGTTCTGATAAAGGTACTAGAAGCGGTTCACTTTTTTTCATTTTAGAACCAGGGATACGCCAAAGTTTGGCTTCAAGGTCAAACTCATTCCATTCTGCATAACGTAAAGAGTAGGAGCGCACAAATACATAGGGCATGATTTTCATTGCGTAAAGGTTAGCAACTGAACATTTTAGGTCATCAATGGCTCTTAAGAGCGCACCAATCTCCGTAGGGTCTGTAATAGACGCGAAATGTTTAGCTTTATGCGGTGTCAGTGCTCCCCGTAAATCTTGTGTTAAATCACGTTCACAGTATTCGTAGGGGATAGCGTAACGAAACACCTGTCCGATAATAGACTTTACTCGATGAGCCGTTTCAAAGGCATTACGCTGTTCAATCAAGCGTAAACACCCCAGAATATCTAGGGAAGTGACTTCATCGATTGGCTTTTGACCAATTATGGGGAATACGTTTTTTTCAAGACGTTGAATAACCGTGGCTTGGTGTTTAGTGCTCCAGGTATTACTTTGTTTTTTGTGCCACTCTAAGGCGACTGACTCAAAGCTATGTGCCACTTTTTTTAATTGAGTGATCTCTGACTTAATATCCATTTTGCACATGCTGCTTAGTTCACGTGCTCTAGCTAGGCTTATTTCAGGATATTTTCCAAGTGATTTAGCAACACGTTTGCCACTGATCTGAACTCGAACTCGCCAATATTTTGAGCCATTTGGGTCAACTTCTAAATACAAACCGTCGCTATCAGTTAGCCGATAACGCTTTTCATTAGGTTTAGCAGCTTTAACTTGTATATTATTCAACATCATCATCACCAGGGTGGCACAAAATTATAGATTTCGATTATTGTGCCACTTTTGTGCCACACTATGCAATCTCTATATGGTTTTTAATGGATGTTGACGGAAGTCTAGACAAAAAAAGCCCGTGTTAACGGGCTTTGAAGCAAGCTATGGAATAACTTGGATATATGATTGGTGGAGGTGGGCGGATTCGAACCGCCGTCCAGAAAGCTTCCACTTAGAACTCTACATGTTTATTTAGTCTATTAATTTAACCCGGCTGTTGCCCGACTAGCAGGGATCACAGAGAGCGAGTTTGTAAAGTTTAGGCAGGGTCATCCAAACACATGACACTGACGATTCCGTATGAGTCGATACAGACTAGGGGCTACGAACAACTGGCCAAGCCTGCACTAACAGCCTAAGCTGCTAGGGAGTAGTTATTGTCGTTTGCAACTATAACATTTGAATCAAGATTTACGTGCGGTGATTCAAGCACGACATGCATCCCAAGTTTCCATCTCCCTGTCGAAACCAAAACACCCCCATAATGGAATATTCGTTTGACACGAAAGCTGATAAAACTCAGTTCTACCAAGCCGGGTCTGTTCTAATTTACCTAACTTGGTGGCTTTAAAAGCCAAATAAGTAAATTATTTAAATTAACGAATAATTTACTTAATTCCTTAATAAGGCCAACAAACTCTTTTTCAAGGGTTTTATCTAAAGCGTGGCTATTATAGCGTTTTTATAAAAGGACTCTTTAACTTATTTAAGTTGAATCCCATTAATCATCACTCTAAACGTACAGGGTTTCCTAAATAAAGGTTAACGGGTGAGTTTCATCACTCGTTCTTTATCACGAGCCCATTCTCGATCCTTCTCAGTGGCACGTTTATCATGCAGCTTTTTACCTTTAGCAAGACCAATGGTGAGTTTGACTTTACCGCTGTCGCTCCAGTGCATGTCTAAAGGCACAACCGTTAAACCATCTTGATTGACTTTAGAGGTTAACATTTCAATTTGCTTACGGTGTAATAGTAGTTTTCTTAAACGTAACGGGTCATGCACGGTGTGAGTCGACGCGGTAATTAACGCTTGAATTTGTGCGCCAAACAGAAAGGCTTCGTGATCCTTTAAGAGAATGTAGCTTTCTTTAATATTCACTTTTCCTTCACGAATACTTTTGATTTCCCAGCCTTGTAGAGAGAGTCCTGCCTCGAAGGTTTGGTCAATTTGAAAGTCAAAACGCGCTCTTTTATTTTGAGCAATGGTATTGGGACTCGATTTTTTTTTAGGTTTTTTAGCCATATCTTTTTAGTCGAAACCGACCCTTTAAACGTTTTTAATGTAACTGCGGTAATTATAACAAAATCAATAGACGGGGTGCTGGTCAAAACGACGTATGAATTGCTTGTTATAGGGATTACCTTAATTCACGACCCGTAATGCAATATTGTATAACCTCTTGAGGCACGAATTTAGAGGACCGTTGTACATCTAAAGTAAAGGTTTGTTGGTGGCCAGTGTCGTTTTCGAGTTTAAATTGAATATTATGGTTATGGATCAGTGCGGGTTTCAGTAGGTTGAAAAAATCAGTCGTGTCAGAATTGTTTTCATCCGATTTAAAATCAGGCATTTCTTTGTATGTGAACGAGTAGTGAAAGCTCATTCCAAGCATGCCAGGTTGTTTTTCAATATTGGTTTTGAACAAAGGTGATAAGTTCCTGTTCTGTCCCCCCACGGATATCTCAAAGCGATCAGAATCTTGAGGGGTTGAGACTTTTAAGGTTTGTTTGTCATCGTAAACATAACCATGCTTTGCAAAACTGGCCGAGGCATTGGCTAGATCTTCGCCTGGCTCTTTTAGGTTTTTCTCATTATCGATATATTGCACACTAAAATTCATGAAGTAGTCTTTGCAGCGTAGAAAAAAGGCTTTTTCTGTTTGATAGTTTTTGGGAATATAGAGTAGTGTGGCTTGTTCAACTTCGTCGGTAAAGTCATCTGTTTGATATTTAACCACCCAAGTGTCTTCAAGCGTGGTCACACCTTTATTGTTATTTGGGTTTTCAATTTCATGGTACTCAGCAGCCATGGCGTAGCTGGGTAAAATAAGTATGATTGCAGCCTGTTTAAAACGTATCATTAAACCAACTTTTAATAAGTAGAGTGTCATCGCTATTTCTCCAAATAGGGCGTGAAAAGGTTAAATGCACAGAGAAGGATTGTAACGAGCATTTATCCGTGGCTAGTGGTGACTAATGGGTTAGCCTTAAAGACCTTCATATTATCATTTTTTATTGAATAGAGCGTTGAGCTCATTTTTATTATGTTAAAGCTAATTTGAATCATCTAAGTCGTAGGGGCAGCTTTGTTATAATGTCGGAATTTCCTGTTAAGTTTCAATATATTTAAGATCGAGTTTTACTTTTATGAAAAAAATTGCCCGAACGGCTCTACTGCCTTACTCTGCTTTACAAGTTTATAATATTGTTAATGATGTGGCGGCTTATCCTGAATTTTTGCCTTGGTGTGGTGATGCCGAAGTGGTTTCAGAGACCGAGCTGGAAATGGTGGCTAAAGTGACCATCGCCAAAGCGGGATTGCGCCAAACATTTGAAACTAAAAATCATCTTGTTCCAGGCGAACGGATTGAAATGCACTTAATGGAAGGGCCTTTTAAATCATTGAGGGGCGAATGGGTTTTTAAGGTATTGGATGCGGATGCTTGTAAAATTCAGTTTGAAGTTGAATTTGAAGTGAGTAATGGCGTGTTAAATGCCGCTATTGGACCTGTGTTTGAACATATAGCCAGTACTTTGGTTGACTCTTTTTGTGAGCGCGCTAAATCAATTTACGGTTGATTGACTGACTCGATATGCGTTTAGGCATGATTAATTTTTGGAGTAACGAGTGATGGCAAAAAGCATTCAAATTGAAGTGGCGTATGCTTTAGAAGACGAGCAGTTCTTATTTACTGAAACGGTAGAGGAGGGAGCAACCATTGCAGAGGCTTTGAAAGCTTCTCAATTACTGCTTGAATTCCCAGATTTGAATACAGATAAAGTGGGGGTTTTTGGTAAGCTGGCTACTCCAGAGACCGTTTTAAAGCCTGGTGATCGAATTGAAGTCTATCGTCCTCTTAAAGCGGATCCGCGTGATCGACGACGTAAGCAGGTTGAACAGGCGCGCAAAGAAGTTAAATAATGTTTGAATTTAATGAATGGATTGAAAACCAATCTTTCAATCGTACAAAAGGCCTGATTTTCAGGCCTTTTTTATAGGTGATTTATTTTGTTAGGGCGGGTGTTTAAAAAAGGTCTAGACCTAAGAAGCTGTTATCTTCTTGTATGGTGATGTAGTTTTCCCGAACTGCCCAGCGCTCTAGCATTTCGTCACGATCAAATTGAATGACTAAATGTTTTTCCGAGTGGGCGTGCATATCAGTATTTGCACTGTAAAAAATGTACTCCCAATGATTGGGCTTAAACGGGTGTTGGGCAAAGGGAGGGCCAAGCAATTCTCTGACTTGATTTTTATTGAGGCCTTCTTGCAAGCTTGCAACGGCTTCCTGAGTCATGACATTGCCTTGAATTAAAGGAGCCTTATAAGGTTGGAAATAAGAGCACCCCGATAATAATACAGTAGAAAGGGCTAATATAATCGGCAACCCTTTAGAGTGCGTTAAAACGCAGTGTAAGCCTGATTTTAACGAGTGTTTAGCAGTGGTTTTCATACTCATTTAAATTCTTGTAATAGATGATTTGAGGTATTATACACGCTAAGAAGTCATTGACAGCCTTACAAGGGTAATTAAATTGGCAAACAGCGAATGCATAATAATCTTATTTTATTGTGTGGCCAAATTTGATTATTTCACATAAATTAAGACTGGATTGTCTCAACAATAAGAACAAAGGCTAGAGAGTTAAATGAGTGGAGCGGAACTTAAAAAAGTCGGATTAAAGGTGACTTTACCGAGATTGAAGATTTTAGAGATTCTTGAAGGTTTAGATGAGCAGCATCACCTAACGGCTGAAGACGTTTATAAAATGCTTCTGGAGCAGGGTGAAGAAGTTGGCTTAGCGACGGTTTATCGTGTCTTAACTCAGTTTGAACAAGCGGGCATTGTACGTCGTTTAAATTTTGAAAATAACATCTCTATTTTTGAATTGGATACAGGTGATAATCATGATCATTTAGTGTGCGTGAAATCGGGGCAAGTAAAAGAGTTTGTGGACCCCGTTATTGAAGAGCGCATTAAAGAAATTGCTAAAGAAAGTGGCTATGAACTATCGGGCCACAGTCTGGTGATTTATGGCGCGATACAGGATAGCGAATAGTTTCAAAGCTCCCCTTTTAATGAGTGCGCCTAGGGTAGGCGTATCTTGCCAATCATACTGATGACTTTTCTTGATACTTGACGCCCCCCTAAACCTGAGCGTTTTCCAACATCTCTTTAGCATGGCCTAATGTCTGCTCTGTAACGGTTAAACCGCCCATCATTCTTGCTAATTCTTCAATTCTATTCGGTTGGTCAAGCTCAACGACCTGCGTATAGGTTAGATCGTTATGGGTCTGTTTTTCAATGCGTAGATGACTGTGTCCGTGTGCGGCGACTTGCGCTAAATGCGTGATGGACAAAATTTGTTTGTGTAAGCCGAGTTGCTGCATTTTCTTACCGACCACTTCGGCAATGCCTCCACCAATTCCCACATCCACTTCATCAAAAATCAGGGTTGGTAAGCGAGCCACTTCAGCGGTCGCTACTTGAATAGCCAAACTGATACGGGACAGCTCTCCGCCTGAAGCGACTTTAGCTAATGGCTGTAATGGCTGGCCTTTATTGGCCGTGACATGAAAAGAAACTTTATCTAACCCGTTGGCATTGGGGGTGTCTAAAGTGGATAGAGTGACTTCAAATAAGCCGTTGGGCATGCCTAATGATTGCATGCCTTCGGTTACAATTTTGGATAGTTTAGCGGCTGATTTTATACGGGACGTCTGTAAGTTTTTGGCGTGTTCTTGGTATTTTAACCAGGCCTGTTCAATCTCTGTTTTTAAACTTTCTAAAGAATCGTCAGACTGGGTTAAGCTGGTTAAGGCCTCCTGAAGCTGTTGGTGCTTTGTAATCAGGTCCGCAGGTTCCATATTGTATTTTTTAGCCAAACCAAACAGTTGTGATAAACGCTCTTCTATTTCACTAAGTTGTAATGGGTCTAAATCAATGGTGCTGGCATGCTGTTGAATTTCACCAGCCGCCTCTTGTGCTTCAATTAAAGCGCTATTTAATTGGGTGATACAGGCTTGCATATTTGGGCTAAAATCCACAATGGACTCTAAAGCGTGAATGGCCTGATTCATTAACTCACTGGCTCCAGAATCCCCTTCAATATGGTTATAGGCGTTTTGACAAGCAAGCTGTATTTCACTGGCATGAGAGAGTTGACTCTGCTCTTCGGACAGACTCTCAAATTCACCTTCGATGGGTTTTATGTCACCGAATTCGCTATTCTGAAAAGTCAGTAGCTCTAATTTGCTTTGATAGTCCGCTTGATTGGCCAAGAGCTTTTCTAATTGTTGATTCAGTTTTTGCCAGGCCTCATAACGTTGTTTACAGTTTACGAGCAGCGCTGGATGAACGGCATAAGCGTCTAATAGTTCTAATTGTTTAAGATTTGACAATAAAGACTGGTGTTCGTGTTGGCCGTGAATATCAATTAACATATTGCCCAGTATTTTGAGCAGGCTGGCAGGAATAGGACGACCATTGATATAGGCTTTAGAACGGCCTTCAGAAGTGACGGTTCTTCTTAAAAAACAGTCTTGCTCATCATCGAGCTCTTGTTCTTTGAGCCAATCTTGCACATGGGGCAGTGCTTCAATATCAAATTGCGCGGTCACATCGGCTCTAGGTGTGTTGTGTCGTACCAAACTGCTGTCGGCACGTTCGCCTAAACTAAGACCTAGCGCATCCAGTAGGATGGATTTACCAGCCCCTGTTTCCCCCGTTAAGCTACTAAAACCTTGACTAAACGTCAGTTGTAATTTTTCAATCAGAGCGAGATTTTGAATAGTAAGTTCTTGAAGCATCTAAGTGTCTTTTATTGGTGAATTAACTAAAGTTTACAGGATAATAAAGGGCTTGTTCAGAGCTTTCTTAGAGCTTATCGCCCCAGTGCAGTTTAGCTCGTAAGAGCTCAAAATGGTCGTGACCTTTAGGGTGTAGCATTCTAATAAAGTTTTTATGGCGAGTCACCGTGGTGCGGTAGCCTGCTGAAATGGTATAAGATATTTGTCCATCGCAAATAATATTAGCCGTACCGTGACAGTGGTCATCGTGAGGCCTTAATTCAATTACGCTTTTACCTGAGATGACATAAGGTCGTGTGCTCATAGTATGCGGGTTGATTGAGACCAAGCTTAATACATCCAGAGTAGGGTCTAAAAGAGGCCCGCCAGCGGAAAGGGCATAAGCGGTAGACCCTGTTGGGGTTGAAATAATCATACCGTCAGAGCGCTGGCTATTTAAAAACCGCTTATCGACAAACGTTTCAAACTCAATCATACGGGGTGATTCTGTTTTGTGAATCACCACATCGTTAAAGGCCAATTGATCAAATAACATTTCATTATTTTTATAAATGGTGACACGAATTAAATTGCGTTCTTCATATTCATAGATCCCATTCATCATTTCATCAAGAGTGGCTATCATGTCTTTAGGCGATATATCTGTTAAAAAACCTAAGCGCCCTAAGTTAATGCCCATAATTGGAATTTTTTGATCAACGATGGAACGTGCGACATCTAAAAAGGTACCGTCGCCACCGACGACAATGGCCACATCAATATGTTCGGCCATCTGGTCGCGATCCATAATCTCTATGCTGTAACGATTTTGTGGAAAGTCGTGGCAAGAGGCCGAATCTAAATAGACGGTTTTAGACTTGGATTGCAGATGTTGCACGAGTTTATCGATGGCATCCCAACACTGAATTCCGTTATATTTTCCAAAAATTCCAAATTTTTCAAACATTATGCAGGTGCTCTTTGACTATCTTTGTTTAAAGGGATAAAAAGTCTTGAATAACGGTGTCGGAAACTTATAATTTAGCACTCATAACTTAGGACTGCTAAATGTAAGTTCTTCAGAGCTTCCTTAACCATAAGCTAGGCTAGCAGATGTTAAACGACCGTTCACAACTTTTGTTTAAAAACTTAATGGGATTATACCTTAATGAGGGTAAACCGATAGGTTCAACCACCTTGGCTAAATGTCCAGAGATTGGCTTAAGCTCGGCCACCGTGCGTAATGTCATGGCAGATTTAGAAAAGGTGGGATTGATTCATGCGCCGCATACCTCGGCTGGACGCGTGCCAACGGATAAGGGCTATCGTCTGTTTGTGGACTCGCTCATTACCTATCAACCCTTGTCTAAGCAGGGTGAAGAACGTATTCGTAAAGAATTGTCGCCGACATTGAATCAAGACGCTTTAATGGCGAATGCATCACAAGTGTTATCGGGTTTAACGGGTATGGCTAGCTTGGTTTTAATGCCAAATCAAGAGCAGGAAACGTTAAATCATATCGATTTTGTAGCGCTGGGTGAAAATCGAGTGTTAGTGGTTTTAGTGTTTAATAATCAAAACATACAAAATCGAATTATTGAACTCGATAAATCGGTAACGGCGGATGAATTAATAAAAATTGCCAATTTTTTAAATGAACAGTGTGTGGGTAAAAGTTTAGCCAATGCTAAGCAGGTGTTAATAGAGCGCATGGAGCTTATTCGTAGCACGACCAATGATTTTATGTTGTCAGTGATTGAAGCGACGGATAGCGTTTTTGCCGAGCAAATAGAGCAAAAAATCCCTTTTTTAGTCTCAGGGCAGAGTAATTTACTGAATTATCAAGAGTTAGCTAATGCAGACAAACTTAAGTCATTATTTCATGCATTCGATCACCATTCAGACATGCTGAACCTTTTAGATAAAAGTATGAATGCTCAAGGGGTGCAAGTGTTCATTGGCCAAGAGTGTGGCAACGAAATTTATCAAGACTGCAGTATTGTGACGACCCCTTATGAGGTTGAAGGAGAAGTGATGGGTGTACTGGGAGTAGTAGGACCAAGTCGAATGAATTATGAAAAAGTGGTGCCTAAAGTGGATATAACGGCAAAAATCTTAGGCTCACTCTTGAAAAAATAAAACCCAATCCCTACTTACAGGGGTAATTAGAATTTAAAAAAAATCATCTCCTTATTCGTTTAAGGTGCAAATGTTAATAGGAAGAAAATCGTGGCTGAAAATAAAGTAAATGAGCAAGAGCTTGAACAAGCAACTGATGAGCAAATCCCAACGGTTGATGAGAGTACTGAAGAAACATTAGAGCATGCGCAAGAAGCTGTTTCTGATGATATTGAAGCGTTATTAGCTGAGGCTCGTGTAGAAGCGGATAAACATAAAGATATGGCATTACGTATCCAAGCCGATATGGAAAACCTTCGTCGTCGCACACGTATTGATGTTGAGAATGCGCATAAATATGCTTTAGACAAGTTTGTAAATGCCTTAATTCCTGCAATGGATTCTATGGAAATGGGAATGGATGCGGCCTCTAAGGAGGATGCTTCTGTGGAAAGTATCCGTGAAGGCATTGATATGACTTTCAAACAGCTTTTAGATGTTTTGGGAGAGTTCAGTGTTGAGCGTTTAGATCCTAAAGGTGAGAAGTTTGACCCACAGTTGCATGAAGCGATGACAATGATTCCTTCGCCAGATCATGAAAGCAATGTGGTGGTTGATGTTATTCAGAAGGGGTATAGCTTAAACGAACGTTTGGTTAGACCTGCTCGCGTGATTGTGGCGCAGTAATATTTTAAACAGTCCCTTATTTAAAAAATTAAATAAAAAAATCTTGTACGGCTTGAAAAGTAAATTTACAGCCCTATAAAAGTGACAAGATTAAAAATTAAAACTTTGGAGAAAATTTCAAATGGCTAAGATTATTGGTATTGATTTAGGAACAACAAACTCTTGTGTTTCAGTAATGGAAGGTAAAGAAGTTAAGGTAATTCCTAACGCAGAGGGTGCACGTACAACTCCTTCGATTGTTGCATACACTGCAGATGGTGAAGTATTAGTGGGTGATTCTGCAAAGCGTCAAGCGGTAACAAACCCTGAAAACACACTTTTCGCAATTAAGCGTCTGATCGGTCGTCGTTCTGATGATAAAGTCGTTGCGAAAGATAAAGGTATGGTGCCTTACGCAATCGTTGCTGCTGATAACGGTGATGCTTGGGTTGAAGTAAATGGTAACAAACTGTCTCCACAGGAAGTTTCTGCTCGTACATTAATGAAGATGAAGCAGACAGCTGAAGACTACCTAGGGCACGAAGTAACCGAAGCGGTTGTAACCGTTCCAGCCTACTTCAACGATGCTCAGCGTCAAGCGACTAAAGATGCAGGTAAGATCGCTGGTTTAGAAGTTAAGCGTATTATCAATGAGCCAACAGCTGCGGCACTGGCTTATGGTATGGATAAAGTGACTAAAGACAGCACAATCGCTGTTTACGATTTAGGTGGGGGAACATTCGATGTTTCTATCATCGAAGTGGCTGACCTTGATGGTGAGAAGCAGGTAGAAGTACTTTCTACCAACGGTGATACTTTCCTAGGTGGTGAAGATTTCGATAACGTAATCGTTGAGTACATCGCAGAAGAGTTTAAGAAAGACCAGAATGTTGATCTTAAATTAGACAAGTTGGCTTTACAGCGTGTTCGTGAAGCGGCAGAGAAAGCGAAGATTGAACTTTCTTCACGTGAGCAAACAGATATTAACTTACCTTACGTAACGGCGGATGCAACGGGTCCTAAGCATTTAAACATGAAGATCACTCGTGCTAAGTTCGAGTCTTTGATTGAAGACCTAGTTAAGCGTTCTATCGAGCCATGTAAGATCGCTCTTAAAGATGCAGGTCTTTCTGCTTCTGAAATTGATGATGTTATCTTGGTGGGTGGTTCTACTCGTGTGCCAATGGTTCAGGCTGCCGTTAAAGAGTTCTTCGGTAAAGAAGCTCGTAAAGATGTTAACCCTGATGAAGCGGTTGCAATGGGTGCAGCGATTCAAGGTGGTGTACTTTCTGGTGACGTAAACGACGTTCTTCTTCTTGATGTTACTCCTCTATCTCTAGGGATTGAGACAATGGGTGGCGTGATGACTAAGTTGATCGAGAAAAACACGACGATCCCTACTCGTAAGTCGCAAGTATTTTCAACAGCTGAAGATAACCAGTCTGCCGTAACGATTCACGTAGTTCAAGGTGAGCGTGAGATGGCTTCTGGTAACAAGTCTCTTGGTCAGTTCAACCTAGACGAGATTCCGCCTGCACAACGTGGTATGCCACAGATTGAAGTAACTTTCGATATTGATGCAAACGGTATCTTAAACGTATCGGCTAAAGATAAGAGTTCTGGTAAAGAGCAGCACATCACTATCCAAGCGTCTTCTGGTCTTTCTGATGAAGAAGTAGAAGCGATGGTTAAAGATGCTGAAGCGCATGCTGAAGAAGATGCGAAGATGAAAGAGCTTGTTGAAGCACGTAACCAAGCGGATGCAATGGTTCACAGTGTTCAGAAGATGATTAAAGATGCTGGTGATGCTGTTGATACAGCTGAAAACACAGCAATCGAAGCGGCCATCTCTGCTGTAGAAGAAGCGATTAAAGGCGATGACAAAGCGGCAATTGAAGCTTCTGTTGAAAAGCTAGCGGAAGCGAGCCAGTCTATTGCTCAGAAAGCGCAAGCAAAACAAGCTGAAGGTGGCGAAGCGCAACAACAAGGTGAGTCAAACAAGGCGGATGACGATATTGTTGATGCCGAGTTTGAAGAAGTGAACGACAATAAAAAATAATAGTTTAAGACTTTAAACCGTTATAATTCGGGCAATTCAACTTTGAGTTGCCCGTTTTTATTTTGTAAAAGTGTTAAATCTGAAAATAAAGCGACTTCAGTTTTTATTTTAAAGTGATTGCATTGAACCATTTTAAAATAAAAATTTTATTAATATTCAGAGCGTCTACTTAACAGAAATTGTTAATTGACCTGCCTACAACCCCCTGAAAAGTACGAGAATTCGATGAGTAAAACCTGTTATTACGAAATTTTAGCTGTTTCAAAAACGGCCTCAGAAGGTGAAATTAAAAAAGCTTATCGCAAAATGGCGATGAAGTTTCACCCAGACCGTAACCCTGGCGATAAAGTAGCAGAAGACAACTTCAAAGAAGCGGCTGAAGCTTATGAAGTGTTATCGGACTCTCAAAAACGTGCAACCTACGATCAATTTGGCCACGCTGGTTTAGAAGGCGGACAAGGTGGCGGTGGCTTTGGCGGCTTTGAAGGTGGTTTCGGTGATATTTTCAGCGAAATGTTTGGCGGCGGTGGCTTTGGTGGCCAGCGAGGGCCTCAGCCAGGTGCGGACTTACAGTATGAGTTAGAGGTTTCTTTAGAGGATGCGGTTGCAGGGACTTCTGTCGATATTCGTATTCCAACCAAGGACAGCTGTGATGCGTGCGACGGTACAGGTGCAGAGCCAGGTAGCGCGGTTGAAACTTGCCCTACCTGTCATGGAGCAGGTCAGGTTCGTATGCAGCAAGGCTTCTTTGCGGTTAACCGTGCTTGCCCAAGTTGTCATGGTACAGGACAGTTAATTAAATCGCCTTGCAAAAAATGTCGTGGTGAAGGCTTCACTCATAGTAATAAAACCCTTTCCGTCAAAATACCTGCTGGAGTGGATACGGGTGATCGTATTCGTCTACAAGGTGAGGGTGAAGCAGGAGAGTCGGGTGCACCACGCGGCGACCTGTATGTGCGTATTAATGTTAAAAAACACGCTATTTTCGAGCGTGATGGCAATACCTTATATTGCGAGTTGCCTATGAATTTTTCAACGGCCGCTTTAGGTGGCAATGTGGATGTACCTACTTTAGGTGGTAAAGCCAACCTTAAGATTCCTGCTGGAACGCAGTCTGGTCAGCGCTTTAAGTTGGCGGGTAAAGGGGTTAAGTCGGTACGTTCTTCACAGGTAGGTGATATGATTGTTGAAGTGCATATTGAAACACCTGTTAAGTTAACCGCACGTCAGAAAGAGCTATTACAAGAGTTTGATGAGAGCTTAAAAGGTAAACACCACAAACAGCATAGTCCAAAAGAGCATGGCTTTTTTGATTCGGTAAAGTCTTTCTTTACGGGTGATGATGATAAAAAATCAGATAAGAATGACGGACCTTGGAACTAGTTTCACAAGTCTACTGAAAACGTTATAGAAAGGATTCACAATGAGAGTTGCAATTACTGGGGCTTCTGGCCGCATGGGACGAAACTTAATCGATGCGGTTAACCAAACTGAAGGCCTAACCGTTTCAGCGGCAATCGAGCGTCCTGGTAGTAGTTTGGTTGGAGCCGATGCCGGTGAACTGGCGGGTATTGGTAAACTAAACGTTATCATTGTGGATTCGATTGAAACGGTTGTTGATGATTTCGATGTCTTGATCGATTTCACAACTCCAGAAGCGACGGTTGAAAACCTGACAGTTTGTAGTACACATAATAAAAAAATAGTTATTGGTACCACTGGATTTGATCAGGCTGGGTTGGCGGCAATTGACCGTGCCGCAGAATCGATTGCGATCATTTTTGCCGCTAACTACAGTGTGGGCGTTAATTTATGTCTTAAGCTGCTTAAGCAAGCGGCTGAAGTGTTAAATGAAGATTACGATATTGAAGTGATTGAAGGTCACCATCGCCATAAAGTCGATGCCCCATCGGGTACCGCTTTAAGAATGGGTGAAGTGGTGGCAGAAACGCTGGGTCGAGATCTTAAAACGTGCGCCGTTTATGGCCGAGAAGGTATTACAGGGGCGCGTGATCCTAATACCATTGGTTTTGCGACCGTTCGTGCGGGTGATATTGTTGGCGACCATACCGTTCTGTTTGCTACGGAAGGCGAAAGAGTGGAAATTACTCATAAAGCGTCTAGCCGAATGACCTTTGCAAAAGGCGCTGCGCGTTCTTGCGATTGGTTAATGAATAAAGAAAAAGGTCTGTTTGATATGCAGGATGTCTTAAACTTACGTTAAGAAAGCTCTGCTCTTAAGTAAGGTCTGTATAGATTAAATGATCAATCTACTAGGTTCTTTTAATAGAAGCCTAGTAAGATTGATTTCATTTAATGACTTCTCTTTTATGGCCTCAAAAACGCTTCTCGTTCCACTAATCTTCTGTTTTTAGTTTATAACTATAAGGCGCTGGCTCTGGTGGCTTCTTAGTAAAATCTGCAAAATTATCCTGTAATGCATGTATTCTGTTTTGAATAGCCGTTTGTTGCTGTCTCAACATCTTTAATTCTGTTTTTAACGTCTCTAAATCCGTATGTATTAATTTATTATTTGCAAGCGTATTAGAAGCAGGTTTGAATGCATTTTTTTGCAGCGTTTTTTTAATCTCTTTTAAAGTAGTGCCTTGTTTTCTCACTAACCAGCTTAAATCATTTAGTTTCTTAAGCTGTACAGGATCTGTATTTTGAGTTACTTGAGCCGTTGTTTTTGGAGTTGATGAACTGATTTCTAAAGTTTTCTGATTAGCCAAGATTTCTTCAACTAAGTTTTTCAATTCAAGATACTGAGTCTTAAATTCTGCTGTATCGAGGGTGTTATCATTCTCGGGTTGTATTATTTTAGGTGCGACCTGCGTACTGTTCTCAGGTAATGCTACAGGCGTTGCTAAATGGATTGTCTCAGATGAGCTAAGTTGGCTCAATCTTTTAATATCCGCACTCAGTGCTTCTGTTAAGGAAGACAGTTCATCTGACTTTATTGTTAATTTATTGCTGAGTAGATTGTTTTCAGTTTGGATAATATCCAGAACTTCGCCTTTATGCTGCGCGTTTTGCTGATTCATTAGATAAAAGAAATAGCCCATTGCACTTAAAACAATGATATTTACAGTCAAGGTTGCGCCCATCATAACTGCAAAATGATTTTTAGCAGAACTTAGGTCTTTTACAGTATTTCGGGTCGCTTGACGCCAGTTATTGCTCAGCTCATTGAGCTCTGTATTGGCGGCTTTTAATTGCTCGGCCAGTTTAATAGATGCACCAGCTGCCTGATGACTTTGAATAGAGGCTTCTTGAGCTGTTTTGGCCGCTTCAAGAGCAAGTAGGTTTGTTTCAACTGAACTAGAGCTGCCCGCATTACTGAGCTTAGCTTTCTGCTGCTCAAGCTCCTGAACATCGTCGTTCATCTGTTGAGTACTTGTTTCTAATTGCCCAACTTCTTCTAGTAAGTCGTCAACGCTATTACTCATGGTGTTACCTATGTGTTCATTTGTATTGTAAGGTAGTGATAATTTTAGCTATTCTATTATGCTTTGATCATGCTTTTAGATTAGAAATACGTTCTTGGATATTTTGATTAATGTCCTTAAGTCGTTTATTCTTTTCTTCAATTTCGTGTAATTGTTCTGAAATATCGGCAGGCGATAGTTCCGTTTCTATTTTAACGGATTCAATACTGTAACCTGCATTTTTAGCCGCTTCAAAAGCGCGTTCAGAGGCAGCAAAGGTCGCTTCAATGGCTTGCTGTATTTGTTCAGCCGATTGATGCGCTTTTTCACTCGTTGAAATGGCGATTTGGATGGCTTCTTGCGCAGTATTCTGAACTTGAGAAGCAATTTCTTGAATTTCTTGATCAATTTGAATCGCTTCTTCCATATTGGCTACGGATTGTTGTGTTTGTTCAATGATTTGCGTGGTTTCGCCACTGGTTTCTTCTGCCGGAGGAGCAATAGTAGCTTCATCCTGAATGACTTCACTTGCGATTTCTGTTTGTTCTAATTCATCGGAATCCATTTCGTCAAAATCGTTTTGACCTTCTTGATCAAACTCTTCGATCTCTTCGACTTGGGTATCTTCGGAGGTTAAAGGAGGCACACTTGTTGCTAAATCTTCAAGGTCAATGTCTATTTCTTCATCAGAGTCAGACTCCATTAAATCCTCGTTTGAATTTTCGACCATTTCAGGAAGGCTTAAATCCTCATTACTGTCGGCAAGCTCATCCATTTCAATATTGGCTTCGGGATTCGCTTCAATAGTTTCTTCTATAGCTTCAGAAGCAATTGAGGTGCTTTCATCTTCAGTATCTTCAATGGCTTGGTTGCTCATGATATCGTCAACATCTTTTGACACAAGATGATCATCATTCGATTCTTCATCAATAGGAGCTGTTTCGTGCTCCTGATCTATCAGGGCTTCAATATCGTCTTCTACGGTAGTTTGAGTCTCATGTTCTTCTAAGGCTGAAGGAGTTGAAACTTCAATTGAAGTTTCGGTGTCATTGTCTATTTCAGACATGAGGGCATCAATATCTTCTGGATTGAAATCGTCATCATCTTCTTTAGAAACAGGAGTGTCAGGCTCTTGTTCAGGAGTAAGTGAGATGGATTCTTCTTCAGAAGAATCAGGCAAGTCATCTAAGGAATCTAGTAGGTCGTCAACGTCAATGGTATTGGAATCTTCCATGCCTGAATTCGTGTCATCAGATAGCTCTCCCATCATTTCTAACATTTCTAGAGTAGCTTGGTCATCTTTTTCAATATTTATATCTGGCATGGCTAAGGTTCCTATAAGTTACATTTTGACGCTAAAAAATAGTAAGCACTTTGTATGCCATTTTAACGGCCTATAAAGTGGGGAAGTTAGGGGGAGCAGTGAATTGAAGTATTTTTTCAGTGGTAGGGTGTTTAAAAGATAGGCTGGTTGCATGAAGCAATAAGCGCTCCGCCATGTTGAGTGCGATGCAGTCGGCATATAAATTGTCACCCAAGATAGGGTGGCCTAGTGATTTCATATGCAATCTAAGCTGGTGAGAACGCCCAGTAATGGGAGTCAATTCAATTAAAAAGCGGTCTAAGGATTGTTGCAGAATTTTCCAGTGCGTTTCAGCTGCTTTGCCGTATTTGAAATCAATCATTTGTAGAGGGCGTTTTTCCCAGTCACAGCGCATGGGTAGTTTGATGGAACCTTCTGATTTTACGGCAATTCCAGCGCAAATTGCATGATAGGTTTTGGCCGTTTTTCGGTCCTGAAATTGGCGACTCAGGTGCCTGTGCGCATCTGGGTTTAACGCTAAGACCATTAACCCTGAAGTATCCATATCTAATCGGTGGACAATTTTTATATCAGGGTAAAGAGTTTGAAGGTGGAGGGCTAAGGATTCTTGCTTTTCAGGGCCTCGACCTGGAACGGAGAGTAGACCGCTGGGTTTGTTGGCAATGACGATGTCCTTATCGGCATAATGAATCCATGAGTTGTTGAATTGAAATTGATTGGTTGGGGAAGAGTGCATTTTTATAGCGAGCCTTGTAGAATATTAGGCTATTTTAAACTAAGGTCCTCAGTGATATGTCTAAAAAAGTATCGGTTTTATTTGTTTGTTTAGGTAATATTTGCCGCTCTCCGACAGCGCATGGCATTTTTCGTAATTTAGTATTAAAAGCGGGTTTGGAGAATTGTATTGAGGTTGACTCTGCGGGTACAGCGGCATTTCATATTGGCAAAGCACCTGATAGTCGTTCAACCTTGGTGGCTAAAGAGCGTGGAATTGAGATGAGTGATCTAAGGGCTCGTCAGGTTGATTTAGGTGATTTTTATCAATATGACTATGTGCTAGCGATGGATGAGGCGAATTATTCTAATTTAAAGGAGCTGGCTTTGCCTGAGCATTTTGAAAAAATTCAGATGTTTTTAGAATATACGGATGATTTTTCGGAGTTAGAAGTGCCAGACCCTTATTACGGAGGGGCACAAGGTTTTGATCATGTGTTTGACTTGATTCAATCAGCCTCTCAAGGTTTATTAATGGATATTAAGAAGAAGCATTTGTAGACATCTTTAGCTCAGAAAAATATCATGTTTTATGCATGATGGGGTCTTGCATGAAGCTAAGGCTGGATGTTCATGCTGTAAAACAAAAAAAGCGCCTTTCGGCGCTTTTTTTGTTTTACAAACTTGTCGTTTGTAGCGTGTTATTTTTCCTTCTGAGGTTCTGCTGATTTAGCTTCGTCAGTAGGCTTTTCCACTAATGTTTCAGGCGTTTCTGTTTGAACAGGTGTTTCAACGACTGCTTCAGGCGTTTCTGTCTGAACAGGTGTTTCAACGACTGCTTCAGGCGTTTCTGTCTGAACAGGTGTTTCAACGGCTACTTCAGGCGCTTCTGTTTGAACAGGTGTTTCAACGACTGCTTCAGGCGCTTCTGTTTGAACAGGTGTATCAACGACTGCTTCAGGTGTTTCTGTTTGAACAGGTGTTTCAACGACGACTTCAGGTGTTGCCGTTTGAACAGGTGTATCAACGACTGCTTCAGGTGTGGTTACGACCGATTCAGTGGTGTCCACTTGAGTAGGTGTTTCTTTAGTCGGTGTTATTTTATTATCAACAACCGATTTAATTGACATCTCTTCAGCACCTGCAGGCGCTCTTCGACGGCTATTATAGCTGCGGCTGTTGTAGCGACTACGATGACGTTGGCCTCCTTCCGAGCGGCCTTTTTTATTCTGGCTCGCTCCATTCTCAGCTGGTTTTTGGTTATTCTCTTTAGAAGAGTCGGTCGCTACTTGATCCTGAGCGTCTTTCTCTTTACGTCCGCGTCCATCTCTGTTTGGACGGCGATTTGGCTTTTTAGCGCCTTCAGATGCCGCTTGTTTGCCTTCAGAGGTTTGATGGACGGACTTTTTATCCTGACCATCTTCTATCTGACGACGATTACGGTTTGTGCGGCGATTGCGGTTACGGTTTTCATCGCGGCGATTGTGATTGCGGTTACGATTAGGGCGCTGAGGTTTTTTAGGTTCTTCAGGCTCTTCTTCTTTACTAAACAAGGCTTTCCATACACGTGAAAATAAACCAGGTTTCTTTTCTTCATTTACCGCAGGTGTGGCGACTGGAGCTTGAACAGGAGGAGCTGTTTGCTGTATGTCTTTAACCGCAGGCTCTTCTTTAGGTTTTTTAGGTTGTTGGTTATGAGACTCATCTTTTTGAGTCATTTCAGGGGTTGAGATCTCTTTGATTTCGTAACTTGCACTGATTGGTGCTTCTTCACCGTTACGAGTACGCTCTATAATGTATTGAGGAGTCGCTAGGTGCTCGTTAGGCACAATTAAAATATGCAGACTGTGACGATCTTCAATTTTAATGATTTGGTTACGTTTTTCATTGAGTAGGAATGTCGCCACATCAACAGGCAGTTGAACCGTTACACGGCGAGTTTGTTCCTTCATGCTTTCTTCTTCAAGAAGACGAAGAATTGACAGGCCTAGAGATTCTACACCACGAATAACCCCTACGCCATGACAGCGAGGGCAGACAATTTGTGTTGATTCTTCAATGGATGGGCGTAAGCGCTGACGAGACATTTCAAGTAGGCCAAAGCGAGAAATTTTACCAATTTGAACTCGCGCTCTATCAGACTTAACGGCTTCACGCATTTTGTTTTCAACTTCACGCTGATGTCTGTTTGAGTGCATATCGATAAAATCGATCACAACCAAACCGCCTAGATCACGCAAACGAAGTTGGCGAGCAATCTCTGTAGCCGCTTCCATATTGGTGTTAAAGGCCGTGTCTTCAATGTCACTTCCTTTGGTCGCACGGCTTGAGTTGATATCAATCGCGGTTAAAGCTTCGGTGATATCAATGACAATTGAACCGCCTGATGGCAGTGTCACTTCGCGTTGATAAGCCGACTCGATTTGTGATTCAATTTGGAAGCGCGTAAATAAAGGAATGGTATCTTGGTACGGTTTAACTTTATACACTTGCTGGGGCATGACGTGTTGAATAAAGTCGCGTGCTTTATGGAATACTTCCATATTATCGATAATGATCTCACCAATATCTTGGCGTAAATAATCACGAATTGCCAAGATAACGATGTCTGATTCTTGATGAATCAGAAAAGGAGCGGCTCTTTCACCTGAAGCTTTTTGTACGGCTTCCCAAAGTTGAACAAGGTAGTTCACACCCCATTGAAGTTCTTCGGTACTTTTATCTACGCCAGCTGTACGAACAATCAGCCCCATGCCTTCAGGGGTATTTAAGTCGCGTAATGTGTCTCGAATACCAGAGCGGTCATCCCCTTCAATGCGACGTGAGATACCACCCGCTTTAGGGTTGTTTGGCATCATAACAACGTAGGGGCCTGCTAGTGTTATTTGCGTAGTTAGCGCCGCACCTTTGTTACCACGTTCTTCTTTTTGGACTTGAACAATGATCTCTTGACCTTCTTTGAGCACATCTCTGATGCAGAAACGGCCAGATTCAGGTTTGGTTTTAGGGAAGAATTCCTCAGCGACTTCTTTAAAGGGCAGGAAGCCGTGGCGTTCAGAACCATAATCAACAAAAGCGGCTTCTAGACTCGGTTCAACGCGAGTGATTCTACCTTTATAAATATTGGCTTTTTTCTTTTGATGATGCGGAGTTTCAACATCAAGATCGTACAGGGTTTGCCCGTTAACAAGGGCTATGCGAGTCTCTTCTACTTGAGTCGCATTAATGAGCATTCTTTTCATGCTTTTCTCTTTTAGATTTAGCTGAGAGATACATGGATAGAAGACAATAAGCGAACGAGAAGTGCATTTTGGATAAGAAAAATAGTTGTTTTAGGCGAGTTGTTACGACAGAAAATAGGTGTTTTAGTTGTACTAGAGCTTTGTGTAAAAGGTGCTTTTAATTTAGCGAATCCATTTAAATTCTGATAGTCAATTTAAAGGATTAATCTGGCTCGTAGTTTATTTTTTAGCGCCATTCTTGGCTTATGGTTTGCCGTATTGCAAATCAAGTGTACGTTCTATTTTGTGTAACAGTGGTATCGAGCAAGTGCGTGATGTTTTTTTAATTGGGGCTACTTGCTCTAGCCAGCAGACAATGTCTGTTTTTAACAATACTTTTAGCCTATTTAGCTCTCGTATCATTGTATTGGCGTCTTATGACTTTTTAAGTAAAGTTCTGCGTCAATCAATTTTCTTAATACTATTTTTCAAAGTAAATAATATTGAGGCTTTTTATTGTCTTGTATGGATGTATGACTCAGAGTTTTGCAATAAGGCAGAAAATCTTTAAGCCTTGCTGAAGTTTTTATAGTCAATATTTTGCAAATAGGATCGCAATCTATAATCAAAAGCTTCAGTGTCTTATTCTTAAATAAGAGGCTGTTTTTTACCCGTTTTTAAAATTCTTTTCGTTAATCTTTAAGGCATCGTCTGATTTTTTGACTAGACAGGAGCGTTAAAGATGACATCGCTTACAAATTAAGCTGTGCAAATATAGCATTCATTTTTGAGCTATGCAATGACAACGTGTGCTTCTCCCTGTAAACTGTCGCTAATTTTGTGAATAAAGTGTTAATAACTTTTTTTAAGCGGTTTAGTATACCGATTGATCGGGTTTTTAACGAGCGGGATAAGGTGGTTTAAAACGGTATGTCTAAGGTAAGAATGATTGAAGTCACGGAAGAGGATGAAGGGCAGCGAGTTGATAATTTTTTGATGCGCCACTTGCGAAAAGCACCTCGAATGTTGATTTACCGAATTATTCGAAAAGGCGAAGTACGCGTTAATAAAGGGCGAGTGAAAGTCAATTCTCGATTGAAAGCTGGAGATGTGGTTCGTATCCCTCCCGTTAAGGTTCCTGAAAAAGTCGAGGTGCTTGAGTCAGATATCCCGCAAGCGCAATTAAATCGCATAGAAGAAAGTATTTTATTTGAAGATAAAGATCTGATGGTGATTAATAAGCCTTCTGGTATTGCCGTTCATGGCGGTGGGGGAATTAACTGGGGGCTCATTGAGGTGGTTAGAGTGTTAAGACCGCTTGCTAAGCGTTTAGAGTTGGTTCACCGGATTGATCGGGACACTTCTGGATGTATCCTAATTGCCAAAAAAGCCTCTGTTTTAAAAGACTTGCATGCCCAAATTAGAGCAGATAAATTAGATAAACGCTATTTAGCCATTGTGACTGGGCATTGGCCTAAGGGTTTGCAGAAAGTGGAATTACCCTTGCGCAAAGATCATTTAGCGGATGGTGGGTGGCATGTTTCGGTCGCTAAGGAGGGTAAGCAAGCCATTAGTTATTTTAAAGTTGAGGAGCACTTAAAAGAGTGCGACTTAATGTCGGTTAAGCTTAAAACGGGGAGAACGCATCAAATTAGAGTGCATGCTTTGGCTCAAGGGTGTGCTTTATTGGGCGATGACAAGTACGGTGATCGTGCGTTAAATAAAAGGTTTCGCCCTATGGGGATGAAGCGCTTGGCTTTGCATGCTCAGTTTTTAGGCTTTACTCATCCAGTAACAGAAGAGTGGATGTTAATGGAAGCACCCTTATCGCCTGATTTTAAAAAGATTATTAAGGCATTGAGTCTTTAAAAAAATCTTATTTTAAGCTTGAAAGTAGTTATATGAGTTATGTGGGAAGTATATGAGAAAATATAAAGCAGTGATTTTTGATTGGGACGGTACTTTGATGAACTCAGAGGCGCGTATTGTGGATTCTATTCAAAATGCCGCTAAAGAGTGTGGTTTTCCGGTGTTGTCTCATCATGAGTCTAAGCAGATTATTGGTTTAAGCCTAGAAAATGCTATTTTAGGGTTGTACCCAGAAGCGGATCAGCATCAAGTGGTGGCGATGGCTGAAGCTTATACACAATATTTTTTAGAAGATTGTGATGTTGAAATGGAAGCGTTTGACGGTGCAGAATCCTTATTGCTTAACTTAAATCAGTGTGGCGTTAAATTGGCCATTGCAACGGGTAAAAGTCGTAAGGGCTTAAATAGAGTGTTGGAAGAGTGTGGGTTTGGTATTTATTTTGATATGACGCGTACGCCTGTTGAATCTGCCTCTAAGCCGAACCCTTTAATGTTAGAGCAAATTCTGTCTGAGTTTGATTTGTCAGTTGATGAGGCTGTTATGGTGGGTGACACTACCTTTGATATGGAAATGGCGCAAAATATTGGTATGGATCGTATTGCTTTGAGTCATGGAGTGCATCAAATGGAAGTGTTATCACCTTATAACCCCGTTGCAGAACTGAATTCTTTACAGGAATTAAATGCTTGGTTGATTCAGAATATTTGATTTTTAAAAGAGAGCACTGCTGCTCTGTCTTGTGTTCAAAAGGTTTAAAGCCGCTTAATTCAGAGGCTTTTTAAAGGAATAGCTTATTCTGAATTAGGCTTTGAGAGGAAGCGGGTAACCCATTTTGTAGAAAATGTGAGTGAGTTCAATCAAGGGTAAGCCAATGAGGGCATTTGGATCGATGCTTTCAATTTTTTTGAATAGAGTGATCCCCAGTCCTTCCGACTTGAAGCTGCCAGCGCAGTTTAGAGGTTGCTCAATCGTTATGTAGTTCTCGATGACTTCTTGAGACAGTGTTCTAAAATGTACCTTAGTGATGTCCATTGTTTCAAAGGTTTGCTGTGTCGCGGTGTTAATCACCACCAGTCCCGTGTAAAAGGTAATCACCTGTCCGCTAAAATCCTGAAGTTGTGCTACGGCTTTATCAAATGTGAGGGGTTTACCAATAGGACGGTTGTCGAAAACAGCGGTCTGGTCTGAGGCGATAATAATTGAGTTGGGCTTGTGTTGGGCAATTTCTTCCGCTTTACTTTTAGATAGTCTGGAGACCATGTTTTGCGGAGTCTCATTTTCTAGAGGGTGTTCGTCGATGTTTGGAGCCATTTGCGTAAAAGGCAAATGAAGTTTTTCTAAAAGCTGTTTTCTAAAGACCGAAGTGGATCCCAAAATAATGGTGGGAAGCGAAGTGGTCTGTTTTGATTGGGCGTGTTGGGTTTGCATGAAGTGGAGCTGGCCTTGTAAGTTCGGTAGAAGCTTGTTTTATAAGAAGAAATGAGCAATCTTTATTGTGAGGTAGAGTGCGGTTTTCGCTATAAAGTGTCATTGTTGTTTTACATTGAAAAAAGTGACTGTTTTTTACGTTATTTTTTGACTTAATCGATTGATAACTGTATGATTCGCGCCTATGTTAGACAAGCTACCTGAATTTATCGATCCCATCAACTCTGTAAACCATAATAAACAATTTGTGGGACGAGTCAACCAAAGCCGCTTAAAGCGGTTGGTTGAGGTGACAGAACCGTCAGATCGAGATGTACAGGTAGAGCTAAATTTCTACTATGATAAAGCATTGAAGTTTCCTGCCTTTATTATGAAGTTAGAGACGGTATTGAAATTACAATGTCAGCGATCATTAGAGTCTTTTGATTATCCAGTTCAATCGGAGATAAAAGGTATCTTTACTGAGTCGTTGGCGTTAACAACGGATTTACCAGCAGACGTTGAAGTGTTTGAATTAAACGAAGATAAAATTTCCTCGTTTAATTTGGTAGAAGAAGAGCTATTATTGTCGGTGCCTTTGGCACCGATTAATGAAGTTAGCTCAATGAATTACGAAAATACGGAAGCATCTGCTGATGATGACAGTGCTCAAGAACAGAGTGCTGATAAACCTAATCCTTTTGCAATCTTGCAAGGGTTAAAAAAATAGAATTTTAAGATTTATAAATTTAGGAGATTGCCATGGCAGTTCAAAAGAGCCGTAAAACCCCATCAAGACGTGGTATGCGTCGTTCACATGATGCTTTAGATGCACCTACTTTAACCGTTGATGAAACAACTGGTGAAGTACACCGTCGCCACCACGTAACGGCTGATGGTTACTATAAAGGTAAAAAAGTCGTTCAAGATAAGGCTTAATTCATCTTGGCTATCAAAATTGCCATCGATGCGATGGGCGGTGATCATGGTTTATCGGTTACCGTCCCTGCTTCTCTCGATGCACTAAAATCATTTTCTGATATTCACATTGTTTTGGTCGGTAAAGAAGACTTAATCAATGCGGAACTTTCAAAGTATCAATACGACACCTCTCGAATCTCTATTCAGCATGCTGACCAAGTAGTTGAGATGGATGACCTTCCTTCAAAAGCCTTAAGAAATAAAAAACAATCTTCCATGCGTATTGCGTTGAATTTGGTGAAAGATGACCAGGCTCAGGCGTGTGTGAGTGCCGGAAACACGGGTGCTTTAATGGCTGTTTCTAAGTTTGTTTTAAAAATGCTACCTGATATTGATCGCCCTGCTATCTGTACTTCTATGCCGACCATGAAAGGGCATGTGCATGTATTAGACCTGGGTGCGAATGTAGGCTGTACAGGGGAGCAATTAGCGCAATTTGCCATGATGGGGTCGGTACTCGCTCAGGCGGTTGATGACAACGCATCCCCAAAAGTAGGTTTGCTCAATATTGGTGAGGAAGAGATTAAAGGGCACCAACGTATTAAAGATGCGCATCAGCTTCTTCAGGGGTCTGATATAAACTATATTGGTTATATTGAAGGGGATGATATTTTTAAAGGCGATGTGGATATTGTCGCTTGTGACGGCTTTGATGGTAATATCGCTTTAAAAGCCAGTGAAGGGGTGGCTAAGATGATCTCCTTCTATTTAAAGTCCGCCTTTAAGAAAAACTTACTGACAAAGCTGGTCGCCGTGATTGCTTACCCTGTCTTAAAATCTTTTAAGAGTAAGGTGGATCCAGGTCGTTATAATGGTGCTTCCTTGTTAGGTTTGCGTAAAATTGTGATTAAAAGTCACGGTGGTGCGGATCGCGCCTCTTATTTTCATGCCATTGCCGAAGCTCGACTGGAAGTCAGTAAAAATGTCCCTAAGTTGATTTCATCAGAAGTCTCAAAACTTATTAAGCAGCAATCTCAGTCTTCGGAGTCTGTTGCTTAAATCAAATAAGGTTGTATCGAGTGGGTACAGCTTTTCAATCCCTACCTATAATGTTGAGTGGTTATGAGTCAAAAAAAATATAGTCGTATTATTGGTACAGGTGGCTATTTACCTGAAAAAATCTTAACGAATGCCGATCTTGAAAAGATGGTAGAAACCAGTGATGAGTGGATTCGTGAAAGAACGGGCATTGAACAGCGTCATATTGCTGCTGAAGGGCAAACGACTTGTGACCTAGCAGAGAAAGCGTCTTTAAAGGCGATTGAAATGGCAGGAATTGATGCTCAGTCAATTGATTTAATTATTGTCGCCACAACCACACCAGATAAGATATTTCCAAGCACAGCCTGCTTGTTACAGCAGCGTCTAGCCATTCATGGTTGTCCTGCATTTGATATTCAAGCGGTTTGCTCTGGTTTTGTGTATGCCTTAAGTGTCGCGGATCAGTTTATTAAAACGGGTATGTCTAAGTGTGCCTTGGTCGTGGGCGCTGAAACCCTGTCAAGAATTACTAACTGGACGGATCGTAATACGTGTGTGTTGTTTGGAGATGGTGCTGGAGCCGTGTTACTGGAAGCTTCTGAGCAGCCAGGTATTTTATCGACGCATATTCATGCGGATGGGCAGTATGAAGATTTACTTCATGTACCATCAGGGCCTTCTAAATTACCACAAACCGATGATATTGCTGAAAGAACCATGTCTATGCGTGGTAATGAAGTGTTTAAAATGGCTGTGAACACCTTAAGCCGCATTGCCACTGAAACCTTAGAAGCAAACGGCTTAAGTAAAGAAGATATTGATTGGTTAGTACCTCATCAAGCCAACTTACGCATTATTAATGGTACGGCAAAGAAGTTAAAATTATCGCCTGAACAAGCCGTTGTAACAGTGCATAAGCATGCGAATACCTCCAGTGCATCGGTACCCATGGCATTGGATGAAGCCATTCGAGATGGTCGTATCCAAAGAGGTCAAACCCTCTTGCTAGAAGCATTTGGTGGTGGGTTTACCTGGGGATCGGCACTGATCCGTTACTAAATTAATTAATGGCGTTTTGTCACTCAGTTATTCTTTATTATTTGCCTTGTACAACTAAAGTAGGATTTTAAATATGTCATATGCATTCGTCTTCCCTGGTCAAGGGTCTCAATCTGTAGGCATGCTCTCCGAGTTAGCCGAGTCTCACCCACAAGTAAAAGAAGTGTTTGATGAAGCTTCAGCCGTGCTTGGTTATAATTTATGGGATGTTGTTCAAAACGATGAAGATGGCAAACTTAATCAAACGGACGTCACTCAACCAGCTATGTTAGCCGCTGGTATTGCTGTGTATCGTACCTTATTGGCTCAAACTGATTGTGCTCCTGCTTTTATGGCAGGACACTCTTTGGGTGAATATACGGCTTTAGTGGCCAGTGGTGTCATGACCTTAGCTCAAGGCGTTGATCTAGTTGCAGAGCGCGGGCGTTTAATGCAATCTGCTGTGCCAGCAGGACAAGGGGCCATGGCCGCTGTTTTAGGTTTGGAGGATGCGCAGGTTGTCACAGTATGTGAGCAAGTCGATGGCATTGTTGAAGCCGTTAATTTTAACTCGCCTGGTCAAGTGGTTATTGCTGGTAATAAAGAGGCGGTTGATGTTGCGATGGCTTTAGCTACGGAAGCAGGCGCTTCTCGCGTTGTTCCGCTGCCAGTTAGCGTGCCATCTCATTGTTCATTAATGAAACCGGCAGCCGATAAACTGGCAGAAAAGTTAGAAGCTATGGCGTTTAATATGCCTAGCGTTCCTGTTTTGCATAATGTTCAGTTTAACGAATCTAAAAATGTCGATGAAATTAAAGCGTTGTTAGTTCAGCAATTGTATCGACCCGTTCAGTGGGTTGAGACCGTCAATGCGATGAAATCGCAGGGGGTTGATTCACTGTATGAGTTGGGACCAGGTAAAGTATTAATGGGGTTAAACCGTAGAATTGATCGAAAAATGGCGATGCAGCCAGTATTTGATTCATCAACGTTAGAAAAAGCGTTAGCAAGTTTGTAAAATTGACAGTATCATTAACGATATTATTTGCTAGGTTATAGTTCGTATTATCCAAATTAGATAGGTAGGAAAAATCATGTTAACAGGAAAAATTGCATTTGTTACGGGTGCAAGTCGCGGAATAGGAAAGGCGATTGCTTTAGAGCTGGCCTCCCAAGGTGCAATTGTGATTGGAACAGCCACCTCTGAATCTGGCGCTGAAAACATTTCAGCTTATCTTAAAGAGGCGGGTGCTCAGGGGGCAGGAAAATGTTTGAATGTAACCGATGCTGACATGATTGCTAGCGTATTGGCAGAGGTGACTAAAGAATTTGGTGTGCCAACGATTTTGGTTAATAACGCTGGTATTACGCGAGATAATTTATTAATGCGCATGAAAGACGAAGAGTGGGATGATATTATGCAAACCAATCTCACGTCTGTTTTCCGTATGAGTAAAGCGTGTTTACGTGGCATGATGAAAGCAAAGGGTGGTCGTATTATTAATATCGCCTCAGTTGTAGGAGTCATGGGTAATGCTGGTCAAACAAACTATGCGGCTGCAAAGGCCGGTATCATCGGTTTCAGTAAATCTTTAGCGCGAGAGGTCGGGGCTAGAAACATTACGGTTAATACGATTGCTCCAGGTTTTATTGATACCGATATGACGCGAGCATTGCCAGAAGAGCAGCGTGCCGCTTTAACTACTCAAATTCCATTAAACCGTTTAGGTGCTCCTGAAGATATTGCGAAGTCCGTTAGTTTTTTAGCGGGTGAGGGCGGTTCTTATATTACGGGTCAAACACTGAATGTGAATGGTGGAATGTACATGGTTTAATCACTCGTTACTTTGAGAGTGTGATTATTTTTTCATTATTCCTTAAGAATAGTAGGGAAATAAATAGAATTAATTTCTGATAAGACTTGAAAAACGCTGAGTATAAAGCGAGAATACGTCCAAATTAAGAAGTTTTTAAACAATAAAATAATATAATTGGAGAATTCCATGAGCAGTATTGAAGAACGCGTAAAGAAGATTGTTGTTGAGCAATTAGGTGTGGAAGAAGATCAAGTAACAGCAGATGCATCTTTTGTTGATGACTTAGGTGCTGATTCTTTAGACACTGTTGAGCTAGTAATGGCTTTAGAAGAAGAGTTTGATTGCGAAATTCCAGATGAAGAAGCTGAAAAGATTTCTACATTAGCGCAAGCAACAGCCTACGTAAACGCTAACCTATAAGATTATAGGTCATCGGTACGTTGTGAAAAAAGCCGTATATTTACGGCTTTTTTTGTTTTTAAGCGTTACGAAAGAGTGTTTTGCATAATTAACGAGTTTTCAGTGTTTCCTTAAGTCTCTGTGGATGCTATAAAATTATGCAAAACGGTTTTTTAAGATTGATAGAGTATATAAAGAAGAGGATGTCATTTTGACTAAACGTCGTGTTGTAATTACAGGTGTGGGTGCTTTGTCAGCTGTTGGTTTAACGGTTGAAGAGAACTGGAATAATTTGCTGGCTGGTAAAAGTGGCATAGACACCCTAACTAAATTTGATACTGACGCCTATACGGTTAAGTTTGGCGGCGTGATTAAAGGTTTTGATGTATCTGAATATATCTTGCCAAAAGAAGCCAAGAAGATGGATCCTTTTATTCATTATGGGATTGCAGCTGGCTCTCAAGCCATTCAAGATTCTGGTTTAGAGGTCACCGACGAAAATGCCACGCGTATTGGAGTTTCTATAGGATCAGGAATTGGTGGTATTGGTTCGATTGAAACTCAGCACAGCACTTATTTAAAGTCAGGCCCACGTCGTGTATCGCCATTTTTTGTTCCTAGCTCTATTGTCAATATGATTTCGGGTAACTTATCGATTATGTATGGCCTTAAAGGACCTAACATGGCGATTGCTACGGCTTGCGCAACGGGTACACACAGTATTGGTGATGCTGCACGCATGATTGAATATGGTGATGTCGATGTCATGGTCGCGGGTGGGGCAGAGTATGCCACGACTCAACTTGGCTTAGCAGGCTTTGCTGCAGCACGCGCCTTGTCAACTCGCAATGATGATCCACAAGCGGCTAGCCGCCCTTGGGATAAAGATCGCGATGGGTTTGTTTTAAGTGATGGTGCGGGCGCGGTCGTTTTAGAAGAGTATGAGCATGCGAAAGCCCGCGGTGCAACAATTTATGCTGAAGTCTTAGGCTTTGGTATGAGTGGTGATGCTTATCATATGACGTTACCTTCACAAGGTGGAGAAGGTGCGGCACGTTGTATGGCGACAGCGCTCAATAATGCCAAAGTCGATGCAACAAAAATTGATTATATCAATGCACATGGTACTTCAACCCCAGCGGGTGATTTGTGCGAAACCAGTGCGGTTAAATCGACCTTTGGTGAACACGCTTATAACTTAACGATGAGTTCGACCAAGTCAATGACTGGACATTCTCTCGGTGCCGCGGGTGCGATGGAAGCGGTATTTACGGCCTTGTCGATCAAAAATCAAACGTTATTACCTACGATTAATTTAGAGAACCCTCAAGAGGGTTGTGATTTGGATTATGTAGCGAATGAAGCGCGTGATGCTAAAATCGATTTTGCTTTATCAAATTCGTTTGGTTTTGGCGGCACTAATGCAACGATTGTGTTAGGTAAGGTTTAATTGTTTATACACTTTTCTATGTGTATAGACCTTTGCTAGGCTTTATACCCCAATGTCTAATTCATCTTCAAATCAGGTTGTGATTGTTCGGCCTGAGCTTTTCCCCAATCAAACATCGATTGATCTGTCTAAACTTCATGAACTGAACCCTGAGCGTTATCCCTTCTTATTAGAAAGTGTGGCCAAAGGCGGTTTAGGCGAGTTTGATATTTTATTTGCTTATCCGCAAGAAACCATTCAACTCAATGATCTTGCAGAGCAAACAGAATTTCTGCAAGCAGCACAGACCAGCTTTAGCGACAATCAAATAGACGAATGTATAACTGAAGCGAAGCTGCCTTTTACAGGGGGCTGGTTTGCTTATTTCAGTTACGATTACGCGCAGGTGGTCGAGCCAGTCCTAAATTTAGCTAAATCGAAGTTTCCTCTGGCCGTGTTAAGTCGTATTCCTGTTGCGGTTGTGATCAAACATGCTACACAAGAGTTGTTTTTAGTGGCAGAGCCTGAGTATGCATCGGTTTTAGAGCAGATGGAAAGCGATTTAAAGCAAGCGTTAGCCATGGACTCTAAATCGCATAATATTGAATCTGTATTAGCAACAGAAGAGCCTGAAGCGAAGTATTTAAATGGTGTGCATAAAATTAAAGACTACATTTTGTCGGGCGATATTTTTCAGGTGAATATCTCTCGCGAATGGCAGGTTTCTTTAGATAAGAATAGCGACTCACTTGCCGTTTATCGTGCTTTACGTCGTAGTAACCCCGCACCTTTTGCCGCTTTGGCGCATTTTAAAGACGCTAATAACGCACCGTGGCAAGTAATCAGCTCTTCTCCTGAGCGCTTAGTGAAATACCAAGCACCTTGGGTTGAGACTCGACCGATTGCAGGGACTCGAAAACGCAGTGATAATTTAGCCGCCGATAAGGCTTTGATTGAAGAGTTGATTTCGCACCCTAAGGAGCGGGCTGAACATATTATGCTGATTGATTTAGGCCGTAATGATCTGGGGCGTATTTGTCAGCCTGGCAGTGTGGAAGTCAATGAGTTAATGGTGATTGAAAGCTACGAGCATGTTCACCATATTGTGTCGAATATTCGCGGTAAGCTACAAGACGGTTTGTCGCCATTAGAGATTATTCATGCACTATTTCCGGGCGGAACCATTACGGGCTGCCCAAAGATTCGCTGTATGGAGATTATTGCTGAACTTGAACAGATGCCAAGAGAGGCTTATACAGGCTCTTTAGGGTACATTAATCGAGACGGCTCTCTTGATTTAAATATCTTAATTCGAACAATGATTCAATTTGAACAAAACGGTGTTCCAACGGTTCAATTTCGAGCAGGAGCGGGTATCGTGGCGGACTCCATTGCAGAAGAAGAGTTAATTGAGTCGCGCCATAAAGCCAAGGGGCTAGTGAATGCGTTAATGAGCAAAGTGAGTGGCTAGGATGGTTGAACCCCAAGCATCATTTTTAGCCCAAACTTGGCAGGATGGACAGTTAATAGATTCGGTTTCAGTCTATGATCGTGCATTGCAGTATGGGGATGGTTTTTTTACAACCGTGTTAGTGGCGGATCAGTATCTTTTAAATTGGTCAGGGCACTGGCGTCGATTATCTTTGTCTGCTAATCGATTGCAGTTTCAACCTCTGGACGAATCCCTTTTATTAGGGCAAATTCAGCATGCGCTGATGCAATTTGACTTGAAGTGCCATGCTCTTAAGCCAACGACCAAAGTCGTTAAAATATTAGTCTCTCGAGGCGAAGCTGGGCGAGGCTATCCCATTCCTGAACAGGCACAGGTTCAAACGTACATTCAAATCAGTTCTTCGCCAGTTTCAGTGATGGTAGATCAGAATTCGGACTCAAAGAAAAGCCGTCTCAGAATGCCTGAGCCAAGCCTTCTACACCTTTCATTCTGTCAGTCACAAGCCGCGATCCAAGCGCAAATAGCAGGTGTTAAGCATCTTAATCGTTTAGACAGTGTATTAGCCCGTACCGAGGTGATTCAAAAAGGTCATGAAGAAGGGCTGATGTTAAACGCTTTTGATTATGTGATTAGTGGCACACAATCGAATGTGTTCATGATCAAAGATCAGGATTTAATCACGCCTCGATTAAATTTAAGTGGTGTGGAAGGCACCACTCGTTATCAATTAAGTCAAATGGCAATGGATTTCGGACTTAATTGGCAAGAATCTGATCTTCATGTAGAAGAATTGTTGCAAGCGGATGAACTGTTTTTAAGCAATGCTGTCCGTGGTATTATGCCGATCAAACAACTCGAAATGACTGAGTTTTCTGTGTGTAGCACACTTGAAATTCATAAAGGATGGTCACAATGGCAAGCTAATAATGCGCTGTTGTTAAAGGACAAAGAATGAAAATAATAATACGAATTGTGTTGGTCAGTCTTGTATTAACCGCGATGGCAGCCATGACATTTTATTGGCAATTTAATCAATTTTTACAGAGTGCTATTTCGAATCAAACCAGCCCAGTGATTGTTGACGTTAAACCAGGCAGCTCTGCGCATCGAGTGGCCAGGGAGCTGAACCAAAAAGGCTTGCTTTCATCGCCTAAATGGTTTGTTTGGTATTTACGTTACCAAGAAAAACATCATCTACTGAAAGCGGGTGAATTTGAAATTCACCCCAATTGGACGGTGGATCAACTGATAGAAAAGCTCATTGTAGGCCAGACGGTTCAGTATCCCGTGACGTTGATTGCAGGGCACACGGTTCAACAAGCATTATTGGCAGTTCATGATTTACCGAAAATTAAAAAAACGCTTAATATTGAAGAGATAGCCGAGCTGCAATCATTGTTGGGCGTAAAGTCTGATGTTGATCCTAAATACCCTTACGCCAGTATAGAAGGTTGGTTGTTACCCGAAACATTTCATTACCAGTCGGGTGACAGCGATGAACAGATTGTGTTACGTGCTTATCAAGCATTAAAAACCACTTTAGACACGGCTTGGCAGAATAGAGATAAAAATTTGCCTCTTAAAACGCCTTACGAAGCGTTGATTTTGGCCTCTATTGTTGAGAAAGAGACCGGAGTTGCCGCTGAACGGGCTAAAATTGCTGGGGTGTTTGTCAATCGAATGAGAAGAGGCATGCGTTTACAGACGGATCCAACGGTCATATATGGCATTGGTCAAACTTATGATGGTAATATTCGTAAACGGGATCTTTTGACTAAAACAGCCTATAACACTTATCGAATTGACGGTTTACCTCCTACACCGATTGCGTTACCTAGCAAAGAAGCGATTAAAGCGGTAATGCATCCAGAAAAAACCAAAGCGTTATATTTTGTGGCAAAAGGCGGCGGAGAGCACTATTTTTCAAACTCATTAGTTGAACACAACCGCGCCGTTCGAAAATACCTTTTGAATAAGTAGGGACGTTGGCACGAGATAACATGTCTCAAACACAGAAATCGTCAGCAAAGAAAGCGCTATTTTCTTTACAAGGAAACATTATGCAAGGTCAATTTATTACCTTAGAAGGCTCCGAAGGGGGCGGTAAATCTACCAATTTACTGTTTATCGAACAATTCTTGACTGAGCAGGGCGTGGATGTCATTGTGACACGCGAACCTGGTGGCACCGAAATTGGTGAGGCGATTCGTGCGATCCTCTTAAACAAAGACTTTACGGCTATGTGTGATGATACGGAATTGTTGCTGATGTTTGCCGCTCGAGCACAACATATCAAAGAGAAAATTCAGCCTGCTTTGAAGGCCGGTAAATGGGTCATTTCTGATCGTTTTACGGATGCCAGTTACGCCTACCAAGGTGGTGCGAGAGGTATGGAGATGCAGCGTATTTCTGAAATAGAAGCGTGGGTGCAGCAGGGCTTTCAACCCAATACGACGTTTGTTTTTGATTTAGCCGTTGAAATAGGGATGGCGCGTGTGGCGGCAAGAAGCCAGCAAACAGGCCAGGTGATTGATCGTTTTGAGAAAGAAAAACAAGCCTTTTTTGAAAAAGTACGTTCAACCTATTTGAACCGAGCCAAAGCAGCACCAGAACGTTACGAAGTGCTCGATGCCAGTCAACCATTGGACAGTGTGCAACAGGCCATTCAAACTCGTTTACAGGCCATGTTGCCATGAGTATCGCATTAAAGCCATCGCCTTTAATGCCTTGGATGCACAATCAATGGCAACAATGGTGTCAGTTATCGGATCACTTGGGGCATGCCTATTTGCTGTCTGGGCCAAAAGGCATTGGAATCGAATCCTTTGTGGATGCCGCGGTGCAAAAAAGACTCTGCTTGCAACCCAATACGGATGGAGCTTGTCAGCAGTGTCAAGGCTGTCATCTACTCCAAGGCCATCAACATCCCGATTATTATCATTTAACCCGCTTAGAGGATAAAAAAGATATTACGGTTGATCAAGTGCGTGGTTTACTTCATAAGCTGAATGAAACCTCGCATCAAGGTGGCTATAAAGTCACCTGGGTTGAGGGGGTTGAATTTATGAATTCGTCCGCTTTTAATGCGCTGCTAAAAACGCTTGAAGAGCCAGCGGATAACACGTTATTTTTATTAACGACTCATGAGATTGGTCGACTGCCCGCTACGATTAAAAGTCGCTGTCAGCAGTTAAACTTTACCCCTCCCGTTTTACCTGATGCGGTCAATTGGCTACATCAAGCTGCCCCACAAGTGGATTTAAAATTGGTTAAACGTGCTCTAAGGCTTAATTGGGGCGCACCTTTGCAAGCGTTGCAGTGGATTGAAGAGGGTAAGTTTGAAGAAGATGCTCAGTGGAAGGAGGGGCTTAAGCAGCTGCAATCGGGTAGAAAAACCGTCTCTCAAATTGTGGCTGAATGGTTAAAGTGGTCAAGTCCTGTCAGTGTGTTTGATTATTTTTATCAATGGAGTGTTTCGGCGGTTCGCTCGGTCACTTATCAATCTCATGAAAGTCCATCTTGGGCTGCGAATTTGACGGCTGAACAATCCTTACAGCTGCAAAATTGGTTACGTTTTCAGCAGGCGACTTTGCAAGCCAAAGAGCACTGGTTGAGTAATGCTAATAAAGAGCTCGTACTAGAAACACTCTGTTTAGAGTGGTTAGAAGTACAACAAATTGCCGAGCCGTTTCAGTCCATTTTTCAATCCAAATTACAAAAAGGAACTTTGCCGTGATTGTTGATTCACATTGCCACTTAAATATTTTGCCCGCAGATAAAGTTGGTAGTATCGATGAAGTCATTGCTAAAGCCAAAGAATTGGGGGTTGAACGTATTTTATGTGTGGCAATTAATCCAAGTCAGTGGCAAGAAGTATTAGATTTAGCGGACCAATACGATTGTGTTTATGCTTCCATCGGGGTGCATCCTTGTGAAGATAAAGATGTTGTGGTGACGGATGAAGCCTTATTGGCCGCTGCTTCTCACCCTAAGGTCATTGCCATTGGTGAAGTGGGATTGGATTACTTTCACTTTGAAGAGGAAGCGGCCACTCCAGGAGGGATGCAGTGGCAGCATGATCGTTTTACACAACATATTCGTATCGCTAAACAGCTAGACAAACCGCTGATTATTCATACTCGTAACTCTACACCTGACTGTCTTGCTCTTTTAGAGTCAGAGGGAGCGGATCAAGTCGGGGGCATAATGCACTGCTTTGTTGAAGATTTAGCGACCGCAGAGCAGGCGATTCAGATCGGTTTTTATATCTCTTTCTCGGGTATTGTGACCTTTAAAAATGCCAAGGAATTAAAGGAGGTTGCCACGGCTTTACCGTTAGATAGAATATTGGTTGAAACCGATGCGCCTTATTTGGCTCCTATGCCTTTTCGCGGTAAAACCAATCAACCAGGTTATACTCGCTATGTGGTTGAAGAGATTGCCAACCTAAAAGGCCTGTCTTTTGAAGCTGTGGCTGACGCCACAACGACTAACTTTAACCGTTTATTTAAACTGTGATACCTGTGCACGAGATCATAAACGGATAAGCATTTTATTTTCTCTCATCTTTGACTCGTGCTAAAGGCCACACCGTAAAGACGGTTTACTTTTAATGTAACGTTTTATGGCTAAGATGCTTTTGAATTTAGTCATTTCTACAAGGTCTTAGTTTTTATGCGTCCCTCTTACTCCCCTGATTCAAAACCAGTTAAGCTGGTGGCTACTTCAGAACGTTCCTATACTTGGAAACGTATTTATCAGTTAGTCATTCAACATAAACCCGCCCTAATCAAAGCGCATATTATTGCGTTTTTCGCCATGTTGGCAACGGTGCCCTTACCATTGTTGTTGCCCTTTCTGGTGGATGAGGTTCTGCTGGATAAACCGGGTATGATCGTCGGTTTTTTAAATAACTGGGTATCCAGTGACTGGCACGGCCCAATCTATTACATTGTTGCCATCACTCTCATTACGATTTTTTTGCGCTTTCTTGGGCTGGTGTTTGGGGTTTGGCAGGTGCAGTTTTTTACCGAGATTGCCAAAGAAGTGACCTATCAAATTAGGCGTGATTTATTAGCACGAGTTCAAGGGGTTTCAATGGCACAGTATGAAACCTTAGGCAGTGGAAGCGTGTCGGCCGCCATGGTCAATGATGTAAATACCATTGATAATTTTTTAGGTACGACCGTAGGTAAACTTATTATTGCCCTGTTTTCATTAGTGGGCATTACCGTAGTATTACTCTGGTTGCATTGGCAACTGGCACTGTTTATTTTGTTACTGAATCCTCTGGTGATCTACTTCACGGTGCGAATGGGGCGTCAGGTTAAAACTTTAAAAAAAGATGAGAACAGTGCCGTTGATATTTTTCAACAAGCGTTGAGCGAAACTTTAGACGCCTTACAACAAGTGAGAGCCGCGAATCAAGACAGGGCCTTTTTTAATCGTATTCGTGGGCATGCGGATAGTATCAGAGAACATTCCGAAGCTTATACTTGGAAAAGTGATGCGGCCAGTCGTTTCTCTTTTATGATCTTTTTAGTGGGCTTTGATGTGTTCCGTGGTGCCAGCATGTTAATGGTGGTTTTCTCGGGCTTGTCTATTGGCGAGATGATGGCAGTATTTGGTTACCTCTGGTTTATGATGGGGCCTGTGCAAGAAATTCTAGCCATACAGTACGGTTACAGTGCAGGAAGTGGTGCCTTACAACGCATCAATGAAGTGTTAGACCTACAACAAGAGCCTAAATACCCCGAAAAAGTGAATCCATTTACGGCTAGTCAACCTATTTCAGTAGCGGTTAAGGACTTAGCTTTTCAATATCCGGGTAAAAGTGATTTAGTATTAAATCACCTCAATTTTGAAATTAAACCTGGTGAAAAACTCGCGTTAGTGGGTGCCAGCGGAGGCGGAAAAACCACTCTGGTGCAGTTGTTACTCGGGTTTTATCAGCCAAAATCGGGTGCAGTTTTGTATGGAGGGGAACCGATCACAGAAATTGGACAATCGGTGGTGAGGCAAAATGTCGCGACCGTTTTACAGCAACCTGTACTGTTTCACCAAAGTATTCGTTTTAATTTGTCATTGGGGCAAGATTTACCAGAAGCGATGTTATGGCATGCTTTAGAACAAGCACAACTAGATGATGTGGTTAAGGCGTTAGATAAACAATTAGATGCGATTGTTGGCCGTAATGGCATTAAATTATCGGGTGGACAACGTCAGCGTTTAGCCATTGCTCGGATGATTTTGCAAGACCCTAAAGTCGTGATTATGGACGAAGCCACATCGGCTTTAGATATGGAAACTGAACGCCAACTTTATGTGGATTTAGCTCCGTTCTTGCAAAACAGAACCACCTTAATTGTCGCACATCGACTCAGTTCCATTCGACAAGCGGATCGGATTCTCGTTTTTGAAGATGGTCATATTATTGAATCGGGTAGTCATGAAGAGCTATTAGAGCAGCCAGGGGCTTATCGAAGGTTGTATAGGTGAAATACCTAGAATATTCAGGGTTTACACCATGCTTAATTATATCGTTGCTGAAAATCAGTTAAGCACTCTTGGGGCAGTCTATGTCAATTACCAAATCAGGAAATTGATACGGTTACTCCACAAAATTCTCAAAGTATTGAAACAGGGTTGAAAGCCGAGAGCCTTTTGTAAAAAAAGGCTACAATACGATCAGTAGTTTTTACACTTGGTGTAAATGGTATTGCTCACTAAACATATTTTTAAGAGGTTTTGAAATGAACACGTTACTAAAAACAGCGGCTGTTGGTGTTATGACGGCTAATCTATTGGCATTTTCATCACTTACTCAAGCGGCGGCACCTTATTCGGTTAAGGGTGCCACAACGGTTGATACGGCTGAAGCAAAAAAACTGTGGGATGAGGGTGCGATCTTTATTGATTCACGTAAGGAAGATGATTGGAAAGATGGCCATATTCCCAAATCGGTTCATTTAGATCGTGGAAACCCAACGACTTATACTAAAAAAGCGATTGAAACACGCTTTAAAAAAGATAAAGCTATCGTGACTTACTGCTACGGAAAAGTGTGTACGCGTTCTTCAATGATGGCGGCCGATTTGGTAAGCCTTGGATACAAAAATGTGTATTTTTATAGAGAAGGCTTCCCAGCTTGGTCTTTTGCAGGACACCCTATTAGAAGTCAATAATAGAAGTCAATCATTCTATCAACTGCTATGATCAAGAAGGTTCATTTTAAGTGGACTGACTTTGATCTGTAATACGGAATGGTTTACTGTTTTAGAAAGACCCATAACAAGTTATTTGTTGTGGGTCTTTTTTTTACCCGAGCTTTCCTAAGTGATTAAGTTTTGTTTAACATAAGAGACAATTCGTTCTGCAGCCTGATCCAGACTTTCATCTGATTTAATGATGATTTGAGGATTGGTTGGCTTTTCATATTCATGAGCGATTCGACTTAAATCTTCTAGTTGTTCACTGTCAATCTTGTCAATATACCCCGCTTTTTGTCTGCTTGTATATTGGTCAGGCAGAGTATCAATATAGACTTCCACATAGTTTTCGGTCATCTTCTTTACTGCATTTCTGGCCTCTTGATAAGGCGAAACAAACGATGAAATGGTTGACACCGAATGGCGTTGTAATTTATTAATTAAATAGCCCACCCGTTTAATATGCATAATGCGATTGTCTCGTTCATAACCCAACTCAGGTAATATTTTACGAATTTCACGGTTTTCAATGCGTTCTAACGGAACCTTAAGGGTTTGGAGCTTTTCATAGACTCTATCCGCTAAGATTTGTTTACCACTCAAAGGCAGACCTATAATCCATAAGTTAAAGGGTTCAATGCGTTTTTTGCCAAACTGTATTTTATTCCATCCACGTTCGTGTAAATAATATAGGAATATTTTGGCGAAAGTTTCTAATACCCCCGCGGCTAATGCCAGATCTAAGCGTCCAAAAAATAGATAGACGATCAAAATGGTGGTACTTGTGGCTAAAAGGCGCCAAGTAACGCCTTTAAGCAGGGACCGTCTATTGGTTTCAACGTACATTAATTCAGAACCTCTTTATTCGATGGCTGATCAATGGGCTGCGTGCCCCATTCTGGGTAGTGTTTACGAATCAAGCCATTTAACTCTTTTTCAAACTCGGAATATTCAATGTAGTCTTGGCGTAACTGCGTTTGTTTGGCCGCTTTAATCATGCCTGCCCCCAAGGTGGCATGGCTGTAGCGGTCAATAATGATAAAACTTCCCATGACTTTATTGCTGTCATAGCTGTCAATGGCAATGGCTTTGTTTAACGTAAGATTGCATAAGGCAATATCATTTAACAAAAGGCTATCGGCCTGTCTTTTTTCTAAGGTATTGACATCAATGACATGTTCAATGCTGTCAATATGGCCTGTAATTTTCTGGCTGGTATGCTTAATTAAAAACTCTTTACCAATTTGAGTCGCAGACTCATGCATCCACACGATGGTGGCTTGCAGAGCATCGGTTACTACTGGTGCCGTTTCATCGGTTTTAATGAGTAAATCCCCTCGGCTAATATCCACTTCGGTTTCAGTGGTGAAGGTGACCGCCATAGGGGTTGAAGCGGCTTGAATGGTGGCGTCCTTTTCAACAGAGGGTTCAATGATTGAAGCCACTCGGGTGGTTTGATTGGAGGGTAAGACTTTAATTTCATCACCCACTGCAATGCGGCCTGAGCTAATGGTGCCTGCAAAGCCTCTAAACTGATGGTTTGGTCGATTAACATATTGCACAGGAAAACGAAACGCTTGCTTGATCTCTTTAGGCGTTATGTCAATGGTGTCTAAAATCGTCATGAGTGGACCATCAGAATACCAAGGCATATTAGCACTATGATTGACCACGTTATCCCCCTTGAGGGCAGACAGCGGTACAAAAATAGGATTAACAATGCCTAAATCTGTGGCGAAGGCCAAATAATCATGTTGAATTTCTTGATAACGATTTTGACTGAAATCGACTAAATCCATTTTATTAATGGCAATTAAAATGTTTTTTATTCCCAGCAAATTCACAATAAACGAGTGGCGTTTGGTTTGCTCCTGCACACCATATCGAGCATCGATTAAAATAATCGCTAAATCCGCTGTGGAAGCGCCTGTCGCCATGTTTCGTGTATATTGAGTATGTCCTGGGGTATCGGCAATAATAAACTTACGTTTTTCAGTAGAGAAGAAACGGTAAGCAACATCAATGGTAATGCCTTGTTCACGTTCACTTTGTAGGCCATCCACCAGTAAAGCTAAATCAATGTCATCTCCTTGAGTGCCTGATTTCTTACTGTCGCTTTCAATATTTTGAAGTTGATCTTCATAGATCATTTTTGAATCGTATAACAAGCGCCCGATTAAAGTACTTTTACCATCATCCACGCTCCCGCAGGTAATAAAACGCAATAAGTCTTTGTTTTTATGTGCCGTAAGATATTGTTCAATGTCTTCGGCAATTAAATCTGATTGGTGTGACATTAGAAGTATCCTTCCTTTTTCTTTTGTTCCATTGAACCTGCTGAGTCGCTGTCAATTAAGCGACCTTGTCTTTCGGATGTTTTAGTGAGTAACATCTCCTGAATCACTTCAGGCAGAGTGGTCGCACTGGAATTGACTGCGCCAGTCAGTGGATAGCATCCCAAGGTTCTAAAGCGTACTTTTTCTTTTTTGGCGTCTTTGAGTAATTCTTTAGGAATACGATCATCGTCTACCATTATTTTCACGCCATCCAGCTCTGTGACTAATCGCTCTTTGGCAAAGTACAGGTCAGGTACGGGAATACTTTCTAAATAAATGTATTGCCATATATCGAGCTCGGTCCAGTTAGACAGGGGAAATACACGGAAACTTTCGCCCTTATTATGCTCACAGTTGTATAAGCTCCAGAGTTCAGGGCGTTGGTTTTTAGGGTCCCAGCGGTGGTGTTTATCTCTAAAAGAGAAAATACGCTCTTTAGCGCGACTCTTTTCTTCATCGCGTCGGGCACCGCCTAAAACGGCATCAAATTTATATTTATTTAATACTTGTTTGAGACCTTGCGTTTTCATCACGTCGGTATGCACTTTACTGCCGAAATCGAATGGGTTCATATTCATATCCACGCCTTCTTGATTGATATGAACAATCAGATCCATGCCGACTTCTTTAGCACGTTGATCTCTAAAAGCGATCATCTCCTTAAACTTCCACGTAGTATCAACATGCACTAATGGGAAGGGCGGTGTGCCAGGATGAAAGGCTTTTTGCACCAAGTGAAGCATGACGGACGAATCTTTCCCCACGCTGTAGAGCATGGCTGGATTTTCAAATTCGGCGACAATCTCTCTTATGATTTCAACCGACTCGTATTCAAGCCTTTTTAAATGGGTGATTCTTTCCTGATCAATCATGTTTGTGCTCCTTGATAAAAGGCCGTTCCGCCTTTTTGCGCTTGGATAGAGGTTTGAACAATCTTGTTGCGAAGCACAAAATCGCCAAAATATTCGCGATCTTCACGCTCTTTGGCAAACTGAGTCAGCAAGGGATCAAGCGCCTCTAATATTTGTTCTTCTGTTAAATTCTCTTTGTATAAAGTCGCTAAACGATTGCCCTGATAGTCACCACCTAGATACAAGTTGTATTTACCTGGTAACTTACCGATAAAACCAATCTCTCCCATAATGGAACGCCCACAGCCATTTGGACAGCCTGTCATACGAATTTTAATATCGGTATTTTCTAGACGATTCTTTTTTAGAATAGGGTCTATTTTTTCAATTAAAGACGGTAAATAACGCTCTGCTTCCGCCATGGCTAAAGAGCAGGTGTTTAGCGCCACACAGGCAATGGCGTTTCGATGCATACCAGTTAGGTGGCTGGCATCATCCGTTTGGTCAAAGTGCTTAATTAAGGCTTCAATTTTGGCTTTATTACTGTCGGTAATGCCAATCAATTGAATATTTTGGTTACCTGTTAATCGAAAATCACACGCATCTAATTTGGCGATTTCAGCCAAAATGTCTTTTTGCGCGTAGTTTTTTAAATTGGCAATGCGGCCCCCTTGAACGTAGAGCAGTAGGTGCCATAAACCATCTTGACTTTGGTGCCAGCCGTAGCGATCAGAGGAGGTGGTGAATGGTGCGTCTATTGTCTTTTGTAAGGCAAAACCTAAGCGCGATTCAAGTTCCTCTTTAAACCATTCAATACCGTATTTTTCTACGGTATGTTTAAAGCGAGAGAGTTTGCGATCTTCTCGGTTACCAAAATCTCGCTGTACACACATAATATGTTGTGCCACATCCACCGCCTGTTCAGGCAGGCAGAAGCCAATCGTGTCCGCCAAACGGGGAAAGGTGTCTTCTCGGCCAAAGGTGTGCGCTAGACCACCACCCACACAAACATTAAAACCTGCTAATTTCCCGTTTGATTCAATGGCAATAAAGCCAATATCATTGGTGTAAATATCCACATCGTTGTAAGGTGGAATCGCAATCGCAATTTTGAACTTTCTAGGTAGGTAGTGCTTTCCGTAAATAGGTTCAATAATTTGACCGCCACCGGCGACCAGTTTTTTATCATGATCGTCGTCTAACCAAATTTCATGGTAAGCACGGGTGGACGGCAATAAACGATCGGCAATAGCATTGGCATAGGGAAACACTTGATCATGTATCGTCGACAAACTTGGGTCTTGAATGCACATGACATTGCGATTTATGTCGCCACAGGTGGCCACGCTATCCAGTAACGCTTTATCCATTTCTTGAATGGTTTTCTTCATATCAAACTTGATAATGCCATGAAATTGAACGGCTTGGCGTGTGGATAGCTTAATGGTGCCATTGCCGTATTTCCGGCTAATTTCATCACAGGTTAGCCACTGTTTAGCGCTTAAATGGCCACCTGGTAGACGAACACGAATCATGAAGGAATAAGCCGGTTCTAACTTTTTAGCTACACGTGCATTACGCACATCACGGTCATCCTGCTGATAGCTACCATGGTACTTGATCAGTTGAATATCATTTTCATGAATCGATCCTGTTAAAGGGTCTGCAAAGCCTTCGACCAATGAACCGCGTAAAAAGTGGCTATTGTCCTTTAAATGCTCAATGTCACTGTCCGTGTCAGACAGTTGATTAAGATTTTTTACAATTGGGTTTGAACTGTTATCTGAAATTTTATTTGTCATTGTTCTGTCCGTAAAATATGTAGGCCACATTCTTGTTTTGTATTGCTTAAATTTTCCCACCACCAACGTCCTGCACGTTGATCTTCTTCAGGCTTAATGGCACGAGTACAAGGTTCACAGCCGATACTGGGGTAGCCCTTTAAGTGCAAAGGATTAAAAGGAACTTGATGCGTATCGATATATTCCCAAAGCTCTTCGGTTGTCCAATTGAGTAGGGGGTTGAATTTAATGAGCTCTCTCTCTTGGTCGTATTCAAACAGTTGCATAGCGTGTCTAAACTCGGATTGTTCTCGCCTAATACCGGTTATCCATAGGTCCGCTCCTTTTAGTGCACGATTAAGCGGCTCTACTTTACGGATGTAACAACACTGTTTTCGGTTATCAACCGATTCATAAAACCCGTTTAAACCCACCGTCTCAATATATTCTTGAACCGCATTTTCATTCGGCGTGTAACGTACAATGGTTTTTTGATATTTCTCTTCTGTGTCAGTGATTAAGTTCGTGGTTTCTTTAAATAGACGCTGTGTGTCTAAGGTAAACACTTCAATCGGCAGATGATTTTTAAAGATCACATCGGTGATGACTTGATCCTCTAACCCTAAACTGCTGGAAAACACCACGCGTTGGTTGTTAAAAACATGCTCTAACTTAGCAATGGATTGAGGGAGTGATAACCGATTAAATTGTTCATTCAAGGCTTCTATTGTTTTCTGTATCATCTCTACTCCTAGTACACATCACGTTGATAACGTCTTTGTGTAATTAAATCTTGTAGGTACTCTTCGGCTTCTTCCGTGCTTTTTTGTCCTTGCTCAACCAATATATTGATAAACGCAAGGTGTACATCTTTTGCCATGTGATTACGATCACCACAAATATAAAGATAGGCGCCACTTTCTAACCACTCAAAGAGCATTTCTGAATGTTCAAGCAGTCGATGCTGTACGTAGATTTTTTCTTGCTGATCACGTGAGAAGGCTAACGAGATATTTTCTAATACGCCTGTCTTAACGTATTTTTGCCACTCAAGCTGATACAAAAAATCAGAGCTAAAATGCTGTTCACCAAAAAACAGCCATGTGTTGCCAACCAGGCCTTGTGCTTCACGTTCTTGTAAGAAACTTCTAAAGGGTGCAACGCCTGTTCCAGCACCGACCATAATGACTTTTTCCTGATCATCTTCAGGCAGTTTAAAACTGTTATTAGGCTTAATGTATAAAGGCACTTGATCGCCCTCTGTCAGTTGAGCTAACCAGTTTGAACATACGCCTTTGCGGGTTCGGTTTAAACTTTCATACTCAACTTGCTTTACGGTGACATGCACTTCATCGTCATACACGGCTTGGCTAGAGGCGATGGAGTACTGACGGCTACGAAGAGGGCGTAATAAATCCACTAAAGATTGCGCCGATAAGCTGGATGGCTTCGCTTGAATTAAGTCTAATAAGTCACCGCCTTCAATCAACGCTTCCATTTCAGATGTGTTTAAGCTTTCAAGTTCTGCCTGACTGGTGTAACTTTCAATTAACGTACTATTAACCGACGTAATATCCAGTTTTTGAGTAAAGGCTTCTTCTAAAGTGTATTCGTGCTCTTTAATAAGCACAGGCTCTTTAGGTGATAAGTTGGTTGCTTTAATTAATTGTTGAACCAGTTCAGGCTCATTTTCAGGCAGCAGTGCGACAATATCCCCAGGCTGATAAACAATGCCAGACTCTTCAAGGGCGATTTCTAAGTGCCATACATTTTTCTCAGAAGCGTCATCGGTTAAGTCGATGATGTTCAGCAGTTCGCCCAAAAAGGGGTGGCTTTCAGACCAATGATGACTATCGACCGTTATGCCTGTCGCCGTAGTAGCGGCTTGTGGCTCGCTTGCAATCAAAACGTTTGTTAACTCATCTATCCACTTAGAGGCGGTCTCTTCAAAGTCCACATCGCTGTCTACACGTTTCAATAAACGAGTGGCACCCAAGTCAGAAAAACGCGTATCAAAGTCGATCCCTGTTTGGCAAAATAGATCGTAAGAGGAATCCCCTAAGCCAAAAACGGCATAATTTAGGTGGCATAATTTAGGTGCTTTATCGCCCATAATGGCATTGTAAAACGCCAGTGATTCATCAGGTGCTTCGCCATCACCATAGGTACTTGCGACAAGGATAATATGCGTCTCTTTTTTTAACGTCTTAATGCGATAGTCAAGTAGGTTGCTAATGGAAACAGGTACGTTGTTGGTAGCTAAATGATCGTGTAAATTTTGGGCTACTCCCGCCGCATGGCCTGTTTGAGAAGCGTATAAAATAGTCACATTGGGTAGGGATTGTTCAGTAATCTCGGCTTGTGAAGGGGCGGAGCTTTCATTTGCTAAGCCATAGAAATAACCACTTAACCAGATTAACTGGTCTGCAGAGGCATTTTCTTTAGCCGCTTCCAATAATTGTCGTTGTGCTTCATTAATAATCATAATATGTGATCTCATCTCATCATCTTTCTTTAGGTTCGGATTATAGAGAGGTGTCTATATTATTAACAATGATATATATTGATTTCAATATCTCTAAATTAGATTTAAAAGGGAGGTGTATTGATTTTTTTGATGTTTTTAAATGTTTTGGTAGTCTTAGAATTTAAATTAATAAACGTTTAACTTATTGAATAAAAAGGATGTTTTTTATTTAAGTACGTATATGGCTGGTAGGGTTGCGAAAAGTTTAGCAGTCTTTAGGTTTGATTAAGTAAGCAGTGTATTTAGAATAAAAAAGTGATTAGATGAACCAATTTGGAAATGAAACCGTACCAACACGGCTCTATTGAGAATTTATTAAATATGGCGTTGTCGTAAATAGGAGGAGGGTAGAAACGACTCAGGCTGATAACAAAGTCATCTTGTTACCAGCCTGAGCATAATTTAAAGCTTTTGTGATGTCATTTATGACTAGCTTTCTTCTTCACCAACACCTTCACCTTGTGTCGTTACCGAACCAGTACTCGCATTACCGTATACTGGAGTCTCATTTCTAAGAATA
>Ga0316204_10001843_pt1 | contig 53198 bp, 40 predicted proteins | sample 6monrhotite_MG_2_FD_205661 | JGI IMG/M metagenome (GOLD analysis project Ga0316204, IMG submission 205661) | Microbial mat bacterial communities from mineral coupon in-situ incubated in ocean water Damariscotta River, Maine, United States -... | ecosystem: Environmental > Aquatic > Marine >... | reverse complement strand
CACATACCCACACTAATCGGTTGTTTTATTTGAATTTTAAAGAACTTTTTATTTCCTTTTCTCAGCAGCCTTGGCTGCGAGAGGGGCGTATTATACAGACCTTCTTAACTTCGTCAATCTGTATTTCTCAACACTTCAAATCTTTTCTTACTGGGTTGCGGGGGCAGGATTTGAACCTACGACCTTCGGGTTATGAGCCCGACGAGCTGCCAGACTGCTCCACCCCGCGTCAGTGAAGAAGCGAGACTATAGCGAACAACAGGCACCCCGTCAATATCTTTCCGTCCCGCTTTGATTAGCATATGACCAACAGATAACCTTAAAAGCTAGCAACTATCTATAACTTAATGGATTTTGTCACACAAATGAAACAATTAAGATGCAGTGATTTGGTAAAAAAACATAACGCCCTCAAGTTATGAGGCGCGCACTTATTAATCGAAACACTCTCTACAAACAGCTCTAAAGATAAGGAATGTTAGTTTAATTTTATAAATGTTCACTTAATTGCTTGTGGGGAAGATGAAGATGCAGTGACATTACTCGCAAGTTGAGCTTCAAACTCTGCGATAGGCACTGGCTTACCAAACAAGAATCCTTGGAAACGCATACAACCTTGCTCCAACAACAATTCGCGTTGCTCTTCAAGCTCCACCCCTTCTGCAATAATATCCAAGTCCAAAGTTATCGCCATAGCAATAATAGTACGTATGATCGCTTTATCACTACTGTCAGTTGCAATGTCACGAACGAATGACTGATCAATTTTTAATTGATTAATTGGCAGCTTCTTAAGGTATTGCAGAGATGAGTAACCAGTACCGAAATCGTCCATTGAAAAATCAATTCCAGCCGCTTTTAGAGTATTCATCTTATCAATGATGTCATCTACATTGCCCAGCAACATACTTTCAGTGATTTCTAACTTGAGCCTTGCTGAAGCAATTTTAAAATACTCCAGCAACTCCAAGACTTCATCAACAAATGTTGACGTGCGAATTTGTTTTGCACTTACATTCACGGCAAGGCAGAGACTAGCCGTCTCAGGCTGCTTAGCCCAATCAGCCAGTTGCTGACAAGCAGTGGCGAGCACCCAGTAGCCCAAAGGTAAAATCAGACCAGAATCTTCAGCCAGAGGAATGAATTCGGCAGGAGAAATCATGCCTCGCAAGGGGTGCTTCCAACGTGCTAAAACCTCGGCACCAAATATACATCCCGTAGAATCGATCTGCATCTGATAGTAGAGTTGGAACTGCTCTTGCCCGCCAATCGCGCTACGCAGATCTGCTTCCATCGTGGCACGAATCATCACCGAATCCTGCATAGCCTGATCAAAAAAACGCATCGTGTTACGCCCTGCCTTCTTGGCTTGATACATGGCAATGTCAGCTTGTTTCAGCAATTCATCAAGTTCAGGCTGCTTATCATTAAACAGTGTGATGCCAATACTCGGCGTGCTGTGATGTTCGTGTGAGACAAGAGAGTATGGCTGATTAAGTGACTTAAGAATTTTCCCTCCGACTGCTTCGGCTTGAGAAGCAGCATCAAGGGCAAGATGACTCAAATCTTCTAACATCACCACGAACTCATCCCCGCCCATACGCGCAACCGTATCCCCTTCGCGCACACAAGCTAGCAATCGTTCCGCCACCTGTTGCAGCAACAAGTCACCCTTATCATGGCCCAGCGTGTCGTTAAGCGCTTTAAAGTCATCTAAGTCGATAAATAACAGCGCACCCCCATGGCCGCTACGCAAATTAGAGGCAAGCGATTGTTTTAGCCGGTCTCTAAGCAAACGTCGGTTTGGGAGTTGAGTGAGAGGGTCATAAAATGCCAAGTGTTCAATCTCCTCTGCCGCCGCCTTACTCTGAGTAATATCAGAAAAAGAAGCGACATAATTACTAATGGCATGATTCTCATCCTTCACTGCGGTAATAGTCAGACGCTCAGGATATACCTCACCGCTCTTCCGCCGATTCCAGACCTCCCCTTCCCATGCCCCCGTCTCTACAATACCAGCCCACATCGACTTGTAGAAGCTCGCATCATGGCGACCCGATGCAAGGAAACTGGGTTCCTTGCCCACCACTTCAGGCGCTGAGTATCCAGTTATATTGATAAAGGCACTGTTTACCCGCAGGATGACATTATTTGCATCGGTAATTATCATCCCTTCCTGTGACTCAAACACCGTGGCAGCAATACGTAGCGATTCATTTTTTTCCTGCAACATACGTTGCTGCTGGTAAAGTCTTAGGAACACCTCAACTTTAGCTTTTAGAATGTGGTCTTCAATCGGCTTTGCCAGATAGTCAGTTGCCCCCGAAACGTATCCGCGCATCTTGTCTGTCTCATCCTTGAAGGCAGCAGTTAAGAAAATAATTGGTGTATTCGCGGTACGCGGGTCGGCCCGCAACTGCTCACAAACCTCGAAACCATCCATTTCAGGCATTTGCACATCTAGCAAAATCAAGGCGTAGTCTTCAGCCAAGCACATCGTCAGCGCATCAAAACCATTTGCTGCCTCATGTACTTCAACACCAATACCTTTCAGTATTTGGCGCAAGGCAATACGGTTGTTAGCAATGTCATCCACTACCAGAATTTGGGGCTGTTTACTCATGATGGCTCATACACTGAAAGCAGCAGGCTAACGATTTCATCCATGCTAGCAATATAATCAACATCCACATGCTTAATAACGGCGTGAGGCATAGTAGCAAAATCGCACTCCTGCGGGTCCAGTACGACACTCAGTCCGCCTAGGCGCTTAACGCACGCCATCCCCTCTACTCCATCTGTATTTGCACCACTAAGCAAAACACCAATCAAGCCTGACTCAAACACTTCTGCTGCACTTTCGAATAGCACATCAATACTGGGGCGCACTGACTTCATCAAGCCGTCGACAGACAGGGAAAAATGCGACTGGGGATGCGGATTCTGCTCAACTAGCAAATGATAATCGGGCGGCGCAATATACACTCGGCCTGGGCTAATCACCTCCTTATCCCTTGCCATGCTAACTGGCAAATAGGTCAGTTCATTAAGCATCTCCGCCAAATGACTTTCGTGCTCGCGAGATAGGTGCGCCACAATCGCAATCGCCAAAGGATAGTTTTGCGGCAAAGCTCGCAAAATCCGTTTAACTAAAGGAATGCCACCAGCTGACAACCCGATGACCAGCATCTTATACATAACGCCGCCTCTTTATAATCACCTTGCGATATAGCGGCAATTTGTCATTTATCTCCACCAACTCAGGATGCTTTTCATGCGCGTCAAAAATATATTCGGAACGTCCCAACAATAAATACCCACCCCTTTCCAAACTTCGAGTCAGCAGATCAACCACTCGCTCCTGCAAAACTTCGCCAAAATAAATCAATACATTACGGCACACCACAAATTGCGCTTCCTTGAAAACCTCGTCCTCTACAAGATTGTGCTGAACGAATTCGATGGATTGCTTTAAATCCTCACGAATTGCGACCTCATCACCCTTAATCTCGAAATAACTATCGAAATCGGCACTACCTCCTGACCTCAGATAACTATCACGCCAGCCATCAAGACGGCGTAGCGACCAACGTCCGTTTTGAGCCTCTTTCAAAAAAGCCGGATTGATATCTGATGAAAAAATACGCGTCTTCTTCAACAATCCGGCCTCATGCAAGAGAATGACCAGCGTATAGACCTCTTCCCCTCGACCACAGCCGACTTGCCAAATATTGATCCATGGAAAACTATTCAAACGAGGAAATACAGTGGTTCGCACCTCTTTCCATACCAGTGCATCCCGAAAAAACTCCGATGTCGGCACCGATATATTGTTAATGACCGTTTGCGCCACCGCTTCGTCGTAAAGAATCTCAGGCAGTAACTTTGATAAATGTTCGACCCCAAAGTAGTGAGTCAATTCTAGCAATCGTCTTTTCAGCGATGCCTGAGCATAACCAGTAAAATCATATCCATAGCGTTGTTTTAGCGCACTCAGCAACAAGCTCACTTCAACATCTTCGATGTTATGGTTTTTCCATTTCACCAATGGCACAACATTAATCCTTATTCAGCAGCTTGAGCAGCTCGGCCATATCTACCGGTTTGGAAAGATAAGCACTAGCGCCCGCCTCCATACATAACACATCATCACCCTGCATCGCTTTAGCCGTGACTGCGATGATAGGCATATCGCTATACCCCAAGGCACGAATTTCGCGTATCAAAGCATAGCCATCCATCTCCGGCATCATAATATCGGTCAGCACGGCAGTAAAATGATCCTGACTCAATAATTCCAGTGCTTTCACACCATCTGCTGCCACTTTCACGACAAAACCCTTGGCGCGCAACGCTTTGGTAAGTGCAAACAAATTACGCGCGTCATCATCCACTAGTAATATTTTCCTACCGGAGACAGGAGTCACCTCCGCTTGTGCAAGCTTGCTACTACGGCTGTCAAGATGAGCCGCCAAGAGCACCTCTTCGCGCAACCTATCGCTCGATGCGCGCTTGTTAACGATGCTTTCAGCAATTTCTTTTAAGTCAAATACCTCTTTTTCACTCAACTCGGAAGAGGAATACACCACAACAGGCGGTGGATTCAACAAATGGCGCGCTTGTTTCATCCATTCAAGCCCAGTCATGTCGGGCAAATCCAAATCTAAAATTACAGTATCAAAATGCCGCGTTTGCAAAGAATTCATAGCGACACTACCCGTAGCAACAGGCACCAATTCCACCGCATCGCGCTCAAACAGTGCCTGCATATACTCGACGTCAGTCTGATTGCCATCAACCAGCAAAATACGTTTCACGTCCTGCGCAGGGCCTGCATTAATCATCGCCTTGAGCGCAGCAGCAATGCTATCGCGAGTCACAGGCTTTTTAAGAAAGCCCAAAGCCCCTAATACTTTTGCCTCACCGTTATCCGAGGCTCCAGACATAATATAGACGGGTATGCGCACCGTAGCATTGCTGGCTTTCAAACGATTGAGCAATTCCATACCGCTCATATTCGGCAAACCCAAATCCAGTAGAATACCAATTGGCAAAGCTTTTTCTATTTCAACCAAAGCCAATTCGGCAGAAGCGACGCACAGGGGCGCAAAGCCCAAAGTATTAATCATTCTGCCTAAAATCGCCAGCAAACGAGCGTCGTCTTCTACAATCAGAACACTACCTCGCACTTTGGTGGTCGCTAGCGGCTCAGGCACTTCAAGCAATGGTTTAACATCTGCTTTCTTAAGCTCTGCCGGCTGCACAGAAAACTGATTCGCCAGCCTAACTGTAAAGCAGCTACCTTTACTGGGTTCACTTACGACTTCAATCGTCCCTCCCAGCAATTCACTCAAATGCATGCTAATTGCCAGACCCAATCCCGAACCTCCATATTTACGGCTAGTCGAACCATCCACCTGCTGGAATGCGCCAAAAACATGCTCCAATTTATCATCGGGGATGCCAATTCCACTATCTAGTACATCGAACAGCAAAGCTTCATGGTCTTTTCTAACTGAAAGCTTCACCTCACCGCTATCGGTAAATTTGATCGCATTAGAAAGCAGATTAGATAAAACCTGAGTAAGGCGCTGCTGGTCGCTGCGTATCATTTCAGGCACAGCCGAATCTACTTCAAAAACAAAAGCGAGATGTTTTTTCTCTGCTTGGGGAGAAAATAGCCGACGCAGATACATTAGAAAGTCTTCCAATCGAAACGACTCTTTAACTAACTCCAACTTACCCGCTTCAATTTTGGACAGATCAAGAATATCGTTAATCAGGGTCAATAATTGCGTACCACTTTCGCTAATCACCTGAGCGGACTCAATCTGATCTGGCGACAAATTGCTTTCCTCATTTTCAGCCAAATTTCTGGATAAAATCAACACACTATTAAGCGGAGTGCGTAATTCATGCGACATATTAGCTAGAAACTCAGACTTATATTGATTCGCGCGCGTCAAATCTTTAGCTTTATTTTTCGCCTCTTCCAACACCAACTCAAGTTGCGTACTCTGTGTTTCAAGCATCAGGTTTTTGTGTTGCATTTCCTCCTGCTGGGCAAGCATTTCCTCCTGATTCGTTCTGAGCTCCTCATTTTGAGTTTTCATTTCCTCTGACTGACTGCGCAACTCTTCACTCAGCGCATTCAGTTCTTCATTGTTTTTAATAAGTTTTTCCTGTTGCGCCTTCAACTCAAATGACTTCTGGCGTGTTTCCGTCAACAATTCTAAATTATGTTCAGATGCTTGCAGATTGGCCAGATGCAACCCCAGAGCGGTAGAGACTGCCTGCAGAAACTCATGTTGCATGGGTGACAATGATGTTGTGCTAGCCAGTTCCAACACAGCCAAGACAGCGCCCTTATGTGCAATCGGATAAAGCACCAACTCGTGCGGAGTAAACTCCGTCAAACCTGCCGAGATAACAAACAAATCTGAAGGTACGGGAGATAGCACACGCTTCTGTTTATCCTTGGCACATTGTCCGACCAAGCCCTCGCCAAGCTTGAAGCTCCCCTCAGCCAAACTGCGATGCCCTAAACCATGTGCGCCAATCCGAACGTAGGCTACATTGTTCAACAAGTAAATCGCACCTACTGGCACGTCCAGTTTTTCACACAACAGATGCAAAACACTTTCGGCTGCTTTCTTCAAGCTCGTTTCAGCGGAAACAGCTCCGATCAAAGCAGTAACATTTCCTGAAACCCAATGATCATCTGCCACCTGCTGAGTCATAACACGGAATGACTCAGATGCCTGAGCCATTTCGCCAATTTCATCGCTACGCTCCAAGCTCGGCACATCTACCAACTCTCCGCGCGACAGCCTAGCCAGTGCATCACGAATTCCGAACAATGGGCGCGTTATACTGCGAGCACCAAAGATACCAATCGCAATCGCGAGCAACAACAACACCGCGCCTGTCCACAACAACTTCTCACGCAGATCGTAATACGGCGCATACACCTCTTCTTTATCAATCTTGGCAATAACGCCCCAGACCGGATGATCACCTAGCGGAGCCTCTACACGAAAAGGGAAGAGCGGTTTAAACGCCACAAAAACATCGAGATTACGATAATCAGGATACAACTCCACCCCTGACTCGCCATTCAATACACGAGAAATAGCCTTTGCCTTAAGTTGAATCGGCTCCCCTCCCACCCATTTTTTAAAACGCGAATCGGTTAACATCCAACCGTCTTTGCCAATCAAAAACGTCTCGCCCGACTCACCTAAACCGGTGTAGTCTTCGACCAATTTATTAAATGGCGTTGTGGGAAGCTGAATGGCTACCACGCCTAAAAACTGCTGCGTCTGTCGGTCAAATACGGGCAAGGCAAGAAAGCTAGCCAGTGCATTTAAACTAGGTGCGTAACGCGCATAGTCAGAGAAGCCCATGACTTGAGGCACAGGATCGTGTAACAAAGGGACTACAGCTCGCGCCAAGCCAGTATCTTTCCACGGCCCAGCAACTAAATTAGTAGCAAAATCTCTTTCGTGGGCTGAACTAAATACAATGTTTCCATGCAGATCGATGAGAAATATGTCATACCACTCATTTTTGTCTTCATGATGCGAAAAAAGCACTTTGGTGTCGGCATGAGCCCGCCCATAGGGGGATATCGACATCGCTTTACTCTCCCCATGACCCACTAGGTAATTTTCCTGTAAGCGCGATTGCGCATTTCTACCCAATTTTGCGAAACCCTGCGTCAACAGACGCAAAGACTTTGCCGTAGCTGGCGCTTTTGCTGCTACATACAAACGTCGACGAGTCTCGTCCAATTGGTTGCGCAAAGCACTATGCCGCGCTTCCAAAACAGCAGAAAGCTTTAACTTCGCATCTGCCAGCAAGGTATCACGGGTCAAAAGGGTAGAGACTAACAAAGCAACAAGCACCGCAATTGCGGTCATTAATGTTGTCAGAAACAATATTTTGGCTTGGATTTTCATCGTATCTCCATGGCGCACTAAGCTTGATGGTCAATGCTGGCAAGTATAACCCAGCCCCTAGAATACTCGGTCATTATGAGCAGATAAGATAGAATCAAGTCGCTGCATAGCGGAAAAAAAGCCCCGACTAGCGGGGCTTTTTCTATTACATTTGGTGGTGATAGGTGGATTTGAACCACCGACCTCAGCGTTATGAGTGCTGCGCTCTAACCAACTGAGCTATATCACCATGTCTTAATGATGGGCCGACATCAATATTTCTGACTGCCACATTCCGAAGAGGGCGGCATTTTGCTGATTTCGCCTCCGTCTGTCAATTGCTGAGTGACATTTTTGTTGGTATTAAGTTAGAATCTTTAGATTTTTTCGACTCACAGGCTATGTTTCCATTGCTTGTGACTGAATTCAAATCAAGGTTTAGCTTTGCATCCCGCAGAGATTTCCTGTGGACAGAATTCACTTGTATGCTGCAACCATTCTGTACAAACGGTGAAAGGCATTGGTCTAGCCAGATGGTAACCTTGAATAATCGTGCCACCGCAACCACGCAGAAACTCAAGCTGTTCGACAGTTTCCACTCCTTCAGAAATTACATCCATACCTAAATTGACACCTATCATAATAGAAATACGCAAAATTGCTTCAGCTTTGCGCTCAGTACTTGCGCGTCTCACAAACCCACCGTCAATTTTCAGTTCTTTGAATGGAAGATCCGTAAGCTGCACCAAACTTGAATAGCCAGTTCCAAAATCGTCAATGGACAACACAAAGCCCATCAGAGAAAGTCGAGTCAGCGTCTCCATTGCCAAATTTCGCTCTACCATCAAACGACTCTCAGTAATCTCGATAACAAAATCCGAAGGATGCAAGCCACAAGAGTTCACAAGATCCATCAAGCGCTCTGGCATTGCTAGATTCAACGCACTATCCATCGACATATTAATCGCAGCCTTAATCTTGATGCCCATACCTCGCCAGACAACCATGTCAGATATTACCTGGCCCGCCATTGCAAAAAACATCTCATCTGACAGTCCTCCCGCCTCAATCGCCGGAATAAAACTTGCCGGACCAACCCCTCCAGCAGCATTTGGCCAACGCGCCAGCGCCTCAACGCCTACCGTCTTACCGCTACGAATATCCACTTTGGGTTGGTAGTACGGAATGAATTCATTCGCTGTTAATGCAGCTGCTAATAACTCTGGCGACATAATTTCCTGCTTGCTAGCACGAATAACAGATACAACTCGTGGATGTAAATTTATCAGCAAATTATGCAATTCGTCTGGAGAGCACGGCTTAGTCAATACACCTAAAATCGATAATCCATGAGCGCTTGCCAGCCCTGCCGCACTGCTAAGTATCTCATCCTGAACGCTAGACAGTAAAATAATTTCGGCCTCAACGCTGAGCTGCGCTAGGTGTCTCATCAACACTGGGCCGTCCATTCCTGGCATCGATAAATCAGTAATAATTACGCTGATTTTCTCTCCATGAATACCAATCTGCACCAAAGCCTCGTCGCCGTTGGATGCAAATTGAACATTATTCCAACCAGAGCTGGCTAGTTGCATGCCAATCAAATCACGCTGAAATTCATCGTCATCGACAACCAAAATCATGTCCGATGTCATTGTCATAAACCGCCCCCTAAAACTCGGCAAGTATAGTTGCGCTGCTCAAGCCACCCCCATGTTTGCACGTGGATTAAGCTCCTATGAACAGCTGTCAATAAGCTAGCAAACATATCTAATCTCCCGTTTAATCTAGGTGCACCTTAATTAATTTTTCAGCGCTAAGAAATGTCTCATTCAATGTCTCAACAAGTGTGACGCAGGTATGCGGATCACCATTACGTCCAGCTGTTTCAATTTGCTGACATAGCTCACCCAGCTGTATCGCCCCAACTGTTCGCGCAGCAGACTTTAGTTTGTGCACCACATCAACAACGCTATTAATCTCTGTATTGGCCGCAGCAGAGTCAATAGCCGCTATCTGCTCTTGTGCACTAATCAAAAATTTCCCCAGCAAACGCTGCTGCATAACGGGATTGTCACCCATCAAGCGAGGCAAGGTAGTGGCATCCCATGCGGCTAGGCAATCAAGCTGAATCTCTGCTATAGCGGCGGTAGGTTCAGCAGCATCTACACCATGATTGATCGCAAGCGCCTCTACCACATCATTCCGACTTATTTGCACGGTCTCGGCGCCTAAAGGCAGCCACTTATTCAGCATCGACTTCAACTCAGTCAGTCGTAGTGGTTTAGATAAGTAATCATCCATACCTCGATCCAAACAACGCTGAGACTCGCCATGCATAGCGTTAGCCGTGACCGCAATAATCGGCTTACGAATACCGTCTAACTCACTCTTACGAATTGCTGCGGTCAGTTCAAAGCCATCCATATTCGGCATATGACAATCAGTTAATAGCAAAGCGTAGTTGCCGCTACGCCACATCTCAAGCGCTACTACGCCATCCTCGGCCACTTCTGCTGTATAACCCAACAAATTCAACTGCGCTTGCATCACTTCACGGTTTGTCTCATTGTCTTCAGCTAACAGTATCAGCTTTCCTTCAAGCAAAGCATCAGCAACAGAAAGCACCTTAGATCCCGTCAAAATACGGCGATCCACATTTTGAACTAAGGATTCCAATGGCATTATTCGGCCACAAGCCAACGCAACTCCGTTAATCAATTCGCGACACAGTAAAGGTCGCACGGATATTCTGACCTCTTTATCAGTCTGGCTAAGGCCATCGCCCACTACCAAACGAACAAGCCCAATAGACGCAGGCAGATCAAGCTTGCTTACAGGCGTAGTCACTGCGGAACCCAGCAAAACGACCATGGAAGCCGTTGCATCACTGGATTGCGACAGATACACACGGACGGACTGTAAACTATCAAAAGCTGCGACCTCTGCACCTGCCGCTCGACAGTAGGCGGAAACAATCGGCCAAATTACCTCTCCACATGACACAGCAAGTACATACACACCAGACAAGCTGGGTTCGACTTCAGACACACAGTCAGGGATGGTTTCTTTCAAGGGCAACTTTACAACGAACTCTGCGCCATTCCCCAGTGCACTGTGTACCGAAATTGTGCCATTCATTAACTCAACCAATCTCTGACTGATACTCAATCCTAATCCCGTACCACCAAATTTACGTGCGGTACTCTCGTCTGCTTGAGAAAATGGCTGAAAGAGCGTCTCTAGCACTTCCTGACTGATACCAATACCATTGTCGATTATTGACATTTGCAGGCCTACAAGACCCGAATCTAAGGTGCAGGGTAAAACACGCAACTCAACCCGACCAGGCTTCCCTGCTTCATGAGAGGTAAATTTAACCGCGTTACCCAGCAGGTTTAGTAAAACTTGACGTAAACGAGTCGGGTCAGCGGAAATCCAATTTGGCAGATCAGGGGAAACAAATATAGAAAGTTCAACAGACTTAGCACTTGATAAGGTAATCATAAGCTGCCCCACCCCCTCGACAAGCTCGCGTAGATGAGTGGGTATATTCTCCATGGACAGCTTACCTGCCTCGATTTTTGCCGAGTCGAGAATATCATTCAAAATTTGCAACAACGCGAAGGATGAATTCTGAATGGTATTCAGCATACGATGTTGAGCCACAGTGAGTTTGGTTTTCTGCAAGATATCCACCATGCCGATAACCCCATTCATCGGCGTACGGATTTCATGACTCATATTAGCTAAAAATTCAGATTTGGTACGACTTGCTGCATGCGCTGCCTCTTCAACACGTTTGTGCTCAGTTATATCTGTACTTACAGTAATGTACTCGCGAGGCTTTCCGTTTGCGTCCTTAAATGCCGAGATAGTTGTATCTAGCCAATAAACACATCCATCTTTGGTATGATTGCATATCTCTCCGTGCCAAGTCTCTCCCTTGGCAATCGTTTTGTACATGGACTGAAAAAATGCTTCGGAGTGAAAATTTGATTTTAAAATGTTGTGTTTTTTTCCCAGAAACTCAGCGGGAGAAAATCCACTCACTTGACTAAACCTGTCGTTACCATAAGAAATACGACCATCTATGTCACACATGGTCACAATCGCATGCTGATCCAACACTAATTTCTGCTGCTTGAGATCAGCCATAGCTTTTTTTGCCATCTCAACACTATTTTGCAGATCGTGCGTCTTCTCTTTAACCAACGCCTCAAGATCATGACGATATCTTTCTAACTCAATGTCTTTGAGTTTTGCATCAGTAATATCACTACGCAGCGCCACATAGCGTTCCGGTTTACCTGAATCACCGATGAAGGGAACGATGGTGGCATATTCCCAGAATAGATTTCCTCCCTTAGCGCGGTTACATATTTCGCCATGCCAAACGTGACCATGAGTCAAGGTTCGATACATAGCTCTAAAAAACCCGTGCGGATGAACTCCTGAATTCAGGATCTCGTGACTTTGCCCCAACAATTCTTTACGCGAATAGCCCGTAATTGCGCAACACTTATCATTTGCATAGGTAATCTTTCCCCGTATATCAACGATAGTGACAATTGTATGTTGATCAAGCGCCATCACAACATTCTGGAGCTCTTTACTGATTGCCGCCTCACTCTTGAGCAGAGATTTAGTAAGCGATTCATTACTAGCGATGTAGGTAGCCAGCGTCATGCCTACCAATGAGAGCGAAACAGTAAAATACCAGTAACTGACCATGTGACCGATAGTTAAACCAAAGTAACCTATTCCTTGGTAAAAACCGATAACATTAATGGTGGCCGCCAACAACAAGATAAGCGTTGTACCCCGCATGCCTAAGCGTACCGCTGCCCAAGTGGTAAGCAAAAACAACCAATAACCTTGCGATACTTTATCTAAAAACCAGTGAGCTTCATTAGACAATATCTCCGGTCGCCACTCCAGAGTGACTATACTCCCCACAATAATTGTACTGAGAAGGATAAGCGCCGCCTCGGCAATTTTATTGACCGAAATTGTCGGCAGGGGATTTGATGCCGATGGCCACCATACCAAGATCAGAGGTGTTATTAATAGCACACCCAAGGCATCACCCATCCACCATGCAAAAAGACTGGCAATATAATTACTACTAATCACCACACCGGAGAGCAGCAAAACTGTCGTGCCAATAATGGCACTAACCGAAGTACCTGCAAGCCCTCCTAATACAAATATCTGCGTAACATCACGAAAAGACACTAACTGCGCATCAAATTTCCCATCACGCCTGACTAGCCAAGCACCGCACAGTGCTGCGAAAGCGCTACCGAAGGCCTTACCAGCCGCCACCCAAATCACATCACCGCTAAATATTATTGAGGCCGCAAATGCCCCCAAAAACACCGCCCAAAAATATCGCCTACCACCAATCAACATAGCTGCCAGTGCGACACCACTGGACAGAAAAAAAACACTATCTCCTCCCGCCGGATTAAAGTGCCTATTAACAATCAATGCCAGCAAAGCGTAGCAAAGTGAAACGCTAAGCAGCTTGAACAACTCAACAATTGGCAGCTTAAATATCTCAATCCTAAGGGTTTTGATTCTGCTCATTCTCTCTTGGAAAGTTATCATATTCAGCTTCGCAATAGCACAGTGCTTACCACCACACTACCGTTTTTCAAGTATTCAAGGCTATCAAAACTCGTTGCCTTAGACATCGCGATACCTCTACCGTGCAAGTCAAACACCCGTTCTGGACTGAAATCAAGATACGCAGGCCAATTGAAACCCGCCCCCTGATCGGTAATTGTCACGGTACAAGCCGTAGTCGTTTTCTCCAAAGCCACATGCACCGTGCGGCTGCTATAGTCGGGATCTTGCAAGCGAATCTCAATTTCATCTTTCCAACGATCCTCACTCAGCAAGCGGCTTTTTTCCGCATAAGTGATACCTAAATTACCGTGCTCAATCGCATTAATTAAAAGCTCTGAATAACCACTAACAGTGCGATTAGGATCTGTACTTGCTTCAGCTAAGAATAATGCGATATCTCGAGCATCAGACAAAGTTTTGATATTGAATTCTGCTTTGTGTAGGAGGCTCAAATGGTTGGCTTGCAAACCAATCAATATACTCAGGTCACGTTTTTGTTTAAAATCCTCCAGTGCATTTTTTATGACGAGCTTTAATACCGCCACGGTTGATGGCTTGGTCAAATAGTAATACGCTCCTTCGTCTAGCCCATCTATGATGTCCTCTTGGCTCGTTCCACTAGCCAGCATAATGACTGGTAAGTCTTTAAGGCGAGCGTCTGACTTTATCCGTTTCAGCAAAGCAATACCGTCTAGATACGGCATTTCCTTGTCGAGCAAAATCAAATCAAATTTAGCCGGTGAGCGATAAATCCTTTCCCAAGCAGACAATCCATCTGGTGCGGTTTCAACCGAATAACCGCATTCCTCAAGAACTTCCCGTGTCATCGTCCTAAAAAACTCATCATCGTCAACGATAAATATATTGGCAACCATGTGTATTAAATCCTAATTAAATACAATTTCGTTTAGCTCATTGGCAAACGCTACGCTGCCAGCTTTTATTTGCCGACATTTTCAAGTTGTTTGAGAATATTTTCCATGTGAGATCCAATCTCCAAGCCCTCATCGTACAAGGCTTGCGCCTGATTCGCAGCCTCCTGAAGCATGACTGCCAACTCCTCCTCTTGTGACTGTGTAACACCGAGGGTTAACATGGAACGGTCAAAATTTGTTTGCAACTCTAGGAATATTTGGCTACTTCTTGCTGCCTGCTCTCGATGACGTTGATCAATACCCTGCAATGATTTACTGGCACTTGCGGTTAGTTGTACGAGAGCCGCATGCTGTTTCCCCACTGACGCCATGCTGTCCAGTGCAACAACACGCGCATTCGCCCCCTCAGCTAACCATGCAATATTGTCTTTCATCCGCCCGTGGCGTTCTGGATCGCCACGGGCATCACTTTTAATAATAATGGTGATATGTTCATAGCTACAGGATGTTCGAGAGCCAAACTCAAACAAGCGACCTTGCCTAGACATATTGCTAAGCACAGACTCTTCCAAAGGCGAGCAGGAACCATTGTGAGAAAGCGATGCACTACATTGTGTTCCGTGAATCTTCACGCTGGCCTCAAGCCCGTATGAACTGAGGGCGTTCAACACTTCTTTGCACAAGCTAAAATAGTCAGGACACTCGAAGCTGGTTCGTACAAACTGGAGCACCGCACCAATTTCTGACGAACTGGACATCGCGGTCATCGCGGTAGAAAAAGCACTGGATAGATCGTTTTTAAGGCGGCGACGTTCGGCATAAGTCGCCAATTGGATTTTAACTTTGGAGCGCAATTCATCCGCTGACACGGGCTTGGTCAGATAGTCATCCCCCCCCGCCTCATAGCCTGCAAGACGATCCTCGTCACTAACCATGCCGGAAAGAAAAATAATCGGCAAATCAGAAACAACCGAATCATCTCTTAATGAACGACACACTTCATACCCAGAAATACCAGGCATATCAACATCAAGCAGCAATAAATCAGGCTGCTGTTCGGCAATCAATTTCAATGCAGACTGGCCGTCGAGCACATGCTGCACTGCATATTCGGAACTAAGGATGTCAGTCGTAACCATTGCAGCGAACTCGTCATCGTCCACAATAAAAATTGTTGCTTTATTACTCATATGTTGCTCCCGAATAAGTCAGCCTTGCACTTGCCAATTGCTATGGAACATAAAGTAGGCATAGCAATTGGCAAGTTTGGCTTTAGTAAATACAGCTTGTCACCAGAGGCAAGACCCCTCCCCCTGTTTGACTGCGCAGCAACTTCCTCTAGCAATTCCATATCCCGACTACTCATCAATTTCTCGATATCCATCAGATCAAGATGGCTTGCAACCTGATGCTCATCCTGCTTGCGCTCTTCCCTACGTGGCTCATGCCTGCCAAATACAGCGCCCTGATATTTTCACTCATCAAGCCTATAATTTCTGATATCTGCACCAGCGGCACGGTGCGTTCTTTATAAACACGACGTAAACCCTTGTCGCTCTTGCCTATTTCTAACAGTCCAGCACTCGCAGTTCCTACCAGCATTAAGGACACCACGCGCACCTTAATGGAAGTACTTTTCTACAGTTTCAATCCACTCTGCAAACTGGGCTTGATTACCTGTCCATCTACTACACCTGACCATTCCGAATAGGCGACGCTAATTCACGCTAATGCTGGCTTCCACGTACTGACATATAAACAGCATACCGACCGTTATCGAAAACAAGTGTCGCATTTGCCACAACCTAATAGAAATCGCTATTTTTGCAGCCATTCTTAACAATGCCGGTCCACGGACGGTTTTTTAACGATTTCCAAAGGTCGGCAAAAACTTCTATTTATCTATTAGTATTACGCACAATATTGTGCAAGATGCCATTCAGGTCGGCTTCTGAAGAACCACTGATGCGTAAAAGCATTCGTTAATGCGGGCAATTCACCCCTAAGATCAGTTTTTGAAACAATTGAACCCGCCCCTTTTAATACGTATTCCACATACGTTACGGATTAATTATTTTTCATACCTGAAATTCCGCCGCTCAAAGATTTATGCGATTTCGTTTCAAACCAAAGCTATTTACGTCTGACCTCCCTACAAAGCCTGACTAAGCCCTAGCAGCCTAGACTTACTTAGGAGCAGGTGACTTTTGATGCTCAAAAGGAGCAAGCGCACCAGGCTGTCTGAGCATTTTATTTACTTCATCCAAGTGCAACTCTTCCTGAACAATCATTTCTCTAGCGTATTCCTCTAAAAGAACTGAATTCCCTTCTGCTAGCTTGAGAAGATCGTAATAGCAACTCAGCGCAAATTGCTCATGCTCCAAACTCTCTCTGAGAATATCTCCGATGTCGTGCCGCTCTGTTTCAAGCAATGAGCCAATCTTCAGCGAGGGATGCCCTCCAAGCAAAGTAACCAACTCTCCAGCTTTCTGGGCATGTAATAAGCCTTCTTCAGCATTACTCTTTAACCAAGAGACGATGGGAATGCGGTTAAACCCAAACACCATCAAAGAATAATGGGTGTAACGAACCACACCAGCCAACTCCACTTCCATAATTTTGTTAAGTGCAGTAATCGCTGATTTCAGTTTTTTCTTATCGTTCATAGTTACCATCCAAATAGTTATATTGTTTATGCGCTCAATAAATTGTTAACAGCTTAGAAAGAAGCGGCTTAAACCAAGCGTTCATCATAGCCTTATCGAATGCGGTGAACTTACATTTAATTGATCCTAAAACTCTCGTTACATAAACAGCAGCTTGGCTGGTACTTTTTCCAGCCTTAGTTGATTGGCTAGGAGTTACATTAAAAACACCGAAAAAGTCAACAACACAATGAATTCGACACCCCCAAACCCTTGATGCCGCAGCCTATCACTTCCACCCACCCAATAGTAGTAAGACTATATTGCCTTTTTATGAATTAAATTTGAATGTTTTAATTCGGACATATGAGATCACTTTAATGAAGCAAACCCTCCTATAGGTCAAACACCAGCACATTTCTTACAAGAAGTTCATCATTTGCAAATTCGTTCTGGTTGGCGACAGCCTCCATCAAAAAATCCTACCAGTTTAGACATATCAATAAGATATAACCCATATTCACTCCTAGCCATTAAGCCCTATTTCTCGAAATCAAGTATGTTCTGACTTGCAAAAAACCATATTCATACTGCTGTCATAGTTATGCCGCAGCATATACATGCTGAACCTGTTTCAAAAGTAGCCATCAGAAAATAGCAACATGAAACCGTCTATCTCAGTGCTGACGAGGAGCCACATGAATATCGCCACTCAAAACAAAATACACCTCAACACCAGCGTGATAAACGACACTACAACAATATATTTAAGAGGGCGATTTACGTTCGATGCCCATCGCGATTTCAAAGCGACGTACAAAAAATACCTAGCTAACTCGATAATTATAAATATCGTTATAAATTTTGCGAATGTGAGTTACTTAGATAGCTCCGCATTGGGAATGTAGCTCGTTCCTCGCGATCATATCCAGACTAGCAATCAATTATTAACGTTGTCCCAACCCAGCTTAGTTGTGAAACGCACATTCGACATAGCCAGTTTTTACGAAATGTTCACCATCAACTAATTCATCGACACGTTATAAACAAAAGTAGGAATTAACATGAAAATATTGCTTGCGCTAACGAATGCCAATGACCGTGTGATAGTCTCGAACTTACTGCTATCTGAAGGTCATGAGATCATCATTGCTAATAATGGCAACGAAGTGTCTGAAGCAATGCACGAAAAACCGAATATGCTACTCCTAGATGCAAATCTACCTGAAGTTAGTGGCTACGAGTGCTGCCGTCTTATTAAGCTCGATGATGAAAATCGTCACCTAAGCACAATCCTATTAATGCCCGTGCAAGACTCGACTGCGTGGGCACGTTTTTCAGAATGCGGAGCAGATGATTTCATTCTTCACCCACTCCACCTGCATGTCATTAAAGCCAAAATGAGACAACTCCAACGCATCCGCGATCTGTATCAGCGATTAGACTCAGTGCATCGACATGCCGAGCAAGAGATACGTTTAGCCAAGCATATGTTTGATTCCATCACAAAGAGACAGCCAAAGGGAGTTGATTTCCTAGACTTCTGGGGGATGTCTGTGGGCTATTTTTGTGGAGATCTATTTATCTTTGAACGGACGCCAGAAAATCATTTACACATATTCCTCGGCGACTTCACTGGACATGGACTTTCTGCTGCAATGGGCGCATTACCCGTATCGGACACCTTCTTTGCCATGACTCGCAACGGAGATGATCTCGAACAAATTATTAGCGAAGTAAATCGTAAACTATATGAAATCATGCCGACTGGTAAATTTTGCGCGGGGGCTTTTCTGCGCCTAGAGGCGGACCATTCCAGCCTTAAAGTATGGAATGGCGGCTTGCCGCCAATTCTATTCGCAAACAGACAAAACACACTGGTAAACAAATGTGAATCCTTCCACTTACCACTTGGCATTTCACCCGCCACAGATTTCAACTCACAAATTACTCAATATGAACTGCACGACATCCAGTCCGTGGTTCTGTGCAGCGACGGCCTTATTGAAGCACAGAATTCATTTGGCGAAGCTTATGGCGAGTACAGATTGGCACAAGTAATAGCCAGCAAGCGCAAAGAGCGCGGAATTTTCAACAAAATAAAATCAAGCACATTGGCATTTCTTGAAGGGCTGGAGCCACATGACGACGTTTCGCTTGCGGTCATCAACATTAACTAGGCGATCCCATGAGTAAAAAGAATAGCGAAATACTCAGCTTGTTAGAAGCGCTCAAACAGCAGACGAACGAGCTACTTTCAAACCAGCTGCTTTACAACGAAATGGTAGACAACAACGCCGATGGCGTGATCGTTGTGGATGGCAATGGCTTGATTTGTTTTGCCAACCAAATGGCAGCAGAAATGTTCCATTACAAAAAAGCAAAAAAACTGGAAGGAGAAATATTCGCCTATACCCCAGTCGAAAATGAAACTATAGAAATCGAAATCGCAACCGTAAACAAGGTAAGCACAGTAGAAATGCGCTCGCGCAAAATCGAATGGGAAGGCCGCCCCGCCATGCTGTCCACTTTACGGGCGGCAACAGACAGAAGCAAAATCAGATTGTCACTACAAAAGGCCAGTGAGAGTCTACGCGCTATGATCAATGCTTCCCCCTTAGCGATCATTGCAGTAGATATTGGAGGTGCTGTCAGCCTGTGGAACAAAGCGGCTGAAAATATATTTGGCTGGAGTGAAGTTGAAATACGAGGAAAGTCATTTCCTTTAAACAACACTCCATTAGAAGATGTTGTCGAACGCGTTATGTCTGGTGAAAGTTTCTTAAAACATGAGGTATCAGGTCAATTCGGACTTTATGGCTTAGCCAAAATATTTAACATTTGGGCAAGCCCCTTGAGCAATTCCAAAGGAGCAGCAAACGAGGCCATGCTGATGATTGCAGATGTCACGGAGAGCAAATTACAAAAGCAGCAAATGGAGCAAGAACTGCAACAAAGCGAAAAACTTTTTCGCATGGCACTGAGCAACTCCCCCATTTCAGTATCCAGTCAAGATACTGACTTACGCTACTCTTGGATCTACAACTCTGTGGCTGGAATAGCTGAAAAAGACATGCTCGGCCGGACCGACAGCGAGCTTTTTTCACCTGAAAATGCTTCTCAACTTAATGATTTGAAAAACAGTGCATTACGCTCGGGCGAAAAAAATCGAGGCGAAGTCAAAATCCAGAATAATGAGCAGTTGTTTTTTTATGACGTATCCGTAGAACCAATTTTTGATGAAGATGCAAATACAATAGGGATCACTTGCACCGCCACAGATGTTTCAGCACTTAGGCATACTGAATCTTTAGCATCATTTGCCTTGCATCACGACGCTCTGACAGGGCTACCTAACCGAACGCTATTTCGTGACCGCCTCCATCAGGTGTTAGTACTCGCACAGCGAGATGACGTGAAATGCTCAGCAGTCATTCATTTAGGAATCGATCAATTTAAAATAATCAATCAAGGATTCGGTCATACGGTTGGTGACCAGCTGCTACTAGATATCGGCAATCGCCTTTCCACCGTCATGTATGAAATCGACACCGTATCAAGAGTAGGCGGAGACGAATTCCTAATTCTTGCGCACAATATTCGCGACAGCCAAGATGCGTCAAGTATTGTAAGAAAGATCATAGAGTCCCTACACCCGCCATTCACCTTGAAAGATCAAGAGATATACCTAACTGCCAGCTTAGGTGTTTCGGTCTATCCCAATGATGGAACAACAGCGGATGAACTATTAAAAAATGCCGATGTCGCCATGCATAGAGCCAAAGAAGATTTTGGACGTGGTAATTATCAATTTTTCTGCGCGGATATGAACTCACGCGCAATGCATAAATTAATGATGGAAAGAGATCTGCATCTAGCGCTTGAGCGAGATGAATTCCATCTACACTACCAGCCCCAGATCGACATCAGCAACAATGCCATTGTTGGCGTAGAAGCACTCATTCGCTGGGCACACCCTGAGAATGGCAACATCCCCCCAGGAGACTTCATACCCACATCCGAGAGCAGCGGCATAATCGTTGCCATCGGTGATTGGGTCTTGCAAACAGCATGTCGCCAACACCGTGAATGGATAAATTCTGGTCTAGCGCCACTGAAAATTGCAGTCAATTTATCAGCCAAGCAATTCCTACAAGGGGATTTGCTTGGCAATGTTATCAAGGCACTCGAAATAAACAATATGCAGCCGGAATATCTAGAGTTAGAACTCACCGAAAGTATGTTAATGCACGATGTGGAAAATACAGTGAAAACCTTACATGCACTTAAACGCATAGGTGTTCGCTTATCCATAGACGATTTTGGCACCGGCTACTCTTCCTTAAGTTATTTAAAGCGTTTCCCGCTCGACATCCTCAAGATCGATCGTTCCTTTGTAAGTGACTTGGGCACAACAAACGATGATGGTGAAATCGCTAGAGCCATCATCGCAATGGCGCATGCTCTTGATCTTGAAGTCGTTGCGGAAGGTGTAGAAAATCACCAACAGCTCGAGTTCATGAAGGACTTTCAATGTGACTTTGTGCAAGGATATTATTTCAGCAAACCTGTGTCAGCCCAAGACTGTGCAAAACTACTCAAAGAAGTCCGAACAGAACTATTTGCTCCAAGCAAGCTGCTCCACATTGCCTGAATATTCACTAAGTAACTAATTTGTCATACATCACTGTTATCTTAACTCATCAACATCATAGCTATCAGAGACCTATTTCAGATGAAATATCCAGCACACACTTCCATGCAATTTGATTCCGAATTGATGACCGTATGCAACGATGTGCTTCGCATGAGCGCTATCGTCGAAAATCAATTTCGTACTGCCTTGAGCACAGTCATGACAATCGATGCCGCAGCGATTCAACAGGTACTGAATGAAGGACAACGAGTCAATGCAATGGAAATCGAAATTGACGAAAGATGCGCCCATATTCTTGTGCAGCGTCAACCCACGGCCAATGATTTACGTCTGGTTTCGGCTATTATCAAAACCATCAATGATTTGGAACGCATCGGTGACGAATCGGAAAATATTGCTCGGCAATCACAGATACTCTCCACAAAATGCCACACCAACTTACCTTGCTGCCACCAAATTAAATATATGGCGGAGGTCGCAGTAGGAATGTTAGGAGCGGCGATACAAGCATTTGACGCTCTGGACAGCGAAGCCGCCAGAAAAGTGGGACGTAAAGATACGCTGATTGATGATGAGTTCCGCTCTGTCCTGCGTCATCTTGTGGCTTACATGATGGAAGACAGCAACGAACTTACGACAACGCTTCAGATCGCCTTTATTGCAAGAGCTATTGAGCGAGTAGGAGAGCATGCAAAAAATATATCCGAATATGTCATCTATATGATCGAAGGACGCGAATCCCGCAATTTCAGCACGATATAGCAGCATGCTTGGCCAACGGGAGGGTGTATGACCAGACGACTGATCGCGCTGTTTCGTAGCGCGTGCTTTGTGTTCCATTTGCTTGCGGGGCTTTGCATAGCATTGATTTATCCTCAGCTAGCTTTAAAGACCAGACGACACATTCTGCAAGCTTGGTCCACCATACTGCTGTGCATCTTCAACGTGCGCATTGATATCGACAAAGATGATCTGCTGCATAAATTCCGTCACGGACTCATCGTCAGCAACCATATTTCCTGGCTAGATGTATTCGTACTCAACAGCGTCCTCCCCATGCGCTTCGTCGCGAAGTCAGATTTACGGCATTGGCCTGTGTTCGGCTGGTTGAGTGTACGCGTGCAAACCCTGTTCATTGAGCGCGGAAAAGTACGCTCTGCTGCGCGCATTAATGTGGAAATGGTTGAGTTATTAAAACGAGGCGAAAGCCTTGCAATATTCCCAGAGGGAACTACGACCAATGGCGAACAAGTCGCGCACTTTCATTCATCTTTATTTCAGCCCGCTATTGATGCAGGTGTTCAGGTATTCCCCGTCACAATACGTTATCAAGACGCAAGCGGCTCGCATAACATTGCCCCTGCCTATATTGACGACATGTCCTTTATTGCCTCACTTTGGAATATTCTCAATACCCACTCCCTACATGTCCGCCTTACCACCTCAGCAGCAATAGACACTCTCTCTGGCAACAGAAGAGAACTCACGCGCATGGCTCAGCAATCCATCAGCATCGCGCTGAACACCCTGCACCGCACCACACTCAAAATGCCGCTTCTTGACACAAATATCTCACGTGAACGCAGTGAAACAGAGTTACATTTCCAGTCACTCTATTACGTTTTGCTTAATCCCCCATCTGATCAAAGCTCTGTACGCCACCCTCCAAAATAGGCACTACATTGCACACCATCTCGCTAAATTTAACCTTAAAATCGCAGTTACACCACAAAGAATACCGAGTAAAACAATTAAACCCCCCACTTTTTCAGGCTCACCCTCTGAGCGGTTGGCAGCACGGCTATAAGTTGTTGATCTTTGGCTTTTCTCTGTGTCTCTGTGGTGAGGTATTTAGGTTTAACCAACAGTTCACATTCCTTTAACCCATCCGCAACATTCAAACACTAATCTACACCTATCAAAACGATAGGAGTTCACATGCTAGATCTGATTCAGCGACAAGCCCCTGAAACACGTAGAAAGCTTACTTACAGCTTAGCCAGAACTGGAAGTGACGTAGAAGAAGCGCAACGCATCCGCTTCAAAGTGTTTGCCGAAGAAATGGGTGCAACACTACCCAGTGCGGCTACAGGATTGGATATAGATCGTTTTGACCGCTATTGCGACCATTTATTGGTGAGAGATCATGGTGAGAACAGAGTCGTAGGCACATACCGCATCCTGCCCCCAGAGCAAGCTGTCATGGCTGGCGGCTACTACGCAGAAACAGAATTCGACATTAGCCGCCTAGCTCACCTGCGCGACAGCATGGTAGAAGTTGGCCGCTCTTGTGTACATCAAGATTATCGCGACGGAGCCACCATTACTCAATTGTGGAGTGGTTTAGCGGACTACATCGGCAAACACAATCATGAATACATGATCGGCTGCGCCAGCATCAGCATGGGCGACGGCGGGCACTACGCTGCCAGCGTATACAACAAACTACACAAACTACATGCCGCCCCCGCCGAGTACCGAGTATTCCCGCACTGCCCGTTGCCTCTGGAATCGTTAAATAAAAACCTAGAAGTCATCATCCCTCCACTCATCAAGGGATATTTGCGCTTAGGTGCTTACATCGCCGGCGCACCCGCATGGGACCCCGAGTTTAATTGCGCAGATTTATTTATCTTGATGCCCGTGTTACGCATGAACGAGCGCTACGCAAAACACTTCATGCGCCGCGCCTCATAGATTACAGAGTACCCCCTCCACACGCACGCTGCCCGGTGCGTGTTTTTTTGCGTTTGCGGCTCCGATATTGCGAATGCGAAAAACTTCACTCAATGAGCGAGGAATGCTGTTGTTTTTTCCCTGTGCTTTCGGTGTCGCTGATAAAGCAACTGGTGGAACAACTAGCCTTCTCACTAAGCCGCACAATACGCAGCAAGTGGCTGATTATGCGCTGCGACTGCGGCTTCAAGGATCTTTGATCTGTCCAAAACAATGGACTTAAGGTCTTCGTCAAAGTGGTAAAAACAGAAGAGCCGCTGGCTTTTCTGAAAGAGTACGACTGCAAAACACCAAAGGGCTATTTGTTTGGTGAGCGGGTATCTATTGACGAGTTTGAGACAGCAATTAAGCGGTTATACAGCCTCCTGCCGATTAAGCATCTCCGCTAGCTGAATCTGACGGTTTAGCGGGCAACAACTCACGAACCGCAGCAATCAATTCTTCGTTATCAAAGGGCTTACGTAGCGAACGCGACGCACCCAATTGGCTCGCCATATTTAAATATTCGGGTGCACCGACTCTACCACCGCCGGAAATTGCTATCACTGGCAATTGCGGGCAGCTTTCCTTAACGGCTATAATTAACTCAATACCTTCTACATCGGGCATAATGATGTCGGTGATAATCAACTCCACCACGTTGTTTAAAAGGTAGCGGAGTGCTTCCCGGCCATTGTCTACGGCGTGGCAATCAAATCCATGGCTAGAAAGCACCCGCTGTATGGTATAGCGCACCATAGGGTCGTCGTCGACGATGAGGATCTGGCTCATTTCACTGCTCCTGTAAGTTAAAGGTGTTGTTCCAGAACGGGAAGATAAATCGCGAAACAACTGCCTTTGTCCAGTTCGCTGTCGGCCGAAATAGCACCTTCTGCGCGCCGAACGATACCATAGCTTACAGCAAGTCCGAGCCCCGTCCCCTTGCCAACCGCCTTGGTTGTAAAAAAAGGATCGAACAGGTGTTCCATGTCTGCTTGGGCAATCCCTGATCCGGAATCGCAAACTTCGTAACGGAGATATCTTGATGCTGCGTTATTTGGGATAGAGGCCAACAAGCTTTGTGGCATAGTATCAACGTCTATTATCGTGGCATGGATGTCAATAGATCCAATACGCCCCTCCATTGCATCCCGAGCATTCCCGACTAAGTTGAGCAACAAGTTTTCGAGCTCTGTCGCGCCAAGGCGGATTATTGCTTCTGCGATTTCAAAATGGCTACGAAGTTGGATCGTAGTCGGCATCGCTGATTTCGCAAGGTCAAGGATACGTCGGGTACAAGCGATCGCTTCGCAGCTATCGGTCGTGCCGCCTTCGGCATTCGCGCCACGCGCAAACGCCAGAACATCACCAAGTGTCCGACGGGCATTCTTGGCCGATTCGATAATATGATCCAAATCTAACCGCGTGGCCGAATCGTTCGGCAACGTTTCGCGCATTAACTGCGCTAGGGAGAGTATTGGAACCAATTGATTGTTGACTGAGTGCGCGATTCCGCCGAGCATGGTCCCCATCCCGCTCAGTTTCTGCGCGGCGATGAGTTGTGTTTCAGCAATTTGACGAATTTTGATTTGCTCTGCCAAATTTTCCGCCGTTTTCTGGGCCAGCGCGCGTGCCCGAACTTCACCCGCATGGATCCAGAGAACAGCCCAAGTAAACAGGGCGAATGAAAGCACTATAAGCCACATTGCTTTATCGACGCTGTCACGTAAGATCGAGGTATTGTTGGCGCTTTGAGCAAGGGAGTCAGCGGCATGGGCCGTTTCGGCATCGAGCATACGCTGAATGGCAACAAGTATCTCTTCTTCGCTTTGCTCGAAAATTTCTTTGTATGCAAGCAACTCTACGTCGGAATTCTTCGAGTCGTCTACCAGTGGGCTTGCCGTATGTAGTAGCGTCGAATAGGTCGTAGCAAGACTCACCATTTCTGCGTCACGGCGTAACGCGGTTGCCGGCGGCTCCTTGTCTCGCGCAGCGATAAAAAGCTGGGTGAGTTCGCTACGGCCTACAGCATAGGCCTTACGCCCCGAATCGACGAGTTCTCTTTCCCGCTCTTCTGATGCAACAGTTTTATCCCCATGCGCACTCCTCTTGGAGAGGGTTTGAATCAAAGCATGCTCCGTAGTTGAAGCAACGATCCGCAATACACTCGCGCGCATTTCCTGCAGGCTAAGCACAATCGGTAGACTGCTGTCCCTCACCGCGCCAACTAGGCGCGTTGATGAATCGGCTCGTCGATGGCCGTCAAGAGCAAGCACACCAATCAACAGCACGATTACCACCGCCGACAAAACTATTCGTTTTAGATTCTTCAATTGCCTATCCCCTCCCACATCCCGAATGAGGATTTATGATGAATTATAGCGGAAAAATTAGGCGCCATTTCTACGTAAACGAATGTCGGCTATGGCCGAATTCTGTTGATAAACTCCTTTTTAGGTCGTGATGAAATATTCTCGCCTCATTGGGTGCTTTAAATTTTTTTAATACGGGAGGCTGAGCAAAGTCTGATTGAGTGGACGGGCAAGTCATCTGAATTATGCCGCAAATTGTTGCTGGTTAGCGAAATCAGCGGGTGCTTGGTTGCCGATTTTCGCATGACATCGGATGCGACTGTAAAACACCTCGATGTATTCAAAGACCACATTCACGGGCGCCGAAGTGGTGGTGATGCAAGCTTTCCGCTTTGATCGTGCCAAAGAAGCTTTCCATCGGCGCATTGTCCCAGCAGTTTCCTTTTCGGCTCATTGATGTCTTCATGCCATAGCTGATTTGTAGTGCACGGTGCGCTGCTGCAATATTGGCTGCCACGGTCAGAGGAGTGTATCAGTGAGTCTATGCCGATAAGCGGGCTGGCGTCTGGCTGTGAAAAAATCTGTGCTGCCAGAAGCAACGCCGGAAGCGTTATGGCAAGATAGATCGGCGAGGCACGATACCCAACCGACTCTCCATCGAAGATCGGCCCGCCATCGTTGATGAACGTAGCAGGATCGGTGGCTGGGAAGCAGATACTGTTATTGAAAAAAACCATCTGCAAGCTGCCGTGAGCATCGTTGAGCGCAGGGCGGGATTTACGTTGATCCGCAAGGTTGAGCGCAAGACCGCATTAGCCGTCAGTCAAGCAATGATCAAATTATTAAAACCTCACCGAAACAAGGTGCACACGATTACATCAGACAATGGTAAAGAGTTCTCTGGGCATGAAGAAATCGTTAACAAATTGAAAACGAATTTCTATTTTGCTCACCCTTACTCGTCATGAGAGCGAGGAACGAACGAGAACACGAATGGTTTGATACGACAGTATTTTCCGAAGGACAGTGACTTTACTACGATCACACAGCACTGTGATGGAAAGCTTGAATAACCGCCCCAGAAAACGGCTTGGCTACAAAATGCCTAATCAGGTATTCTTCAGGTCAGGCGTTGCACTTCAAACTTGAACCCGCGAAAGAAAAAATATCCGGTACAAGAAAATACAGCGCAAACGTACCCCAGCCAAAATCCAATTTCAAATATACGATTGACGCTGTAACCAGCAAGCAAGCCCCTCAAGCCGAAGCACGATACACACACCGCCATTACTTGAATCATTCATAGCAATATTCTTATATTCTGCGTTTGAATTTCTAGCTTGCCTTGCTCGTATATACTATTCACCATGAAAATTTTTCCCAAAGGCATCCCTACAGTATTATCCAGAATTGCCCTGTTCATTGCCCATGTAGCTTCGGAAAGACGTGTTTCCGCACAGGAGCTATTCATGGCAACTGGCTTCGACCAAACTGCTCACATTGACTCTGACTCCAGAATCCCGCTCGCACTTGAAACGCAACTTTGGAATGCCGCTGCGGATCTAAGCAAGGATGCAGATTTTGGCATGCATGCTGCGGAGATTATTCGTCCCGGCGCATTTGATGTTTTTGACTATGCAGTTCGCACCGCACCGGATTTGGGTTGTGCCCTAAATCGAATGGTTCGTTACAACAGACTGGTCCACGACCTTGCGATATTTAATGTCGTCAAGCGACCAGATACCATCTGCATTGAGCACCAATTCAATTCTGCAGAGATAAGTCCGTGTCGCCATGCATCGGAATTTACGCTGACATCACTGCTTATCATCGGCGAGCAAATGACTCGGCAATCTTTAAAACCACTCGCAGTCACCTTCCACCATTCAAAACCCGATCAAACAGCAGAGCATCTTCGGATATTCGGCGTGATGCCTATATTCGGCGCACCTTTGTCTTCATTGACATTGCCGCTCTCCACCCTTGCATACACGATCCCTGACGCAGACTCAGCGCTATCCCGCATTGTGATGGCGTATGCCGAACAAATGCTTGTTAACTCTGCTCGCACAACACCAAGCATTACCGCAACCGTCCGCGCCTTTTTGACAGAAGACATCGCTCAAGGGCCGAAGACATTGCTCCAAGTAGCCGAACAAATGCACATGAGCGAGCGCAGTCTACAACGCCGTCTCGAAAGCGAGGGCACGCGCTTCGCCAAGTTGGCTGACGAGGTGCGCAAAGGACTTGCGCTACGCTATATCGCTGATCGACGCTTGGCTCTCGGCGAAGTAGCATATCTATTGGGCTTCGCCGAACCCAGCTCGTTTCACCGGGCATTTAAACGTTGGACTGGTATGACTCCAGCGATTGCGCGCCAAGCCAACGTGCAATCCTCTTAAAACTGAACACCTAAATGAACGGTGGGGAAAATCAAATATTCGGAAATATTGTATATTTCACCTCTTGGGTTTATCGGGCTAGTATCGGAAATATTTTTATCTATTCCGACCCAAGGGATCACGTAAAAACCTGATTTATTAACGTATTTGTAGCCTATCCGTATCCCTGCCAAGTTAGCTGGGCGGGTATCAGTAAAAGTCGTTGAGGCTAGGGTATACACAACTTTGGTTGCGCCATATTCAATGCCAACAAATGCTCCTTTGTCGTCATCTCCAAAATAGTCGATTTTGAATCCGACACCCGTTTGCCTTAGTTTGTAGTTTTGATTATTACTCGTTGATTCAGGAATATCTAAGCCGAAAGCGCCGATCTGGAAACGAAAGCCATCCATCTCCACTCCTCCATGCAGCGAATATCCTTTCAATGCATAGGCAATTGGATCTACTTCAATAAAAATTTTGTCTTCCGCTTTAACCATAGACGGGAAGCACACCAGTGCTGCGACAATCAGCTTAACAAGGGGTTTATTCATGGGTTTCCTAATTGTTGATTTAAGTAATCTCATGCAGCGAGCTCTATTTCTGACAAGTATTCACCTCTCTAATTAAGTGCTCAATCTGTGTAGATATATATTGCCAGTCATTTCTCTGCTTTCATATGACTAGCAACGACAAAATAGTGACCGTACCTGACATGTGACCGAGAATATTATTGATGGGTATATTAGGAATTTTTGAGCGACGGCTATGATTTAAAGTTGTCAGCCACTTGCCCGTTAAGGCGTTGCTGCATTGTGGTGGTCTAATACAAACGCACATCTCGATAGGGTTACTATTCACCTAGAGAGGCATCATCAATGAACAAGTCCCATAGGCACGAAGCCGCATTTAAGCTAGAAGTCGCCCGCATAGTGGTCAATCAAGGCTTGAGCCTAGGTCGCACCGCAGTGAGCCGCTGGAGTGCACAATACCAGACTGAGCAACTGCGTATCGCTGATATTGGTAAGCAAATCACTGCCGAGCAGCAACGCATCGCCAACTGGAGGTCGAGAACTGCCCACTGCGCTCAGATAACTAACTATTAAAAATAGCACGGCCTTCTTTGCCAGCGAACTGAGATGATTTACAGCGTACAAACCGCCAGCCAGGAATACCAAGCCTTGCTGAAACAACGTGGCATCATCTGCAGCATGAGTCGCAAAGGTGATGTTGGAATAATGCAGTCAAGGAGTGCTTCTTCTTGAACTTCAAGATGGGGCAAGTGTGGCAACGGAAATATACAAACCAAATAGATACCATTAAAGACATAACGGAGTATATCGTAGGGTTCTATAACAGCACACGACGGCACTCCGCCTTGGGCAAATTGGCGCCAATAGTGTACAAAAAGCAGTTCGCAACAAAACAAGCCATTGAGGTGTCCGTTTCTATTAGACCTCTACACCATGTAACGCTAGCTTTTCAAGATGGGCTAAAAACGGCGAACTGATTTTTGCCCGCTTTTTTGGCTATATACATCGCATTGTCAGCTGAGGTTAAAAGGCTATCTAATTCATTTGCTTGGACCGGATATTCTGCTATGCCTATACTGGCAGTGATACTGGATATCGTTTTTTTACCGAGCTCATAAGGAATTCTTAGTGTCCCTAGTATCCTATTCGCCACTGTTTTAGCGAGTTCGATGTCCGAATCAAGTAGGATTACCACGAATTCATCTCCACCTAGACGGGCAGCGGTATCGCCCTCTCTGAGACAGGTAAGTAATCGCTCTGCCACTTCTTTCAAAAGACGGTCACCGATGGCATGTCCGTATGTATCATTAACGGGCTTAAAGCCGTCTAAATCAATAAACAACAAGGAGATTGATCGCGATGCCCGGTTAGATACGGATATAGCTTGCGTCAAACGATCTAACAGCAATGTACGATTCGGCAAGCTTGTTAATTGATCAAAATGCGCTAGGCCAAAAAGATGTTTTTGTTTGCGGTTTGTCATTTCGTTAAGCAAATCATAACCATTGGCCATACCGAAATAGCGTTTGTCTTTAGTGATGATGAAACCACTCACCATATGCGCCATTCCTGCATCCAGAATGATGCGGGATACGTCTTCAATACCAGCATTTCTATCCACGATGATAGGGCTATCATTCATCAGCGCAGAAATTGGTTTTTTGCCTTTTAATTCTTTAACGTACTGCTTGCTGAAAAATTCTGTGAGATCTTGCCTTACGATAATGCCTACAGGTCTATCTTTGTCATTCACGATAGGCAATGCATACAACTGCTTATCCTCATGAAATAAGGCCAACACTTTGTTACAACTGGTAGATTCATGAACTGAAGCAACACTTCTTAGCAAGTATTCAACGGTCACATTTATTTGCTCAACTTTTTCCTCTGCCATGACAAATTCTCCTGCTATGACCAACTAGCTCTATCTGCTATATAGAGAAAAATGGCCTCTAATTAGTTTAGTCTTCTCTCGAATGGAACATCTATACATTTGCCAATACAATAAATTCAACGCCATATGAAACGCCGCACACGCTCCCCCAAAGCAAACTATCCTTGAAAGCGCTATCAAAACTTTGCCCCGGCCCTCTAGCTACGAGTATCCCCGCCATCAAAACACCCACTCCGACCAGCAGTATCACCAGCATTTCAAAACCATACGACATCTGACACCCCATTTTACAATTGTTTAGGTCACAATACTTACCCACACGAAACATCTAGGAAACATCTAGAAAAGAATTTCGTCCACCTACGTAGAGAGTTTAGTGCTCCGTCATGACATTTTTATGATGTCTATGTGAAATTACGATGATGTGAATTGAGCGTTCAATTTATGGATTGCATGGTCGACATGCACATTAATTTTAATGCAACAAATCCGTCACAGGGAAGAAATATTTCCGTGCCATTCTGTTGCTCATGAAAAGCACACACCTTTTAAAGCTTGTCAGCGCTGCTCCCCGTACCATTAGGCAATCATTGGGCGAAATATAATATGCATCAAGTGCGCTCAATATTTCTGTCTGACATTCATCTAGGCACCAAGGCTTGTCAGGCAAATCACTTGCTTGAATTCCTCAAAGAATATTCTTCCGAAAATATGTTTTTACTGGGTGACATTGTCGATTTATGGGCAATGAGCCGAGGTGGGGTGTATTGGTCTCCGGCACAGAATACTTTCGTGCAAAAAATGCTGCGCCGCGCAAGACATGGTGAGAAAGTCATTTTCATCCCCGGCAATCATGACGAGGCGATACGTGAATACGTGGGCACTTCATTCGGCGATGTACTGGTGAAGCATGAATACATTCATACGACAGCAGATGGAAAGCGCTATTTACTCATTCATGGCGATGAGTTCGATCAGGTGACCCGCCATCACAAGTGGGTCGCAGTGCTGGGTGATATGGCTTACAACTTATTGGTGAATTTAAATATTTATCTGTCTTGGTTACGCCGCACCTTCAAGCGTCCCGGCTACTGGTCTTTGGCTGGTTATGCAAAGCGCAAAGTTAAAACAGCCGTCAATTTCATTTTTAGCTTTGAAGATTCTGTCATCCGACATGCGCGTGATTTAGATCTGGATGGTGCGATTTGTGGCCATATTCACTGGCCCATGATTAAAGAAGTTGATGGTCTTAGTTATATCAATTGCGGAGACTGGGTGGATAGCTGCACCGCTATCGTTGAACATTTAGATGGACGCATGGAGTTAATCCACTGGAATGGTGTACCTCCGAACAACCCGCCTCAGGGCAATCAATAAGAAAGTTATATGGAAAGTCCACACAAAGGAAAGACTGGAATTACGCGTTTGCTAAATGCTTTTAATTATTCATGTGCAGGACTACGAGAAGCCTATCGCAATGAAGATGCTTTTCGTCAGGAAATGTTTCTCGCCGCCATCTTGTTACCTTTGGCATTTTTTCTTGAGCCCTCCGCGTATGGACGGGTCTTGATGATCACATGTGTTTTTCTAGTCATCATCATTGAATTACTCAATTCTGCCATCGAAGCCACGGTAGATCGCATTTCCTTGGATGATCACAATCTTGCTAAGCGTGCAAAAGATATCGGGAGTGCCGCTGTTTTAATCAGTCTCGTAAATCTCGTCGCAGTTTGGCTTTTGGTACTGCTTAATTAATTTAATCACGGAGACCCATCATGAAAATCCTGTTTATCTCAGATGTATATTTCCCGCGCATCAATGGTGTCTCCACTTCGATTGAGACATTTCGCCGCAATCTACGCGCACTTGGACATACGGTTCATTTGATCGCGCCTGACTATCTGACTCCTAGCTCAGATGAAACCGGCATCATGCGCGTGCCTGCACGAGCAATCCCTTTCGACCCGGAAGATAAATTAATGCAATACAACTGGGTCATGAAGCGTGTAGAGCAATTACGTGCCGAGCAATATGACGTCATTCACATCCAAACGCCTTTCGTTGCACACTATCTGGGCACCAAACTTTCGCGCCTGCTTGAGATACCTTGCATAGAGACTTATCACACTTTCTTTGAGGAATATCTGTATCACTATATTCCCTTTGTACCAAAATTATTGATGCGCCATATTGCTAAGCGCTTCTCGCGTCATCAGGGCAATAGTTTGGACGGCATGGTTGTTCCTTCTCACCCTATGTTGCACGTATTAAAGGCTTATGGAATTACAACTCATTCACAGGTCATTCCGACTGGCATTGAACCAGCAAGCTTTGTCCCCGGTGATCGTGAGGCTTTTCGCAATAATTACAATATCCCTCAAGATCGACCTGTTTTACTGTTTCTTGGTCGAGTCGCTCATGAGAAAAACATTGGATTTTTACTAAAAGTTTTGGGCAGCGTTAGGAAAGAAATCAGCAATGTGCTGTTTGTCATCGCAGGCGAAGGTCCCGCCAGAGAGAGTCTAGAAAATGAAGTAAAGTCGCTTGGACTTAGCGACAATGTCATGTTCATAGGCTACCTAGATCGCAATACAGAATTAAATAGCTGTTACCGTTGCGCGGATATATTTGTATTTTCATCTCGCACTGAGACTCAGGGGCTGGTACTACTTGAGGCGATGGCACAGGGAGTGCCAGTGGTATCCACTGCCGAACTGGGAACCCGAGATGTATTAAGAGATGGTCTGGGGGTATGGATTGCCAAAGAAGAGGTTTCTGATTTCTCGGGCAAGGTTGTCAAGATGTTGGGTGACGCTGAAGTGCGTAAAGAGTTGGAGGAGTCTGGTCGCGAGTATGCGCACAGCTGGTCTGCAAGCAAACAAGCAGAACGCATGATCGGCTTTTATCACGCCATCCTAAACCCAGCTGAGTTGCACGAACTTTCCCTTGGCTTAAGTGCTTCTGGCTCCGACTACTAGCTTGCTTTTTAAGGCGTATACCCTGGAATCTTGCTCTCATCAACTTCATTGATTTGGGTAGGATCAAGGAATTCATTGGCATAGCTAAGGTAAACTTTCTCACGAACAAAGACATCGAATAAGTCCGGGTCGATGTGTCCATTGAGTTTGAACTTGCCCAATATATTCAATGCGTCAGTCAGCTTCTTGCCATCCTTATAAGGGCGGTCTTTGGCTGTCAGCGCCTCAAAAATATCGGCTATACACATCATGCGCGCAGGCAATGACATTTGTTCGCCTGTTAATCCGCGCGGGTAACCCTTGCCGTCCATACGCTCATGATGCGCTCCGGCCAACTCACTCACATTTTTTAAATGTTTGGGCCAAGGCAGTGACTCAAGCAACTTGATGGTAACCACGATATGATGGTTAATAATCTCTCGCTCTGCGGCGGTCAGGGTTCCAGCACGAATAGTCAGATTTTCCAACTCGTTCTCACTAAGAAAGTCTGCTTGCTCTCCTGCTTCATTACACCATCTATATTTTGCGATGTTGTGGATGCGTTCTAAGCCCTCGCTAGCCATCCTTTCTGAACCAAGATTACTCCAGCGTAAAAACTCTCTATCTTCGTCTATCTGTTGTATCTGCTCAGAGCATGCTTGATGTGCATGGGCTATCAATTCGGAATCGCCTGCCGCAGCTAGTTCCGCGCGCAACATCGCGATCTCTGCATCACGCTTGAGCACTTCAAAACGGACATCTAAAATGTGGATACGATCATAAATAGTTTCCAGTTTGGTCGATTTGTCAACCACATGCACTGGAGTCGTAATCTTCCCGCAATCGTGCAGCATCGCAGCAATCTTCAGCTCATATTTTTCCTTATCCGTCATGGCGTAACCCGGCCATGACACTTCCTCATGCGGCTGACTTGCGGCCTCAGCTAGCAACATCGTAAGCGCGGGAACGCGCACACAATGTCCTGCTGTATAGGGAGATTTATCGTCAATCGCAGTGTTAATTAGCGTGATAAAAGACTCAAACAAGCTTTCAAGTTGCTGGATCAAACGTCGGTGACTGAGAGCTATTGCTGCCTGCGAGCTCAGAGACTCAAGTAATTGCTGGTCGTCTTTGCTAAATTCCCTGACCCCCTTGCTGCTCGGATCAATGGCATTGATAAGTTGAACTACACCGATAATTTCATTTTCATGATTACGCATCGGCACGGTCAAAAATGAGCGTGAATAATAGCCCGTTTTTGCGTCAAATTTTTTCGTCCCAGAAAAGTCAAAGCCTTGCGCTATATAGGCATCTGGAATATTAATTGTCTGTCCACGCAGTGCGGCGTAAGTCACCACCATCGCCAAATTTGGCTCACCATCAACATATAGCTGGATTGGATCGAAGGGAATACGTTTACCAGACATGCCTCCCATTTTGATATCCAGAGAGTCGGTACGCATGATTTCGAAAGTTAAAACCTGACGTTCCTCATCAAGCAAATACAAGGTCCCTGCGTCGGCATTGGTTATTTTTTTTGCCGCTAATAGGATACTTTCCAGCAATTTATCAATATTTCTTTCATTTGAGAGGGCAGCACCAATTTCGTTCAAATCATGAAGCCGGGCCAGCATGCTTTCCAACATCGAGTCCCGTTCCTGTGAAACATAAGCCCTGACTTTAGAAGTTTCCATTTTTTCCCTATTATTTTATACAGACAGAACGTACTTGATGTATATCGGTAATCCCCAACAGTACTTTTTCGATGCCATCTTGCTTCAAGGTACGCATTCCTTCCTGCAAAGCAATCGCAAATAACTCCGTTACCCGCGCATGCTCTTGAATCCCCTTTTTCACCGGATCGGAGCCAATCAATAGCTCATGCAAGCCAACACGCCCTCTATACCCAGTACCAGAGCATTTGTCACAGCCCACATGTTCATACAAGGTAATCTGGCCCTTTTCGTCGCTGAATAACTTAGTCCACTCTGCATATAAAGCTTTGTAGGCAGAATTTGCGTCTTTCTTCCAAGCTTCAGTGGACATCAACTCACCCGCATACTCGGCAAGCAGTGACTTTATTTCTTCCTGCGTCGCAACGTGGGATTTTTTACAATCTTTGCACAGTCGCTTTGCCAATCGTTGCGCAAGAATTCCCAGCAAAGCATCTGCAAAGTTAAATGGGTCCATGCCCATATCCAACAAGCGGCTGATAGATTCCGGTGCACTGTTGGTATGCAAAGTGGCAAATACTAAGTGCCCCGTCAAAGAAGCTTCAATGCCCGTGGACACCGTTTCCTTATCGCGCATTTCACCCACCATAATGACATCGGGGTCAGCACGCAGAAAGGCGCGCATAATCGTTGCAAAGTCCAGTCCGGCTTTTTTATTGATCTGTACCTGACGTAGGCCTTTTTGCGTAATTTCGACTGGATCTTCGGCCGTCCATATTTTGGTCTCGGGCGTGTTGATGTATTTAAGAATCGAGTGCAGTGTTGTGGTCTTACCTGAGCCAGTCGGGCCGCACACAAAAAACAAACCGTAAGGTTTGCTAACCGTGGTCTTGACCAATTCCAAGTTTCGCACAGAGAAGCCCATGTTATCCAAAGGAATAGGTTCGCCAGATGCCAAAATACGCATCACCACATCTTCAACTCCGCCTTGCGAAGGAATAGTCGCCACACGCAACTCAATATCCAGCGGTCCATATTTTTTAAATTTGATCTTACCGTCCTGAGGCTTACGCTTTTCCGAGATGTCCAAATCGCACATAATCTTCAAACGCGTAATTAATGCATTACGATACGTTGAAGGTATTTCAATGTAATTGAGCAAGGAGCCATCTTTACGTAAGCGTATTCCAGTCTTGGCTTTACCCGGCATTGGCTCGATATGAATGTCGGATGCGCCCATTTTGTAGGCATCAACGATGATTTTATTCACCAATTTGACCAATTCATTATCTGCTGCGGCACTAACATCTTCCTGAGTCACAGTGTTGGATTCTTCTTCATCCTCCCCCATGGCAGTCAGCAAGTCATCCATCGTCCCCGTGTCTTCCATGCCGTCAACTGCATCACTTCGACCGCCGCCGTAAAACAAGTCTAAGCTAGCGTTAAACTCGCGCTGCGGACAGACTTTGAAGATCAAGTGATATTTGGGGAAAATATTGTTAACCACGCGCGAAGCTTGGATCCGTTCAGGATCTGTAGTTAGAATAACCAAACCATCTTGAGAATCATCTATAGGCAGCCAATGGCTGCTTTCCACATATTCTCGACGAAGATTTCTTAATAAATCAGCTGGCTTAACACGATCCGCTTTGTAACTTTCATAGGGTACGCCAAAGAAACTCGACAGCGCTTTACCCAGCGCCTCGGTCGTGACTTGAAATTCATCAATGAGCACGTCTTCTACATCAATTCCTTTACGCCGTGCCGTGCGCGTAGCCAACTCAAATTCAGCTGCTGACATCACCGCATCTGCAACAAGATAGTCATATTTTGTTTTGCCCCCACCTATTTGCTGTTGGCGCTGGCGCAAGGCCACTGCAAGCGTTTTAGCCAGTTCGCAAACACCTTCCTCAACCAACGCGGGAAAAGGCAAACTCGCTTTGTTATTAATAACCTGCATCACCCCAATTAGATCACCATTGCTTGCCTCTAGAATCGGGGCAACTAGCATCTGCTTGGTACGATAGCCAGTTCGCTTATCCACATCCCGCAGAAAATGCAATGAGGGACTAAATGAGCTAAGTTCATGCTCGTCGTACACATCATTGATATTGAGTAATTTTTTATTAAAAGCAGCAAAGCCTGCAATACTTTGCTCGGCAATAGGCAATTTGAGATCTTTAAACGAGTTCAGCCCCGTTTTCACTTTAGAAACGAGTGATGCTTTATCCTCGCCGACCAAATAAATGGTCAAGCGGTCAGCATTGAACAAGCTACATATATCCTTGCTGACATCCAACATGATTTCGTCAATGTTGCTGGTCGCATGAATCTTGTTTGTAACTTGATTTAGATTTTTTGTGAACTCTAGCTGAGCACCGATTTCATTCACGTTACCTTACTCCAAGTTATTCATCATTATCCCAATTACTTTATATTTAAAGCAATTTATGGGCGTCCGTTTAGTACCAACCAAACAACGAGTTACTTCCCATTCATGGTTGCCAGTTCACGTCTATTAGCAAATAGGCTCACACGCTAAAATTCTATCACCTGCCCGTTTTGCAACATTTGAACTGAGAACCCACCAATACATTCATTAATCTCCCGCATGGTTAACTCAACTTCACCCGGCTTCAAGTGCGAAATGAATATATTAGGATTTTGTTTAAGTTTCTGAATGTCCTTGGCAAGCAGACTCGGGCAAAAATGTTTAGCTCGCATTGCCAACTCAATTTCCGCGTTTGGGAACGCCGTCTCCACAATCAGATACTCCAAGTTCTCAATACGATTAACCGCCTCCCATAAGCCATCACATGACGTTGTGTCACCACTAAACACCAAACTAGCGTTACCACTATCTAGCTGAAAGCCAACAGCGGGTACTACGTGATTTGCGGGAAGCGGGGTGATTTTGCGTTGCCCCAACTCCACCGCCTTGCCCAGCTCCAGTGTTTCATAACGCAAACATGGTTGCAGCACGTTCATGATCTCACTAAAGTCGGGCCATATCTGCCAATTAAATACATGCTGCTTAAGAATTTCTATCGTCTCAGACGTGGCGTGAATAGTGAGTGGCTTGTCACGTAAAAACCCTACGCTATCAATCATCAAAGGTAGGCTCGCAATATGATCTAGGTGTGAATGGGTTACAAACACGTGATCTATCATAGCCATTTCAGACAAACTCAAATCGCCTACGCCAGTCCCTGCATCTATCAGCACATCCTGTTCTAACAGCAAAGAGGTAGTGCGTAAATCACCTCCAATACCTCCACTGCATCCTAATACTCTTAATTTCATTAATAACTTATCCATGTTTAGATCATTGTTTAACATTGATCTAAAATTATTTGGTTGTAAATGTGAATACGCCATCCCAATCACTGGGAAGAGTTTCCTTACGGAAATAGGCAATACGCTCTACATAAATTTGATACAACTTCGCGTGAGGAGACATTTTTTGCAAATTGAATAATTGCAATTCTGCCTGATCCCAGTTTTGATGGCGATATGAGCGCAAAGTTTGGTGAAACAACTTTATCTCATCCAGCATCTTCTCTTCAACCTCGCCAATCAAGCCGATAGGCTCAAAAATAGCAACAGGCGTATCCTTCCCCTTAACCTTCACCAAATCTAGTTCACGATACACAAATTCTGGAGCAGAGGCTTTTGTGTTCTCCCCCACCACAATCCCAACACCGTATTCTTTGGTAATACCTTCCAAACGAGATGCCAAGTTAACGGCATCTCCCATGACGGTATATGCGACACGTACTTCTGAGCCCATATTCCCCACGCTCACCCGCCCAGTATTTAGACCCACCCCAATATTAATAGGTGGCCAACCATTTTCTTTGAAGTGCGGTTGCAAGGCTTGCAAAGCTTTCAGCATTTCTAAGCCAGCCAATATGGCATGATGTGCATGCCGTTCATTGGGTAATGGTGCGCCCCAGAAAGCCATAATACAGTCACCCATGTACTTATCGATAGTTCCTCGATGTTTATAGACGACCCGAGAAAGTGGCGTTAAAAACTCGTTCATCAACAAAGATAGCTCTTTAGAATCCAGTCCCTCTGAAATCGTCGTAAAGCTACGTACATCAGAAAACAAAATCGTCATTTCACGACTATCACCTTCCATTGAAACTTGCTCTGGATGTTCACTTAATGCACCAACGACTTCCTTGGGGACATATTGTCCGAATAAACTGGTAATTTGACGTTTGGTACGCGACTCAAAGAAATAGCCATATGACATATTGAGCGTAAATATCGCGACTATCATCATCAAGCTACTAGCCAGAGGCAAAGCAAGGTCAGCGTGTTGCCATATCAGAGTGTTTGCAAGCACGGTTCCCAACATAACGGTCAATGACACCAAAGTATCCTGAATCGGGTTCAACATCGGCAACAAAACGCTCAGGGTAACACCGAGAATCAGAAGCAATGTTACCTCGGCTCCCACAATATATGGAGGTCGAGACTTAAGTGTGCCATTGAGTATGCCACTGATCATATTGGCATGGACTTCGACCCCAGGATAAACCTCGCCTACAGGCGTTGCTCGTAAATCCATAAGACCCGGTGCGGTCGTTCCAAGCAGGACAATTTTGTTTTGCAATTCCTCTGGCGAAGTCCGCCCATGCAAAACATCACTCACTGAAATGTATTTAAACGAACCTTTAAAGCCACGATAGGGAATCAAAGTGCGCGCTGAACTATCTACAGGTATTTTAATATCATCGAGACCTAGCCACTCTAGGCCCGCATAGTTTTTATTGTTACTCCCGAAGCCTGCCGATAACTTAGGTGCGCCCAATAAACTCCTCACCACAGCCAATGACAGTGATTCGTAATAGGCCCCGTTATGTTCGATAATCATAGGAACGCGACGAACTACCCCATCGGAATCAGGGGCTTGAGTAAAATGCCCCGCACTTGCGGCACTCACTTGAAACTCCAATAGGTTTCCACCATAGCCTTTAGATTTAATGAAGTCTATGGGTCGGCCTGCGAAGGCACCCGCAGGGAATACGGGATTAGGCAGCGCTCCCGAAGTGCTATCGGCACTATTAAAGTAATAACCCAGCACGATATTGCGTTGCTGCATTTTTTTTGCAAATAAAGCATCATATTCCAATTGAGGCTTGAGTTGAGTCAATGCCGACTGAAACTGAGTTACATTTTTAAGCTGGTGCTTGGCCAAATTCTGCAATACCGACAAACCTGAGCTTTTGTCCTTCTCCGCAAACACTACGTCGAAGCCGACTACAGCGACACCATATGTGTCGAACAACTTGTCCATCAACAAACCGAGCTTGTCACGCCCCCAAGGCCAGTGCCCTTCTTCTTTTAAGCTTTTTTCGTCTATATCTAAAATAACAACACTCGGGTCAAGCGTGTTCGGCATGGTTAGACGCAAGCGCGTATCGTAGAGCTTCTCTTCTACGAAGTTCACAAACCCGAGATGGTAAAATTTTGCCGCATTCCCAATAAACAGCAATACAATTGCTAGGCCTAACGCAATCAATAGTGAATGTTTCTTCATTCAGGCCTCATTAAATTCACTTGAAATATTTGCGAGCTTAATTTTTGCATCAAGCTTTAAAATAGAACTCCATCTTCACATTCGCCAACTCAATGATATCGTGATCATTCAGCTGATGCGGTTGCTCTCCTATAGACGCACCATTTAGCAAAGGAAATTTATCACCTTCGACATGGGTGATAAAAAATCCATGTGGACGCCGAGCCAGAACTGCGACTTGCACCCCTGGCTTGCCCAGCGTTGTAAGGCTTTTCACCAACTCCAACTCTCTACCTGCATTGGGCCCATTCAGTATTTGCACTGCTGCAGCTTGTGGCACTGGTGATACTACTTGAGCAGCAGGAGCTAATCTAGCTGTCTCGTCGCTAATCTCTGCTGAAGGAGTTGCATTAAACTTGCCCGTGGCCTCACTTGGTTCAGATGGCGTCATTTTTACAGGCCTGCTCAACACCATAGTCTTCTCAAAATCAGCTGGACTTGACTGAGCCGGCTGCTCATTCACATATTTCAGCTTGTATTTTCCGATTTCAACTAGGTCGCCATTTTGCAGAAAATGCTTCTTCGTTACCGTCCCATTGACGGTCAAACCATTCGTGCTATCCAAATCCTCAAGAAACGAATCATTTAGGATCGTTATAATCGCTGCATGTTCGCTGCTCACAGCCAGATTGTCGATCACTATATCGTTGTGCGGTTTACGACCAATCAGCGTGCGCTCTTTATTCAGCACCTGTTCTTTCAGCACTACACCATCCATGCTGAGTATTAATTTAGCCGGCATATTCTCAATCCCCGTATTAACTCTTAAACCATGATAACAATTTCGCTACCCAACCATGTGGTGCGGAAAATTTTCCATTTATTTTCACTATGATCACCGAAATATTGTCACGCCCACCATTATCGTTGGCCATCTGTATCAATTCACTCGCAGCCAATGACAAATTGGCTCTTAACATTTGCAAAGCATCTCCGATCTCATCATCTTCGACCATGTCGTTGAGTCCGTCCGAACACAATAAATAAATATCGCCGACTTGCACCTCATGCACGTGTACCTCAGCCTCCACCTCGGCATCAATGCCAACTGCGCGGGTCACAAGATTCTTGTTTTTCGAAGTACGCGCATCCTCTTTACTAATTATTCCGCTATCAATTTGCTCTTGAAGTAGCGAATGATCGCGCGTAATAGATTCAAAAGTTTCGCTGCGCAAACGATACATGCGCGAATCTCCTACATGCGCAACTGCCACACGATCATCGTAAAACAAGGCCGAAACAATAGTCGTACCCATACCAGAATATTGAGGCTGACTTTCAGCCGCGTGAAAAATAGAAGCATTTGCCTTTTGCACATTATCACGCAGCAATACCACTCCAGTATCTTCGCCGCTAAATGCGTCTGGTTCTTCCGGCTTAATATCTTGTAAAAAATGCTTTACTTCAGTTGCAAGAACCGAAACTGCTATGCCGCTCGCCACCTCGCCAGCGTTATAGCCCCCCATTCCATCGGCAAGAACGACCAAGCCGCACGAACTTTCACTGGCAACACTATCTTCATTATGTGACCGAACCATTCCGGGGTCAGTTCTGCTTACTATCTCAAGCGCATCTTGTATGTTCACATTACCTCCCACGCTCATTTTCAATGCATATCCGCCGCACACTGACGCAGCGCTTCAGCCATTTCCTGCCCACTTTGGTAGCGTTCTTCCACTTGTTTCGCCAGTGCTCTATTGATAATTGTCACAATACAAACTGGCACATCCGCTCTAATACTCAATATATCCGTAGGAGGCTCTGTCGCAATGCGATACATAAGCTGCGCCATCGAGTCACCTTCGAACGGGAGCTTACCACATGTCATCTGATACAAACTCACCCCAAGAGAGAAGAGATCTGACTGACCTTCGATCTTATTTCCAGCCAGTTGCTCTGGCGACATGAACGATGGTGTCCCCAACACCATACCCGTCTTCGTCTTTGATGAATCGGTAATGCGAGCAATACCAAAATCGGTTACTTTCACCGTATCGCTCTCCAAGTCATACATAATGTTAGCTGGTTTGATATCCCTATGCACCACATGCAGTGAATGAGCGTAAGCCAAAGCATCAGCCACTCGCGCAACAATGCTCAACACTTTGGGCAAGGGCAGCAAATTATCTTGCTTGGCGTAAGGAACTAAGTCTTTTCCTTTTAAAAATTCCATCGCAATGAATGCAAGGTCATGCTCTTCACCCGCGTCGTACATCGTCACTATATTGGGATGATTCAGGCGTCCAGCAGTTTCAGCTTCGCGAAAAAAGCGCGCCTTAACCTCTTCCAATTCATCCTCCTCAAATTCTTCTGATAGATTCATGGTTTTAATCGCCACAACTCGCCCAATCTTCGGATCTTTCCCCAGATAGACGACACCCATCGCTCCCTTGCCTAATTCTTTCTCAATCTCGTAACGTCCCAGCATTGGCTTGGACATCCCCGTTTTGTCAAAGCGCATCGTGCTTGCATTTCCCTTGCCTGAAGCACCTCCAAGTATGATCGTTTCAGACATTGCCCGAGCCTGATTCAAACGCTGCTCCAAATCGCGGAACTTAGGGTTAAACTCGGCCATATATTGGAACACCGATTCCGCTTTATTGAATTGGCGCTTACGCTCAAAATCCAAGCCCAAATTATATAAAACATCCATCAAGCTATCGTCTATCTGTACCTTGCGGAATTTATCAAAAGCCATGTCCAACTGCCCCTGCCCTTGAAAGGCAAGGCCTAGCATGCGATTACTTTCTGCCGAATCTGCATCGGATTTAATTTTGCCTTGCTCGGTGAGCAGAAAACGTTTAGTCGTGAGCAACAGATGTCCGACCAATAACAGCGCTGCTGACAGCATCAATTGCAGCCAAAGCCCCTGCGTTGTCATTAATATAAAATGACTCACCAACAAAGCGATAAACAAGGTAGCCGTTATAAACGCAGCAACACTGGCACTCAAGCGCGGCAACAATACGATCAAATACAAAGCGATCAATGAAAAGATGGCACTCTGCGCCCCGAATGCCCAACTCGGCACGACAAAAAAATCTTGTTGAAGGATGCTGGAAACGGAATGAGCCAAGGTAAGCACCGGAGGCATGCCAGCAGAAATTGGAGTCACTTGCAGCGCTCCAATTCCAGCGGCGGTTGCACCAATCAAGACAATTTTGTCACGGTATTTTTCGGCCGGAATTTTTCCAGTAAGAACATCATAAAATGAGTCCACTTGAAAAGCCGATTTGCCATCACGATCGTGGTAAAAATACGTATACATTCGTGACATCGGATCTGTGGCTATCTTCAAATTGCCAAGCTCAACACTTTGCCCCAAATTCACCCGAATATCCTTGACATCAAGATTCAAGCTTTTTGCTGCCAACATAAGCGACAAAGAGGGATAGAGTTGATCGAAATAGTTCAACACTAACGGCTCGGTACGAATGCCTCCATCTACATCTGGAGTCACATTTAAATGACCTATTGCCAAAGCTAAATGACCAAATATCGGAATAGGTGTTTGCGCGCCATCACTCAAGATTGGCGTCGCTCCCGCCGCACCAACGGCGATATTGCTCAGACTATTTTTCAGCACATATTCTGGCAATGGATTATCTGGCTTTCCCTGAGGCTCCCCCAACTCGAACAACATGCCCAGCAATACCGAATGGGCCTTTGCAATGCTTTCGGCCAGCTTCATATCATTATCCAGATTGGATAATGCCTCTTGCGCTATCGTATTTAGTGCTGCCCACTCTTCTGAATTACTTTGCTGTAAAGACGAAACCGCCAAAAGGGCTGCCATCTTATTAATGTATTCCAGCCCCGCATCAACTTGAGGCTCGGAAAATAAGACTGTTTCAGCAATCTCTTTAGGGTGTCCGCTGGACAACACATCTAGCATCATAGAATGTATCGCACGCGGCCAAGGCCAGCGCCCCAAATTAGCGATACTTTCATCATCAATAGCAATGACAGCGATCTTATCACTGGGTTCGCGAGTTGAAGCTCTAACCCCGATATCATAGGCTTTGCGTTCCAAGCTCTGCATCAATTCGGAACTCGAACTCAATAGAAATAGCAACACTACTAGCAGACCAACAAACCAATCGGCTTTCAGAAACGTCACTTTTTTGAGGTTAGACATTTTCGCCCTTTATTATATTCACTTAGTTTTCTGCGAATACTAAAACATTTTTTGCTGTGCAACCATACTTGATTGATTTATTTGAATATCTGTACATATCATTTCACCAACACTATTGGAACTTGCGCCAAGTGAATGACTTCGCTACTAACCGACCCCAACAGCAAATTAGATAAAGAATCTTGTCCATGAGCATTCATTACTATTTGCTCAATATTATGCTCTTGCACATATTGCACTATCGCTTCAGCGGGAGAACCGATGCTGATGTGATAGCGGTACGCTAAACCAGACGCATCCAGTTTTGCGCGCGCATTCTCAAGTGCTGCCGCACCTTGCTCTCGATAGTAATCATTAATGATTTCCTGATTAATAAACAATTTAACATTAGCAGACCCCAACTTCCATTGCACATTAAGCAGGTATATTTCTGGCAATGTTTTCAATGTATCGGCATAAGCCATCACATAATCTACCGCACGATCAGCATTAGCAGAACCATCCACAGGGATTAATATTTTCATTTCCTTACCTTGACTTAAGACTTCTCACGAACGCTGGCTGGCACTTGCTCATCCACTAGGTCAATCACCTTGCCTGTCTGCACCTTGCGCATAGCCAACCATTTCCCAATCACCAACACCAGAGCCGCGCAAACAAGCGGAATGACTATATGCAGTGTATGCCGCGTTTCCAGTATTGACCGGAACAATGTTTCCGTCACCAGCATCTCACCCGCCACATACCCAAGCAATGCACCGCCCGCATAGATAATGAAGGAATAACGATCTATCAGCTTTAACACCAATTGACTACCCCATGCAATCAAAGGGATACTCACCAACAGTCCGAATACTAGCAGCACCGTATTGCCATTCGCCGCTGCCGCCACGCCCAGCACGTTATCCAAACTCATCACCAAATCAGCAACGATAATCGTTTTCACCGCCCCCCATAGGTGTGTGTCCGCGTTGATCTTACCTGCGACATCTTCATCATCTTGCGGCAAGATGAGCTTAATTCCTATCCACAGCAACAACAATGCGCCTATCAACTTGAGATACGGTAACGCCAGCAAACTGACGGCAAAAAAAGTAAGCACAACACGCAGCCCGATAGCTCCGAGTACCCCGTAAAAAATTCCCTTTTTACGTTGCGCAGCAGGTAAATTACGGCAAGCCAAGGCGATCACAACCGCGTTATCACCAGACAATAACAAATCAATTACGATAATCTTGAATACATCCACCCAGAACTGAGAGGAATTTAACATCTCCAGCATTTGTTACCTTTCAAGAGGGGAAACGTGAAATGTGAAATGTAGCGATGCTGCTTCGTTTCATCTTTCACACCCCACTTAAATTTTCACCTTGTTGATGTTTTCTGTATCACACACCCTATTTCCGCAGGATTGCGGGTGAAGGCTGAAAAGTGAAACATAGTCTCGCCGCGTCACTTCGTTTCACGTTTCACAGCTTCATCTTCACATTTCACTGCTTCAAAATTTTCTGCATCAAACGCCCCATTTCCGCTGGATTGCGGGTGATATGTATGCCACATTCTTCCATCACAGCGAGCTTTTCGTTAGCGCCGCCTTTGCCTCCAGAGATAATCGCACCCGCATGCCCCATGCGCTTACCAGCCGGAGCCGTAACGCCCGCAATAAAACCCACTACAGGTTTCTGCATATTGTCTTTAATCCAGCGTGCGCATTCTTCTTCATCACTACCGCCGATTTCACCGACCATCACTACGGCATCGGTTTCTGCGTCAGCATTGAACAAACGCAATACATCGAGATGTTTCAAGCCATTTATAGGATCACCGCCAATGCCCACACAGGATGATTGACCGTAGCCCAAAGCAGATAGTTGCCCGACAGCCTCATAAGTCAAGGTTCCAGAGCGTGACACCACACCGATACGCCCCTTTTTGTGGATATGTCCAGGCATGATGCCGATTTTAATCTCGTCTGGGGTTATTAAACCGGGACAGTTCGGCCCGATGAGCAGGGTCTTTTTACCTTGCATCTTATAGCGGGTTTTGAGCATATCATGCACTGGAATACCTTCAGTGATACAGATCACCAAATCCATCTCAGCTTCCACCGCCTCGTCAATAGCGGCTGCGGCACCCGATGGCGGCACATAAATGACAGACACCGTGGCACCCGTGGCTTGCTTCGCATCAAGCACCGAGGCATACACCGGAATACCTTCAAACTGCTCACCGGCTTTTTTCGGATTTACACCCGCAACAAAGCAGTTTTCTCCATTTGCATACTGCTGGCAGTGAAACGTATGAAACTGACCCACTTTGCCAGTCATACCTTGCGTAATCACTCGGCTATTTTTATTGATGAGGATGCTCATTTTTCCCCCTTGGCTGACGCAACAACTTTCTGTGCGGCGTCGGCCATATCGTTCGCAGAAATAATTGGCAAACCTGAATCTGCCAATATCTGTTTGCCTAACTCAACGTTAGTGCCTTCCAATCGCACCACCAATGGCACTTTCAAGTGCACTTCGCGAGCCGCCGCAACGACGCCTTCAGCGATCACGTCACATTTCATTATGCCGCCAAATATATTCACCAAAATTGCGCGCAGATGTGGATTTTGCAGCATCAACTTAAATGCCTCGGTGACTTTTTCTGCATTAGCACCGCCGCCCACATCAAGAAAGTTTGCCGGACTACCACCGTATAATTTGATGATATCCATCGTTGCCATCGCCAGTCCCGCACCATTAACCAGACAGCCGATATCACCATCGAGTTGAATATAACTCAGGTCAAATTTAGAGGCCTCTATCTCAGCGGGATCTTCTTCATCCATATCTCGCAAGGCGACGATTTCGGAATGACGATACAAGGCGTTTGAATCGAAATTGAATTTTGCATCTAGCGCTAATACGCGATTATCTGCTGTGAGTACCAAGGGGTTAATCTCTGCCAACATCGCGTCTTTTTCTACGAAGCCACGATACAAACCTTGCAACACCTTAACGGCCTCAGCACAGGCCACATCTGGGATGCCAATTGAACTTACCACTTGTGTCGCATCTTCCTCGGTCAATCCCGCTAGCGGATCAATCCGCACCGTGCGGATTTTTTCAGGCGTATGCTTGGCAACCTCTTCGATTTCCATGCCGCCCTCGCTGGAAGCTAACAGCGCTACTCGCTGAGCCCCCCTATCCACCACCATGCCCACGTAATATTCTTTAACAATCTGCGCGCCTTCCTCAATGAGCAAACGCCGCACCACTTGCCCTTCTGCGCCGGTCTGGTGTGTAACGAGGTGCATGCCAAGTATTTGAGTCGCATGCTGGCGAACTTCATCTAATGATTTCGCCACTTTCACTCCGCCGCCTTTACCTCGCCCTCCAGCGTGAATTTGTGCCTTAACCACCCACACGTCGCCGCCCAGTTTTTGCGCCGCCGCAACAGCTTCGTCGACACTAAAACAAGCTATACCTCGCGGAGTCGGCACACCGAATTCGCGCAGAAGTTCTTTTCCCTGGTATTCGTGAATTTTCATATTGACCTTGAAAGGTTAAGGATTAATCAAAGATGATTCGGTAGAGCATAGCAGCACTCCTATCTTGTCTCGCCACCTTGTTCATTTTTCTGCCAAGCACAAGCGCAAATTTCCCTGCCAATGCCCCGCCTGCAAACCGAATGTACACATAAGCTTATCGTTAGACAATATCGAATTCTCAGGCCTAGACGCAGGAGTCGGATAATCTCGCGAGGGAATCGCCCGCAAATGCGGAATCGGTTGAATCTCTGCCAAACGAATGATTTCAGATGCGAAGCCATGCCATGAAACACTGCCTGTTGAAGTCAGATGATAAGTCCCTAGAACACTCGCCAGTTTTTCCTGAGCCGCATTCGGCGCGTAAATTTGCGCCAATATCTGAGCTGTAATTTCTCCTAAAGAGCGGCACCAAGTGGGGGCTCCAACCTGATCATCAACTATACTCAATTCACTTCTCTCTTGTGTCAGACGCAACATAGTCAACAAAAAATTCTTTCCGCGCGAACCATACACCCAACTAGTGCGAAGAATCAGATGTTTGCCACCAACGGCCCGAACAGCTAATTCGCCTGCCAGCTTGGTCTTGCCATATACGCTCTGCGGGTTTGTCTCATCCTCTTCCTGATAAGCGCCAATCTTGCTACCGTCAAACACATAATCAGTAGAATAATGAACAAAAAGCGCATTTAATTTCTTAGCCTCTTCGGCAATCAAACCCGGAGCCACCCCGTTGATAGACATCGCTAACTCTGCTTCTGATTCTGCTTTATCCACAGCGGTATAAGCAGCGGGATTAACAATAATATCCGGTTTTATTTCACGAATTACACGACGAATTGCCTCCGCGTCAGCAAGATCTAGCTCAGCTTGATCCAATGCAAGCACCGTTCCCAATGGGGCCAACGTACGTTGCAATTCCCAACCCACCTGTCCATTTTTGCCGGTCAGCAATATCTTTCTCATGCAAAAACCTCGGCTTCACTGAGTGAAGTAGCCAGTTGATCTTTAGCAGACAACGAGGGAACGGCATCGCCCAACTGCCAGTCAATCTCCAGTTCAACATCATTCCAAAGAATAGATCGTTCGAATTCCGGTGCCCAATAGTCAGACGTCTTATACAGGAATTCCGCAGTCTCACTTAACACAACAAAACCATGCGCAAAACCGGGGGGAATCCACAGCATTTTTTTATTATCAGCCGATAGATTCACGCCCACCCACTGAGCATATGTTGGTGAGCTTTTGCGTATATCTACCGCCACATCAAATACCTCGCCCGCCACAGCTCGCACTAACTTACCCTGCGGTTGCTGTATTTGATAATGTAAACCACGCAACACATGACGCACAGATTTAGAATGATTATCTTGAACAAATTCAGCATCAATACCCGTTAACTCAGTAAAGCGACGCTGATTAAAGCTCTCGAAAAAAAATCCGCGCTCATCCCCGAACACTTTGGGTTCAATAATGAGTATTTCGGGAATCTTGGTCGAAATAATTTTCATACTCAAAATGCACTTTCATTAAGCAAGTTCAGCAAATAGCGTCCATAAGCATTCTTGGCCAGCGGCTGGGCAAGCTCCTCCACCTGCGCAGCAGAAATATATCCCTTACGGAAAGCGATTTCTTCCGGACAGGCAATCTTAAGCCCCTGACGTTTCTCTAAAGTCTGCACAAAAGAACCCGCCTCAAGCAAGGACTCATGTGTTCCCGTATCCAGCCAAGCATAGCCGCGCCCCATCACTTGCACATCCAAATTTCCACGTTCAAGATAAATCTGGTTCACGGAGGTGATCTCCAACTCACCACGCGCAGAGGGTTTAATTCCCTTGGCAATTTCAATCACATCATTGTCGTAAAAATACAAGCCAGTCACGGCATAGTTTGACTTGGGCTTAAGCGGCTTTTCCTCAATACTAAGGGCTTTACCCCTCACATCAAAATCTACCACACCATAACGCTCTGGATCTTGAACATGATAGGCAAACACCGTCCCGCCTTTGTCTTTAGTCGCGGCAGCGCTAAGTAAGCGGTCGAAACCATGTCCGTAAAAAATATTATCGCCCAAAACCAGAGCACAGCCATCATCAGCAATAAACGATTCTCCGATAATAAAGGCCTGCGCCAATCCATCGGGCGAGGCTTGCACTGCGTAAGAAAAACTCATACCCCACTTGCTGCCATCTCCAAGTAGCTGCTGGAATAATGGCGTATCTTGCGAAGTTGAGATAATTAACACATCACGTATTCCCGCCAGCATCAAGGTGCTCAAGGGGTGATAGATCATTGGCTTGTCGTACACGGGTAGCAATTGCTTTGAAATTGCCTGAGTGACTGGGTATAAGCGCGTGCCGGAGCCTCCGGCAAGGATAATTCCTTTCATACTGCGCTCCTGTTCGAGTAATTAGTGTCCAACCAATGCTGATACTCGCCGCTCGTCACACCCTGCACCCAGTCGCTATTCTGCAAATACCATTCGACTGTTTTGCGCAGACCGCTCTCGAATGTCTCCTGAGGTTTCCACCCGAGTTCCCTAGCGATCTTACCAGCATCTATGGCATAACGATGGTCATGCCCTAGACGATCTTGCACATAACTAATAAGCTCACTGTAAGGGCGAGACTGTGGTCGCAAGTCGTCCAGTATCGCACAAATGGACTGCACGACTTCGAGATTGGCCTTTTCATTCCATCCTCCGATATTGTATGTCTCACCCAGCTTCCCATTCAACAGCACTAAACGTAGTGCACGCGCATGGTCATCCACATACAACCAATCACGAATGTTGTCACCTTTACCGTAGATGGGCAAAGGCTTACCTTGTACCGCATTCAAAATAACCAAGGGAATGAGTTTTTCAGGGAAGTGATACGGCCCGTAGTTATTTGAACAGTTAGTGGTCACCACCGGCAATCCGTAGGTGTGATGCCATGCCCGCACCAGATGGTCTGAAGAGGCTTTACTCGCCGAATAGGGGGAATTCGGCTCATATGATGTCTGCTCAGTAAAGAAGCCTGTCTCGCCTAAACTGCCATACACCTCGTCAGTAGAAATATGGTGAAAACGAAACGCAGCTTTGCGCGGCCCATCAAGTTCATTCCAATAGCTGCGCGCCGCCTCTAGCAAGGTGTAGGTGCCAACAATATTGGTTTGAATGAATTCTGCGGGGCCAGAGATAGAGCGATCAACATGCGACTCCGCCGCCAAATGCATTACCGCATCCGGCTGATGCTCGCGAAATACCCGCACGATCTCTTGAGCATCGCAGATATCGACATGCTCAAAACGATAACGTGGGTTATCGGAAATAGAATGCAAGGATTGAAGATTGCCCGCGTAACTCAGTTTATCAACATTGACAACACTGCATTCAGTTTCATTGATGAACTGCCGCACAAGTGCAGACCCGATGAATCCGGCACCGCCTGTAATAAGGATTGTTTGCATAGAGTTTAAATCTGAAACGAATGACCGAATTCTACAACATAGCGCTATAAAGTAAGAGGATTGAGGATGATTGCCTTAACTTACGGTGCACAGGCCAGCAATTTCTTGTTAAACAAACCTGCAAAGCCACTTGAATCAAATATGAGTAGTTAGTTCTTACGAACAAAAGTCCGTGCCAATTGCAATAAAAAAGGCTCCCATCTCTGGAAGCCTTTTTTATTTGGTGCCGCTTGACGGACTCGAACTGTCGACCTACCGCTTACAAG
>Ga0316204_10001841_pt1 | contig 53291 bp, 51 predicted proteins | sample 6monrhotite_MG_2_FD_205661 | JGI IMG/M metagenome (GOLD analysis project Ga0316204, IMG submission 205661) | Microbial mat bacterial communities from mineral coupon in-situ incubated in ocean water Damariscotta River, Maine, United States -... | ecosystem: Environmental > Aquatic > Marine >... | reverse complement strand
GCGGCGATGTGGTCGAAGTCGCGCCGCCGTTCGATCCGTCCGGCACAACGGCTTTGGTGGGGGCGACATTGATGTTTGAAATTTTGTGCGTTCTGGCTGAAGCCCACGCGAACCGCAGTTAGCCCAAGCGTCCCAGCACAAACGCAAGGTCGCGCCGGATCAAACGGTCGCGTTCTTCGCGCGTGCGCGTGCGATCGATGATAAATTCCAAAAAACGTGCGTTGTGCACGTTGTAGAGAACCTCCGCCGCCGCTTGACAGTCGCAATCATCGCTCAGCGTTTCGAAGCGCTTCAAAAACCGCTCCAACTGCTCGATCAACGTTTGATCCAAGCGACGATACACCGCGCCGAATTCGGTGTTACCCTCTAAGATCGAGGTGGCGATGACGTGCCGCCAGATTTCGCGGTTCAGATACGAAAACGCGTGCTCGTTGATGGTTTGAGAAAAACTGACGATCCCGTCCAACGGGTCCGTTTGCGCGATGTCCATCAGGGCTTCGATTTTGCCGATCAACAAATCGTCGCTTCGCGTCACCAGCGCCAGCAACACCCCACCCTTGGTGCGGTAGTGATTGTAAACCGTCACAGCGGACACATCGGCGCTTTCGGCGATCATTTCGATGGTCGTGGCGTCAAAGCCACGATCGCGGAAGTGCTCGCGCGCGGCATCCAAGATGCGCTGGCGGCGGCCTTCCTTTTTGTGTTCGCGCAGTCCTGACATGCACTTAGCCCAATCATGAGGAAGAATCTTTAACTGAGAATAAGCCGTTCACCGCAATGGTCGAAAGAAAAAACTTTAGTCAGCTAAATTTTTTAGTGGACTAAAGTTTTAGGTCGAGTAAAGTTTCCTTTGAATTGGGCCACGACGCCGCTTACTTCAAACTGTGAATGTGTGCCGTGTCATATTGTTTTTTTATGGAGGGTTTGATGAACTTCAAACAAGTGATCGCAGGACTGTTGCTCCTGCCCTTGATGGCTTTTGGCGTTGTCGCCGAAGCGTCTGCCAAAGAAAAAATTAAAATCGGCGTCGCCGTGTCCTGGCCGGGCTATGCGTTTTATGAACTGGCGCGGGTCAAAAACATGGCCCCCGGCTACGACATGGAAATCACCATTTTCGAAGATCCCATCGCTGGCCACAACCAATTGGCTGCCGGCAACATCGACGTTTATGTCTCGACCCTGGATTACATCCCGGTCGCGGTCGAAAACAAATTGCCGATCATCAATGTGGCGTTCACCAACCCGTCTTACGGCGTTGATCAAGTGGTGCTCGCACCCGGCATCTCCGTCGCCGACATCAAAGGCAAAAAGGTCGCCGCACCCGAAGCCTTCATCGGTCACATTGTGGTTGGCTTGTGGCTTGAGAAAAACGGCATCAAACCATCCGACGTCAAATGGGTGAACCTCAACGCCGACGAAGGCGTGGGCCCAATGATTTCCGGCGACATTGCCGCCGCGTACATGTACGAGCCGTGGACCTCCAAGCTGACCGAAGCGCTCAAAGGCACGCAGATCGTCGCCGACACCGCGCAAGACGATTACAAAAAGCTCGGTCTGTTTGGCGATTCCATCTACATGAACGCCGACTTTATCAAGAACAACCGCAAGGCTGCCCTGGACATGTTGAAAGTCCGCTGGGACGCCGTGCAGTACTGGCATGACAACACCGACGAAGTGAACAAGCTGTGGGCCGAATATCTGCAATGGCCAGTCAGCGACATCGAATTCGTCACCGGCACCAACGGCAAGTTTTTCTTGGGCGGCATCTACATGTTCGACTTCAACGAAGCGGCACAATTCTGTGGTTCCATGGCGGGTGAGCCCCCGTTCGGTGCCCATGGCGGTTTCAAAGACGCTGTCAAAGCCACCAACGACTGGTGGGTGAAGCTGGGCGTGCTGAAAGGCGACAACGATCCTGCCAAAGGCATCGATTGCTCGTTGATGGATGAATTGGCCAAGGGCGGCTACAGCCAGTCGCTTCAAGCGCGTAAATAAAAAAGCGCAAAGATGGGTGGCGGCCTGAAGTCGGGTCGCCACCTCCCCCATAAGGCATACCCACCCCTTCAAAATGTGACCCCTACGATGAAACATTGGCGTTGGTTCGATTACAAAAAGCCCATCCCCGCCCCCGCCGTGATCGGCCTGGGCGTGAGCATCTGGGTGATCTTTTTTGGTCTGTGGGAAATGTCCTCGGCCTTCGGTTGGGTGAGCCAACTTTTGGTCCCCGGTCCGCAAAAAGTCGTCGCCGCCCTGTATAACCTGATTGCGGAGCGCAATTTCCTCGGCGATGTCGGCATCAGTATCTACCGCATCATCGCCAGCTTCATTGCGGCCTGCGTCATCGCCGTGCCGCTGGGCATTTTGATGGGTTCGTTCCGCTCTATCGAGGCCTTCTTCAATCCGTTCGTGTCCGCGTGGCGTTATCTTCCCGCGCCCAGTTTCATTCCCATTTTGCTGATGTGGTTCGGCACCGGCGAAGCGCCGAAACTCGCATTGCTGTTCATCGGCGTGGTGTGGTTTTTGACCACCATCGTCATGGACCACACCAAAAATGTGCGCACCGAACTGATCGAAACCGCGCTGACGCTGGGCGGCAATCGCAAACAAATCCTTTGGACCGTGATGATCCCCGCCGTGATGCCCGATGTGATGACCGCCATGCGCCAAATGCTGGCGATGAGCTGGACCTATCTGGTGATTGCGGAAATCGTCGCCTCCACCAACGGCATCGGCGCGATGATGATGCGCGCCAAGCGGTTCTTGCACACCGACGAAATTCTCGCCGGTATCTTTGTCATCGGCCTTTTGGGGCTGGCGTTCGACTTCCTGTTCAAAATCGCACATAGGAAGCTGTTCCCCTATCTGGAGACCCACGGACGATGAACACCCCGCAACGAAACATAAAACTGTCCGTCAGCGACGTCGCCAAAACATTCCCCGTGCGTGGCGGCGCAGAAATCACGGCTGTCACCGACACCACCTTCGACGTGATGGACAACGAATTCTGCATCCTGCTGGGCCCCAGCGGCTGCGGTAAATCGACGGTGTTGCGGATGATCGCCGGTTTGGAAGAAACCAACGGCGGCGCCATGACATTGGACGGCCATGAAATCCGTGGCGCGGACCGTGAACGCGGCATGGTGTTTCAAAGTTACACCTCGTTCGATTGGCTGACCGTGCAACAAAACGTCGAATACGGCATGAAGCTTAACCGTGTGCCCAAGGCCCAGCGCCGTGAGCGTGCGGCCGAGTTCATCGATCTGGTCAAGCTCACCAAGTTCAAAGACGCCTACCCCAAGCAACTGTCCGGCGGCATGAAGCAACGCGTCGCCATCGCGCGCACGCTGGCCAATTCGCCCAGCCTGTTGTTGATGGATGAGCCGTTCGGCGCATTGGACGCGGAAACCCGCTGGAACATGCAAGAGTTGATGGTGTCGATTGTTGAGCGTACAGACACCACCGTGGTGATGGTCACCCACGACATCGAAGAAGCCCTATTTTTGGGTGATCGGATCATTTTCTTTTCCAGCCACCCCGGTACGGTTTTGGAAAACATGCTGCCCGAATTCAAGAACGGCCAGCGCATTTTGAAAAAAGAAGACGCCCTGACCTTGCCCGGTTACGCCGACATGGAACGCCGCATCATGCGTTTGATGCGCGAACAAGGCACCGATCACACCGACGACTTGTAAGGATCAACCATGGCTAATCGTCACCTGATGGCGGAAATGACCTCGCCCGAGTTTGCCAAACGCATCGACGCGGGCGCAGTGGTGTTTATCCCCACCGGCACCACCGAACAGCACGGCCCGCATTTGCCACTGGGCGTCGACTTTCAATTGCCACAAGCCATGGCGTTGGACGCTGCCCGCGCGGTGGACGGCATCGTCACCCCGCCCATTCCGTTCGGCTACAAATCCATGCCGCGTTCCGGTGGCGGACCATTTTTCGCGGGCACCATCGGTTTGGACGGCGCGACCTTTTCCCATGTGATCCGCGATTTGATCCGCGAATTGGTGCGTCACGGCGCGCGCAAAATCTGCGTCATCGATGGCAATTATGAAAACCTATGGTTCCTCAACGAAGGCGTCGATCTGGCGTACCGGGAACTCAAAGACACCGGCCTGAAGGTGATGGTGTTGCAGCACTGGGAATTCTTAACCGAGGACACCTTAGCTCAAGTCTTCCCCGACGGTTTCCCAGGGATCGAGTTGGAACACGCCGCCGTATTGGAAACATCCTTGATGATGCACTACTACCCAAACCTGGTGCACGGCGATAAACTACCGGATAATCCGGCCGCAGAAAGTGGCCCTTACGATGTGTGGCCGCCACACCGCGACTGGGTGCCTGATAGCGGTGCGTTGATTTCGGCGAAAGACGCCACCGCAGGCAAAGGTCGTATCATCGCCGAACAGGTCGGTGCGGATGTTGTCTCTGCTGTGCGAAAAGAATTCGAGGTGTAGCAACATGGCTCAAGTCACATACGACTTTAGCGCCAAGACGGTTCTGATCACGGGTGCGTCTCGCGGCATCGGCCTTGGCGTGGCGCGCGGCTTTGCCCAAGCGGGCGCTGACCTGCACATCTTGGCAACCACCGATGCGGTCAAGCAAGCAGCCCAAGACTTGTGCGACGAAACCGGTGCATCCGTTACCGGGCATGTATGCGATATCACCGATCGATCCCGCGTGGCTGAGGTCGTTGGCTCTCTTGAGCACATCGATGTGTTGATCAACAACGCTGGCTTTGAACGCCCCACGCCGATCATGGAAGAGGGCGACGCGGTTGAAGAGACCTTTCGCCGCATCATAGACATCAATGTGATGGGCACTTATTTCGTCACCCGCGAGGCGGTGCGCAAGATGAGTGCGGGCGGCAAAATCGTCATCACGTCTTCGATCTGGGGCCAAACAGCGGTGGCCGACATGTCGGCTTATTGCGCATCCAAGCACGCCAACATCGGCTTCATGCGCGCCCTCGCCCAAGAGCTAGGCCCCGAAGGCATCAACGTCAACGCGGTGTGCCCTGGCTGGGTCAAAACCGACGCGGCGATGAATTCGCTGCGCCACATGGCGGCGGATACAGGACGCGAAAATGGTGAGTTGCTGGTCGAAATCCTCTCCGCTCAAGCTTTAGGCGGTTTAATGGAACCGGACGACATGATCGGAACCTACCTGTTCTTGGCATCCGACGCGGCGGCCAACGTCACCGGCCAAACCTTGAATGTGGACCGCGGAGAATTGATGGGATGAGCGAAAAGCAATCTGGTCAACTTGATGGTAAAATAGCCCTGATCACAGGCGCATCACGCGGCATCGGCAAAGCCATCGCCGAAACCTTCGCCGCTGAGGGCGCAACGGTGGTGCTGAACTATCGTTCCGGCGTGAACGAAGCCGCCGCCGTGGTGTCCGGGATCACCGCGCAAGGCGGCAAGGCCGTCGCGATCAGTGCCGACGTCGCCGACGAGCAACAAATCTTGGCCCTGTTCAAAGCCATAGACGACATCGGTCCGCTCGATATTTTGGTCAACAACGCTGGCGTCATTTTGGAAAAGCCGTTGCTGGAGACCACGGCGGACGATTTCGATTGGCTGATGAACATCAACGTGCGCGGTCAATTTTTGGTTGGACGCGAAGCACTGCGACGCATGATCGGACGTGACGGCTCACGGGTGATCAACATCTCATCCGATCTCAGCTTTGGTGGACGTGAAGACTTTTCGGTCTACTGCGCGTCCAAGGGTGCGATCAACACGCTGACCAAATCGTGGGCGCGAGAATTTGCTCCCCATGTTCTGGTCAACGCCATCGCGCCGGGTCCTATTGATACGGACATGCTGGATTTGGACAACATGTCGGCCGAGTGGGCGGAAAAAGAAAAACAGCTGACGGTGCTGGGACGCATTGGCACGGTGGATGAAATTTCGGCGGTGGCGCTGTTTCTCGCCGGTCCGGGATCGACGTATCTCAGCGGACAAATCATCGGTCCCAACGGCGGCAGCGTGATGCCCTAGCTGAGGGCTGTGACCGCAACCACCCCCGCAAACACCAACGCCATGCCCGCCAGCTGCATCAACGACATCGCTTCTTTCAAGATGGTGCGCGCCAGCAAGATCGTCACCACGCCGTAAGCCGAACTGACCACGCTGGCGATGGTGGTGCCCCCCATGGTTTGGGCCGAAAACAACGCCACGTAGCCCATCAATTCAATCGCGCCCTGCGCGCTCAGCACGCCCCACCATTTCAGTCCGATGTTCATCGACTGGCGACGCGCCAGAAATAACGTGGCGAGCACCATGAACGCCGTGACGCGGCTGCTCCACAAGGCGGCGGGCAAGCCGACTTGGTCCGCCAGCTTGTCCGTCAACACGATGGCGACGTCAAAAACCAAAATCGTCGCGATGCAAATGGCGATGGTCACGCCGATGCGGCCTTGCACGTGGCCGTCTTTATGCTGGACCTTATGTCCGGCGCGGCTGACGATCCACACGCCGAACAACGTCGCGCCGATGGCTGCCCACATTACAGGTGTAAGCACGAAGCCGCCAACCACAACCCCGTAAATCACCAGCGGCACCGGATAGCTGGACACAATCGGCACCGCAACAGACAGCGGCCCACGGGTCAAAGACAGATACAACAGCCACGTGCCGAGTAAAACGCTCAGTCCGGTGGCGCCAACCAACGCGCTTATGGCACCGTCGTCAAGCATCTCGCCCACCACGGAGAAGCCAAACGGGGTCAGCAAGAGAGACGAAATACCGAAGACGACAAACAGGGTGCGCCCTGGCCCCACCGCACGACCGGATAGGCGCGCCATGAAATCGCTGGTGCCCCAACTGAGCGCCGTGCCTAAACCTAGAAATCCGGGATTCATGTCTGCATCCGATTATAAACCCACCAGCGGATCTGTTGCGTAAACCTTCACCTTGATGCCCCCGTGGGACACCGGATCGCTGATGTGCGTGAACGGTAAGCGTGTCGCCTTGGCTAGGGATTCCGTGTTCGTCACCAAGCCGACCCGCCATCCGGAAAACTGCGCCAGAACAGTCTCACCGAACGTCCTGTACAGGGCTTTGAGCTGCTTCACATCGCCAATGCGCGCGCCGTAGGGTGGGTTTGCGATCACCAACCCGGGGCCAGCGCAGGGCGGTGTCAACTGCTCAACAGACTGAACTTCAAACGCGACTATATCCGAAACATCGGCCCGCTCTGCATTGGCGCGACTGATGCGGATGGCACCACCATCACGGTCATAGCCGTAAAAACGAACACCCGAATCATTGACCTCATGATCGCGGTGAAGACCTTGCCATACTTCACGGTCAAAGCTCGCCAGATGTTCAAAAGCGAATGTGCGTGATCGCCCTGGTTGAAGGCCTGCGGCAATTTCCGCAGCTTCAATGGGAAAGGTGCCCGACCCGCACATGGGATCGACAACGGGCTCACCCCCGTCATAACCACAGTGGCGCAAAAACAGCGACGCCAAAGTTTCCCGCAAGGGGGCCTTGTTGACGGCTTCTTTATGGCCGCGTTTGTGCAGGCCTTCACCAGACGTGTCGATACTGACGGTGCAGGTGTTGTCGGCAATGCGCACCTTGACGGTGACGTCACCGTCGCGCGACACAAACGCGCCAAGTTGCTTTTCAATCGCCTCGGAAAACCGTTCCACAACCGCGCCGGAATGATAAATACGCGAATTGCTGCAAGACGCCTCAACACGCACGGAAACATCCGGGCGCAGGAAATCGCCCCACGGGAACTGCTGGGCGCGCTTGTCGAGTTGCGAAAGCTGCATGGCTTCAAACGAACCGATGCGAACCAGAACTTTGCTGGCGCCCCTCAATTCCAGGTTCGCTCGCCAGACTTCGGGCCATTTGCCCCGAAACCTGACGCCACCCGGCGTCATCTTCGGTTTCTTGAAACCTTTCTCCGCCGCTTCGGCGCGCAAAAGGCGTTCCAGCCCCGGAATTGTCACGAGAAATATTTCTAAGTTTTTGTCCGCGTTCATCGTGCATGCTTATCGTGAAGACGGCACACCGTCGACTGTTTTATTGGACCGTCTCGCCAACAAAAAAGGCCCCGGCGTAAGCCGAGGCCTTTGATAAGGGCGCCCAGGGGCGGGTTTGGACCACCGACACGCGGACAGATGAGAGTAGAAAGGTAAAACTGTACGAATAAGAAAGTGAAGGTGATTTTCGAGTGACCACAAGTGGGGCGGGCGTTATTCTTCAAAAGCGATGTTATATTTTTGTAGAAACATCCTTTCTGTTTCACCCTTCATCGACAAACGCCCCTCATCCCAAATCCTTATGAGTTCCTGTCGTTTTGCAGTGGGAATTTTAGTTGAGAAGATCGGTTTTTCGACCAGTTTTTTTTCTAAGCCGGGGCGCACGATCTCTAGCTCATCGTTCAAGTTCAACCGATTTATAACAAACTGAAGGACAAGATCGTTATCCGCATATAGGTCGGCTCTGCTTTCTTTAATCATGTTGATGACCCGGTCAACCACATCATCGTAACCAGCGACCACCTCAACGAAGCGCGAATTTTCTGGGGCATCGATATAATTTTGATAGTCGACACTCATTGAGCTGTAATCCCAACCGGGCCCGGTTGCTACGTGTTTGCCTTTCATGGATTGAATACCATTATAGCGCCACGGGTCCCCTCGCCTGACGACAAAGGCTGTTGTGTATGCAAATGTTTCTTCGTTGGCGTACACGAAGTCCTTTCCTGAAACTTCTGAAGCTGGGTATTCCGGCAGCATATCGCAAAGACCAGCTGTCACCATATCCAGTCCTCTTGCCAGAGGGACCTCATAGTACTCCAGCTCATATCCTTGTGATGCGTATATGTGGTCCACCATATCTATGACAACACCACGCGCAGCATCCCCTTTGGATGGAAATATTGTCATCGGGGGCCATTGGTCGTAGCAAACTTTCAATGTCTCAGCATGACCCATGTTGGGCATGCTGATTCCGACCAAAAAGAGCGCAAGGGATATTAGGCGATACATTTTTTTACCTTTCGACGCAGTCGCGGCCTTTTCCTTTGGCCTCATAAAGTTTCAAATCGGCGCGCTTAAACATCTCGTCGATTGAATTGTCTTTTGGCTCGGATGATACAACGCCAAGACTCACAGTGTAGGTGACTGTTTTGTCATCAACCTTCAATGTTGAATTGCCAATGGCCTTTCGTAATTTATCGGCAAGCTGAAAGGCGCCATCAATATCCGTATCAGGGAGAAATAGTGCAAACTCTTCTCCGCCAACCCTCCCAAAAAGGTCTGATTTTCTCAAGAAAGTCTGGATTGTATGCGTGAAATGAATGAGCACTTTGTCACCGGTGAAATGACCATAGGTATCATTGATCATTTTGAAGTGATCTAAATCCATCAAAACAAAAGACGTGGGCGACTTTTGCCGCTGGGAAAGAAGGAACATATGTTGCGCGGATTCAAAGAAGTTTCCGCGATTTAATATGCCTGTTAACGAATCTTTTGCGGCGAGGTCCTTAAGCTTTTCATTCGCGATCAGTAATTCGTCCGTGCGCTTCGTGACGGCATCCTCTAACCAATTGCGCTTGGCTTTTTCGTCTTCCAATAATCGTTGCCGGTCCCTCTCCATGGCAGAGAGCATCACATTCATATGCTCTTGAAGTTGACTGAGCTCGTTTTTTTCAATAATCGAAAGGTTAATCCGTTTACTAGCATTTTGGCCCAGTTGGACCTCATCCACTTGCGACATTAATTCTTTTAAAGGTATGGCTAAAAAACGATCAAAGGCCCAAACAAACAACCAAAATAGAACAGATAGTTTTATGATTGCCGTAATTGCAATCAAGGCAAACCCAAACAAAACTCGATCTAAAACGACTTCTGACGATGAATAAAGCGTCAGCGATCCAAGAGGTATTTCTTGCTCGTTAAGCACCCAAATCAAGTCTGATTTCGTATCAAAAATTGACAAGGGGGCTGAGGCTGAAGTGTAAGATCTTTTAGAAACTACAATTTTAGCATTCCTATCGAAAACATCGACACCTTCGATAATAGGCATTTCGACAAGCCCAGTGCTAAGGGCTTCCAGCTGCTTCTGATTATAATGCCAAACACTCGTCGAAATAGGAACGTGGACCGTTTGTTCCAACTGTTTCAATTCATCAAGGATTGAATCCTGCGTTTTCAAATATTCGGTCAGGAACTGCATGCTCGTGACCAGGCATGTCACGCCCAAATAAATCGAGAATATAACGCGCAGCAATTTCTGAGACAGATTTTTTGGGCGAAATAAACTTACAAGCATCTCAACCTTAAGTACTGAAAATGGATTTGCATTCTACTGAAGAATTAAATCTATACAGCTTTTCATATAGGGTATTTAGAAGCCTACTTCAATATTTGACGCACCCCACCATTTTTCTCCATTATGAAACAGGACTCCCTCTCCTATGAACAGAGGTGAATTCAAGGCGTTAACTTCATGGCACCCCACCGCATCTCCGTATACAGAAGCCAGAATCAACAAGGCTCCAGCCATTTCTGACTAGAGCCTTGTAAATAATGGTGCCCAGGGGCGGATTTGAACCACCGACACGCGGATTTTCAATCCGCTGCTCTACCAACTGAGCTACCTGGGCATATGTCACCGGGTGCGAGCACCCTAAACGCTGGTGAGGCCCGGTTTATAGGAAATTCCGAGCCCGCTGTCCAGCACTGGAATTCACCTTTTTTCAGTCTTTTATCCTTCGTCCTCGTCAAAGGGGCCATCCGCGCCGGGAACCTCGTCTGTGGGGATGCGATAACCGTCGCCCAACCACTTGCCCAGGTCGAGGTCGGCGCAGCGTTTTGAACAAAACGGCTTGTAGGATTCTTGCGTCGGTTTGGTGCAAATCGGGCACTTTGCGCCCTTTTTCACGGTTTTGAGGTGAACCACTTTGTCATCGCTCATCTGAACTGCCTCTGTGCGTCTATCGTTGTGCAGGCTCGACCCGGAACTGGCCGTGGGCGATCACCTCATCGGGCACCAGTTCCAGGGGTTGCCCCAGTTTGCTTTCCATTTCATCCAATGCCGCTTGGCCTTCGTCTTTCAAGGCGCTCGTCACACTGGGGTGGGCTCTCAACGCGGGGATCAGCGACGGTTGTGCCCATACTTCGGCCAACACCCGGTCCAGCGCCCGATAACCCACAGACAGCGGCGCTTCGGCGCGGCCCGTCTGGCACACCGGACACGGCGCCATCAGCTGCGTCGACAACGGCGGACGGCGGCGCGGGCGGGTGACTTCCAACAAGCCGCCCCGTGTGGTGCCCAACACTTGCGGACTGGCGGGATCAAGAGCCAAAGCTTCTTTCAGCGCCGTGACCACACGACCCGGTCCATCCTTGCCCGACATGCTGACAAAATCGATCACGATCAAGCCCGCAAGATTGCGCAGCCGCATCTGGCGAGCGGTTTCTTTCATCGCTTGCAGGTTGGTCGCCAGCGCCACGTCGCCAGCACGACCGCTGCCGGCACCTGCCCCACCTGTGTTCACATCGATGGTGGTCACCGCGGCGGTTTCTTCGATGATCAATGAGCCCCCACCGCTCAAGCTCACTTGAGCGTTCATCAAGCCCGCGACTTCATCGGCCACGCCTTGCAGTTCGAAAACGTCGCTGCTGGTGGGCGCACGTTCGACACCGCCCGGTGGCAGCGCGTCGAGCAACTGCAGATCCTTTTCCAGCCGTCCGGCGGTGATCGGATCATCGACGACGATCTTGCTCAAGCCGCCGTGGCCGTTTTCGGTGAGAAACTGAATGGTGGCTGGTACGTCGCCACTGACCAACGCGGGCGGTGTTTGTCCGGCAGCATGGTCCCCGATATCGGCCCAACGCGCGCGCAGCAGAGCAATTTCGCCCTGTAAGGTCTTTGCCCCCGCGCCTTCGGCGCCGGAACGCACCACACAGCCCTCATCGCCTTTGAGCACCCCTGTGAGCAGCGCGCGCAGGCGGTTGCGTTCCGCATCGTCGCGAATGCGTTTGGAGATACGAATGCCGGGGTCGTTCGGCGTCAGCACCAAAAACGCGCCTGTGACGTTGACGCGCCGGGTCAGTTTCGGCCCCTTGCCGTCACGCGATGCAGCCAGAACTTGGACCAACACGGCTTCGCCTTCGTGAACGTAGTCGGCAATGCGATCGCGCGGGTTTTCCCCGCCCATGTGGGGTTGAGGCCGGGCTTCAGGCAGCGCCAAAAAGCCATCGCGATCCGCGCCGATGCCGACGAACGCGGCTTCCATGGCGGGGATGACTTTTTTCACCCGCCCCAAAAACACATCGCCGACCAACCCTGCGCTTTGATCGCGGTAGACGGCAAAGTCCTGAAGCCGTCCGTCTTCGCCTTTTCGCGCGATGCGCGTTTCACCGGGACGGACGCGGACGATCAAAGTAGCCATCTCGCCCGCTCCCTAAATCAAGCCCCGAGGATGAACGCCAATGCCTTTAAGGGTGTTGGCGACCTCATGAACAGCCAAGCCCACGACGTTGGAATATGAGCCATTTATGGATTTGACGAACGCGCCCGCACGGCCCTGAATGGCGTAAGCTCCAGCTTTGTCGCGCCATTCGTCGGACGCAATATAGCCGTTGATTTCTTCGGCGCTGAGGCGTTTGAAATGCACTTTGGTGGTGATGGCTTTGATGACCCCCACCCCACCGGGGGCCAAGATGGCGATGCCGCCGATCACCCGGTGGCTGCGACCCGACAACAATGTCAGGTACGCCCGCGCCTGAGCTTCGTCCTCGGCCTTGCCAAGAATGCGCCGGCCCACCGCAACCACGGTGTCGGCGCCGATGATGCACGCAGCGGGGTGATCTTTTTGGATTTCTTGGGCTTTGGCGTCGGCCAGACGGCGCGCCATATCGATGGGGCGTTCGTCGTTCAGCGCGACCTCGTCCACATGCGCGGGCAAAATCTGATCGGGTGTCACACCGATCTGCGCCAACAGCTCAACACGCCGGGGCGAAGCGGAGGCCAAAATCAAGGGAATATGACCGGTCAAGACGCAGATGTCCCCCTACCTTCACAATCGAAACCACACAAAGGCGGGAACGATCTTATTTGAAGCGGAACGTGATGCGACCCTTGGTCAGGTCGTACGGGGTCATTTCGACCGTCACCTTGTCACCCGCCAGAACGCGAATGCGGTGCTTGCGCATTTTGCCCGCCGTATGGGCCAGGATCTCATGTCCGTTTTCCAATTCGACGCGAAACATTGCGTTGGGCAGGAGCTCGGTCACGACCCCAGAAAATTCAAGTACTTCTTCTTTTGCCATCAATCTCTCATTTGCTGTGCTCGAAGCGGCCTCATAAGTGGCCAGTTGAGCCCCAAAGGTCAAGTTTTTTCCCGCATTTGCGCGAAAAACATTCTTAGATATCATACGCGGAAGGCAACGGAAATTCCGTCTTGATCCGCTCCATCAGTTCGTCGCGCACCTGTCTGTAGGCCTGCAAACGCTCATCGCGCGAGCCTTCAGCGACGCTTGGATCGAATGTATGCCAGAATTCCACCTCGCACGCCATATACCGTGTGAGGTCCACAGCTTTATGCTGGGCTTCGGGTGACAGTGAAATCACCAGATCGAATGAGCTGTCTTCCAAATCATCGAACGTCTTGGGCTGGTGATCCGATATATCGATGCCGATTTCATCCATCACCGTGACGGCGAAACCGTCCACATCTTTGGTGCGCACGCCGACGGAATCCACATACACATCGCGGCCATGAAAGTGACGCATGATCGCCGCCGCCATCGGGGAGCGGATGGAATTCATGGTGCATGAAAACAGCACCGCGCCAGGAAGAGGTTTAAGAACAGGCGTGTCAGAGGACATCCGTTTGCGCCCCTCACGCCCGAATGTGCAAGACGCACACCAATGTAAACAAGCGGCGCGCCGTGTTGTGATCCAGGTCGGCCTTGTCCTTCAAGCGTTGTTCTAGAATTTCTGAACCGTCGTTGTGCAAGCCCCGACGCCCCATATCGATGGCTTCGATTTGCGACGGGCTGGAGGTCTTAATGGCCTTAAAGTAGCTGTCGCACACCATCAGGTATTCGCGCACGATGGATCGAAACGGCGATAGCGCCAGCATGAAACGTTTGATTGGTGCGTCATCGGCGCTGCGCACGTCGAAAGCCAAACGGTTTTCTTCGATCGACAAGCGCAGCACGTAAGGGCCTTCGGGTCCGCCGATCAGGCTGAAATGATTATTTTCGAGAAGATCATAAATCGCGACCTTGCGCTCGTGCTCGACCTGCGGGCTGCGGTTGACCACCGTTTGCTCGTCAAGAAATATCTTTTCGATGCGGGCCTTATCGGACATTTTGTCCTCCACCACCGCTCACGTTTCCGGCTCAGCCCCGGTTCAAACGGATCGACACGGACAGACCATGCGCCTGCAAACCTTCGGCGTCGGCCAACTTCACCGCCGCTGGACCAATTTTATTCAAGCTCTCGGCGTCACAGCCGACGAACGTGGTGCGCTTCATGAAATCCAAGACCCCCAGCCCCGATGAGAACCGCGCCGTGCGGGACGTCGGCAACACGTGATTGGGTCCGGCCACATAATCGCCGATGGCTTCGGGCGTATAACGGCCCAAGAAGATCGCGCCCGCATTGCGAATTTGGTGAGACAGCGCGTCGGGATTTTCGACGGCCAGTTCTAAGTGTTCCGGCGCGATGCGGTCGACCAAGCCAACACCTTGGCGCATCAGGTCATCGACGGTGATGACCACACCGAAATCGGACCAACTGGCGCGCGCGATCTCTTCGCGGTCCAGGGTCTTGAGGTGGCTTTCCACCGCTTCTTCGACACGGGTGGCGAAGGCTTTGTCATCGGTGATGAGAATTGATTGCGCGACGCTGTCGTGCTCGGCTTGGCTGAGCAGGTCGGCGGCGATCCAACTGGGATCGTTTTCACCGTCGGCGACCACCAAAATCTCACTAGGTCCGGCGATCATGTCGATGCCCACCGTGCCGAACACTTGGCGCTTAGCCGCTGCGACGTATGCGTTGCCGGGGCCGACAATTTTATCGACCGCTTTGATGGTTTCAGTGCCGTACGCCAACGCTCCGACGGCTTGGGCGCCGCCGATGCAGTAGACTTCGGTTACGCCAGCGATTTTTGCCGCCGCCAAAACCAACGGATTGATCACGCCGTCCGGCGTCGGCACCACCATCACCAAGCGTTCCACCCCCGCCACATGGGCTGGGATGGCGTTCATCAGCACCGATGACGGATACGCAGCCAGACCGCCCGGAACGTAGAGCCCTGCGGCTTGGACCGCCGTCCAACGATAGCCCAGACGCACACCGTCATCGTCGGTGTAGTCTTCCATATCGGGCAATTGGCGTTCGTGGAAGGCCTCAATGCGCTCGGCCGCCAATTTCAGGGCGTCGAGAAGTTCGGGTTCGATCTTCTGCTCAGCTTCGGCCAAATCGTCGGCGCTGAACGCCATGTCTGCGGCTGTGATATTTTGACGGTCGAAACGATTGGTGTATTCGACCACCGCTGCGTCGCCGCGTTTGGCCACGTCTTTCAAGATCGCGGCCACGGCTTCGTTCACATCGACGTCGGCTTCGCGTTTGGCGCCGAGGACCTGTTGGAACTGAGCTTCAAAATCGGCATCGGCAATATCAAGACGCTTGGGCATCAATGGCCTCCCCAAATCGCTCTATCCAGCCGCCGATTTCATCGGGGCGGGTTTTCCATGCGGTGCGGTTCACCGCCAAACGCGAGGTGATCTCGGCAATGGTTTCAACCTCGACCAAGCCATTGGCTTTCAGCGTCGCACCGGTGGACACCAGATCGACGATGCGCGAGCACAAGCCCATCGCCGGGGCCAGTTCCATCGCGCCATTGAGCTTGATGCATTCAGCCTGCACACCACGCGCGGCAAAGTATTTTTTGGTGATTTCCGGATATTTGGTGGCGACGCGTACGTGCGACCAGGTGCTGGGGTCGTCTTCTTGGCCCAACTCGACCGGTTCCGCGATCGACATCCGGCAATAGCCGATGCCGAGGTCGAGCGGCGCGTATATTTCCGGACTGTCGAATTCCATCAACACGTCCGCGCCCGCGACCCCCATATGCGCCGCGCCAAAGGCGACGAAAGTGGCGACGTCGAAACTGCGCACGCGAATAATTTCCAAGTTGGCGTGATTGGTGGCGAACGACAGCTTGCGCGACTTCGGATCAAAGAAGTCGGGCTCAGGCTCAATTCCTGCGCCGCGCACAATGGGCATCACCTCATCGAGGATACGGCCCTTGGGCAGCGCCAACACCAATTTGTCGGCTGGCTGTGTATTCGCAGATGCACTCACGTCAAATCTCCACACCCGTTACGTCCGGGAGGCGGCATGTATAAAGGGTTTTTGGGTTTGTTTCCAGGGGCCTTTACGGGAATATGCTTATTCGCGGACCCGCTCGATTTGTGCACCGCACGCCGCGAGTTTCTCTTCCAGGCGTTCATAACCACGATCAAGATGATAAACGCGGTTGATCACGGTCTCGCCCTCGGCCATCAACGCGGCCAAAACCAGCGAGCTTGAGGCTCTCAAATCGGTCGCCATCACCTGTGCGCCGGACAACTTTTCAACGCCGCGCACGATGGCGGATCGCCCGTGCACGTTGATGTCCGCGCCCATGCGCACCAATTCGGGCACGTGCATAAAACGGTTTTCAAAAATGGTTTCGGTGATCATCGACGCCCCTTCGGCGACCGACGCCAGCACCATCATCTGCGCCTGCATGTCGGTGGGAAAGCCGGGATAGGGCTCCGTCATCACATCGAAGCCCTTAATCGCGCCGTTTTTACGACTGACCCGCAGGCCGCCCTCGACCTCTTCGATATCGACCCCGGCGCGACGCATGACGTCGACCACCGCTTCGATCAAATCGATGCGCCCGCCTTTGAGCATCACGTCGCCACCGGTTACGGCGGCGGCCACGGCGTAAGAGCCCATTTCGATACGGTCCACCACCACGGCGTAATCCGCGCCGTGCAGGCTTTCCACACCTTGGACTTTCAAGGTGTCGGTACCGATGCCTTCGATCTTTGCGCCCATCGCGACCAGGCAATTGGCCAGATCGATGACTTCCGGTTCGCGCGCAGCATTGCCGATGACGCTTTCGCCCTTCGCCAGACATGCCGCCATCAAGATATTTTCGGTGCCGCCCACGGTGACCACGGGAAACAGCACATGCCCGCCAACAAGACCATTCGGCGCTTTAGCCTCGACGTAACCTTCCGACAACTCGATCTCCGCACCCAAGGCTTCCAAGGCTTTGAGATGCAAATCCACCGGTCGCGTGCCGATGGCGCAACCGCCCGGCAATGACACCCGCGCATGGCCGTGCTTGGCGACCAACGGCCCCAGCACCAAAACCGACGCGCGCATGCGCCGCACCAGCTCGTAAGGCGCAGTGGTCTCGGACAAACCCGACGAATCCAAGGCGAACACCCGGCCCATGTGCCCACCGCCCGGCGCATCGCCTTCCATAGAAATGCTCACACCCATTTCGCTCATCAAATGAGCCATGGTGGAAATGTCCGCCAAATGCGGCAAATTGGACAAGCGCAACACGTCGTCGGTCAGCAAACTGGCCGCCATCAAAGGCAATGAGGCGTTTTTCGCCCCGCCGATGGCGATGACGCCGTTGAGAGGCTTGCCGCCGCGAATTACGATCTTGTCCATGTGTTATCCAAAACTGATCATATTATAGAGTGTCCGTGCCCGGCTTTTAGCCCAAGCCCCGCTCTCTCACAAGCCTATTGCCCACACAAGGCGCGCAGGTTTACTCAGTCTCTGTGTCCTTTTCAGGCCCAAGTTCAGTCTCAGCCGCCGCCTTAGCGCGGGTGCGGCTTTGTGTTTTGCGCTTTTGCAGGTTGGCCCTCAGCGCTGCATTCAGGCGTTCCTGACGCGCCGTTTGGGCATCGGAAAGCGCGGGTTTATTGTCACTTTTAGGCTTGTCGTCTGTCATGGTTTGGCATTCTTTATATGGGGCATTAAATGGGACGGAGAGCCCCCCAACATGGGACGTGAAAAAAATCGCGTCAAGGACGCTTGCCTTTCCCAATTCCCTGTGGCATGTTCCGCGCGCTTTCAACATGTGCCGCCGTAGCTCAGGGGTAGAGCGCACCCTTGGTAAGGGTGAGGCCGACAGTTCAATTCTGTCCGGCGGCACCATTCTCTCCCCCCCCATAAGATCAATACATTACAGGATCACCCCAAAAGCACACCCCCTCATAGGGTACCGCTGGCGCGTACAAATGGGGGGCGTCCGGTCTATCCGGCCAGGGCAAAAAGGACCCAACACCTTAATGTTTGCTCCGAGGTCCAGCTCCATATCGACAGAATCAGAGAATTACGTTCACCGACGGGGTTCAATGGAGTTTTTCGCAGCCTCAACCAGAAGCGGATACCATCCCACCTGGAGGACTGTGTTGAGCATATAATGTTGATAGCGGTTCCCTGCCTAAATGGGATTTGTGTCACGCGCTCTGAGGTGTACGTTTATAACGCCACGGCGGCCCCGTCACTACGGGGGTCGCTAGCGCCTTCGAAGGCGCCGTAAGGGCTAACGCTCACCGCGCCAGCATGCCCCATGGTGCTGGTGAACGGCTCTAACAGTTCGACATCGTGCCCGGCTGCGATAAGGCGTTTGATCAAGGTGTCGTCGAAGCGACTTTCCAATTTCAAGCTGGTGGTGTCGTCGCCCCAGGTGCGGCCCAGCAACCAGCGCGGTGCGGTGATCGCTTCTTGCAACGGCGTGCCGAACATCACATGACGTGAGAATACAGCGGCCTGGGTTTGCGGCTGGCCTTCGCCGCCCATATTGCCATAAGCCAGCGTGCGGCCGTCTTGCAAACGCGCCAACGCTGGGTTGAGGGTGTGGAACGGACGCTTGCCCGGTTCCAGTGTGTTGGGATGCGCAGGGTCAAGCGAAAAGCTCATACCGCGGTTTTGCCACACCACCCCGGTGCCCGGCACCACCACGCCTGATCCGTATTCCCAATAGGTGCTTTGAATGAAGCTGACCACCCGCCCGCTTTGATCGGCTGCGCCCAGCCAAATGGTGTCGCCGGGCTTAGGCACATGCGGCCACGGCAGTGCGCGACCCATATCGATATCTTTGGCGCGCGCGTCCAAGAAATCCGCTTTCAACCACGATGCAGCATCGACGCTCATGTATGCGGGGTCGGTGACGTGAGCGTTGCGCAATAAGAACGCTTGCTTGGTGGCTTCGACCAAGCCGTGGATGTGTTCAAAGCCCTCACCCACTTCGATGCCCAAGCGTTCGAACAGCGCCAAGATCATCAACGACGAAACGCCTTGGGTCGGCGGCGGCATGTTGTAGACGCGCCCGCATTTGAGGCCCACCGAAAGCGGCGCGGTGCGTCTGGCGTAGTATGTTTCTAAATCGTTCAAGCCAACGAAGCTTCCTGCGTTTTGCAACCCGGTGGCCAGACTACGGGCAACATCGCCACGGTAAAAGTCATCCAACCCGGCCTCGCCTAAGCGTTCCAAGGTTGCTGCCAACGCAGCTTGTTTCAACACGTCACCTTCACGCAGCACGTCGCCCTTGGCGGTAAAATAAGTATCGGAAAAGCCCAGTACGGCTTTCAACTCATCGAACTTTTCGCGGGTCAACTGTTCTTGTCCGTGGGTGACGGAAACCCCGCCGCGCGCATGGGCGACGGCGTCGGCCAAAATATCGCTGAGTGGCATGGCTTTGCCCCAGCCGGAAGCGGCTTCAAGCGCCGTGATCCAACCGCTAACGGTACCCGCTACCGTCAATGCAGCCAACGGCCCGCGCGCAGGAATTGCGTCACATCCAAACTCTTTATAAGCATCGCGGTTCGCCAACGCGGCCGCCGGTCCGCAGGCGTCAATGCCGATGGGCTCTTTGCCAGGTTCGGAAATGATCCAAAAACCATCGCCGCCGATGGAATTCATGTGCGGGTAAACCACCGCAATGGCCGCGGCGGCGGCGACCATGGCCTCCACCGCATTGCCGCCCGCGCGCAAGACATTGGCCCCGGCCTCCGCAGCCAAGTGATGAGGGGCGGAAATCATGCCGTTTTGGCCGTGCTTGGTGTAAATCATGGGGGAAGTCCGTTATCCGAAGAAGACGCTGTAAAACATGCGCAGTGAGGTCAGCAATAAAAAGAACGCAAACGCCTTGCGCAAATTGGCTGGGTTGATGGTGTGCGCAAGCTTCACGCCCACCGGGGCCATCACCATGGTCGCGGGCACGATCAGCGCAAAACCCACCACGTTGGCGTAACCCAAGCTGCCCGGCGGCAAATCGGGATTGCCAAGACCGCTGAGGATGAACGAGATCGAACCGGGCAATGCGATGATCAAACCGATCGCCGATGCCGTACCCACGGCGCGGCGAATGGGGTAGTTGAACGCGGTCAAGATCGGCACGCTCAAGGTTCCCCCGCCGATGCCCATCACCACCGAAAACATCCCCACCACCAACGCCATAAGGTGGCGCGCGATGCCGGTCGGCAAGGCTTCGGACAAGATCATACCTTCTTTGCGAAAGGCCATGTTAATGGCGACCAAGACGGCCACGGCGGCGAAGATAAGTGTCAACACCTCGCCTTTCGCCCCCGCGCCGAAATAGGCCCCGACCACCACGCCGACGAAGATCGCGGGGCCCCACGATTTGAGCAGCGCGAAATCCACCCCGCCGCGCTTGTGATGCGATCGCGCGGAAATGATCGAGGTCGGGATGATCGTCGCCAGTGAAGTGCCGACCGCCAAGTGCATCAGCACGCTGTCTTCGACACCCAAAAACGGGAACAGCAAAAACAGCACCGGCACGATGACGATCCCGCCACCGACTCCCAACAAGCCCGCCAAGACCCCGGCTATCGCCCCGGTGGCGAGCAGCGCGACGGCAAAGCTCAGGTAAAACAACGGATCGGTTAAAATAGTTTCAAACATGTTTTGGCCTTACCAACCGATAACGTCAGGCAACCACGTCGCCAATTGGGGAAACATAAACAACGCGACCAAACCGACAATCTGCAAACCGATAAACGGGATCACGCCGCGGTAAATATCGCCGGTGGTGATGCCCGGGGGCGCGACGCCTTTCAAGAAAAACAGCGCCCAACCAAACGGCGGCGTGAGGAATGAGGTCTGCAAGTTCATCGCCACCAAGATCGCCAGCCACACCATGTTGACGTCGGTCCCGGCGAACACCGGCAGGAACATCGGCAAAGCGATGTAGGAAATCTCGATCCACTCCAAGAAGAATCCTAAGACGAAAATCACCGCCATCATAAACAACAAGTCGGCCATTTCCCCACCAGGAATGAATTCGAACATTTGTTCGACCAAACCTTCGCCGCCCAGGCCGCGAAAGGCAAGACCGAACGGCTGGGCGCAGATCAAAATGAAGAACACCATGGCTGAGGTCAGCAGCGTGGATTTGCACACCTCCATCAAGGTTGACCAACTCAAGCGCCTGCCGATCAACGCCAACACGATGGAACCGAACGCACCCATGGACGCCGCCTCGGTCGGTGCGGCGATGCCGCCGACGATCGACCCCAGCACCGCAAAGATCAAAATCAACGGCGGGAACACCACCTTGAACAGCTTGACGGTCAAGTCCCCGCGCGAGAGTTCGTCACGCTCTTCTTGGGGAATGGCCGGGGCCATGTGGGGAAAGAAGTATCCGATCGCCAAAAGATACAGCGCCAAAATACCCGCCAGCATCAAGCCCGGCACCATCGCTGCGGCGAACAGGGTGCCCACCGAAAGACCCAAGATGTCGGCCAATAGAATCAGCACCAAACTGGGTGGAATGATCTGACCCAAGGTGCCCGACGCGCAGATGGTGCCACATGCCAGACCTTTATCATAGCCGCGCCGCACCAGCGGCCCCAAGGCCAGCAGCCCGACCGTCACCACGGTCGCGCCGACGATACCCGAAGACGCCCCCATCAGCACGCCGACGATCACAATCGCCAAGCCCATGCCACCGCGCACCCGGCCCATGGCGTGACCGATGACATCGATCAAGTCTTCGGCCATACGCGATTTTTCCAGCATCACGCCCATAAAGATAAACAGCGGCAACGCCAGCAGCGTATAGTTCGTCACCACGCCGTGGATGCGTCCTGGCAACAGGCCAAACAAGCTGGTGCCAAAGCCGAGGTAGCCGAAGGTCAGTCCCGACACCGCCAGCGAGATGGCCACCGGAACGCCGATCACCAACAGCGTGAAAAAGCCGCCGACCATACCGATGGCCAGTAATTCCATTTCCGTCATTTTCTATATTCCTGTTAGCCAGGCACGTGGGTGCTGTGTTCGATGTGCTGACGCCGGGCTTCGCGCTTGCTGACGGCGGCATGACCGAAGTGCAACACCACCGACAAAGCTTGCGAAACCGATTGCAGTGCGAGCAAACCAAAGCCCAACGGGATGAAGGCTTTCAGCACCCAGCGATAGGGCAAGCCGCCCGGATCGGGGGAGCCTTCCATGAGGCTGAACGACTGATCGATGTAGGTCATCGACAACATAACGATGATCACCGAAAAGGCCGCCATAAGGAGAGCGGAGAACAGATCGACGATCTGTTTACCGCTCTCGCTCATGCGGTCGTAAAGAAAGTCGACGCGCACATGCTCACCCTTGCGCATGGCATACGACATGCCGATCAAGGCGATGGGTGAAACCAGGTGCCATTCCAATTCCTGGATACCGACCGATCCAACATTGAACAGGTAACGGGCGAACACATTGCCCGCGACCACCAACACCAAAGCCAGCCCACACCAAGATGCGAACCGTCCGGCCCATTCGACCGGCAGGCTGAGGCCGTATTCCAAGCGTTCAAGGATGTGCAAGTTACGCGTGACCATCTTTACAGTTTCCTTAACTTAGGAGGAGATCAAGCCGTGATACGGCTTTTCAGAGATCGACGCCCAGCTGCGATGTTTGTCGCGGAACGCCATGAAGTGATCGTGGACTTTCTTGGTCAACGGATCGGCTGCGGACTTTTCGGCCAGCACTTCATCGGTCAGTTTCTTGAGCTGCATCACCACGTCGTCGGGCAGGGTCTGCGCGATCACGCCTTCATTGGTGACCAGGTCGGTCAGCGCATCGGCGTTGTTGGCTTCGCTCCACGCGTGGCTGTCGAGGTTGCAGGCCTGGGCGCACGAACGCACGATGGCTTGCAAGTCGGCGGGCAGGCTTTCCCAGGCTTTTTTGTTGATCATCAATTCGGTGACGTTGGACGGTTCGTGCCAGCCGGTGGTGTAGTAGTACTTAGCGGCTTTGTGCAGGCCCATGCGACGATCCTGATACGGACCAACGAACTCAGCCGCGTCGATCACCCCGCGTTCCAAGGCGGGGAAAATCTCGCCACCCGGCAACAGCTTCACGTTCACGCCGAGCTTTTCGTACACTTTTCCCGCAAGACCTGGGATGCGCATTTTCAAGCCGTTGAAATCTTCGACGGAATTGATCGGCTTTTTAAACCAGCCGGTCATCTGCACGCCGGTGTTGCCCATCGGCATCGCCACTAGGCCATAGTCGGCATACACTTCGTTCCACAAATCCAAACCACCGGCGTGATACATCCAGGCGTTCACACCCTGGAAGTTGAGGCCGAACGGCACGGTGGTGAAATATTGTGCAGCAAAAATTTTGCCCGCCCAGTAATATGCATTACCGGCGTTCATTTCGATGGTGCCCGAACGCACCGCGTCGAAGCCTTCTTTGGGCGGAATCAACTCACCGGCGGCGAAATGGTGGATGTTCAAACGGCCACCCGACATTTCCTTAACCCGCTTGCAAAAATCGGAAGGGCTACCCGGTCCGACCGTGTAAAAGGGCGCACCCGCCGGGTACATATTGGTCATTTTCCAATTGAAGGTGTCTTTCGCCTGAGCAATCGCCGGTGCGGCCAACGTGCCGGTTGCCGCTGCGCCAACTAAAGAGGCTTTGAGAAATTCACGACGTTTCATGGAACGCTTCATGGGGGGGGATCCTCGTTTTCCAACGTTTGATGTTTGCGCGCCTGCTGCGCGCTCATTCACTCGCCCCTTCATTAGCAAACGCTGTGCCAGAATATTTATCGTTTAAAATCAGTATGTTTATATTTCTCAGCCCTCATAAATGCCTAATGTGTATGCATAGATATTTATATGCCTATTTTATATGCATATACGGCACTGCGGGAACGCACCACATATTATCTGTATGTTTTTATTGACTTTATAAAATTTTCTTTAGTCATCTATATGTATACATTAAGCGTTCTCAACCCTTTATATTCCTGTGTCGCCTGCGTAAACTGATGCGATAGAAAAAAAGGATTCGCCGGTGCTCAAGACCAAACGCACATCGTCAAAGGAAAACACCGCTGAGCGCCTATGCCGCGCTCTGGAAGATGACATCGTCACCGGACACCTGCTACCTGGCGCGCATTTGGAAGAATTGGCGCTGGCGGAACGCTTTCAAGTTTCGCGCACCCCGGTGCGTGAAGCGCTGCAAAAACTGGTCACGGCGGAACTGGCGGAAAAACGACCCCGGCGCGGCGTGGTGGTCGCGCAAATCTCGGCGGATCACCTACGCCTGATGTTCGAAGCCATGGCCGAACTGGAAGCCACCTGCGGGCGCCTTGCGGCGCTGCGCATGACGCCGGGCGAGCGCAAAGAATTTGCCGCCTTGCATGCGCATCTCAGTAAAATTATGAGCGCGGGCGACGTGGAACGATACATCGCCCTCAACCGCACATTTCACGACCTCATCTATCAAGGGGCGCGCAACGATGTGCTGGTCGGCCTCAGCCGCAGCATTCGCCTGCGCGCCGCACCATACCGGCGCGTACAGTTTAACAACCTCGAACGGTTGGCGTCATCGCATGCTGAGCACGGCGCCATCGTCGAAGCCATACAACGCGGTGACGCCAAAGCAACAGCGGACGCTCTATATCGCCACATCATGTCTGTTCAAGAAGAGACGCTGGCATTTGTGGGTTCCATGCAGCACTGACCATCGTGTTCTCGCAATCGCTTCACGATGTCCATCACATGTGATCTCCTTTGGGTCAGAAAACGTTTACTAAATGCGCCAAAACTGTGCCACGCCCACTCCATTTCAATCCCTTTTAATCAGCTTTATTCGGAAAATGGCACAACATCGCCCGAACAACGCATTGATTTAACTACGGTTTATATTCGACTAGCCCTTTGGTAAGGGTGAGGCCGACAGTTCAATTCTGTCCGGCGGCACCATTTCCCCCCCATCAAAACATATAGAGACCTTCTTTCGGTTGTGCGCGCCGTGGTCGTTTGTTCTGCTTGTCCAATGGGATAGCGGGATATTGTTCATGCCTAAATGGGCGTGCTGTCCGGGCACTGCGCTTTACGTGCATATATCTTGTCTTCAAATCCACCCACCGCCAGCATATGATTGTATGAAAATGATTTGTAATCGCGGCCAGGTCTTCCGACATTGATACGTAAGGATAAGATGAGGCGCAATGATGACCCCGAAGCCACTCTCACCCATAGCCTCGTCCATAAAGCTCGGCTTGATGGCCCCTTTAACGGGGTTGGTGAAGCTGTATGGCGACGAAATATCGTGGGCGGGACAGATTGCTTGCGATGAGATCAATGAAAATGGCGGCGTGCTTGGCCGCCCGTTGGAACTGATCATTGAAGACGACGGCAGCTTGCCCGAATTTGCCGTCCCCGCCGCACTGAAACTCGTCGAAGAACATGGCTGCACGGCCATCATCGGAAACCTCCTATCCAATTCACGTATAGCGGTGGCGGACCGCGTCGCGGAACCAAAGCATGTTCCGTATCTTAATTTCTCCTTTTACGAAGGCAGCATCTGGAGCCGTTATTTTTTCCATTTCGCCGCTTTGCCCAACCAACAAATCGGAAAAATGATCCCTTACATGGCCGAAAAGTTTGGGCCAAAGATGTTTTTTGCGGGCAGCAATTACGAATGGCCCCGCGGATCCATCGATGCGGGCAAGCGCGCTTTGATACGCGTCGGTGGTGAGGTCGTGGGGGAACAATATCTCCCCATAGGAACCGATGATGTCGAGGAATTGCTCGATAGCGTTACAAAATCCGGCGCCGATGTTTTCGTTCCCTACTTTGCAGGTTCAGATCAAATAAACTTGCTGACGCAATTTACGAAAAAGGGGCTCAAAGAACGCATGGCTGTGGTCATGGGACACTATGACGAGGCTATGGTCGCCAACTTGCCTGCAGAGGTGCGAGAGGGCTTTTACTCATCCAATACCTATTTCATGAGTATCGACACCGCTGAAAACGCTCGATACCTCAAACGTCTGTCTCATCTAGACGGCGTTGATGGCATTTGGCCGCACGGCAATGGCGTTGTGACGAATTTTGGCGAAGGCACCTACAATTGCGTCCACGCCTTCGCCAAGGCGGTGCAAATGGCGGGATGTCTCGACACGGAAATGATCGTCGATGCGCTTGAACAAGTCAGCGTTGTCGGTCCCCAAGGTCGCATCGACATGGACCCAAACACGCACCATGCCAAACTCAACACGTTCCTATCCAAATGCAACGCGGACGGAACATTTTCCATCATTGAAAATTTTGGCCGCATCAATCCAGTTATCCCCCAACGCTACGCCAGCCTATTCCCTGGTTTGGAAAAATCTGCAACCAAACCCAAAAGAGAATTTGTATCGCCCAGCGATAAACGCAAAGAAGACACTGTGATCGAGGTCAATCTCGACACAGCAGACAATATCCTCAAATCAGCCGATGTCTCCATCATCGCTATCAACGAAAATCACAGCGTCATTCAAGCCAATCACGCCGCCTGCGTATTGTTCGGCTATCCCCTCGACGAACTGATTGGACTGGAAATTCACAAACTGGTCCCCCCCCATTTCCGCAACGCCCATATGGACCATGTCACACGTTTCATTCAATCGGACATCACACAGATTTCCATGAGCAAACGAGGAGAGGTTTTCGGCTACCGTAAAGATGGCTCCGAATTTCCCGCTGAAGCCTCCATCGCTAAATTTAAGGAAAATGACGGCTGGGTGATGGTTGCGACCATGCGTGACATATCGGCACGCAAGGCCCGCGAAGACGAACTGAATTGGCAAGCCACGCACGACCCGCTTACCGCCTTACCCAACCGCGCCTTGATGCATGACCGCTTAACTCACGCTCTCAACCGCTCTCAACGCAATGACGAAGCCGTAGCGTTGATCTTCGCCGATCTAGACGGATTCAAGATGGTCAACGACAGTTATGGTCATGCCGTGGGCGACAAATTGCTGGTCGCCATTGCCGAGCGATTGGTGGATGTTGTGCGTCCAGGTGACACGGTGGCGCGTTTTGGTGGGGATGAATTCATCATTCTTTGCGAGCGCATCGAAAACCTCGACACCATTGCAACAATAGCCGAACGCATCAGCGAAGAATTGCGCAAGCCGTTACAACTGGGAGATATCGAACTCTACGCCACCGCCAGCTTGGGCATTTCGCTGGGCAAAGGGTATTCGCACCTTCCCGACGAATTGCTCCGCAATGCCGACGCCGCCATGTATCAGGCCAAAGACCAGGGCCGTGATGGTTGGAAAATATTCGAGACCGATATCCACGAAAACGCAAAAGAGAATTTGGCCATTGCCAACGGCCTGAGAACAGCCGTTTCGAACAATGAACTGAAGGCCGTCTTCCAGCCGATAATGGACATCCAAAAGCGCCGCATCGTCGGTGCGGAATTACTGTTGAGATGGCACCTTTCCGATACGCCGATCCCTCCGGACAAATTCATTCCCCTCGCGGAAGCTAATGGTGCCATCATTCCCATCGGCGCATGGATTTATGAGCAAGCCTGCTTTGCCCAGCAAGAACTGGATAAGTTGCCCGAACATCTGAGGCCGCAATACCTGTCCGTTAATGTCTCCGCCCGCCAATTGAGCAGCAAAGCCTTAGTCGCCACATTCAAGGCAATCTTGTTTCAAACCGGCGCTGATCCCAAACGCATCATGATCGAGCTCACCGAAACGGCGCTGATGAACGATGCCGAAGCCAATTTGGATGTCTTGACCCAAATCGCGACGTTGGGGCACACCATCGCCGTGGACGATTTTGGAACGGGATATTCGTCTCTCAGTCGTTTGGTGCAACTGCCGGTCAACACACTGAAAATCGACCGCGCCTTCGTCGATGAAATGGACCAGAGTCAAAAGGGTCGCGCCCTGGTGAAAGCCATTATTTCCATATCACGTGCGCTTGACCTCAAGGTCATAGCCGAAGGTATGGAAACGAAGGCACAACTCGAAATCCTCAACGCATTGGGCTGCGACCACGTGCAAGGGTATTATTTCCATCGCCCAATGGCATTTGATGAATTTGTTGAGGTTCTCAAATGTGAGCAGAGCGTCAACGCTTAAGCCAAGCACGGTTCTCTACTCGGCGGCACCTAGCTTGTTTTGACGGTAAGTGCGCATCCATCCACCCAATCGGGCTTTTTCATAGCTGTTGAGGCGCAGACCCAGTTTGCTGCGCCGCCATACAATATCGTCTACGGTGTTGGCCCATTCGTGTTCGATCAGATACACGACTTCCGTCTCAGATAAGGTCGCGCCGAACATCTCACCCAAATCATCAATTTTTTTCGCGGCGCCTAAGACTTGCCAAACGCGCGTGCCATAAGCGCGCGCCAAACGCTCTGACCATGATTGATCGACAAATGGGTACTTCTGCATAATATCGAGCGACAAACCATCAACACCGTCAACTGGGAAGTCCCCGCCCGGCAAGGGAGCTGTTTTTGTCCACCCCGCATTTGGCGTCGGCAGGTACGGCGACAGCTTCGCCAAAACGGCTTCCGCCAATTTTCGATAGGTGGTTATTTTGCCGCCAAAGATGTTGAGCAACGGGGCCTCATCGGTCCCGCCCCCCACGTCCAGTTTCAAGACGAAATCGCGGGTCGCTGCGTGGGCCGCGCTTGCGCCGTCGTCATACAGCGGGCGCACGCCGGAATAGCTCCACACCACATCTTCGACTTTAGGCGCTATGTGGAAATAGCGCGTGGCGGCGGCGCACAGATAGCTGACCTCTTCATCCGTGATGGTGATCTCGTCGAGACCGCCTTGATGATCCTCATCCGTGGTGCCGATCAAGGTGAAGTCGTTTTGATACGGAATGGCGAAGAAAATCCGACCGTCTTCGTTTTGAAAGATGTAGGCCCGATCGTGATCGAACAGCCGCGGCACCACGATGTGGCTGCCGCGCACCAGCCGGATATGTTTGCGTTCGCGGTGGACATCGGGCATGCTTTCGATCACGTGCTCGACCCATGGCCCGGCAGCGTTGACCAGCGTCTTGGCGAGTATTTCACGGCGTACCCCGGTATCGATATCTTCGATAACGACGCTCCACAAATTGGCCTCGCGGTGCGCCGAAACACATTTGCTGCGCACCAAAATCTCAGCGCCTTTCTCGCGGGCGTCCATGGCGTTCAGCACCACCAAACGGGCATCATCGACCCAACAGTCAGAATACTCAAACCCCTTGCGAAACACATCGAGCAACGGCGCGCCGATCTCGCCTTGGGTCAAATCCAAGACCTCGGTTCCCGGCAGAATTTTACGTCCGCCCAAGTGGTCGTATAGAAACAGCCCTAAGCGCAACAGCCACGCTGGACGCAATGCCTTATGATGGGGCAGTACGAAGCGCATCGGGTGAATGATGTGCGGAGCGGCGCGCAACAGCACTTCGCGTTCGATCAACGCTTTGCGCACCAAAGCAAACTCATAATATTCAAGATAGCGCAGCCCGCCATGGATGAGCTTGGTGCTGGCCGACGACGTGCCTTGCGCCAGGTCCCCTTGCTCACACAACACGACGCTGAGACCGCGCCCCGCGCCATCGCGCGCGATGCCGCAACCGTTCACGCCGCCACCGATGACAGCCAGATCGTAGACGTGCTCTTTGGGCATGGATTGGAACCGCATTCTGTTCATTTTCAAGGAATTTTCATAAATCACTTATATATTTTCGCTTTTTATATATTTTGTCAACATTATCTTTCGTTATTGATCTACCTGCACCTGATCCCGCTTGATTTTTTTTCGCGGGAACGCGTATTGTTTCCTTTTCATTCGCTTTGACGCAGGACCCGCGCCCATGTCGCATTCGCTTCGCCAGCAGGAAATTCTAGAAATCGCCCGCGAGCAAAGCCGCGTCACGGTGGATGAGCTGGTCGCGCGTTTCGACGTGACACCGCAAACCATCCGCAAAGACCTCAATGAGCTGTGCAACGCGAATGTCTTGTCACGGGTTCACGGTGGTGCAGTTCTGTCGGCGGGCGTCACCAACATGGGCTACGAGCAACGCCGCGACATTGCAACGGACGAAAAACAATTGATCGGGGCATTGTGCGCATCGCAAATCCCCAACAACGCCTCTTTGTTCATGAACATCGGCACCACCACCGAAGCCGTCGCCCGCGCCCTGATCCATCACCGCGATTTGCTGGTGATCACCAACAACCTCAACGTCGCGAACATTTTGATTCAGAACCCGTCTTGCGAAGTGATCATCGCGGGCGGCGTGCTGCGGCGGTCCGACGGCGGCGTAATCGGCGAAGTCACCGCCGATTTCATCAATCAATTTAAAGTCGATTATGCCGTGGTCGGCGCATCCGCCATCGATGAAGACGGCGCGTTGCTGGATTACGATTACCGCGAGGTGCGCGTGGCGCAGGCGATTCTCAAGAACGCCCGCCATACGTATCTGGTCGCCGATCAGATGAAACTGCAGCGCTCCGCCCCGGTGCGCATCGCGCACATTTCTCAAATCTCGACCTTTTTCACCGATGAAATGGTCTCAGACAAGCTCCGCCAAGTTTGTGCGCGCCATGATGTCGGCATTATTGATGCAACTCACCTCTCCGATGTGCAGCCCGATTGAGCGCAAGACGCATTTTCCTCAAATTAATCACATACGTGCAACACAGTGATTCTACGCCCAATTGCAGTGACTTGATCTCCAATCAACCGGTTAGCAAACGAAATGGTTGCAGGAATGATGAAGTTTTATGTTGACGCGTGTATTAGCATTAGCTTAAATAAGCATCAGCTAATAAATATAGCGCCTGGCCATAAAGAGCCCCATAAAAACAATACTTCCCCAGAAAAAATTACGCACTTGGCGTCCCCACATTGGACCGCCAAGAGGGATCAATATTGCAAACATTGAGGATCACCTTATGAAAACCATCAAAACCATCGCGTTCGCCGGCATCATCGGCATCGCAGCTCTGTCCGCCACGTCCGCCCAGGCTTTCTGGGGCTGGAACAACGGTAACGGTAACGGCTACAACAACGGCTATGGTAGCGGCAACGGAAACGGAAACGGTTACGGCAACGGCAACGGTAGCGCCGATGGCTCGTTCGGCTTCAACATGTCCGGCAATGGTCGCGGCAATGGCGCCGGCAACGGCAATGGCAACCAGGGCTGGAATGGCAACAACAGCTATAACGGCTATAATGGCTATAACGGTTACAACAACAACGCGCCTTATGGCTACGCACCATATGGTTATGGCCCGCAAGCTTATCGCGGCGCACCGAACGGCCAGCAGGCTCAGCAGCCCACCGCACCGGCGCAAGGTTTTGCACCGTACCCGCCTTACGGCCCTTACGGCCCGCAGGCTTACGGCGCACCGATGCAAGCTCCGGCAGCACCTGCTGCCCCAGCTCAATAAGCTGACAACCCGCACCGGGCTGCTCTTGCAGCGCGGTGCGGTCGTTGCTTAAATATGCAACCTGCCTATGACAACCCGTGTGAGCCGACGCCAATGTCGGCCTTTGTTGCTTTTAATTTTTAGACATTGACGAAGCACCGATGGAAAAGCCCACCCTGACAGACATCAAAGGCGTTGGAAAAGCCGCCGCTGAACGTCTCATTGAGGCCGGATATAGCCGCATTGACGACATCGCAGGCGCTGATCCGCTGAAACTCGGCGCGGTGCCGGGGTTCGAGGGCGAACGCGCCCAACACACCATTGACGCAGCCAAGATCTTGGCCGGTGACGAAGACGACATCGTGACACCCGCCATATTGCCAGCCAAAACGGAGGTTATCGACATGATGGACGACAAGACCGAAGACAAAACCACCCCGACAGAAACCGCCAAGGTAGAAGCGCCCAAAGCCGAAGCACCCAAAGCTGCGGCGCCGAAAGCGGCTGTCCCCAAAGCAGCGACGAAGGCTCCCGCGAAGAAAGCACCGGTGAAAAAAGCTGCCGCGAAAAAGCCTGCCGCAAAAACCCCAGCGAAGGCCAAAGTCAAAGCCGCGCCCAAAGACACCGTGAAGACGGTCGCCCCTAAGCCCGCGCCAAAAGCAGAAGCTAAACCGGCTGCCGAACCAGCTACGAAACCTGCTGCGAAACCTGCTGCGAAACCAGCTTCCAAGCCAACGCCGGCGAACGCCAACACCCCAAGCATCTTTAAAGAACCCGGCTATATCGCCGCAGGCGTCATTTTGGTCTTGGCGGTTTATGGTTTCGCCCAACAGTCGAGCATACAGGAATATCTGGGCCTTTCGACCAGCAGCTCTTCATCCACCACATCTGCGGCGATGACGACGGAAACCTCAACGCCTGTTGATGGCGAAAAAGCTGCCGCCGCCCTTGCCCCGACAACCGGCGTCGCTTCCGCGCCTGTCGCACAAAGCGGCTTCATGAACCCCGGTATGGGACAGGGCATGGGCGGACAAAACATGGGACAAGGTATGGGCCAAAACATGGGCCCAGGCATGTACCAAGGCATGAACCCTTACGCCAACATGCCCGCACACAACGCACCGTACGGCCACCCGTCCTTTAACAGCAGCCCGGCGATGAACGCACCTGTGTTGGGTTCGCAAGCCGTTCCCGCCGCTGGTGCAACCACCGGGGCAACCGACAGCGCCAACGCAACTGAAGACGGTGCCCAAGCCGGCACCTTCCACAGCGCGCCACCGCCGTATGGCCCCTACAATCAATATGGCAACTCTTATGCTAACCAAGGTTACGGAAATGGTAACGGCTATGGCCAGGGTTATGGACAAGGTGGCGGCGATGCCAATTTCGGCATGAACTTCGCCGGTCGCGCCAACACCCAGGCCTATGGCAACGGCAACGGCTACAATGGCTGGAACGGCAACAACAGCTACAACGCCTATGCGCCATATGGCTATGGGCCTTACGGCTACGCGCCATATGCGCATCCGCCGGTTCCGATGCGGGCCCCGACGCAGCCGACGCCTACGCAATAACCCCTGCACTGCATTTCAGGTTTCACTGAAAAACGCACGCCTTCATAAAGGCGTGCGTTTTTTGTCACATCGGGGATTAAAAAAACCTCCCAAACGTTATCAGTACAGCCACAAAACAACCATCACTACCTATAGTTAAACCATAAAATTTTATGTAAAAATAAAAGTATATATATTTTGTTAACTGTGTTTTTCATCACACCAATAAATATCATTTTGTGAGATACATAGGGCACGACGCACATTCTTATAGATTTACTGCGGCGGAACCAAATCACATATGGATATGCACGATGAAACATGTTCCCCGAAAGTATTTACCCCTCTCCTTAAAAATTGCTGCTGTTTTATGTTCTGCAAATGGTCTTTCGGGCTGCATCGTCGCCATGCCCCCTGCCGTTCAGGCGGCGTCCTTCGCGCTTGACGGCATCAGCTATGCCGCCACAGGCAAATCCGTCACCGACCACGCTTTGTCGGCTATGGCCAACAAAGATTGCGCCATGGTGCGGGCGTTAAACGGTGAAAAAATTTGCACCACAAATGCTCTGATGGCGGAGCTGAACGCCGTCGATGGTCGCCTCAACAATCCCAACGCCGAAATCATCGCCAAATCCATAACCCCCGCTCAAGATGACGCTGCGTTCCAACGCGCAAGCCTTCTCTTGACCAACAATGGCGACCAAGACGCGGACGAGGTGCTCGACGACGACCAGATGGACTTCATCGACATGCAGGTCGCGCAAGGGCCGATGCTTTAAGCGATAGGTTTATGTTTTTTCAAACCGCCGAGGCGCGCCAGGGCGACCCCGAACAAAACCACCAACGCCCCCACCCCTTGCAGCGGGCCCAGCGCCTCTCCAAACAGCGCCCATGCCGCCAAAGCTGCGATCACCGGCTGAAACAACAGACTCACCGAAGAAAATGCCACCGGCAGATGCGCTAAGGCGTAAGCGATCAGGCCTTGGCCGAACACTTGGGCGGTCAAAGCCAAGCCGATCAGCACCCACCATCCATAGGCCGATTGAGGTAGCCAAGCTTCGCCCGACAGCCACGTCAGCGGCAACAGGAACAGTGCGCAAAACAAAGTGCTCCAAAACATGATCACCCGGGTCGCCAAGCGTGCGCGCAAGCGCCCCACTGCCAGAATGTAACTGGCGTAAAACACTGCCGTGACCACACCCAAGATATCGCCGATGAAGCTTTGACGCGACAATTGCAAGCTATCGCTCATCAACGTCACCGCGCCCAATATCGCCAGCCCCATCCCGGCCAGAAACAAGCCGGTGAAACGATCCTTGAACAACACATACCCGAACAAGGTGACAAAAATCGGCGCCAAATTCGCCAGCAACGTCGCATTGGCTATCGTGGTGTAGTGGATGGAAAAGTGCCACAGCGACATGTCGCCGGCGAAAAAGAACCCCGCCAAGGCTAAGCGCAAATATTCTCGGCGTTCCAGTTTGGGCTCGTCATCGCCACCCCAGCGCAGCCACAATGCCAACGCGGGCACCGCCAGCACCATACGGTAAAAGGCCGTCGATACGGGGCCGACTTCGGACACACGCACAAAAACAGGCGCAAACGCAATCGCCGCCGCGCCGACAATCAGCAGCACGAACGCGAGACGCTCGACACGTTCCGCGCCTTTTAATACTTTTTCTGCCGCCAAGTGCTTTTCCCCTGTGCCCACGTGGGCGCGAACCCTCTATACTTAGGATATGAACACTACAGCTCTAACTTTCCCACAAGAATGTGCATTGCCCCTGTTGTCTGAGGGCGAACCGGGCCCGTTCGAGATTTACAATCCGGGTGGCCGCGCGCCCTTGGTCATCGTCAGTGACCACGCCAGCCGCCGCGTACCGCGCGCGTTGGGCGACTTAGGCTTGAGCGCAGAGCACTTCGAAAAGCACATCGCCTATGACATCGGCGCGGATATGATCACGCGCCGTCTTGCCGACCGTTTGGATGCGCGCGCGGTTCTGGGCACCTATTCGCGGTTGGTCATCGACCTCAACCGCCAACCGGGCGACCCCGGTTGCATCCCCGAAATCAGCGATGGCATTGAGGTCCCGGCAAATAAGGGCCTGAGCGAAGAGCAGGCGTTGTGCCGCATCGAAACCCTGCATACCCCCTACCACGAAGCCATCAACCGTGAGATCGCATCCGTGTGGCGGCGTGACGACAAGCCGCCTGCGGTGTTTTCCATTCACAGCTTCACCCCCACGATGGGCGGCCGCGACCGCATCTGGGACATTGGCGTGTTGTGGAATCGCGATCCACGCTTGGCGGTGCCGCTGATCGAACATCTCAGCAACTGGGACGGCCTGCACGTCGGCGATAACGAACCCTATTCGGCGCGCGACATCGCCTACACCATCAATATGCACGGGGCGGCGGGCGGCTTGGCGAACGGCGCCATCGAAGTCCGCCAAGACCACTGCGCCACCCCCGAAGAAGCCAGTCACTGGGCCGACATCTTGGCCGATGCACTGCGCCACATCCTCGCCCAGCCGGGCCTGCGTGAGGTCAAAACCTTCTGAGTTGCATTGACTCATGCCTGTACACGGCGTCAAATATTGAGGTGGGAGGGTCACAATGTCAGTAAACAAGCCCAGCTTCACCATCGGCGTCGAGGAAGAATACCTGCTCGTCGACCGCGAGACCCGCGCCCTGGCCAGCGAACCGCCGCCCGGCGTGCTGGAAGCGATCGAACACCGCATCAAGGATCTGGTGCGGCCCGAATTTCTCAAAGCGCAAATCGAGATCGGCACCACGGTTTGCGCCACCGTCGGCGAAGCACACGAACAGCTGGCGCATCTGCGAAAAACCGTGGCCGAGGTCGCCAATGATTTCGGCCTGGCCCCCATTGCCGCCTCGACCCATCCGTTTTCCGAATGGACCCACCAGGTCCACACCAACAAAAAACGCTACAACGATCTCGCCGACGCCATGCAAGGCGTCGCGCGGCGTTTGCTGATCTGCGGCATGCATGTGCATATCGGCATCGACGATGATGAGATGCGCATCGATCTGTTGAACCAGGCCAGTTACTTCCTGCCGCACCTGTTGGCGCTATCGACCTCGTCGCCGTATTGGCGTGGTGACAACACGGGGTTGAAATCCTACCGCCTCAGCGTGTTTGATGAGCTGCCGCGCACAGGGCTGCCTGCTCATTTCGACACCTTCACCGAATACCGCCGCCATGTAGATATGTTGGTCAAAGTCGGCGTGATCCCCGACGCGTCGATGCTGTGGTGGGACTTGCGGCCTTCGGAAAAGTTCCCAACCTTGGAAATGCGCATCACCGATGTATGCACGCGGCTTAAAGACGCCACCGCCATCGCGGCGCTGTTTCAATGCATCATGCGCATGCTGTACCGTCTACGCCGCAGCAATCAACGCTGGCGCACCTACGCCAACATGCTGATCAACGAAAACCGCTGGCGCGCGCAACGCTATGGCATCGACGAAGGCATGATCGATTTCGGTCGCTGCGCCATGGTTCCGTTCGCGGAACTGATTGCCGAGCTGATGGATATGCTGGCCGAAGACGCCGACGCGCTGGGCTGTACGAAAGAACTTGCCCACGTACCGACCATCTTGGAAACCAAAACCAGCGCGCACGAACAATGCGCGGTTTATGAGGCCGCCAAAGGCGTCGGCGCATCGGACGAAGACGCGCTCAAATCCGTGGTCGATTGGCTGATCGCCACCACGGTCGAAGACCTTTAGGCTGCGCGCAGCTGAGCATTAAAGTTATCCCCCGTTTTTCCACATAGACGGCGCGAAACTGCGCGGTTAAGGTCCAGCCAACGCAACCTGATATAAAGAAGGATTTCACCATGACCGACGTCGGTGGCATCGCGGGCGACCGCCTTCGTTCTTTCGTGGAACGGATCGAGCGCCTGGAAGAAGAAAAAGCAGCCCTGGCCGCGGACATCCGCGAAGTCTATTCCGAAGCCAAAGGCACCGGTTTCGACGTGAAAATCCTCCGCCAGATCGTGCGTCTGCGCAAAATGGACGTGTCTGAGCGTCAAGAGCTCGAAGACCTGCTCGACGTCTACAAGCGCGCGCTGGGCATGTAATTGGGCATCAGCGCAGTGAGGTAAGAACCTCAACACGGCGCATCGCGCTCAATACAGATACTCGATCTCGTCATTGACGAAGGTGTAGCGTGGTTGCTTATACCAACCGTAGAGCAATGAATTTCGGGGTTCCTTGTGGACCTTAGAATCGTAAACCTTCAGCTCGCCGGTCTTGTCGTTCATCCAGAAATCAAGATCGTAAAGTTTATCCGGTATACCCACGACGTGAAAATCGGTACAGGCAAAATAGATGTCGGTGCCGATCTGTCGCACCGGGTCATGGATCTGGACGAATTTCACCGCCAGAATTTCCCCGGTTTTATCGTCGCGCATGTGAAAGACCCCGTCGGCGTCGGCGGTCGCTTGGATGTGTTTCACCATCGTCGCTTTGATGTCTTGAACGTAATACTGGCGTTTGGGTGCAGGCTCTTCAGGACGCTGGGCTTCACCTGCGAAGGCGGGCGCACTTATCGCGATGATCAAAAACGGCAGGTATAGATTTTTTTTCATTGTGAGTCCTCCACACGATTGATCATTTCATACCGAATTATCACCCGCAGATTACTCAGGCAAGCCGGTATTGCGACGCATGAAAGGCTCCGCGAACCACGCCCGGTACGAAAGCGTCAGATCCCGCGCCTCAGGCAGGCCGATGGCGTCCGCCGCCAGTTGCTCGTCAGGGCCGAGGGGAACCTGGTTATAGCTTCGAAACAGCGGGTCCCAAAAACTGAAGATGGTGGAAAAATTGGCATGGCCATAGGCCCGCTCCACCGCGTGATGGGACGTGTGAAAGCGCGGCGTGACGATCACGCGCGACAGAACGCGCTCAACGGGCCCCGGCAGGTCGATGTTGCTGTGGTGAAATTGGGCGCACAGGCTGATCAGCCCTTCGAACACGAACCAAGCGATCGCCGTCGGCCCCCAGATCACCACCCACGACGCCTTGGCGATGAAGGACAGGATGAGCTCGCCGGGATGAAAGCGCAAAGCGGTTGAGATATCCATCTCATTGTCGGCGTGGTGGGCCTTGTGAAACCGCCACAGAAAAGGAATTTGGTGGTTTGCGCGGTGCCAAAAATAATCGAACAGATCGATCACGATCAGCGACAAGACGACCTCCAACCAGCCGTCGAGCCCCAACCAGCGCGAGATCCCCCAGCCCTGCTGCTCCACATACACGATCCAAAGCAGAAAAGGGACGTAGATCAGGATGCGCACCAGAACGGTATTGAACGCCGCGACCGAGGCATGAAAGAACAAACGCTTGATGCGGCTGCGCTGCCAACGTCGGACGGGAACGATCGTTTCAATGAGAAGAAAAAACAACAACCCGCCCAGAAAAATCACCAAGCGCCCACTGTCCAGGTCCAGTTCCATACCTTAAGCCCATATTTCCGAGACGATAGCCAAATCCAGCGCCAACAATAAGCGAATTGAGCGCCGCGGCCAAGACATAGGCGCCCTGCTAAATGCTCGATAGCACCATCAGCCAAGTCGCGGACGCGGCGATGGAGGCGTTGTTGGCAATTGTGGAGGATGGGGTGCGGTGCGCTAAGAGCTGGTTCCACGTCAATCCGAGCCGATTTCCCCAAGCCCCTGGATCGAACCAACGCTAGCCTGAAAGGTCAACAGCACCAGCGACACCTTATCCAAATAACCAAGATCAAAGGCGTGGTTTTTGTCGGCCTGTTTCTGGCTCACCGTATCCAAAGCCAATGCACCGGACATTTCGGTTAGGTGACTTTCATCGTTTTGCTTGAGCAGATTGACCATTTCCGAAACCATCCCGAATTGGTTCATCACCTGCTGCAACAAACTGCCGGCCTCATTCTGCACGCTATTCAGAGCAGTTCCGCTGAGTCCGGAAGCTTGGCCGGCGAGTTTATCGAAACTCGCCAACAACTTAATCAGCGGATTGGTCTGATCCGCGATTTTTTGTTTGTCCGCTTTGGTGCGCGGCGCATTGGCGCTATAGAACGAAAGTTGGCTGGTAAGCTGCTCCGCAAAAGTCGTGTCAGGCATCATTACACCCTTTGTTTGTTGAGGTTCGGATCACGGGTTCGGGTCATCGGTTCTGCTTATGGGGTAAGCACTAGCCACCGGTTTAAAAGATACCGGGGGCGAGCCAGCCGAGCCAAGAGCTTGCCGACGTGTAAGCGCGGCCTTCCGTCGGTTTGAGGAAGTCGTTAAACGACAAGGCCTCCATCCCGACGTGACCGTTGGCCGGGGCTGCTGGGTTGTCGGGCCATTGCACCGGGTCATCAACATTGATGCCCCAATGCTGAAAAAGCCGCAGGCGAAATGCGCTGACCGCCGGTCCGTTTTCGATCATCGCAGAAATTTCCCCGTCGTTGACCATGCTGCGATGGGTCCAGTTGGATGAACCGACAAAGGCAACGCGGTCATCAATGATGGCGACCTTGGAATGGACGTAGGGATATTCGGTCTTAACGCCGACATCCCCGCCGTAATCATAGACCCTGCGCGGTGCAAATATGACCGGTGGCGCTTGCATGTCAGTCACATCGCGAACACGGAAGCTGCCGTGCTGATCGGCATGCACCCGGTGTTGATAGTTCACTCGGGCATCGTAAAAGTCGCTGATTGCCGTGAGCGAGTTGTACAGAAACGGAACCACTGGGGCATCGAAGGTGTAGTCGGCACCATCGAATTGATTGTCGACGACAAGCTGAACCGCGCCGTAAAGCGCGGGATGCGGCACCGGCAAATTTTCGAAGCTATTAAAACGAAACGACGTCGCCCTCGGAATCGACACTCCGATCAGGGTGAAAAACATCAAAAACGACCAGACTTCGTTGGCCATGAACTGTTTGTTTTTGGGATGATGGATCACCACGATGACCTTGACACCCGCAGCATGCTTGGCACGTAACGCGGCGATGATCGCCGGGTCTGTGAGGGCGTAATTCTCAATATAAATAAAGTCCTGCGCGCCGTTGATTTTGGCGATAAGCAGGTCCCGGATGTCTGTCTCATAGGTGTCCGAGGACCACCACCAATATCCCGGTGCCCTTTGCGTGGTGGCGATGGTGACCTGGACCGGGCCGGGCGCGCCTTGATTTCCCGCCGTCTGCGCCTGGGCGAAAGCGTTGCCCGGTTTGTTCCAATTGGTAACCCACACCTGTTCGGCGCTTACGGCGGACGGGCCCGTCAGGGTGACAGCGACATCATGCCACAAGTTGGATTCCCATTTGCGATTGCCCGCCTTCCAATTGTTGTCGTCCGGGTGGCCGTGGTCTATCTTGGAATAATAGTTGGATCCTAAATTGAAGCCTCCGACTATGGCTTCCAGTGCGCCGTTGTCGTTAATTATGATCAATTTTTGATGATTGCTGGAACGCACCACCCATTCATTTGCGTAGGGTTGTAGGTGGACCTCCATATGGGGTCTCTGGGGGTTTTCCGCCCACTCTTTCATTTCCGTGTTGGTGCGTTGCTCCGCATTCATAGTCCGCAGTGAAGAGCCCGCCCACAGCAAAACCTGCACCTTTACCGCGCGCAGGCTAAGTTCGATGAGAACATCATAGAGATGCTCTTGCGCCTGACCGTCATACGCTGGCAGGATTGTATCGAAGTGGCAGACCCACATCCCGATGCGCACATAGGTGTTTGCCACCGGCTGCGCCGCGTGTGGATCGCGCGCATGCTGGGCGATGAGCGCGCGCAATTGCCGATGTAAACGTACGAAAAACTCCTCGTCGAGGAGAAATCCCACTGTGTTGTTTGCCGTTTGTTGCCGCATGAATACGCCTTTTCCATGTCGTGAACCGAAGCAATCAAGCTTCACTTTTATAGACGCGGAAAAAACGTATTCGTGATGGATATGACAACAAAAAAAACGGCGCGGGGCATAGCCACCGCGCCGCATAACCAACTGATACTTCGGGTTGGGAGAAACGTCTAGCCGCGTGCGATAGCCAATTCGCGCATCACGTTGGCTTCGGTTTGAGCTTGTTCGATGCACATGTGCATGACGTCGCCTTGGCTGACCACGCCGTGGAGCTTGCCGTCTTTGACCACCGGGATGTGGCGAAAGCGTCGGGTGTGCATGATTTGTTGAACGTCTTTGACCTTGTCATCGATGGTGCAGGTGGCGACGTCGTTGGTCATCAGGTCTTTGACCAGCATGTCGATGCTCGACACGCCGTTTTTGTACAAGCCGCGCACGATGTCGCGTTCGGACAAAATACCGATCACTTCTTCAGAACCGTTTTTCACCGGCAGTGCGCCGATCTTGTTGACCGCTAGGATTGCCGAGGCCGTTTGCACGGTATCTTCGGGTCGCAGAGAAATCACTTCGTGGCCTTTGCGTTGAAGGATCATGTCTACTTTCATGGTTGGTACCTCTTCCCAGGTTATTGTTTTTCCCTGGGCACCATAATAGGGCTTTATTTCAGTTTTTCCATATATATTGAAACATTCATATACCGCACTGCACAATGACCTAACAAATGAAAAAAGAGCGAGGCCCGCGCGCCCATTTGGCGCGTCGGCCCCGCCCCCATTTTGGGCGAAAACACCAATAAAAGTATGGCCTTAGCCGACTGCCCCGCTCATGTGCGCGACGGCGGTCGATATCCGCCGGGTGAGGTCGTAAAGCTGTTCGAGCGGGTCGAACAAGTCGCGGTGTTCCTTCTCGTAACCATGCTCGGCATCGGTTCTATAGGTGGATTCTTCACCAAACGACTTGGCGTCGGTGGGCGCGCCGGACACCGGGAACGCGCGGCGCAGAACGCTCAAAGCGTGTTCCACATCCAAATTGAGCATCTCGTTGATGAGGTCGTCGGACGAGGTATCGTGACGATCCGAATACTTCGGCAAGCGCGCCACGATCAGGAACATTTCGTGGATCAGCGCGATGCGCACCGCATGCAGCAACAACAGGTCCGGATAACAATCATCGACCAGTTCGGGCAGCATCTGATCCGCGCCGACGGCCTTCAAGCCTTGGTCGAGATAGAGCGTGTCGTTCAAGAAGATGCGGTAAACCCGGTTGACCTTTTCGTGGCGGTTGGAGTGACGCAGCATATCGGCGAGGGTCTGCATCTGCTCCGCACGTTTTTCATTCGGTTCAATCGCCGCGCGACGCAGCCAGATGGCCGGATCGTACAGCGACACATAACCGTGCAGCGCATCCAGGTTCGACAGGTGACGCGCATAAGCGACCATGGCGGTGAAACGGCGGCAACGGTCCGAAAGTTGAAAGACCTCGACAAAGCGGTCGCGGTCCTTGGACATGGCCTTGCCATGGCCGCTGATGGTGTTGGAGAAATAGCCCAGCTGCTGCAAAATCGCGTTGTGCGGAATCGCGCGCACTTGGCTGGGATGCTCCAAATCCACCTGCGCGCCGCCTTCGTGCTGGCGCTTCACTTTGCGCGAGCCGGTGGGGTACAGCAAGTTGGTGCCGAACAGGTTCAAGGTCGCGGCGTAATTGGGGTTTTCCATCAGCCGTTCGTTGAAGCCCTTCACGGTCATGAAGTAATCCAACGAATAATCGGTGTCTTCGTAAAACACGTCCGCCGAGCCGCCCTCCGGCGTGTCGGTCAGCGCGTGTTCGACCAAGCGACACACGGTGGCGAACGCCAGATCGGGGTGCGAGAAATAGACATAACCGTCGCCGCCCTGGAAGCTGACTTCCTGTTTGACGTGAATGCCCGCGGCCTTGAACCGCGCCCGGGCATAGGGCGGATAGGTGTAATCGAGACGATCAGCGAAGCTGAGCGGATGGGTGCCGCGACCAATCGATTCACCGTGGGTGTCGAAAATCAACAGATCGACGTCTTTAACGCCGCTTTGCTTGATGCGTTTGGCAAGCTTGATGCGGATGCGTTCAATCGCCAACGACGCCGGAACCTGACCGATGTAGCGCCCGGCGTCGGAAAAGCCGGTCTGCATGCAGATGCGCCCGCGGCCTTCGACGTATTTGACGTAGGTCGGGTTTTTCAGCAATTCGGTGATGATCTCATGGCCTTGATCCAGCGCCACGCCGGTCTCAAACAACGGCGAGATGTCGATCTTGTCGGCAACACCGAACAGCTTGGCGAAATACAGCGCGGTGAGCACCGTGAACGGGGTGTTGCATTCGGCGATGAGAAAGCGCACCGGTTCATTATTGTCGACGTACTTCAAGAACTTGGACACCAGCATAAACATGCGTTTGGCGGTGGCGCGTTCGTTCATGATGGTGCCGAAGTTGACGTCCACCGGTTTGACGCGTTCCAACAGCGCCGCGATCTCAACCAAATAACGCCGACGGTTGGCCGGGTCTTCGGGCGAGGTGGTGATGTCGATGTCGTGACGGATGGCGTTGGTCAGCTGGGTGGCGTTGATACGCATGTGGGTGTGCGCGAAGGCCAGACCGTAGTTCGCCATCTCGGCGCGCAACACCGCCAGTTCGGCGGTTTTTTCCGCGCCGCCGTCATTGGCGTCGATGGCCTGGGTCAAGATGTCGGTAATACCCGCCACGCTGACCAAACGGTTTTCCAAGCCTTCGGACAAGCTGCGGCTGAACGCGCCCACTTCGTCGGCGTCGTCGGGATCGAGCTTAAGGCGTTCAAGATCGGCCTCAAGCTCACCCAGCGCATTTTGCAGTAAGGTTTGGGCTTGTGCGATCTCAGCCCCGCCGATGGCGTCTAAGCTCGCCAGATAATCTTGCAGCGCCAAGCGTTCCACGGCCATGCGCATGGACAAGGTGTCCGACCAGCGAATGTCGGCGCGACCATCCAGGTCATAGCCGACCCAGCTCGCCACCGTTAAAAGACGCGGGGTCAGGGTCTGCCACTGATCGGGATACAGATCGCGCGCCACCGCGAACACCACCGCATAGACGCGGCGCAGGGCTTTATGGATGTTGCCGATGGCCATCAACGCGAACTGCTGCTCGTCATCTAGGCCGATTTGCGCAGGCGTGCCATGGGGGCTTTCGGCGATGGTTTTGACCAAGGCATCAAGGTCGCTTTTGCTCAGCGGCGTGCCGTCTTGATTGTGCTGGGCGGCCAACGTCGCCTGGGCGCGGGTCAAGTCTTCGGACACCGTAAAGGTCGGGTGCGCGGTGATGACGATGCCGAACACTTCGCGTTCGACCCGTTCTTTGAAGGTTTCAAACGCAACGGTTTGGCCATCGTCTTTCGCCAACCCGGCGAACAAATAGCGCAAATTGTCTTCGTTGCGCGCAACATCGACTTCACCGACGTAAGAGCGCAAACGCTCTGAACGGTATTTGAACGCTTTGATGGTCAACAGACGCACCAAATCCGACAGGTCGCCAACCGAAACGTCTCCCTGCTGGGCCAGACACGATACGTGCAGCGCCATGCGCCGGGTCGGCGATTGCAGGTGGTTTTCGCGGGCTTCGCGCTGAAACTGAACCAGCTTATCGGCCAGTTCGTCGCGCAAAGTACACGCACCGGGAAGAATTTTCTTTTCCGCGCCGCTAAAGGCGTCAGGCGTCACAGCATCGGGGGCAGTACGCACCATGGTGTCTCTCAATTCAGCTATAGCAGGCCGAGCGTATCGGCTATGGAGGGGAGGCCATGAATGTCGTATGAGCGCTTTTTAATATACCCGCGCGCATTTGTAAATTTATCACGTAAAAAACCGCCACCTCAGCGCCGTGCTTCTTAGCGGACAAAATGCGCCACCACCTCGATATGCGGGCTATAGGTGAACTGATCGATGGGCTGCACCGACAACAATCTATAACCGCCATCCACCAAGGTCCGGGCGTCGCGGGCGAAGGTCGCGGGGTTGCACGACACGCCGACCACGCGCGGCACATTGGAATCGGCCAAATAGCGCACTTGATCAGCTGCACCCGCGCGCGGCGGATCGAACACCACGGCGTCGAATTTGGCCAATTCCCGCTCATCCAGGGGCTGGCGGCTGAGGTCGCGCACGCTGGCCACCACCCGACCGCCAAGCCCAGCGCGCCCTGCGGCGCGTTCCAAGGCCCGCACCGGGGCTTCGATCGCATCGACGGCGGTGACGATGGACTGTTGCGCCAGCGGAATGCTAAAGCTGCCCAACCCGCAAAACAAATCGGCCACGCGCCCAGCATCCTCACCGACCCCAGCCAGAACAGCGTCGCGGATCGCATGCTCACCTTCGACACTGGCTTGCAAGAACGTGCCTGATGGCAATTCCACAGGCACCCCGGACAGATACACCAACGGGGCGGCTTGTTGGGCGATGGGCTCAGCCGCAATACCTTCTTGTTTCCACCCGACCCGCGCCGTTGACGCGCTTTGCACGAACGAGGCCAAGGCTTCTCGCGCCGCTAAATCCGGCGCTGCGCCGCCTTCGATGAGAACGTCGGCGCCATTTTCGCATGCGGTGAGGTGTATGCGTGCCCGTGCACCATCATCGAGAATACCGTTCAAGGCATCACCCAACGGCGCGATCAATTCATTGAGCTCATCGCAGAGCAACGGACAGCGATCAATCGCGACGATGTCGTGACTGGACCGCGCGTTGAAGCCCAACGTGACAAGCTTGCCGCGTTTCAGCGCCGTAAACGTCACCCGGCGGCGCGCGCCTTCGCCGATCAAAATGGGCTCCAGCACCGGCGGTGCATCGAAGCCGCGCTGACGCAGAGCTCGAACCACGCGTTCGCGCTTCCAGGCCGCATAAGCTTGGGTGGTGACGTGTTGCAGGGCGCAGCCGCCGCAACGCGCATAATGGCCACAGCTGGGCTCAGTACGCTCAGCACTGGGCTCTAAAACCTCCAACACGTTGGCCACCAAACCGTCGCCACGCTTGGAAACCGTTTCAGCCCTCACCCGCTCACCCGGCAGCGTGCCCGCGATGAACAAAGTTTGGGGGCGGCCCAAGATTTCTACGTTGGCCACACCGTCGCCGTGCGCGCCCAGCTTGTCGATGGTGACTTCAATAACGTGTTGGGGCACTTGCGCGCTGGGACGTTTGCGGCGTCCCCGGCCTTGGCCCTTTGACGCACCGCGACCGCGCAAACCTTGTTTGGGTGGGCGGGTCATTGTTTTTGGATATCCGCGACGAAATCGTCAAAGGCTTTGTTGACCGCTTTTTCAATTGCCGAAACGTCGGTTTTCACACCATTGGGACCGGACGGAACTTCGGCGCGGTATTCACCCAACACCAGCAGTTCGCCATCGCTTTCGCGGCGCAGGCTCAATTCGAATTCAGCGACCCCGATGGCCTGTGCGCCCTGCACCGTTTCCAAGCGCATCAAACGCCCCCTGACGGTGTAGTCCGGGCGCACGCGCATTTCCGGCGTAACCACACGTTCAGCAACCCCGGTCGAGCGCAAGTATGAGACCAGCGCGTTTTGCAACAGGATGGGCGGCGCTTCGATCCAGAAATGGTAGTGGTATTCGCTGACCGCACTGGAACCGGGTTCGGAAAACAGCAAAGGCCGATTGGCGAGTGACCCGGACGCTGCGAAACGGTCCACTTCCACCACGCCTATTAGCTTCGGCGCTGTGCTCGCAGGCGCCGCGGCGCGTGGGCTCAAACGATAAAACGCGTCTTCCGGCGCTGGCGGCGGCACCGCACAGGCGCTGACGAAGCTGACAACAAGCCCGGCGAACAGCAAGGCGGAAAACTTGGTTTTGATGATCTGCGTCATTGTGTGTCTTCCCAACCTTACTTTTTGCCTTTTTCCTGAGGCGCGGTGCCGGATAACAGCAGCCCCGGATTTTGGCGAATTTCACGCGAAAACTCATACATGTTACGCGCCGTGCCTTCAACGTTTTGGTTCACGGAATCGATGTGACGCGCTAAGGAATCGGTGACGTGTTTCAAATCTTCGATGGACTTGCGCACCTCATCGCGATTTTCACCGACCATGGCGTTGGAGTTCACCATCAACTGATCCGCAGTGACGAGCAATTTATCCAGCTTACCCCGCGTGGTCGCCAAATCTTTCGACAAATCGGCGAAGTTGGCGGTCGAATCGTCAACGTTCTTCGCGATGCGCGGCAAGCGGTCGTTCAGATCCACAACCAAGCCCGACAGATCGTCGGCCACGGCGGCGAACTGCTTGATCATGCGCTGACCGTCTTCATCCAGCAAATCGCCGACCGTTTCCACCGTGATGGCGAAATTGCCCACCGCGGTGTTCATGGTCGCCAACAGCGGGCGCAGATCGTTTTCCGCCAAGTTGGAAATATCGCCCGCGACGCCCGACATGACCTTAAACAGGTCGGAGGCTTCTTGCGCATTGACCATGGCGCCCGGCTTGTGCGCGATGGGGCTGGCGCCCGCGTCGATGTTGATGGTGATCGCCGACAACAAACCCGATGCGCCGATGCGCGCTATACTGTCGTCAGGGATTTGCCAGCCTTGGGACACTTCAAAATCAACCCGAAACAACATCGTGCCGCCATCAGGCGTCGGCGTGACGCTTTCGACCTGACCGATGGGATAGCCCTCATAGAGTACTTGGGTGCCGAACTTGACGCCGGTGATGTTCTTGTAGACGGCGTGATAGCCGTCCGTCGCCCCGGTGCGCCCACTGAGCATGGCGATCGCAACCACCATCCCAATCAAAGCGACGGTGACGAATGCGCCGACCGCCACGTAATTAATTTTCGCCGTATTCATCTTGGCATTCCCTCAGCTTCCTCTTTGTCGCCGGTTAGACGGCGTAGGTATTCATCGGCATCGATTTCCGCTTCTTCCGAGCGGCGATTGAGCAAATTTTGAATGCGCTCACTGGGATGATTGTGCAATTCATCGACCGTGCCGACGAACAGGATGTTGCCCTGATCCAGCACGGTGATGCGGTCGGCAATCTTGAACGCACTTTCCAGTTCGTGGGTGACGACGCAGATGGTCATGCCCATGGCGTCGCGCAAACGCAAAATCAAATCATCCAATTGCGATGACACCACCGGATCGAGGCCAGCGCTGGGCTCATCGAAAAACAGAATGCGTGGGTCCATGATCACCGCGCGCGCCACCGCCGCGCGCTTGATCATCCCGCCCGACAACTCTGAGGGCATCAAATCTTCAAAGCCCGCCAGATCGACGACTTCAAGCTTCATCCGCGCCATGATTTCCATGGTCAGTCGGTCCAGTTTAGTGTGCTCATACAGCGGCAGCATGATGTTTTCGCCCACTGTCATGGAACTGAACAACGCGCCCCCCTGAAAGGCGACGCCGAGCTTCTTGCGCAGCTCAAACAATTTTTTCTGCGGCAGCTTCCACACATCCTCACCGAGGATTTTGATGGTGCCCGATGTCGGACGCTGCAACGCCATCAGGTGACGCAAGAACGTGGACTTGCCCGAACCGGACCCGCCCATGATGATCATAATTTCGCCTTCGACGATATCGACGTTGACGCCGTTGAGGATTTGTCGCGTGCCGTAGTGGGTGACCAGGTCGCGAACCTCAATAACCGTTTTGGGGGTGTCGTTGCTATCGGTCATCCCAATCCCCTAAAACGTCGCCACGAGTGCGAACAACATGTCTGTTATCACGATGGCGGAAATGCATTGCACCACGGACCGCGTGGTGGCTTTACCCACGCCTTCCGCGCCGCCCTTGACCAAAAAGCCGTTGAGCACCCCGATCAACGCGATGAGAACACCGAAAATCGCCGCCTTGCCAAGGCCATGCATCAAATCGTCGACCGACAACACATCAATGGTTTGGTCGAAAAAGGCCGCCAACGACATGCCCAACGCGGCATTGACGTACAGCGCCGCCGCATACAAGCCCAGCACCATAGACATAAAGGTCAGCACCGGCACCATGAGCAATGACGCCAACAACGACGGCACCACCAAAAACCGCACCGGGTTGATGCCCATGACTTCCAGGGCATCAAGCTCTTGATTGATTTTCATGGTGCCGAGCCGCGCCGACAACGCCGAGCCCGAGCGCCCGGCAACCAAGATGCCGGTGATCAGGGGGGCGAATTCGCGCACCATGGAAAACGCCACGCCGAACACCACGTGGCCTTCGGCACCAAAAATTTTCAGGCTGTAAATGCCTTGGATCGCCAACATCGCGCCGATCGCTGCGGCCATGATGCCGATGATGCCGATGGCCCGCACGCCAATTTCCATCATTTCGGAAAAAATCGCGCCGAGCCGTACCGGCTGGTTCATACGCGGTCCGACCACCAGCCAATACAAGCTTTCGACCACCAAAATGCCATGACGGCCCATTTCTTCCAACGCGGAGACGGACGAGCGCCCGACCCGGTCGAAGAACCGTGCCGCAACGTTTTGGTTAGAACCTTTGGCCATGCAGTGTGTTGCTCCCCCGTCTACACATCACTTTTGCACCCTCGCCAGAATATAACCATATGCAGGCGATTAAGCCATGGCGGCGACGGCGTCATCCAAGGTGTCATAAATCACGAACACTTGATCCAGGCGCGCAAGCTTCAACACCCGCATCGGCGTATCGCTGACTTGGGCCAAAGCAAAACCCAACGCCTTTGATTTTGCGGTCTGAAACGCTTCAACCAATGAAGCCACGCCAGAGCTGTCGATATACGCGACGCCCGACAGGTCAACGATCACGCCTTTACCGTTTGAAATGCAGCCCAACAAGGCGTCGCGCACTTTGGGTGAGGTGCTGAGATCCACTTCCCCCGAAATGGCGACCACATTCAGGCTGCCTTGTTCCGTAATGCCGATATCCATATTTACGTTCCCTCAAGCCTTATATGGCTTTTTTCATCCTCAACAAATTGCCCTGTCCATCCGGTGGGGACAAGTGTTCAACGTCATCCATCACTTCACGGATAAAATGTACGCCAAGACCGCCCGGGCGCACATCGTCCAAATTGCGGGGTGCGATTTTCGCCACATCCACGGGCGGCGCGTAATCACGGATCAAGACTACATAGCTTTCCCCTTCGCGACGAATGTTGATCACCATGTCGCCTTCCGCCACGCCTGCATAAGCATGGCGCACAACGTTTTGGCAGGCCTCATCGACCGCCAACATCAAATCTTGGCATTGTTCTTGGGAAAAGCCGCACGCCGCTGAGGTTTCGCCCACCGCGCGGCGCACCAGTTTCAAACTACCGGCGCGCGCCGGAACTGTGAGCGCGCATAACGAGCCTTCATGAGGCTGAACAGCGCCATCATCCATAGTCCGGCCCCCGGTTTGACCTCTTTGGGTTTCATTCAAGGTCGCATTGTCGCCACGACTTTGGCGATTTTGCAAGGGTTTGGCGTCATCGATCACCAAAACCGTGATGTCATCACGCAGCACTTCGCCACTGTTGCTCAGCCGGTTCGCCACCGCATTGATGCGCGCTGGTGCGGACAGGCCGCCGGACACGCCGGTGCGGATCATGTCCATAAAACCATCCGAGCCAAGCTCTACGCCCGGCGCAACGTAACCTTCGGTAGCGCCGTCGGTGAATATATAAAGAGAGCCGCCGTTGAGATGCAAAACTTCTTCAGGCACCGCACCGCCGCCGGTGAGCTCCGGCGGAATTCCCACCGGCGGGGCTGTCGCCTCCAACGTTTTGAACTGGTCGTCGGTTGAATGCAGCAGCGGCGGCTCGTGCCCGGCGTTGGCCAACACCACGCGTCCGGACGCTGGGTCGTAAATGCCTGCGACCATGGTTACGAACATACCGCGCATCGAGGTCTCACACACCTCAGCGTTGATGCGCTGGAGCAACCGCCCCGGACGCATATCCTCTTTGCCCAAGCAACGAAACAGACTCGCGGTCTTGGCCATCAGCAACGCCGCGTTCATGCCCTTGCCCGAAACATCGGCGAGGGTGAAGGCGATGCGTCCGTCATACATCATAAAGAAGTCGAAGAAATCGCCGGACACCACCCTAGCTGGGCGGTTTACGCCACACACTGGAAAATCGTCGTCTTCACCAGGTGGCGGCAACAGACCGCGCTGAATTTCGGCGGCCAGCTCCAATTCCCGACGCATCACTTCTTTTTCCGCCAGCTCACCAGCCATGCGCGCGTTGGAAATCGCCAACGCCGCAGACGCCGCCAGGGCTTCCAGCAACGTCAGGTCATCGTCGGCGAACAAGCCATCGCCACCGGTTTTGTTGACGACTTCGATTGCGCCGATGCGTTCGTCCTTAACGGATAAGGGCGCGCAAAGGATCGAGCGGGTGGTAAAACCGCTTTGCGCATCCATGGAGGTGTCGAAGCTAGGGTCGTTCTGCGCATCACGCACCATTTCGGAGCTGTTGGTCGTAACCGAACGCCCGACGATGCCCTTGTCGGCGGGGACTGTCAGCCCCTTAATATCAACGGGACCGAAGCTGGCGTGACAAACCAAATGCGGCTCGGCTTCGCCCTGCTCGAGCACAAACAACGCACCGCCCTCAGCCTCCAACAGTTCGGCAATGCGCGCCAACGCAAGCCCCATGGTCACTTCAATATCCTGGGTTTCGGCAAAATGCCGGCCCATTTCGACCAATAGTTCTAGCTGATTGCTCACGTATTTCCCCCCATACCCCACTTTATATTAGGGACTCGCGCCCCTTCATGCAGCGTTTTTTGTGTGTAAAGTTCTCCCAACCCCAAACAAATACGACATATGACGTATTTTTCCTCCACAGCGGGAAGCTCCAACAGAACTCGCTTATGTAGCGCGGGTATCATAGCCTCATTTACCCACCCTCTCCGTCAAAAGGCTGAAAATGCAGATATTTATTGTGCAGTGCAAAAGGACATTCAATTGACACTGGTCAATTCGCATATTACGAAGTTCCTGCAATTCCCTGACTAACACCTGGGGGCTTATTCGTTTATTACCCTTTTTACACGCCGTCCTGTGTGAAAAGAAAGATTTGTAACACCTACGTCCGACTTTGGGGAGGGACTATGACTTCAGATGCAGATACCGCCCATGTGCATGAGCACCATTGGGAATGGAGCTGGGCGCCGCTTTTAGTGGTGGCCGGCACGTTTTTCCTGCTTCCGATCGCATTCGGGTTCTACTTCGCGTATGACAACCTGATGATGACGGCGGTTTTCGCTGGCCTGGGCACCGTTATGTTGCTTGCCGGCGTTTCCATGTGGGTCCACGAAGGCTTGACGCAAACCCCGCTTTTGGCCGGTGTGGCCAATATCGGCCTGCCGATCTTCATCCTTTCAGAAATTTTCATCTTCCTGTCGCTGTTTTCCAGCTACTGGATGATGCGTCTGGGCGTTGAATCCTGGCCGCCGGAAGGCACGCCTGATGGTGGTTTGTCCAAGATGATCCCGCTGATCATGACTGTGATCCTGGTTTCGTCCTCTGTGACCTGCCACGTTGCGGAAGAGAAACTGGATCATGGCGATCTCTCCGGCTTCAACAAGTGGTGGATTTACACCATCGTCTTGGGTACGGTTTTCTTAGGCTTCACGGTGTGGGAATGGAACCACCTGATCACTCTGGAAATTCCGTTCATCCCGTCCACCAATGCCTATTCTTCCGCGTTTTACACCATCACCGGCTTCCACGCTTCGCACGTGCTGGTTGGTTTGTTTGCATTCATCGCGGTTTTGATCCCGGCATTGGGTGGTCGCACGAACAAAACGTTCGTCAACTGCGTGTCCGTTTACTGGCACTTTGTTGACATCGTTTGGTTCTTCGTCGCCTCCCAGGTTTATTTCTGGTAAGCCGCGAAACTGACGGGTATCGGTCGATGTTTGGCACACGCACACTTATGGCAAGCGCCCTCTTCAGCTGTGCTTTGGCTGCATTTCCAGCCAAAGCACAGTACGGTGGAGCCGTGCCTGTGTCGGACATCGACCCATCCATCTTTCAAATCGACGAGACGAAGTATCTCGGCACCAAGGTCAACGGCGATGTTGACCTGATCGACGAGCGGGGACAGGAATTCAAACTGTCCGATAAGCTCGGCAAGCCTC